>Ga0272441_10015784_pt1 | contig 10532 bp, 2 predicted proteins | sample SSMProp6N_FD_193582 | JGI IMG/M metagenome (GOLD analysis project Ga0272441, IMG submission 193582) | Marine sediment archaeal communities from Little Sippewissett salt marsh, Falmouth, MA, United States - SSM-Prop-6N | ecosystem: Environmental > Aquatic > Marine > Wetlands > Sediment ... | reverse complement strand
AGCGGGCCAGCGAGACCATCGCCCAGAACCGCCCATCCCCCAGTTGGCGGAACTCCGCCTGCGCGGGCGGCGGCTCGGAGAGTTGCCGTCTCGCTCGGTCGGCGGGCTCCTCCCCTGGCGCCACCCAGACGGCCTTGCTCACCACCTGGCCCGCGTCGTCCACGGCGAACATCCAGCGCGTCGCGTGGTCGTGGCCCGGGTTGACGAACACGGCCAGATGCTCGCGGAAGTACCACTCTGGGTGGCCCGGCCGCACGCTCCCGGCGCAGCCCACGGCGAGCGCCGCCACCCGCAGCCCCGCGGGCTCTGCCTCGATGGCCACATCGGCCCCCCGACCCTCCTCGTCGGGGCCGAGGCGCAGCACAACAGATGCCTCGTGGGAGTCGGGCGAGAGAACCTCCTGCCACGGCCTCGCGACGAGCGTCGGCGAGTCGAGGGTGATCGACCAGCGCATCGTGTGGCTCCTTCCCCGGGCATGGGTTGCCGAGGGCAACAGGTGGAATGGCGCGCCGGATGTGCACACCCCAGTCAGCGTCTGACGGCAGCCTCGGTGGCGGGGGCCCGCCGAGCGCGCGCCATCATCGCGGGACGAGGACCGCCCAGACCGTCAGCCCGCTTTCGGGACGGCACAGCAGCCGCACAGCCGGCCCATCTGCCAGGCGCTCGCGAAGTTGGCTCAAGTGGCGGACAGGCTGGCCATTCGCCCACACAATGACTCGGCCCGGGAGCATTTCCGCCGCTCCGGTTGGCAGGCGCTTTGGCCGGGAGACGCGCTCAATGTACATGCCGCGCGTCTGGCGGATGCCCAGGTGTTGCGCGGTGGCCCGGTTGAGTTCGCGCACGACGAGGCCGATGGCCGCCAACTCCACGGGCTGCGAGAGGGCGCCCCCATTCGGCTCCGGCAGCTCCCCGGCCTGGAAGCGGGCGCTGTGGTGTTCCGTGCCCCTCTTTAGTGCGAGGACGACAGGGTCGCCAATCTGGAGTCTGTACATGAGTCTCGCCAAGCCGTTCAAGGTTGTGGCGGGCCTGCCGTTGCAGGAGACAACGACCTGGCCAGGCTGCACGCCGGCCGCGGCGGCCACAGTCCCGACTTCGGTGACCACGATCGTTCCCGCACGGAGCCCCGCGCGCTTCGCTTCTCTGGGGCGTACCGTTTTGACCACCATGTCGAAGCCCGCAGTCCCGTAGTCGACGAGCGTTGCCTCGGTGTCTGGCAGCATGCCGGCCAGCTCCACTTCGAGCATCCTCTCGGCGCGCTCACGGAAGACGTGGACCCGTACGCGCTGGCCCGGACGCATCGCTCCCAGCGTTTCTACAAGCTCTCCTGGCGCAGCGACTGGGCGAGCATCCACGCCTGTGATGATGTCCTCGGGCATGAGGCCGACCTTGTCCGCTGGGCTGCCAGCAAAGACCTCTGTGACCAGGACGCCTCTGACCTCGTCCGCGCCAAGCTGCGCTGCGTAGGCTGCGGCGAGTCCGCAGAGCCCGACTCCGAGCCAGGGCCGCCCCGTGGCCTCGAGGCGGGGCTTTGGGTCGACGCGCGACGTGGCGGGCGTGCCCGTGCCGGGCACGCGTCTGGGGCGCTCCTGCGGCGCCGCGGAGTCGACGCGGGCCGCCATCCCCGGTGTGGGCTTGCCGGCGCCCGCGCCGTCCGGTGTCGCAACGATCACCGGGCCATCGGCCTGCGAGACTCGCCACGTGCCCTCCACGGCCACGAACCCGACGCCCGGGACGTCGCTCCCGATCTGCACCTTGTCGCCGACGCTGGGCAGTTTCTCGCCCTCGAGCCGGATCTTCACAGTGGTGCCGGCGACTTCGACGACCGTGCCCTTGAGCTCCGCCGCGTGCAACACGTCGCAGACGGGGAGAGCCACGAGGAGGAGCGACAGCGTCGCCCACGGATGCACGGCACAGGGTCTGGACATGGTCTTCCCCTTTCATTGGCCGAGAGGCTCTGCGTACCGCTCGGCCTGGACAAGCAGGAATCTCGCGATGAGGTAGAGCTGTTGCATCGGGACGAGAGCCGCTTTGCGTCGGCCGATGTCGACGGCCGCGTTGTGCGTGCTGCTGAAGTAGGTGATGTACTCGCCGTCGCGCCAGGTCGACACGGGGCCATGGAGGCCGAAGATTCCCTTGGCCTGCCGGGGGCCTCCCTGGCCCCTGCGTCTCGGTGTGGTCAACGGGCACCCGCCTCTGCTGTCGGCGACGGGGCCGGCGCCGCGTGGCTGGAAGTAGACGTCCATGGAGATGTAGGTGTCGGCCCTCGCACCTGGCAGGCCGTACGTGCGGGACGCGATATAACAGTTTGTGGTATGCCACGCCTTTTCGAGGATCGCGTCGTTGCTTGTCCTGTGGGAGTCGGCATAGAGCCCGAGCTTCTGCGGGAAGGGGACGGTCTTGGGGAGGGTGACCTGGCCTGCGGGGCGTTGGCCGGGCTGCCGCTGGGCGGGGGTGTCGGTCCCGGGCGTTCCGGGCGTGTCGGTTCTGGGTGTGTCGGCTGCGACCTTCCCGTAGGTCCACAGGACGTATGCCGGCCCGCCCCAGACCCCGATGGCGATGGTGATCGTCTTGGCCGGCTTCGCGGCCACGGCTACCTTGTAGTCCACGCTCCCCTGGCGCCGTGCCGTGTCGACCACGAGAGTGTGGGGAGCGGGGTCGACGGTGATTCCCCGCCCCTCGATCCTCAGGGAGAGCCCGTGTTTCCACTGGCCCTGCCCCTTGGCCGTGCCCTTGACCGGCACGGTGAATCGGGCGCCCGCCCTGAGTTCCGTGGGCAGTTGGGGGAACTCGCAGCGGAGTTGCCAATCCTCGAAGAGCGTGCCGCGGTCGACGGTCTTCTTCCGGAAGCAGATCAGACCCGGCGCGTACCACCAGTGGTTCAGGGAGCCCGTGTAGCGGCCCGTGGCCGTGTCGCCAATCCATGCGTCCTTGCGGACAGGCTTCTGGTTGACGGCGTGGAGACGATCGATCTTCTGGAGGCGCCAGACGGCCTCGCCCGTGGGCTGCCGTTCGTCGTCGGGCCGGCGGGCGGGCGGGCCATAGGCAAAGAGCTGCACGGCCGTGCCGGGCACGACCCTGGCATTCGGCGGCGGGTCCTGCTTCCAGACGAGGCCCTGCTCGGGGGGCGTGGGTGCGGCCCCCTGGGTTACCGGCGCATCCCTGAGTCCTGCCTGGCGCACCTTCTCCTGTGCCTTCGCGAGTGGGTCCCGCAGGCAGTTCGGCACGGTGCGGGGCGGGCGGGCGGTGCGCACGGGGCCGTAGATGTAGAGCCGCACCACGGTGCCAGGCAGCACCTGGGCATCGGGCTGCGGATCCTGCTTCCAGACCATGCCCTGCTGGGGAGCCGCCGGTGCGGCCCGCTCGGTCACCCGCGTACACGCCAGCCCTGCCTCGCGCACCCTCTCCTGTGCCTTCGCGAGCGGGATGCGCAGGCAGTTGGGCACGGTGCGGGCCGTGCGCACGGGGCCGTAGATGTAGAGCCGCACCACCGTGCCAGGGACGACCTCGGCGTCGGGCAGCGGGTCCTGCTTCCAGACCATGCCCTGCTGGGGGGCCGTGGGCGCGGCCCCCTCGACTACCGGCTTGTCCTTCAGCCCTGCCTCGCGTACCCTCTCCTGTGCCTTGGCGAGTGGGGTGCGCAGGCAGTTCGGCACGGTGCGGGCCGTGCGCACAGGGCCATAGATGTAGAGCCGCACCACCGTGCCGGGCACCACCTCGGAGTCGGGCAGCGGGTCCTGCTTCCAGACCATGCCCTGCTCGGTGCGCGTGGGCGCGGCCCCCTCGACCACCGGCTTATCCCTCAGCCCAGCTTGGCGCACCCTCTCCTGTGCCTTCGCGAGCGGGATGCGCAGGCAGTTGGGCACGGTGCAGGCGGTGCGCACGGGGCCGTAGATGGCCAGACGGACGACCGTGCCCGGTTTCACAACCGTGCCTTGCGTGGGCTCTTGGCGGCGGACGCAGTGGACCTCTTCGGCCGTGGGAGCGTTGCCTTCAACGCTCATGCGAACTTCCAGACCCGCGTCCGTGAGCTCGCGTCGAGCGTCCCTGGCGCTCAGGGTGAGCACGTTGGGCACGACGGCCGGCTTGCGCCGGACCGTCAGACGGATCTCGCTGCCAACGTCGAGCTGGCGGCCGGGCGGGGGCTGCTGCCTCTCCACGGTGAAGGCCTTCTCGAGCGAGCGGGCTGTGCTGCCCAGGGTCATGGCGACCTTGAGGCCGCTCAGGAGAGCCTCGCTCCTGGCGGCGTCGGCGGGTCGGTCGACGTAGTCGCCCACACGGGCCTGGGGCTGTCGCTTATAGCGTCCCACGCAGTGCTGCGTGCCACGGCCCTCCAGCCTGGCGAGCACGTAGCCCTCGAGGGTGCAGTGGTTCACCGAGTCGAGGGACTTGCGGACGGACCAGCAGTAGGCCTCGGGGCTCCTGCCGGCGGCGGCATCGGGCTTCGCACGTGCCGTGATCGTGCCACCCGGGACGGTGCCCACCTTCACGCCCCACTCGGTGTAGTGCAGGTTGGCGCCGATGGTCGCGTTCTCGGGGGGTTCGGCGATCCCGATCCACTCCCGGATGAGAGCGGCCACCTTGGCGTCGCGGTCGGGGTCGAGCGCCGCGGGGTCGGGGCGCGGGCGCTCGATCCCCGGTGTTGCCGGGGTCCGGCCATCCGGCGAACCGGGAGTACCAGCCCCTGGTTCGGGCTGCCTGGGCGTGCGTGGGCCGGGCGCGTCGCCATTGGGCGTACCGTGGGCGATAGGCCCGTCGCCTCCGCTGTCGGGTCCTGCCCACGGGGGCCTGGCGGGCTGCGGCCCGTCGTAGCGGCCGGGCTTCGGGCCATAGACCGCGTAGGCGTATATCTTCACATCACTCGATACGACGAGGCGGATGGGCAGCACCCAGATTGCTGCGGGGTCGCGGAAGTGCCAGGCCAGGGTCCGCGGCGGGTCGCCGAAGACCTCCGATTTGAAGATCTCCTCCATGGTGAAGACAGGACGGTGTCCGCGCGTCGGGATCCAGTAGTCCACGCCGATCGTGTGGGGCCAGAAGATGCTCCGGAGGAGCTTGATCCCGTCCTTGCGGTCGAACGGCTCGCGGGATGGGGGGACTTGGCGTATGGGGGTGATGGGGAGGAGATTCGGGGTGCAGTGGGCATTTCCCTCGGCGGTCCAATCGACCCCGATCTCTGCGACGTTCTTCTCGCCCATCCTCCCGACGCTCGCGCTGGGCATGTCGCCGGCCCTGCCAGGGCGGATGGTCTGCGGGTAGGTGAGTGCGAGGCGGGTGCGGCCGCTCCACTCCTTGTTCACAGGCACCACGGTGCCGTCGTCCCTGCGGGTCGCCGGGGTGTATCGGTCCGTGACCTCCAACTCCACGGTTCCCTTCGCGTGGTCCACGGCGAGCTTCTCGATGCTCACCATCCCACTCCAGCGCATGACCCCCACGTGGTCGTTGCGCGGCATGGGCTGGTTCTTGACGGGCTCTGCGATGAAGCCCTGGAAGTGGAGGCGTCCGTCCTGGACCTCGAAGCGCCCCTCCTCCTGCCACTGCCCGTCCTCCTCGTGCTCCTGGGTCTGGCCTTGCCCGAAGGGGCTGGCCACGACGGTGCGCTTGATCCTCAGCCGCACGGTCTCGAGCACGTAAACCCCCGGCTCGTAGAGATCGAGGCTTTTCGGGCTGCTGACCACCAGGCGGCCCGGGCTGCCGGGGCGCGTTGGGACTGGAGCGAACGGGTTCTCCTCACCCGCGTCGAGCTTCTTCCAGTCGCCATCGGCCACGCCCTTGCCGGCGCCATCCTTGAGTCGGTATCGGAACTCCTCGCGGTAGTCGCCGCCGAGGTCGCGCTTGGGGGTGAAGAAGACGACGATCCGGTCGTACTCGTTGAGCGTGGTCGCATCCAGCGCACAGTGGTCGGCCGCCTGTTCCATCGGGAACCTGTCGGGCGCATCGGGCTTCACGGGGAAGGCGCGGACGAGAGCTTCGCCTTCTGGCTGGATGCCTCGATGGAAGAGCAGCGGGAGCTTCACCACGCGGCTCGGCGGCACGGTCTGTGGGTCCACGGCTTCCACCTTGAGGACGATCTCCGCGTCCTGGCGGGCCTGCGCGGTCGCCTCCCCGGGGCCTGCATCGAACTCGAGGACAGCCGCCTTGTTCCACTCGTCGGCTGCGAACCGGAGCGTCGGCCCCTCCAGCCAGCGCATGGTCTCGATGAATGCGGGCTTGCTGACCACGGAGACCCTGAACTCCCTGGTGCCCTTTTCGTCCGTGAGGAGCGGGCCGCCCCATCGGTTGACGATGAGGCGGATCCGCTGCCCCTTCTCGCCGCCCTTGACCTCGAAGCGGACGAGGCGGGGGAGGGGATCCGTGAAGTCCTCCGGCGCACGGGCGCGGCCAGCCGGGGGCGGAGCGTCGGTCTCCGCCGCTGCGGTCAGGGCGGCCGCAGCGAAGGAGGCGAGCAACAGGCAGTGGTGGAGCCGGGTCTTCATCGCTCGTTCCCCCTCTCTGGCGGCATCCCGAGCGTCATCCAGTAGCGCATGGCATCGCCCGCCTGGGCCTCGTGCGCGAACTGGCTTTGTGTGGCCGCCCGGTTCTCCTGGCTCAGAAGTGTCTGGATTCTCTCGTAGGCCTTCTCGTCGAGGGGCTGATCCCTGCGGAACTGGCTCTTGACTTTGTGGTAGGGCCCGTCGGCGATCTTGCGGAGCTTGGCGCGCCGGGCCCGGGCGGCGTCCAACGACTCTTCCATGGTCTTCACATGGGACTTACGCACGTCGGGCCCCTCCCCTCGCGGCGGCGCGACTAACGCCGCGGTCCCGGGGGTGTTGCGCTGGGCGAAGTTGAGGACCTGGCCTCCCGTGCGAAGGCCGTCCTCCTGGAAACGCGCGAGGGCCGCCTTGTCGCCGGCCTCCAGGGCGCGCCGGTGGGCTTCCCGGTGCACGTGGGCCGCTTCGGCGATCATCCGGGGGCACATGGCTCGCACCCACTCGTACAGCTTGTAGGCCTCCGCGATCTTGCCAGCTCTCACTTCGTCGGCACTCGCGCCCTCGCGGATCCTCGGCGTCTCGCCCCCGCGGGCCTTCGCCTCGATGACCGCCCACAGATCCGGGTTGTCGGCCTTGAGCTTCATCTTCGCCAGCACGGCCAGGTTATCGGCGTCGGCCTTGCTGAACCTCCAGCCTTTACTCACGACCTCTGCGAAGTTCTTCGCGATGCGATCGTGAATGCTCAGGTTCTGGTTGCAGTCGGCCTCGCGAGCGTTGTAGAGCTCATTGCCGCGTTCGTGGCTGATGAGGCAGGCGTCCGTGAGGCGGACGACGTACTTCGCCTTCTCGTACACGTGGGTGAGCACCTCGTGCTGTTCCGCGGCGGACAGCCCCTCGAACGTGGCCCGCTCCAGGTCAGGGTCGGTGAGGATGTCGCCCAGGTAGCAGCTCATTTCCACGGCGGCGCCGTAGCCGTCCTCGGGCTTGAGCTTGCGCCAGGGCAGCCGCTTGCCCTCCGCGCCCGTGATGATCCTGCCGCTGAAGGCCATGCTGTTCTTGATCCAGGCATCCATCCCGCGCGAGCCGAAGCGGGTGGCATCGGCCCGGTTGCGATCGACGTCCGTCACAAGGTCTTTGAACTTGAATGTGTCGGCCTCCGAGCTGTGCATCGGCTGCGTGAACACCTCGGTGTCCATCGTGCTGTCCTGCTCGGGCGTGGCGAGCAGGATGCCCTTCTCCGCGTAGAAGTCCAGCAGGTCCTGCTTGAGCAGTTTCAGATCCACGTTGGCGTCCGGGGCGGTGAGTGCCGTCAGATCGATGTCGCCGAAAACCCCTTGATACTCAGGATTGCCATGGGATGCGCCGACCTGGATGATCATCTCGACGCCCTCGGCCACATGGCGTTCGGTCTCTTCGCCCTCTTCGTCCTTCACCTTCACCCTTCGGGTCATGAATTCATCCAGGAGGCCGTCCACGACGGCGCGTCGGTGTGCGTCGATGGCTGCGCCCAGCTCCCTGATTTCGGCCTCGCGGTCTGGCTTGTTCTTGATGGCGGCCTTGAGTGTCTCGCGGATGGTCTCGATGCTGATGCCCCCGTTGCGGAACACGAAGTGCTTGAGGATCTCAGGGTCGGTCAGGTGCTTGACGACGGCCAGGTCGATCTTCTCGGGCTCCGAGAGCCGCTGGAGCAGCAGGCCGTAGGCCTCCTGGGTCTCGGCGGAGAGCGCCTGCGGCGAGTCGGGCTTCGCTCCCTTGCGGCGTTCCCTGGCGTCTTCCTTATGGAGAGCGCCGATGGTGTGGCGGGCCGATGCCTCGGCCTCGCGGCGCGCCCGGTCCCTCCGCCACTGCGCCATGCGGTAGGCCTCGTTGGTGATCTCGAAGCGTCCCTGGGCGAGGCGGAACGTGGGGTCGTTGAGGAGGCCCTCGGCCGTCTGGAGAATCCGCTCGGCGCGCTCCTTGCGTGCCGCGGGCGTGGCCGCTGCCTCGAAATCGGTCAGCGCCGGCGCGATGGTGCCCTCGAAGACGCGCTTGAGGTCGTCGCGCGCCTCACGGGCCGCAGCGTCCCGCTTGTCGTAGTCCGTCTCCGCCAGCGTCCACTCGAGGTCGGCGTTGCGGACGTTCGCATGCACGTTCTTCATGGCGCCCACGCCGATGCTGAGGATCGCGTCGGCGATGCCCTCGACGGTCGTCTTGTCGACCATTCCGGAGCTGGCGACGTTCTCCGCAAAGCCCTTGATGAAGGCATTCTGGAAGGAGCTCTCGAGCGTGCCGAACACGCCGTCGGCGGAGAACTTGCCAACCCACGGGTTGAAGGGGCGCAGGAACTTCATCCAGATCGCATCTTCGGCGGCCTGCCGCCGCAGGTACACCTTGCCGAAGCGGCGGGTGATCTGGTTCATGCCGGCATTGGTCAGGGTGGTGGTGGCGAACGAGAAGCACATCTCCTTGAGCGCGGCGCGGTAGATGCCCTCGTAGACCTGGACGAACTCCTCGTTGGCAATGAGGCCCTCGAAGTGCTTGGCGAGCGGTTCGAGGTCGGCCCGTTGCGGGTCCTTCCTCTCTTCGAGGTAGTTGTTCCAGATCTTCTGTCGCTCCCGGCATTGGGTGGCCGCGGCCCCGTAGTTGGCGGTCATGACGTGGTAGAGGAGCTTGAGCTCGGCGGCGCGCAATGCGAGCTGGCTGCACTCCCGGTCCCAGCTCTTCTGCATGCCCGCCAGCCTGCCCGCGGCGAGGGAGCTCAGGGTACCGTCCTGTCCGCGCTCGCCCATGTCGGCCGCCAGCTTGGTCACGTGGACGTAATCGGACTGGGCGTGCAGGACGGCGCTGACATACTCGCCGCATTCGGCGAGCAGCTCGCAGTGCTGGCGGAACCGGCCGGGCTTCTCGGCCCTCAGGCGCAGGAAGTCGTAGTCGGCCGCCCGCAGGTCGGAGGCCACGTGGGTCAGGATGTTGAACAGCACGCGCTGGCGCTCGATGTACTGGTCCTGATCGCCGATGTCGCCGGAGAGCGTCCTCACGGCGTTGCGGACGTTCTGGGGCAGTTCCCACAGGCTCTTGGCCGCCTGGGCGAAGGGCTGGACCTTGAAGATGATGTCGCTCGCAGTCAGCGAGGCGCCTGCCTGCTCGCGGCCCAGCACCTCGTCGACGAGCTTGTGCACCGTCTTCAGGTCGGCATCGGCGATGGCCTTCCCGCGCGAGATGGCCAGGCGCAGCACACCTGCCGAGATGTTGGCCTCCAGGGCGAATGCCGCGCCGTGGATGTGCAGGCCCCTGCGCTCGCGAGAGCGACAGGGCAGGATGGCGAACATGACGGGCAGCCCGCCCTGCGTGCCGTTGATGAACCCCGTGTCCTTGAGAAGGCGCCTCGTGATCTCAGGGGCCTTCATAGCGAGCGACTGGCCCCGCGTCTCACCCTCCTTCTCCGTCCTGCCTTCCTGCGCGTTCTCCCACGTCCAGGTGAGCAGGTAGTGGACGAAGTTCATGCCCTCCTCGTACGTCATCGGGCCGAGCATGTAGTCGATCGCGGCGGCCCGTTGCTGGATCTCCTTGACCTTCTTCTCGTGGTCCTGCCACTTCGCTTCCACCGAGGTCGACACGTCGCCGCCCAGGGCCTGCGCCAGGGGCTTCATAACAAGCTCGATGAACCCGTCCTCGAGCGGCGTGGTCACCAGGATGCTGAACGAGTCGCCGAGCACCTTCGCACCAGCGGCCGCCCGGGCGGCGAAGTCCAGCAGGGGCTTGATGATCTTGAAGCTCTCGTTGGTGATGTAGGTGCCCTGCTTGATGGCCAGATCGTGCCGCTCCGCGTCCTTGTACATCTTGTGGAGGCCCAGGAGGATCGAGGCCGACTGACGGACCGTGGCCTCGGCGGCCAGGCGCTCCTTGAGCAGATGGAGGCGGGCCCGCTGGGCGCGGCGGCGGAACAGCTTCAGACGCAGCTCCTTCTCAGCGTCCGTGGGTTCGGTGAGACGGTTGCGGACGGAGACGGCCTCGAGCTCGAAGAGATCCGTGTTGCGGCGCGCCTTCTCATGGACGTCCAGCAGGCTCGAATGCAGGAGGAAGTGC
>Ga0272441_10015783_pt1 | contig 10533 bp, 9 predicted proteins | sample SSMProp6N_FD_193582 | JGI IMG/M metagenome (GOLD analysis project Ga0272441, IMG submission 193582) | Marine sediment archaeal communities from Little Sippewissett salt marsh, Falmouth, MA, United States - SSM-Prop-6N | ecosystem: Environmental > Aquatic > Marine > Wetlands > Sediment ... | reverse complement strand
AGATTCGTTGTTCCTCTCTGTATGAGACCCGTCCCCTCTACGTGCTCGAGCAGCCCCGTTTCCTGAACATGGTCGCTACCGGATTTTGTGCTCTTTCTCCGGAGGAGTTGTTGCAGCGCGTGCTGGCCACCGAGCTCGATTTGGGGCGAGATCGGACTCGCCACGTCGCCAAGGGCCCGCGTGTCATCGATATCGATATTCTGCTGTTCGGGGAGCGAATCGTCAGACGGGATAACCTTTCGATTCCCCATCCCGGATTGTGCGAACGCCAGTTCGTCCTCATTCCGTTGCTGGAGCTTGAGCCGGAGCTGGTGGATCCGGTGCGCCGCCGGCCCTACAGAGAGTGCCTGGAACAGCTTGACGATCAGGGCGTTTACATCTTCAGAGCTTGAGATTATACTCTGGAGAATCGTAAATCCATGGCAGACAACCCTCAATCCGAAAAACAAAAGTTTAAACTGGAAAGCTTCGAAGGTCCTCTGGATCTGATGCTGTTTCTGATCAAAAAGGCGGAAATAAACATCTACGACATTCCAATCGCCACGATCACGGAGCAGTATCTGGAGTATCTCAACTATGTCACCAAGATCGATTTGGGCAATATAACCGAGTTTTACCTGATGGCCGCCACCCTTCTGTATATCAAGAGCCGTATGCTTCTGCCGATTGAACTGTCCTTGGACGATGAGATCGAAGATCCCAGAACCGAGCTCGTGGAAAAACTGATCGAGTACCAGAAGTACAAGAAATTGAGTGAGCTTATCGAAGCAAAGGAGAAGGAGGCGGAATGGTCCCTTGAGCGCAGAACTACCCAACCCAATCTGCCTTTCGGGGATGAACAGCTGTGGGAAAAGATCACGGTTTGGGATCTGTTGAAAACCTTCTCTTCCATTCTTTCCTCGTTTCCCTCGGAGCGTGTGATCGACATGTACGAAGAGGTCACCGTGAACGAAAAGATCACCCTCGTGTACGAGCTGCTCGAATCCACGGATGAGTTCATGTTCACCGATCTGGTGATCCGCAAAAGCTCGATCATGGAGATTATCTGCAGCTTTCTCGCGGTACTGGAACTCGTGAAATCCGCCGTAATCGTGGTGTTTCAAAACAAGGTTTTCGGGGATGTTTTGATCAAGGGCAGGAAGAGGGAAGAGCGAAATGAATCCTGAAAAACCGTCGGCGTTGGTGGAAGCGGTGCTTTTCCTGGAGAATCAGCCGGTTGATGCCGCCACGCTCGGACGAATAACCGGTTTGGACCGAAAACAGTTGCTCGAAGCCATCGAACAGCTGCGCACCCGCTACGAAGATGAGGCCCACGGTCTGGAAATCGTTGAACTCGGCGGCGGATACGCCTTTTCGGCCAAGGCTGCGCTATGGGAGGTTCTCAAACCCCGCTACGGCAAGCGAAACGAAGCAAGGCTGTCGCGAGCGGCTTTGGAAACCCTTTCCATCGTCGCCTATTCCCAACCGGTGACGAGGCAGGAAATCGAGAGTATCCGCGGTGTGTCCGCCGACGGTATGATTAAGCTGCTGCTGAGCCGTGGTTTGATACGGGAGGTGGGGAAAAAGGAGGCTCCGGGCCGGCCGGTGCAGTATGGAACCACCAGAGAGTTTCTCACGACCTTTCGCCTGGCCAGTATCGCGGATCTACCGAAGCTGGACGAAGTGGACGAGGAGAAGTTCGAATGAGCGAACGGATACGCCTTCAGGTATTCATGGCGCGCTGCGGCGTGGGATCCAGGCGGCATTGCGAGGAGTATATCCGAGAGGGGAGGGTGCGGGTAAATGGAGCGGTGGCGATCCTGGGAAGCAAGGTCGACACCGCAGACCGGGTCTTCCTGGATAAAAAACCATTGTATCCGGAGACCAAACAGGTGTATCTGGCTGTCAACAAGCCGGCGGGAACTCTCTGCGCCAACAGCGACAGCCGAGGACGCCCGCTGCTTCTCGATTTGTTGCGGGACATACCCGAAAGAATTTATCACGTGGGACGGCTCGATTTTCATTCCAGCGGCTTGATCTTCTATACCAACGACGGTCAATTCTCCAAGGTCGTGTCGCATCCCTCCTCGAACATCGAAAAAGAGTATCTGGTGGAGGCCAAGGAAGCGATTTCCGAACAGAATCTGCTGCAGTACAAGCGGGGACTGACCGTTGAAGGGCAACACTATCGACTGTCCAAGTATCGCTACAAAACTCCGCGAAAAGTTGTGCTCACACTTGTGGAGGGAAAAAATCGGGAAATCCGGCGTGTTTTTCGCCACTTCCGGATCGATCTGCATCGCATTCACAGAATTCGCATCGGTTGCGTCCTTGTACGGGGAATCCCGGAGAGCGGCTATCGTATGCTCAGCCGACAGGAAGTATCGTGGTTTCTCAAACGGGAGAAAAAAACAGCGCGATGATCGTGGCGATAGATGGGCCGGCCGGAAGCGGAAAAAGCACGATTGCTGCGTGCGCTGCCAAGGAAACGGAATTTCGTGTTCTGGACTCGGGCATGTTGTATCGGGGTATTTCCATGGCGGTTTTCGATTCGGGGCGCGACCCGGAAGACCCGAATGCGGTGATTGAAATCGCCTATCGATGCCGTTTCCAGCTCGTCTCCGGGCAATTGCATCTCAACGGCCGACCTCTGGGGCAGATCCATACCGACCGCATAGATCGCTGGTCTGCCGTGCATTCCAGGATCGTGGAAGTTCGCAAAGCGGTAAACGCCCGAATCCGCAGCCTCACCGGGCAACAGAACTTCATCGTTATGGGCCGTGATATCGGCACGGTTGTATTTCCCGATGCTGCATTGAAAATCTTCCTCGATGCGTCACTCGAGGCGAGATCCGCCCGGCGCTACCATCAGGGCAGCAGCAGTCTGGACCAGGAGCAGGTGCGGAGGGGTATCGAGCAGAGGGATTTAATCGACCGGCGGAAAACGTTCGGAAAGCTGGAGAAAGCCGCGGATGCGCTTTATATCGATACATCGGACTTGACCATCGATCAAGTTTGTGACAGAGTAATACGGGAAATCCTCAAGGTTACGATAAATCAATCGGGAGTCGAAGACGGGTAATGACCTCTACAGAATTGACAAACGGCGACGAATTTAACGAGCAGCGCCTCCGAGAAGAATATCTCCAATCCCTGTCCCAGGTCGCAGAAGGCCAGATGGTGCCCGGACATATCGTCGAAGTCGACGGTGAGTTCGTGTACGTGGATGTTGGCCTGAAATCGGAAGGGAAAATCCCGATTGATGAGTTCGAAGAGAAACCTGCGATCGGTGATACCGTATACGTGATACTTCTCAACCGAGAAAGCCGACGCGGAGAAGTTGTGGTGTCCAAAAAGAAGGCTGATGAGAAGATGTTCTGGAAAAACCTTCGCATCGCCTTCGATCAGCATGAGCCTGTTCCCGGGACAATCTCCAAGAGGATCAAGGGCGGTTTCGAAGTGGATCTTGGAAACGAAGTTACCGCGTTTCTGCCTCTCTCCAAGACCGATATCTACCGGGTGGTCGATCCTGCGGAGTACGTAGGTATAAATTCTTCGTTCTACGTGGAACGCCTGTACCACCACAGCAAGGTGAATATCGTCGTAAACAGACGACAATGGCTGGAACAGGAGAACAGCCGGCGCCGGGAGGAATTTTTCCAGAATACCCAAATCGGGGACGAGGTGGAGGGAACCGTAAAAACGTTCACATCCTTCGGAGCCTTTATCGATCTGGGAGGATTCGACGGGCTGCTGCATATCAATGATATGAGCTGGGGCCATATCAATTCACCCAAGGAGATTGTCTCCATCGGCGATGATATTCGGGTGAAGGTAATTCGCCTCGATCCGGAGGAGAGGAAAATAAACCTGAGTTTGAAGCATTTCTCCGAAGATCCGTGGACGCACTTTGAAGATCATTACCAGGCCGGTGATGTGGTCAAAGGCAAGGTGACGAAATTGACGGATTTCGGTGCGTTTATCGAGATCGAAGAAGGCATTGAAGGACTGGCTCACATATCGGAGCTCTCCTGGGTGAAAAAAATCAGACATCCAAAGGAATTGCTTAAAATTCACGATATCGTGGAGACCAAAATCCTGTCCTACGACATACAGGCGGGAAAGCTTTCATTGGGTCTCAAGCAGGTGCTTCCCAATCCGTGGGACGATATCGACAATCGGTACCCGATCGGGATGCGGCTCACCCGACCGATCAAGAACATGACGAATTTCGGTGCGTTTCTCGAGATCGAGGAGGGCATCGACGGGCTGTTGCATCTGGACGACATGTCGTGGACCAAGAGACCCAAACATCCCTCGGCCGTGTACAGCGAAGGGGAAGAGATCGAGGTCATGGTCATAGACATCGACAAGGAGAATCAGCGAATCAAGCTCGGCGTCAAGCAGCTGACCGAAGATCCATGGAAATCGCTGGCCAAGGCGTTTCCTCGGGGAAGCGTTATTGAAGGCCAAATCACAAGCATTACCGACTTCGGATTTTTCGTTAGAGTACAGGGGGATATCGAGGGCCTGATCAACAAATCCAATCTGTTCGATCCCGGCACCGAGAGCCTAGAAGATGTCCTCGAACGGTACAAGTCCGGAGACACGGTAAAAGTGGTTGTAAACGATGTCAACGTAGACAGACAGAAACTCGCCCTATCGCTGCGTGAATACACGAGGCAGATTCAAGCGGAAGCCATGGTTCAATACATTCACGACGATTCCCAGGAGGAGAAAACCACCCTCGCTGATTTCATAAAAGAAAAAAATAAGGACTAATCGGGGCGTCTCCACCCCATGTTGAAATCTGCCATCGATCACAACAAGTTTGAGACTCTCATAGAAATCAATGCTCTGATCAATTCCAAGCACTATGACGGCAAGGCACTTCTCAATACCATCATCGAATCGGCCACCAGGTTGATGGAAGCCGACGCCTCCTCACTGCTGTTGGTGAATCCGGAGAACAACAAGCTGTATTTTGAAATCTCCCTGGGAGAGAAAGGACCGGAGGTTCAGCGTTTTTCCCTGAATATGGGCGAGGGAATAGCCGGCTGGGTGGCGGCCAACAATCGATCCCTGATCGTGAATGACGTGGGTTCGGATGAACGTTTCTTTGCCGATATCAGTGAAAAGATCAATTTCCCCACCAAATCGATCCTTGCCGTGCCCATGCGTGTCAAGGATCGCTGCGTCGGAGTGATTGAAATCATCAACAAGTTGGATGGAGGCAATTTCACCGAAGAGGACCTGGAATGGCTCGAGATATTCGCCACCCAGGCGGCTATCGCCATCCAAAACTCCCGATCATTTCAGAAGGTGCAGGATGAGCTGACTCTGTTGCAGGATGAGATCCAAACAGAAAAGGGCTATCACACCTTTATCGGCGAAAGCAAACCAATAAAGGAAAAGCTGGAGATCGTCCTCAGGGCGGCCAAGACCGACTCATCTGTACTGCTGCTCGGAGAAAGCGGCGTAGGCAAGGAGCTGTTTGCCGAACAGATTCATCTGCACAGCCTTCGCAGCAACAATCCCCTTATTCGTGTGAATTGCGCGGCGTTGCCTGAAAATCTGCTGGAAAGCGAGTTATTCGGGCATGTGAAGGGGGCGTTTACCGGTGCGAGCAACGACCGCATGGGAAGATTCGAACTGGCCGACGGAGGCACGATCTTTCTCGATGAAATCGGAGACTTGCCTTTGAACCTGCAGGTCAAGCTGCTGAGAGTGATTCAGCATCGTATATTCGAGCGGGTCGGTGGCAGCGAAGCGATCAAGGTGGACGTACGAATCATCGCGGCCACGAACAAGGATATCGAGGCTGAAGTGGAAAGCGGACGCTTTCGCGCCGATTTGTACTATCGGCTGAACGTGCTGCCGATCTATATTCCGCCTCTGCGGGAGCGCAGAGAAGACATACCGCTGCTAAGCGAGTTCTTCCTCAAGCGCTTCAATCGGGAAATCAAGAAACAGATCGAAGGATTCACACCGCAAGCGATGGAGGTGCTGCTGTCCTATTCATGGCCCGGGAACGTGCGGGAGCTGGAGAATGCCGTGGAACGGGCCGTGGTGATCACCCAGGCCGATACCATCACACCCGATGTATTCATCCTCGACAAGGTATCCGAGCGCGCCGAGGATGCCTACAACGGCCGATCCTTGAAGGATGCGGTCAATATTTTTAAGAAACACTATATTCGACAAACCCTCGATATGAATCGGTGGAACCAGACCAAGACAGCAAAGCTGCTGGGAATCCAGCGGACCTATCTGTCGCGATTGATCAAGGAGTTGAATATCAATCGTTGAAGGGTAGCGGCGGCCGCTGGAACAGTGGCCGCTGAAGCAACGGCCGTTGGAACAACAGCCGTTGCTCCAGCCGCAGATGGATTTGACGGTTGACATGCCGATGAGAAGGTGACGTTTATGTTGAGCCCGGAAAATAGAAGCACTGAAGCCAAACCACGATTCGTGGACCAGCTGTCCGCGTTTCTCCACAAGTTCCGCGTTGTATTGCTGGTCGTTTTAATCGTCCTGGTCGTATTCGTGATCGCCTATTTCAGCTGGACGGAGTGGAGCAAGCGATCGCGCGAGCGATCGACGGAGATGGCTGAAAGAGCCCAGCAACTCTACGAACAGTGGCTGGACGAGAGTGCTGAAAGTGAGCAGCAGACACTGGAACAGGACCTGATTCAGCTGATCGACCAGGTCGAGAAACGCTACCCGCGGCAGTACGCAGCCGAGCGAGTCGGATTTTTGCGGGCGAACATCGCCTTCGAAAACGAACAGTGGCAGGAGGCCGCCGACAGCTACAGGATGGTGGCACAATCCTTTCCCAAGTCGTATCTCGCTCCGATCTGCCTGTACAATGCCGGCATCGCCTACGAAAATGCGGAGGATCTGGAACAGGGAATCGCCGCCTATTTGGAAATTGCAGACAAGCACGCCGAGAGCTTTCTGGTGCCGCATGCGCTGTTTTCACTGGGACGGCTTTACGAGAGCAGAGAGGATTACGAAAGCGCATTCCAGGCCTACGATCGCTTGGAGGATGAGCATCCCCAGAGCAATTGGACAAAGATGGGGCGAAATCGTATAATCGACCTCAAAGTAAAGGGTAAGATTGCCGAGTAAACGGGAGGTCTTCCGTGGCAAAAAAAGGCTCCAGTTTCTTCGAAACCAAATACTTTGGCCTACTTATCGGACTTGCAATGTTCGGTTTGCTGCTGCTACTGTCCACCCAAACCGTTATCATCAACAATCTGGAGCTGAATGTACTTGATTTCAATTTCCGTTTGAAGAATTTCGCCCGCCGAACACGGGTACAGGAAGGGGTAACCCTCGAGCAGCGAAATCCCAAGATCTCCCCGGATATACTGATCATCGGCATCGACGACAAGAGCCTGGATACCTTCGGTCGCTGGCCCTTTCCCCGCTACACCGAGGCGAATCTGATCAACACCTTCACGAAGATCAGGAATCAAAACGATCGGGAACGGGCCTTATTCCTCGATATCTTCTTCAGCGAACCATCTGTTCCCGAGCATGACGTATTCATGACACAGGGAATCACACAAAACGGGCGCGTTTTCCTCGAATCCGTTTTGACCCGCGTGCCGAATCCCCCGGGTACGGAAGAGGAGTACTTCGAACGCCAGGAAATTCTATACGAAAACTGCGGTAGGATTACGAACATAAAGGGGGACTGGACCCGGGTGGAAACACTGTACGGGATCTATCCGCCGTTGAAACCGTATGCCCGGGCCGCCTACGGGTACGGACATCCCAATTTCGTGGAAGACGATGACCAGGTCTACCGCAAACAACCGATGCTGGTGAAATCCGCGATTCTGCTCGAAGAGATCGATCTGGAGGATCTCACTCCGGCCGATCTGACCGAGGCGGAGCGCAACAATTTCACCCGACTCGCCTGGATAGACACCGAGGAGAATTTTCACGATGTTCCGTACCCGCTGACTGAACCGGTGATCGAGAACCTGCGCAGGGATATGGAGAAGAAGGCTCCGCAAAAGGCGGAGGATACGGACAACGACAAACAGCCGGATCGATACTTTCACGTGGTGCGCAAATATCGTGACAGTTTCCTGCCGGCGATTACACTGTCGCTGGCCATAGAGTACTTCAACAAGGATCTTGAGGATATCGAGTTTGTGCTGGGCAAGCACGTGCGTATTCCCTCACCCCAGCAATTCAAAATCGAAAACAACGCTTGGGAGCCTTATGAGCTGCTGGTGAAAGCGGCAAAATTGGATGAAGAGGGTAATACATTAGAACCCGCAGTAACCCGGCAAATTGATGAGATCAAGATTCCGATCAACGACCGGGGCCAGCTGCTGATTAATTACATGGGAATCGGATCCAGTTCTTCACCCCAGGGACACCAGACCTTTCCAGTGCGATCCTTCGCCGGTTATGCCTCCCGCATCGCGAACCCGGATCCCGCCCGCTGGCCGCGAACCATGGCCGTAGGCAACAAAATCCTGATGGTCGGCCCATTCGCCAAGGGAATCGCAGAGGATGAGAAAACCACGCCCTTTGGATTGATGTTCGGAGTGGAAATTCACGCGAACGCGCTGAACACCATCCTTATGAACAACTTTCTGTACTCCCTGCCCGGTTGGGCAAACGCGCTCATTCTTCTGTTCATGGTGGCGCTGACCGCGTTCATGGCCTCACGGCTGCCCACCATCTGGTCGCTCGTGCTGTCCGTGGTCCTGGCGATCGTATTTTTCTTCGCCGTGATGCTGCTTTTCGACGTGTACAATCAGATCATCACCCTGTCAACCCCGATTCTGGGTGTATTTCTCACGTTCTTGGCCGTGATCGTGTACCGGATCATGACCGAGGAAAAGGACAAGCGCCGCATTCGGGACATGTTCGGCACTTACGTGAGCCCGCGTGTGGTGGACCAGATTATCGACAATCCACCCGAGCTCGGCGGGCTGGACAAGGATTTGACCGTTCTGTTCTCCGATATTCGCGGATTCACCACACTCTCTGAGAGTATGAGCCCCCAGGCTCTGGTCAATCATCTGAACGAGTACCTGACCGCCATGACGGGAATTATCCTTGAATACGAGGGAACACTGGATAAGTACGTGGGGGATGAGATCATGTGTTTCTGGGGCGCGCCGGTCCCTCAGGAGGATCACGCCCTGTTGGCCTGCCAGTGCGCTTTGCGGCAGATGGAAGTGCTGCACGAGCTGAACAAGCAGTGGCCTCCGGAGCGGCAGCTCAACATCGGCATCGGCATCAATTCGGGTATAATGACCGTGGGCAACATGGGATCCCTGCAACGAATGGACTATACTTTGACGGGGGACAATGTGAACCTGGGTGCCCGTCTGGAGGGAACCAACAAGTCGTATTACACGAATATCATCATCAGCGAGTATACCTACGGACTGGTGCAGGACAAGGTTATCGTGCGGGAACTGGACAATATCCGGGTGAAGGGGAAAAACAAACCTGTTCTGATCTATGAGCTGGTCGATGCGATCGATGGTTTGGAGCCGCCTGTGCACACCGCAGAACAGAAATCCAGGCGAGGGTAGGGCGAAGAGCTGTTACCGAAATCGTTTCGAGTATTATCCATCATTTTGATTATCGGCGCCGTGCTCTGTGTGCTTCCGCAGTGCGGGTTGGAGTATCTGCCATTTCTGAAAGCTCCGGCTGATCCAGATGTCAGGGATGCCGACAAGATTTTTGAATTCACGCGCACGAATACGGAGCTGGAATTTCGCGGATACGAGCTGTATTATAAATTTTACACCATCGACCAGGATCCCAACACCACGATAACAACTCTCGCGGGATTGAAGGCGGACACGTTTCAGCGGATGTCAAACGCCACGGATACGGAAACCAAGCCCCTGATTCAGATCCCGCTACTTGATGTAACCGCATACACCTTTACCCTGTTGTTCAACCAGTTTCCGACTGCTGCCGATCCACGGTTTGTTTCTTCTCCCTCCGGCATCACCGGGCAATTGCGACGTTCGACCGTCTATGGATCGACCCAGGGAAATGAACCGGGATTTTTCAAGCACTTTCCCGAATCCGTGGATCAGACCGATCAGACCTACGAATTGGATGACGAGGATATCGAATCGCAGGTCTGGGCGGTCATTAATTCAGACCCGCCTGGGGACAATGTCCGCCTCGCTGTCTATGCATTGAGCTATGGATTGAAAGACTATACTTCTCCCCTGTACAGCGATGCTGTATATTTGGGCGATATCACCATCAATTTCGGCTGGTAAGGAAACTCAATTTTCATGCTTTTTTATTACTTCAATGTCGGTCTAACGTACTTTTCCATCGGTTTTGCCACGGCTGTTTTTTATGCATTCATCCTGAAGAAACCTCTGTTAGGAAAATTCTGGGGTGCCTTGATCGTGGGCCTTGTTGGTTCGTTTCTCGGCGGACTGATCGATTTTCTCTTTTCCGATATCATCGAGTATCTGTCCGATTTCAACTCTGTGAATGTCATTGCGTCCGTGATCACCGCCGTGGTTCTTGTTTCTATCTTCTCAA
>Ga0272441_10015782_pt1 | contig 10533 bp, 10 predicted proteins | sample SSMProp6N_FD_193582 | JGI IMG/M metagenome (GOLD analysis project Ga0272441, IMG submission 193582) | Marine sediment archaeal communities from Little Sippewissett salt marsh, Falmouth, MA, United States - SSM-Prop-6N | ecosystem: Environmental > Aquatic > Marine > Wetlands > Sediment ... | reverse complement strand
TGGGATAAAGTACTCAATCGGCAATGCGCTCACCAGGCCGTTTGTGTGCGCTGGGACAGATAAAGGAAATATAAAGATGAACAGGGTATCAAAGAAAATTCTGGATGATGCTGAAGACAGGGTGGCCTCTATTGAGGAAGACCTGGAAAAAACAGTGCTCAGGGCCACGAGTAAACACCGGGAGGAAATGGAAGCGCGCATGGAACGTCGCAACAGTGAGCTGAACGACCTGTACCTTGCTGAACTGAAAAGGCTGAAGTCCCTGAACGAGCTGGAGATCAGGAAGACCCTGCTTGGGGTCCGGAGGAGTATTCTGGACCAGGTTTTTGATAGCGTGGCAGAAATACTGAGAAATGACAGGGATACCAGGGCCAGGTACATCAGGGAAATGGCGGTATGCGGTGTTTTTACCGGTGACGAAGAGATTATTGTTGCAGAGGCGGACAGGGAGCTTGTGGATGAGGCCATGCTTGATGAGATCAACCGCATGGCAGGGGAAAAGCTGGGCACAAAAGCCGCCCTGCGCCTGTCTCAAGATGTGCTCAATTCCGGGGAAGGGCTTATGCTGAGAAGCGGAGCAGTAGTATTCAATGCAACTTTCAGTGCCGCTCTTGCAGAGATAGCTGATGAAAATGAACTTGATATTATAAAGATGCTTTTCGGGGACAGGGGCCGGGGAAAAGGGGAGAAGCAGTAATGCCATCATTACAGTATGACAGCAGGTATTCCTTTATTACCGGTGTGATAAGGGCGCTTGAGGTCGGGCGGCTTACCCGTGAGGTCATAGATCAGGTTCTGGAAATGGAAACAGCGGGCGATGCGCTCAATTATATAAGGAAGACACTTTACGCCTCCTTCCAGGGCAGGCCGGAACCGGGGGAATCCCCTGATTCTTTTCTGCACACAGTACGGGAGGGGGTATACGTGTTTGTTGAAAGGTACACCTTTCACGGGGGGATCCCGTTACTGTTCAGACTCGGGTATGACTATCACAATATAAAGGCCCTGCTCAAGGGAAAGATATTTGAGGTGCCGGTCAGGGACAGCATTCACGGGTCCGGTACTGTTGAAGCCGGGGAAATGGAAGCGATATTCAGGGATGAGGAGTATGACAGGCTGCCTGACCCAATGGGGCATGCTGTGGAAATGTCGGTAGAAGAGTATTACACTACGCGCAGTCCCCTTGTCCTGGACGTGACCGTGGACCGTTTCCTGCATTCTGATCTCCTGGACAGGGTGTGTGCACTGTCCAGCCCGTTTATCGAGGGCTATGTGCGCTCCTGCATTGACCTTCTCAATTTCCGGATTTTCTCCAGGGCGGGGGATTACCTGCGTGAGACCGGAATGAGGAAGAGGCTCTTCATCAGCGGGGGCTTTATTCACAGTCGCCTGTTCGAGGAACTCGCGGACGCGTCCCCGGATGAATCCCCCCTGCTGGCTGACCGTCACGGGTACGGCAGGATAGCCCGTGTAATGGCTGAAGAGGGGAAGTACAGGTACGGCCTTGAACGGGAGTGTGAATCAACCCTTATTGAATACCTGGGGCAGGCCCGTTTCCTGATCTGGGGCATGGAGGCCCTGTTCGGGTATGCGGCAATGCTCGAAAGGGAGCTGTCAATCCTGGGCATAATCATGAGCGGTAAGGAATCGGGTGTGCCGCGTGAAGAAATAAAGAGGAGGCTCCCCGGGATTTTTTAGGGGAATCCCATGAAAAATATTTCAGGCCGGAGGCATGTATGACAGAGCAGAAGTCACTTTCAATTGCAGTGGTTGGTGACAGGGAAAGGGCCCTTCCCTTTCTTGCGGCCGGCGCGAAAGTGGTGATTACCGATGATATTGATGAAGCGCGCGGGGCTGTATCATCCTTTGCTGAAAACGGGTATCCTGTAATCCTGGTCTCTGACGCGCTTATAAGGGGAATGCCTGACCTTCTTGACAGGTACGCGTCTTCTCCTGTGCCGTGTATTACTGTTATTCCCGGTGAAGAGACAGAGGCCGGGTTTTCAACCGCACGTCTCAATTCAGTTGTTGAACAGGCCATAGGCATAACGATTTCAGGGATGGTGTAGCATGAACAAGGGCGTTATTGTAAAGGTTTCAGGACCCCTGGTAGTGGCAGAGAAAATGTCCGGTTCAAAAATGTATGATGTTGTAAAGGTGGGGGGGCAGAGGCTCGTGGGAGAGATAATCGAGCTCAAGGGAGACCAGGCCTCAATACAGGTATATGAGGACACTGCAGGGATCGGGCCGGGCGAGGCTGTGTACCGCACTGACAGGCCCCTTTCTGTTGAACTCGCTCCCGGAATAATCGAATCTATCTTTGACGGCACACAGCGTCCCCTTGACAGGATCCGTGAACTGAGCGGTGATTATATTGCCAGGGGAATTGATATCCCGTCTCTTGACAGGGAACGTAAATGGCTGTTTGTTCCTGTTGCGGCAAAAGGGGACCGGGTTACGGCAGGGGACGTTCTCGGGCATGTTGATGAGACAGAGCTGGTCCTGCACAGGATCATGGTCCCGGCCGGTGTTTCAGGCGAGGTCCTGGAGATAAGGGAAGGGGAATTCACCATTACCGAGCCTGTAGCTGTAATCCGGGACGGGGATTCCGACAGGGACATTGCCATGCTTCAGCTCTGGCCCGTGCGCATACCCCGTCCCTACAGGAGGAAGCTGCCGCCTGAGGAGATGCTGAAGACAGGGCAGCGCATTATTGACACCTTTTTTCCCCTTTCCAGGGGCGGCACCGCGTGCATTCCCGGGCCCTTCGGTTCCGGCAAAACTGTTGTGCAGCACCAGCTCGCCAAGTGGGCTGACGCTGAAATCGTTGTCTACATAGGCTGCGGGGAGCGCGGGAACGAGATGACTGATGTACTCCAGGAGTTCCCGGAACTGACAGACCCCCGTTCAGGTTACCCGCTCATGAAAAGAACAGTGCTTATCGCCAATACCTCGAACATGCCTGTGGCCGCAAGGGAAGCGTCTGTTTATACCGGCATAACCATAGCGGAATATTACAGGGACATGGGCTATTCGGTCGCTGTCATGGCTGACTCCACATCGAGATGGGCCGAGGCAATGAGGGAAATATCAGGAAGGCTTGAAGAGATGCCTGGAGAGGAGGGATACCCCGCCTATCTGTCATCCAAGGTGGCCGAGTTCTATGAACGCGCGGGCCGTGTTGTGTGCGCGGGAAAAGATGAACGCGAGGGCGCGCTTACAGTGGTAGGGGCAGTGTCCCCGGCCGGGGGCGACCTGTCAGACCCGGTCGTGCAGGCCACACTGAGGGTCGTTAAGGTTTTCTGGAGCCTTGAGGACAGGCTCGCTTACCAGCGCCATTTCCCTGCCATAAGCTGGCTCAGGTCCTATTCACTTTATGATGAGGCAATGAACATCAGCCTGGAGGATACGGTTGACCCGGCTTTTCCCGCGCTCAAGCGTGAGGCCATGAAGGTGCTGGAAAAGGAAGCGGAACTGGAAGAGATCGTGCGCCTTATAGGTGTAGAGTCGCTGTCCGATGCTGACCGGCTTGTTATGAAGACAGCGCGGATCATCAGGCAGGATTTTCTGCACCAGAACGCTTTTCACGACCAGGACACGTTCACGTCCGTTAAAAAGCAGTTCCTGATCCTCGAGCTTATCATGACAGTGTACAGGGAACTCTCGCAGGTGCTGGAGGGTGGCGGTGAATTCGCGTCCTTTGAGTTCATGTCCTTTGATGAGGATATCGCGCGCCTGAAATACTTGCCTGAAGAGAACATGGAAAACATCTCCGCCCTGAGGAGCCGCGCCGTTCAGGAGATTAGAGAGAAGGCGGAAGCAGTGGAGGGGGGCAATGAGAAGGGAATATAAAACAATCAGAGACATCGCGGGCCCCCTCATACTTGTTGAGGGCGTGCACAATGTAAAAAACGAGGAGCTGGTGGAGATTTTCCTGCCGTCCGGAGAGCGGCGCAGGGGAAGGGTCATCGAGCTTGAAAATGACACTGCACTGGTCCAGGTTTTCGAGGGCACCAGCGGCATTGATGTGCCGGAGACAGGGGTGAGTTTCCGGGGAAAGGGAATAGAGCTGCCCCTTTCAGGGGACATACTGGGCAGGATGTTCAGCGGCATGGGCGCGCCTGTTGACGGGGGTCCGGGTGTTCTCCCTGAAGTAAAGATGGACATCAACGGCTCACCAATTAATCCCTACGCCAGGGACTATCCGAGTGAGTTTATCCAGACAGGTATCTCCTCAATTGACGGGATGAACCCCCTTGTCAGGGGACAGAAACTCCCGATATTTTCCGGCTCAGGGCTTCCCCATAACAGGCTCGCGGCCCAGATAGCAAGGCAGGCAACCGTGCTCGGCAGGGGAGAGGAGTTCGCGGTCGTGTTCGGGGCCATTGGCATAACCTATGAGGAATCGGCATTTTTTATGAAGGAATTTACAGATTCAGGAGCTATTGAAAAAACCGTGCTCTACCTGAACCTTGCTGATGACCCTGCAATAGAGAGGATCGCAACCCCGCGCGTTGCGCTTACAGCTGCCGAGTTTCTGGCCTTCAGTATGGATATGCATGTACTGGTCATACTGACTGACCTGACAAACTACTGCGAGGCGCTCAGGGAAATCGCTTCAGCGCGAAAGGAGATCCCGGGCAGGAGGGGATACCCCGGGTACCTGTATACTGACCTGGCGAGCATATATGAGCGCGCATGCCGCATCAAGGAAAAGAAGGGCTCCATAACCATGATCCCGATCCTGACCATGCCTGAGGACGATAAGACCCATCCAATCCCCGACCTCACAGGATACATAACAGAAGGTCAGGTCATACTTTCAAGGGGGCTCTACAGGAAAAATGTGGACCCGCCTGTTGATGTGCTCCCGTCCCTGTCACGGCTCAAGGACAAGGGAATCGGAAAGGACAAAACACGTATTGACCACGCTGACCTGTCAAACCAGCTTTTTGCCGCGTACGCGCGGGGCAAGGAGGTGCAGGAGCTGGCCGTAATACTTGGGGAGTCAGCGCTCACGGAAATGGACAGGCTCTACTTCGCGTTCGCGGAAAAATTCGAAGACGCGTTTGTGTCCCAGGATTACAGGGACAACAGAAGCGTACAGGAGACCCTGGACCTTGGATGGGAACTTCTGGGAGAATTCCCGCGTCCGGAACTGAAAAGAATCGGTGTTGACCTGCTGGAGAAATTTTTACCCGGGAAAGCGGAACATGAACAGGGCAGGGAGGAGGCCCGATGATCGCGGATATCAGCCCCACGCGAATGGAGCTGCTCAGGCTGAAAAAAAGGCTCATGGTAGCGCAGCGCGGCCACAAGCTTCTCAAGGACAAGCTTGATGAGCTTATACGCAGGCTCCTGCTGCTTGTAAGGGAACTCGCTGAACTGCGCGCAAAGATAAATGAACAGTATGCCGGGGTAACACAAAACATGGGACTTGCCCGGCATTTTTCATTTCCGGAGGCTGTTGAGGCCGCGCTCATGGTACCGGGCAGGGCCCTTTCAATAAGGGTGGATTACGTCCATGTTCTCAATCTCAATGTGCCGCAATATATCGTGGACATGGATGAAAGGACGAGGACCTGGGGATTCTCTCAGACATCATCGGCCCTGGACCATGCAATGGATATCTTTGACAGCATGATCCGGGAGGTGGTAGTGCTCGCGCAGAAGGAGAAGGCAGTACAGATGATGGCGGAGGAAATCCGGAAAACCCGCAGGCGTGTTAACGCGCTTGAATATATCCTGATCCCGGATATTGAAGAGACGATCAGGTACATAAAGATGAAACTCGATGAACAGGAGAGGAACAGCCAGACACAGCTTATGCGCATAAAGGACATTGTGAGGGCGCCCCGGGCACAGACATCAGCATATCCGGGTGCTGTAAAATATCCTGTATAAACGGGAACATTACACTTTATATATAAAATTTTTGTCTTTTTATTGCGGATTGGTTATAATATATTTACTGATTTTTAAGTGATTATACCGGTAACAGGAGGTCAGGATATGGAGTACATTATCTCGAACAAGCTTGTTGAACTGGTCGAAAAACACTCGGATGAGATATTGAAGCGGTGGTCAACACGGCTGCTTAATGACCCTACCACTTCTTCATACTCGGAGAAGCACCTCAAGGATGTTGAGGCGCGGGCCCGTAATATACTCAACAACCTGGGAAAGTGGATAAGTTACGATACCTCAAAGACCAAGATCGGTAAACGCTATGCAGAAGAAGGCAGGGAGCTCTTTAATATGCAGATACCCCTGTGTGAGGCATTCAGGGCGATAATCACCCTTCGAAGGATTCTCTGGCTTTTCATTATCAATGAAAGCGTCTTTGACTCCGCTTTCCAGATGCACCAGATGATGGAGATGAACGACCGGGTAATACTTTTTTTCGACCGGGCCATCTATTATATGACACGGGGATACACAGAGGCGATAAACCAGCGGATGAAGGAACTGTGCGATTGTGACGAAAAAACCGAGAGCATGGTATTTTTTGAAAAGTCCTTCTATAACAAGTAAGGGCGTCATTTGCATCACTATCCCTGTCAGCAGGTGTGAATATAATGGATGACGTAATTAATGTAATCCTTGAAGCTGAAAAAAATGCCGCGCAGAAAATTGATGCGGCACGAAGCGCTTCGGGCAGAAAGGTCGACAGCGTAAGAGAGGAAATTGAAAAGGAGAAAAGGACCGCTGTCAGGGCCATTGATGAGGAAAACAGGAACCGGTTTCAATCCGTAATTCAGGAGGAGAAGGAACGCATAAAAAAAGAGCTCGAAACAGAGAAAGAGCTCGAAGACGCATTATTCAGCAACAGGGAAATGTGCGACAGTATACAGGAGAAGATCATATCAATAATCTTTGAGCGTTAGGGTCACGGATTTCACATGGACTATTATGCGGACACAGTTTATGTTCACGCAAAGATCCATGCCCTGAAGAGCCGCCTGCTTTCAGAGAGGGACTATCTGGGTATTATACAGTCACGGAAAATACTGCAGTTTTTCCCTCACCTCCCCCCTCCTCCCGAGCCTGTTGATTACCTGAAGGTCAGGGAGATTCTTTTCCGAGACCAGATAAAATCAATTATACGATTGACCGCATCAAGCCGATTTTATAACGGGTTGTTCCGCGCATTTCTTTCCATCTATGAAATCATTAATATTAAACGCGTGCTCCTGGGGCTTTACGGCAGGAAACCCCTGGTAGAGCAGTGGTATGACATAAGCCCGCTGGAGATCATGGACAGGTCGCTGCTTCGGGGAGAGGTGACTGCTGTGGATTTCAGTGAACTGCTGTCCGGTACAGTGTACGGGGGAATCATGGATCCTGATAAAGAGCAGGACTATGAAACTCTTGAGAGCGCCCTTGATGTCAGGCTTTTCCGGCTGTTTATTGACGCGTCCGGCGGTTTCTCCCGGGAGTGGGAAAATCAGTTTCTCGAGGTGATGATAAAAAAGATGACCATGCTCAGGATTGTATGGGAGCAGCGTTTCAGGGGATTTTACGGGTGGGATGACGCGCGCATACGGGAGTACCTCAGGATGTTCAATCTCCCCCGTAAACGTTTCCCGGGTGCTGATGCAATGGCCCGTGAAGCTGAAGAGGATTTATGGAAAGAACTGCAGCGCGGGTCAGACAGCAGGGAAATCGGCGATATATCCGACCTCGAGTTGAAACTGGAAAGGATGTTCTGTTTATTCATGCACAGGATATTTCATATAAGTTTTCATTCGCTCTACCCGGTAATTTCCTTTCTATGGCTTCTCTATTACCAGATAAGAAATCTTTTTATTATAGCAGAGGGATTCAGGTACAACCTGCCATCAGAGTGCATCCAGGGAGAGATCGTGTGCGGGGTATGAATGTTCAGAAAAGCTGACATAAGGAGCATTACGATAGCAGTTCACAGGGAGCGCTTCAGGGACGTGCTCTACGAACTTGGAAGGCAGGAGCTTGTCCACATCAGCGGGAAGGAGTGGGAAGTGCAGGAGGATGAAATGCACGGCCCTGACTGGAGAGAAGATGAGGAAATCCGTCCGGTGCTGTCCGACCTGGAAAGGCTGTTCCGGGAGCTCAATATTACACTGCAGGAGGAGGATGGGCCTGTATTGGACAGGCAGGTGCTCATGCAGAGGAACGGGGATCTGGACCGCGAGTACCTGGATAATATTTCCGGCCAGATTGAAGAACTGAAAAAGAGGCGTGAAAGCATTCTCGCTGTTGTGGAGGATTTATCATCCAGGCGTACCATCCTGAGTGAAATTGCCGAAACAGGCGTGGACATGGAAAGCCTCGGTGCAATGAACATGTGCAGCCCTGTTTTCGGAAAGATCACAACTGACCGCGACACAGTAATCTCGGGATTTCCCGTTTTTATCAGCCGTTACGGCAGGTATGTCCTTGCCATTACAATGCCCGGGTACAGGCAAAGGCTCCTCGAGTCCCTCAGGGGATCGGGTTTTCATGATATGACGGACATTGCAGGGCCTCCGGAAGCCATGCAGTCCTCGATCAGGGAAATGGAACAGAAGCTTGCCGGTTTTTCAGCGGACCTGGACGGAACAGCAGTAGAACTTGCGGCCCTTGGTGAATCATACAGGAGCGGCCTGGTGGAAATGTATAATGCATATACCGCTCTTGACAGGACACTTGAGGCCAGGAAAAACTTTATGGTTTCGGAGTCCGTGGTATTTATCAGGGGATGGCTGGCGGCTGAAAGCGTGCCCGCGGTTGAGTCACTTCTGAGGTCCCTGTGCGGCAGCGGATTTTTCCTCATGGTGCAGTCAAGGTCTGAGTCATGGAGGTTTATCAGGGAACTGCCCGTGGTATTGAAGAACAACACCTTTTTCAGGGCATTTGAACTGCTGGTAAGGAACGCGGGCACTCCCGCAAACAGTGAGGTTGATCCAACGCCTGTGGCGGCCCTGTTCTATATACTCATGTTCGGGATCATGTTCGGGGATGTGGGCCAGGGCCTTGTGGTTGCGCTCGCAGGCCTGATCCTGAGAATTTACGGGCTGCGCAAAGGGGGAGACAGCAGGCTGCTGCAGGACGCGGGAATTATAATGATTTCAATAGGACTGTCAGGCGCGGTGTTCGGATTACTGTACGGGAGTGTATTCAGTAATGAACACTGTTTGCCCGCGCTCTGGTTCCACCCGATGGAGAACATGATGTCGCTTTTTTCCGCGGTCGTGATTGCAGGGGCTTTCTTTATAGCCCTGGGCATTGTACTTAACAGTATCAATAAACTGTTATATGGAAATACCAGGGAGGCCCTTCTGTCAACGAGGGGGCTGCCGGGACTGGTCCTGTACGGCGGGCTGGTGTTTTTTATTATACGCTATATCCAGTCAGGAGAGGCGCCATCATCAGGTGAAGCCCTGTTCATAGTGGCGCCGCCGCTGACACTCATACTGTTCAGGAATATTTTTGCCTTTATGTTTTTCGGGCTGAAGAGGCCTTTCCCGGGCGGGATTTTTGAGTATGTTATGGAGACCGCGGTTGAGCTGATTGAAATGGCGTCCGGTTTTCTCAGCCATTCAATATCATTTGTCAGGGCTGCCGCTTTTGCCCTCAGCCATGCCGGACTCGGAATGGCGATATACAGCCTCGCCGGCATGGTCAGCACGGAGATTTCGCCGGCGTCCCTGGCCATTATCGTAGTCGGTAATGTTTTTATAATTCTCCTGGAGGGGCTGGTGTGCGGTATCCAGGCACTGAGGCTGGAATACTATGAATTTTTCGGAAATTTTTACCAGGGTGACGGTGTGCCTTTTCAGCCCTTTTCCCTGAGGGGAGTGCAACAATATCATTAGAGGTGGTAGAGATGAAAAACAGAACAGTATTACTCTCCCTTTTTATAATGGTCGCAGCAGTATCCGCTGTCATGATAACGCAGGCGGTTTATGCGGCAGACGCGGCAACAGGGGGGGCTGTTGAAAGCATCATGACTGCGGAAGGGGCTAACTGGAAGAGCAGGGCCCTGATGACATTTGCGGCAATGGGCGCTGTGGGCATCTCCTGCATGGTGAGCGCGTATGCCCTTGCCAGGATCGGGTCAGCAGCCTTCGGCGCCATGAGCGAGAAGCCGGAACTCGGGGGGCGGGCCCTGATTTTTCTCGGCCTTGCTGAAGGTATAGCGATTTACGGTCTTATTGTCGCTATCATGATACTCAACAAGATATGAGCCCCGGTATTGCGGGAGCGGCTCACGCAGGCGGGTAACAGGTGGACAGTATATACGTTATAGGGGATGAATACACGGTTATGGCCTTTCGCGTTCTGGGCGTAAAGGGGAATGTGGCTGACAGGCACATGGTCAGTACCGTGTTTGAGGAGGTGCTCGCCACCGGGGACGCGGGCCTTATAATTGTCACAGCCGGCATCGCGGAAAACCTTTCGGAAAGTATCAGCACGGTGAATACAGAAAAGTTGAAGCCTGTTGTTATTGTGATACCGGGCCTTGATGACACAGAGGGTTTCGGGAAATCAATACTCAGCTTTGTCACTGAA
>Ga0272441_10015781_pt1 | contig 10534 bp, 8 predicted proteins | sample SSMProp6N_FD_193582 | JGI IMG/M metagenome (GOLD analysis project Ga0272441, IMG submission 193582) | Marine sediment archaeal communities from Little Sippewissett salt marsh, Falmouth, MA, United States - SSM-Prop-6N | ecosystem: Environmental > Aquatic > Marine > Wetlands > Sediment ... | reverse complement strand
CTCTTCTCCTCTCTGTCTCAACACCCGTCACCCCATGGTTCTACCTCCACGATTATACCATGGCGCCATATTGAGAATTGCTGATGCACCTGTCGTCTATTGGCTTTTGGCCCCATCCGTGTATAATGCGGTACATTATGGCCTACAAGTTCATTCTCTTTGACCTGGATGATACGCTCTACCCCCGAGACGACGGTTTGATGGGGGAGGTGGGCCGCCGCATCCAGGCTTGGCTGTGTGAGCACCTGGACCTTTCGTGGGAGGAGGCGGTCGTTCTGCGGCGCAAGTACTATCACCAGTATGGTACCACTCTGGGTGGCCTGTTGACCGAGCACGAGGGAATCGATGCCCGCGGTTACCTCGTCTACGTGCACGATATCCCGTTGGAGGATTATATCGGTCCCAAGCCGGCGCTGCGGGCGATGCTGGAATCCATCCCCCTGCGCCGCGTGGTCTATACCAACGCCACGGCGGAATATGCTCGGCGCGTGCTGGGCGTGCTGGGCGTGACCGAGCATTTCGATGACGTCGTCGGCATCGAGGACGTGGGCTTGCTCAACAAACCCTATCAGGAGGCCTACGAGCGGGTGCTGGTGCGGCTCGATGCCTGGGGGCCGGAGTGCATCATGGTTGAGGACAGCGCGCGCAACCTCAATCCGGCCAAGGCACTGGGTATGACGACGGTGCTGGTGGACTCGGCGCCCGATTGGAGCGTCGATTACGTAGTGGAGGATGTGCTGCAAGTGGGCCAGGTGGTGAGCAAGATATTGCAGGACGCAGATTAACACAGATACACGCTGAATTGATTTTATCTGCGTTCGATCTCGGGAGAAATCGTGGGTGAAACGTGAAAAGCTTCTCGTCATCATCGCCTACCTGACCTTTGTGGTGCAGGGGTTGCCCGCCGGCATGATCGGGGTGGCGTGGCCCTCCGTCCGCGAGACGTTCGCCTTGCCGCTGGACGCGATTGGTTTGCTGCTCGTCGCTGAGATGGTGGGCAATCTCCTGGCGAGCTTTTGCGGCGGCGCGCTGGTTGCCAGGATTGGCGTCGGGCGGCTGCTGCTGCTCAGTGTCGCCGCGCGCGGGGTGGCTCTGCTAGGCTACGGCATGGCCCCTGCCTGGTGGCTGATCGTGATGCTGGGGATCGTCGCTGGTGCCGGAGGGGGCGCCGTCGGTGTGGGGATGAATACCTACTTTGCGGCCAATCACGGCGCGGCGCGTATGAACTGGCTGCACGCCAGTTACGGCCTCGGCGCGGCGTTCGGGCCGGGTGTAATGCGCGTGATCCTCGGCGCGGGTCATTCCTGGCGCTGGGGGTACACGGCCACCGGGCTCGTTGGGGGGGGGGTGGCCGTTGGCTTTACCCTCACCCTATCCAGGTGGCGGCTGCCTGCGCGTCCGGCCGACCTGCCTGCTGCTTCCATCGGCAGCCTCGATACCCTGAAGCTGCCCCTGGCCTGGGCAGGCATCGGTCTGGTCTTTTTGTTCGCCGGGACGGAGGTCACAACCGGTCAGTGGTCCTACAGCCTGCTCACCGAAGTGCGGGCGATAGACCCGGACACAGCCGGGTTTTGGACCAGTCTCTATTGGGGCGGCTCGACGGTAGGGCGCGTGTTCTTTGGCTTTGTCGCTAAACGGTTCAAGGTCAAGCACCTGCTGCGCGTAGCCCTGTTGGGGGTGGTTTGCGGGGCCGCGCTTGTGTGGGTCGACGCACTTGATCTTTTTAGCTTCCTGGGGTTGGCGCTGTTGGGGTTTGCGCTGGCTCCTGTGTTTCCGTTGGTCACCTCGGCCACGCCGGAGCGAGTCGGAGCCGAGCACGCGGCCAATGCCATCGGCTTTCAGGTGGCGGCAGCGGCCCTGGGTGCTTCACTCTTGCCGGCGCTGGCAGGTGTCCTAGCGGAGAATGCGGGACTGGAGGTCGTCGCGCCGTTCCTGCTGGCCACCTCGATGGCATTGTTCCTGTTGCACGAGATAGTTGCGCGTCGCACGCGTGAAGCTAGAGTCGCTTGACGCCTTGGAGGAAGTCGATGAAACGTAAATCAAAGGGTCTTCTCGTTGGTATTGCCTACTTTAGTTTTATCGGTATGGGGCTGCCAGGTGCTATGTTGGGAGTGGCTTGGCCATCCATCCGAGGGACATTTGGTCTCTCTCTGGACGCTGTGGGGATGCTGCTTGTCACGGAGATGATCGGTTATCTAGTGGCCAGTTTTTACAGCGGGCCGCTCATCTCGAAAGTGGGCATTGGAAAGTTGCTTCTGGCCAGTGTCGCTCTCAGGCTGGTAGGGCTGTTTGGGTACAGTCTATCTCCTGCCTGGTGGATTATCGTCTTGCTGGGGTTGGTCACCGGATTGGGGGGCGGCGTGTTGGATGCCGGGTTGAACACCTACTTTGCCACCAACCACAGCGCGAATCTGATGAATTGGCTGCACGCCTGTTTTGGGATCGGGGCCACGCTCGGGCCCGTTCTGATGCGGGCCGTACTCTCCGGGGGCTGGTCCTGGCGCTTTGGCTTTGCGATTGTCGGGCTGCTGCACGTCTTGTACACCATAGGGTTTGCCGCCACGCTGAATCGATGGGCGCTCAAGTCCTCCGGTGTGGAGGACGATGTTGAAACGCGCGATGTGCGCAGCATCGACACCCTCAAGTTGCCCCTGGTCTGGGTAGGCGTGGTCCTGTTCTTTCTTTTCACGGGCGTCGAGAACACCACCGGGCAGTGGTCCTACACTCTGTTCACCGAGGCGCGATCGGTGGACCCGGATGTCGCCGGATTCTGGGCCAGCGCCTACTGGGGCAGCCTGACGGTTGGGCGCATCATCTTTGGCCTGGTGACGGACCGGTTGGGAGTCGAGCGGTCGCTGCGCCTGGTGATGATCGGGGCGATGTGCGGGGCGGTCCTCATCTGGGGGAATTTCACCGGCTGGCTCAGCTTTGTCGGACTGGCATTGATGGGCTTTTCTGTGGCCCCTCTGTTTCCGCTTTCGATCTCGGCGACTCCTGGACGGGTCGGTGCCGAACACGCGGCCAACGCGATCGGCTTCCAGATCGCCTCGGGTGGGCTGGGGTTCTCGCTCCTGCCGGCGCTGGCCGGCGTGTTGGCAGAGAATGTGGGGCTGGAGGTCATCGGGCCGTTCCTGCTGGTGGCCGCGGGGGTGATGTTCCTGCTGCACGAGGTGGTTGCACGGCGAAAGACGTGACAACTTGCGACCGTTGGGTTATAATCGAGGCCACTATTTCGCTGGAGGATGGATCGTGGCAAAGATAGATGCCGAACGGCTAGAGGAAGGAAACGAACTGCTGATCGATTTCGCCAAGCTCGATCAGGTGGCGCAGTGCGGCGAGGCAGTCGTCCCGGTGGCGGTGCAGGATGCCGATACCAAGGAAGTGTTGATCGTGGCCTACGTCAACGAGACGGCGCTCAATTACACGCTGGAGCACGGCGTGGCCGCGTTCTGGTCCACGTCGCGGAACAAGCTGTGGGTCAAGGGCGAGACGTCGGGAGACACGCTGCAGCTCGTAGAGGTGCGCGTGAACTGCGAGCAGAACTCGCTTGTGTATATAGTCAGGCCTTTGGGCGAGGGGGCTTGTCACACCAAGTGCGCCGATGGCACGGCGCGCCGGAGCTGTTACTATCGTCGGATCAAGGACTGGAAATTGGAACACGTGGAGTAAGAATGCAGGTCACGTTAACAACGTGACAGCATCGCAAGAGTCACGCTACAAGCGTGACCTACAAGGTTTATGTTCGAGGTAGGTTTGGATGGAAAAAATATTGAAACTGGGCATACCCAAGGGGAGCTTGCAGGAATCCACGGTCAGACTCTTTGACAAGGCCGGATATCAGATCATCGTCAGCAGCCGCTCCTACAGGCCCTACATCGACGATGATGAGATCGAGTGCCTGATGTTCCGCGCGCAGGAGATGGCGCGCTACGTGGAGCGCGGCGTGCTCGATGTCGGCCTCACCGGCAAGGATTGGATTCTGGAGAACGACGCCGACGTGATCGAGGTGGCGGACCTGGTCTACAGCAAGACGACGGCCAAGGCGTACCGCTGGGTGCTGGCGGTGCCGGAGGATTCGGACGTGCAGAGCGTGAAGGACCTGGAGGGCAAGCGCATCGCCACGGAGCTGGTGCAGGCGACCAGGCGCTACCTGGAGGCGCACGGCGTCAAAGCGGAGGTGGAATACTCCTGGGGCGCGACGGAGATCAAGGCCCCCTTGCTGGTCGATGCCATCGTCGAGGGGACAGAGACCGGCTCCACCCTGCGGGCCAACCGGCTGCGCATCGTCGATACGGTGGCCGAATCGACGGCCAAGCTGATCGCCAATCACCAGGCATGGGCCGATCCCTGGAAGCGGGAAAAGATCGAGACGCTGGCGATGCTCCTAAAAGGGGCGTTGGAAGCGGGCGGGCAGGTGGGCCTGAAGATGAACGTGCCCAGGGATAAGCTGGATCAGGTCTCGCAGCAGCTTCCGTCGCTGCACACCCCCACTATCTCCAACCAGGTTGACCAGGATTGGGTGGCGCTTGAGGTCATCATCGACGAGCACACCGTCCGCGACCTGCTCCCCGGACTCAAAAAGGCCGGAGCGGAGGGGATCATCGAGTACCCGCTGAACAAGGTGATTTATTGAGGGGAAGCGTCGAAAGTCAGTTTAGGGGATGTGCCGCCATCACGGCACATCCCATTTTTAGATCGAGCCTCTAGCTGGGTTCTGTTTCCTGAGTATCCTCGCGCTTTCGGTTGGAGGGTGGTTCACAGGTATAGGGACAGCTTCGGCGGTATACTGCGCTTGGATTATCTACAAAGTCAACGAGGCTGGCGGTACTCATACCGAGGCCGCCGTTGCGAGTGAACTGTGTTGCCGAACTTGCTGTGGAGTCATAACCGGACAGCACAAGTGGCAGGTAGGCATAGTGCGGAGTTACGGTCAGCACCAAGGGATCAGAGCCCGAGGCTGCTCCATCGCTGACGGTCACAGTGATGATAACCGTCCCTTCTATGAGAGGGGTGATGGTCACCGTGCGCGTGATCCCTGTGCCACCGAATGTGATGTTGCCAAGTGGCGCGATTGCCGGGTCCGAAGTCGCGGCTGAGAGAGTCAAGCTGCCTATGGACGTATCCACATCTCCTACGGTGAAGGTGACTAGCCCCGTGGAGATGTTCGTCTTGGTGGCTTGGTCGGGAACGTCAGAGATGGTGGGAGGATCGTTGACTCCTGTGATAGTGATGGTGACGGCCGCCGTGGAGGTGCCGCCGTGCCCATCGCTAGCTGTGTAGGTGAATACATCGGTAGCCTGCTGGCCCGCCGCCAGCCATTCGAACTGCCCGTTGGGATCGTATTCGAACGTGCCATTGCCGTTATCGGTGACCTGCCCCAACGTGCCCGCTGTACCCACTGCGCTCACAGAGAGCACATCTCCTATATCAGGGTCGGTGTCGTTTGCCAGCACGTTGATTGTGGTAAAGGCAGTGTCTTCGTCAGTGCTGCCGCCATCGTCGTCGTTGGCCTGTGGTGGATCGTTGGTTGCCGTCACTGTGACCGTCACGGTGGCGGTGTCGGTCCAGACACCGTCGCTGGCGGTGTAGGTGAACACATCCTGTCCGGCAAAGTTCAGCGTGGGTGTGTAGACGACCGTTGTGTTGCCACTAATGACGGCGGTGCCGCTGACAGGCACGCCCACGCCACTGACGGTCAAAGGGACGTTCTCGGGGTCGCTGTCGTTGGAGAGAACGTCGATGACCACAGGCGTGTCCTCGGCTGTGGTGGCGGTATCGTCCTCCGCGATAGGGGGATCGTTGGTGATCGATATCGTCGTCGTCGCCGTGAGGATGCTGAGGCTGTTCGTGGCGGTGACCACGGCCAAATATGTTCCTTGGGCCGGGTAAGTGTGGGTCAACACTGCTCCGTAACCGCTTGTGCCATCTCCCAGGGTCCAGGTGTAGACGACGTTGCTGCCGGTCGTGATGGTGGCGGTGAGGGTGGTAGGAGAGCCCAACTGTGTAGGGCTGTCGTTGGTCGCGCTCAACCCGGTGATGGGTTCGTCCACCACGACGGTGGTAGTGGCGGTGATGACACCGGCGTCGTTACTGGCGGTAACGACCGCCATGTAGGTGCCAACGGCGGGGTAGGTGTGCGTCGTCACGGCGCCGCTGCCGGATGTGCTGTCCCCAAAGCCCCAACTATATACTGCATTCGTTCCGGTTGTGATGGTGGCGGCCAGCGTGGTGGGGTTGCCCAACACAGTTGGGCTGTCGTTGGTCGCGATCAGGCCGGTGATCGGCACGTCTATATAGTAGAATGCGTCGCTGAACTCGCTCTGGACCTGGCCGTCGAGCGACGAGAGTGTGTGCAGAGAGTCGAATAGGTCGAGTGTCGGCTGCCAACTGCCGTAGTAGGCCTCGAAGAGTAGATTGGCCGTAAAGTTGCCCGTTACCGTGATCACTGCGCCGCTCCCAGAGATGCCGACCTGTGAGGCCTGGACCATGGGGATGGGGTTGTTGGATGGATTGGTGACGCTGATGGTGAAGCGGGTGGACAGCACAGATGAGGTCCACGCACTGCCGGTCCAGTACGTGATGCTTGCGGCCCCGGTCCACCGCGCTAGACCGTTGGCCAGGTCGGATTGTGCCAGGTCGAACGACATAGTCTCGCTCAGTGCGTTGATGGTACCGTCAAAGGCAAAGCCCACGGCACCGGCCTCTGCGGCTCCCCAATATAGGGTCTGGAACTGGCCGAAATCAAAGTTGCTGTACGCGGCATCCAGCCCACCGGCGCCGCCGATCTGTCTCTGGCTGGGGTCAGAGTATGTGACCATCACTCCCCCAGGTGGGGGGGAAGTGGGGCCTGTGAGTGCTAACACCGCCGAGCTGAAAAGCAGGGCGAGCACGCAAGCTAGGACCAACGCCAGAACCCTGGGCAGTTTCTTTTGCCCCGAGTTGTAGTCAAGGAGTGTTTTTCTGTCCATGGTCACCCCCATTTTCCCTTACCTTTTCCGTTTGCGTGCGCCTATCCACGCTGTCAGGACCACCGGCAGCAAGGCTAACGCCGCCGCTCCGCACGGGCCTTTTCTTTCCTCTGATGAATCCTCTGTGGGCCTGGGCAGTGTGGACGGCGTGGGCGCTGTCGTCGGCGCGGGAAGCGTTGGAACGACGCGTACCTTGTAGCGCAGGAACACGCCGTTGGCTCCGACCGCCCATCCGTCCTTGTTCGAGAGCATCGCCACAGCATATAGGTCCTGGGAGCTGGGGCCCCCTTCACTCCACTCTCGACCATCCCAGTGCAGTATCAGGCCCCTCTCTCCTGCGGCCCAGGCATCTTGGTCCGAGATCGCTGTAACTGCGTATAGCCATCCCCACGCTGGGCTGTCTTCTGCCGACCACGTGCTGCCATTCCAGCGCAGGATTATACCTTCCCGTCCGACGGCCCAGCCACTAGCGGTTGAGGCTATCGTCACTGCAAATAGGTCGTTGGTAGTAGGGCTGTCGGCCTTGAGCCACGCGGTTCCATCCCAATGCAACATGGTGCCTCCATCCCCCACGGCCCACCCGTCGGTGGTCGAGACCATTGTCGCCGCGCGCAGCGTTCGTGTGACGGGACTTGGTGTGGCTTGCCAGGCAGTTCCATCCCAGTGCAGAGTGGCGCCCCCGTCCCCAAAGGCCCACCCATCGGTGGTCGAGGCCATCGCCACAGCGCGCAGCGTCTGCGTGATGGGAGCGGGTGCCTCAAGCCAGGCGCTGCCATCCCAGCGTAGGATGGTACCTTCACCACCCACAACCCAGCCATCAGCGGCCGAGACAACATCCACGGAGAGCAGGTCTCGGTTGGTGGGGCCTTTCACAGAGGCCCAAGCGGTTCCATCCCAGCGCTGGATCGCACCTCTTTCACCCACGGCCCACCCATCGGTAGGTGAGTTCAGGTCAACCGAGCGAAGCGTCTCCGGGTTTGGTGTGGTGCGCACGACGTTCCACGCCTTGCCATCCCAGTGCAGGATGGTGCTCCCATCGCCCACGGCCCAGCCGTCCGTAGCTGAGGTCATTGATACCGATCGCAGATTATGACCTGATGGGTTCTCCACTGGATTCCAGGATTTGCCATCCCAGTGAAAGATGGAGCCGCCCCGGCCTCCTACGGCCCAGCCGTCCGTGGCCGAAGTCATCGACACCGATCTGAGGTCGTAAGGTGACTCGAGCGTCACGGGGTTCAAGGGGGTCCACTTGGTTCCATCCCAGTGTAAGATGTCGCCTCCTACGGCCCAGCCCTCGGTGGGCGAGACCATGGAGACCGAATACAGGTCGTAGGGGGAGGGGTTTTCGACCCGGTTCCAAGATGTCCCGTCCCAGTGCATAATGACGCCGTCTCTTCCCACGGCCCAGCCATCCGTGGCGGAGAGCATGGCTACTGAACTCAGCCATCTGGTGGGGGCGTTATCCACGACGCGCCACGAGGTTCCATCCCAATGTGCGATGGTGCCTTCTTCACCTACAGCCCAGCCATCAGTGGCCGAGATCATGTCGACGGAGCGGAGGAGTGGCGAAGAGACATGGGTTACGGTTTCCCACTTGCTGCCGTCCCAATGCAAGATCGCGCCTCCCGCTCCTACTGCCCAGCCATCTGTATCAGAGAGCATATCTATTGAGGAGATGTACTCGGGGGGAGGGTCCATCTTTTTCCAGGTTTCCCCGTCCCACCGCAGTATCTCCTCCCAGTCGCCCGTGATCCAGCCATCAGTGGCTGAGGACATTTTCACTTGGTGCAGGCTGCGGCGGCACGGGTCAGAGAGTCCTGGCCCCCAACATTCCCACATCCCTGGACTTTCCTGTGAGGTGTTGGTATAGGGCTTGTCTGCTGTGACGGCAAGTTGAGGGGGTTTTGGAAACGCGCGCGCGGTTACAGGAGTGGGGTGGAGGATAGCCAATGCAGCCGTTATGGCTGTGATCGCCTGGGTAAGGCCAAAGAGGTTCGCTCTCACGTTCTGGTTTCCTCCTACTCGCTGACCAAACCTGGCTATTGTAACACAGGCTGGCTATTACGTCAACGGTCTGGCGGACTGTGGCTTGACGGTGGCGGATAGGTGGGGTTGACGTATGGCTGGTTTTGGCTATAATGTGGCTATCTCACAAGGAGAAACGACAAGGTGACTCGCTTCAGGAACTGCAATAGTCGTGCAACCCGAACCCGCGATGACGGTGCGGTGCACGCTGCTCTTTTGCAGTGTCCCTGTCGCTAGATAGCTAAACACCATCGCAGGCCGTGGGTGCACGTCATGCCCCACGGCCTTTTTTCTTTTCACTCTCTGCAGGCCGTGGGCGCTGTTCGTCGTCCGCGGCCTTGTTTTTGCGCAGGGCTTGCTCGATGTGGAAGGATTGCCGCGATGGCAAGAAGGAATAAACGCGCGAAAAAGCACACACCGCGCACTAGTTGGGACCCGGTGGCCGATTGGTACGATGGTTGGATGAGAAAAGATGGCGGTGAGCACCATCGCCACCTTGCCGTCCCTGCGGTGCTAGAGCTGCTAGAACCTCAGCCGGGCGAGGAAGTTTTGGATGTGGGGGCTGGTCAGGGTGTGCTGGCCAAGTCCATCGCTGATGCGCGGGCCAGGTATACGGGCGTGGACATCAGCGAGAAGCTGCTACGGCGTGCGCGCAAGCGTCACGGTCGCTGTGGGCGCTTTATACGTGGAGATGCGCGCTGCCTCGCCAAGGTGCCTGACCTGCGGGCGGGTGGGTTTGACGCGGTCGTCTTTTTGCTCAGCATTCAGAATATGGACCCGCTTCAGTCTGTTTTGGAATCGGCGGCCTGGGCGCTCAAGACTGGCGGGCGGCAGGTGATGTTACTGACGCATCCCTGTTTCCGCGTGCCCCGGCAGAGCGGGTGGGGGTGGGACGAAGGGCGCAAGCTGCAATACCGGCGCGTGGATCGCTACCTGACACCGCTCTCTGTGCCCAAGAAGCCCTATCCCGGGCAGGAGAAAGGGGTGACTTTGGATTTCCACCGTCCATTGCAGGATTACATCAACGGCCTGGCGGGCTGCGGCTTGGTTGTGGATTGCATACAGGAGATTCCCACGCACAAGGTTTGTGCGTCTGGTCCGCGGGCCAGAGCCAAGAACGCGGCCAATCGAGAGGTGCCCCTTTTCTTGGGATTACGCGCGATCAAGATCGCGCCCGATTAAAATCGCGTGAGCAAGGCGCCTAGATCCTCCGTCAGTGCCTCGGCGGTGGTGAACAGGATGGCGTGTAGCCCTAGTGATCGGGCGACGTTTACGTGCCTCATCGTGTCGTCGATAAAGATTGCCTCCTCCGGCGCGATGCCCAGCCGCTCCAGCGTGATCTCGAAGGCGGCGGGGTCGGGCTTTTTCACTCCCTCGTCGCCGGAGCAAAAGACCACGTCGAAGAGAGCGAGGAGGCCCCACTCATCCAGCCAGTGGGCCAGGCCAGGCGGCGAGTTGGAGAGCACCGCCAGCTTGTAGCGGCCCTCTGAATGCAGCTTGCGGATCAGTTCGGCAACGCCCTCGTTGAGTGCCTCGTCGGC
>Ga0272441_10015780_pt1 | contig 10534 bp, 20 predicted proteins | sample SSMProp6N_FD_193582 | JGI IMG/M metagenome (GOLD analysis project Ga0272441, IMG submission 193582) | Marine sediment archaeal communities from Little Sippewissett salt marsh, Falmouth, MA, United States - SSM-Prop-6N | ecosystem: Environmental > Aquatic > Marine > Wetlands > Sediment ... | reverse complement strand
GTTACGGAGTAGACGAAAAAGAGTATCGTCGACGGAAAATGGAGGATATGTTGGAGTATGATAAGGAAAATCCTAAGAAACTTAGTAGTAGAGAGATTGAAACTAAGATCAATAGCACAATTACTAAGAGATTATCAGAATTACATCCAGAATTGTCTACTAAAGACCTCGCAAAAGTGTTTAACGTATGCCCTAGAAGTATAAGTAGGTGGATAAAGCTAGACGTTGAAGGTTTGACGAAGAATGAAGACCATTATAATAAAGAACAAAATTTGTTAGAGAAAAAAGAGGTGGTTGTTAACGAGGAGGAACTGGAAGCAACCGAAAATATTAGAGAAGGTGTCTATGATCCTCAAGAAGTTGGCGATTAAAATATTGGTAAGAGTTCGCACAATCCATAATCCGTTCTTACAATTAATAATGTGCGAACGGAATTTTAAAAAAAGTTTTCCATAGGAAAGTTCGCACAATCTTTTTATTGCGATTATTAAATAATTAACATTTGTGACAGGTGTTTTTAGACTTACTAAACTAAACTAAACTATTTTTTATTAAATTAGATTAATTGTTAGAAGACATTTTTTTCCATGATCATTTTAATGAAAAGCCTGTCACAAATGTTAATTATTTAATAATTTAGAGAAAGGTTTAAATACCTTAATTCTATAGAATTATATGAAAGTTCCAAAAACATTTAATATCGAAGCAGAATTCTTAGATTTACTTAAAAAAACGAATGCGAGTGACTTGGTAAATGAATTACTTAGGGATCACTTTAATGATGTTGATACTTATGATGTCAAAAAATTAAAATTAGCATTAATAGAAGAACGTGCAATAATAGATAATGCCACTCTTAAAATTCAACATATTAATAAAAAACTAAAAGAAATCGAAGACGCTGAAAGAAAAGCTAAAGAAACATTAAAATACCAAAAAGAATTTGCAGAATATAACACAAAAGTAACTGAACTTAACGAAAAATGGAAGAACGAAGAAATAACAGAAGAAGATTACTGGAACTTGTTAGACGAACTAAAAAAAGAAAAACCATAACAAAAAATAATATAATGGGAAAAAACACATTTCCAGAACCAAGAATTGGAATAGATTATCAAGGTGCTACAAAATTAAAAAGAAAAAATTACTTATGTCCTAAATGCGATCATATATTTTCTTCAATGAGTGACTCTTATACAATTTTATGTCCTAAATGTAAATATCCTTTAAATTTTGTAGATGATGAAAAAAAAGAGGTTGATGAAACACAAAATGAAACTAATTGAACTTTGCCAATACACACTAAGACAGTCTTTTACCGACGAGGAATTACAAAATGAGAAAACAAAAACTGCGAAGGATCTTGTAGAATGTTAATAAAAAATAAATTTATGTTGGCTGGAATAATGGCTGGAATTGGAATTATGTTTTTTGCTTCGATGAGGTATTTTGTTTTATTTCCAGATCTAGATAAAGCATTAATGTATAACGTAACTGGATTATTAACTATCGCAGTTTCCTGGCTTTATTATAGATCTTGTAAATTATCAGATACTCTTTACAGCGTCGAGGAATACTTAGCAGATAATAAAATTGGTGGAGCTGAAAGGGAGGTATTAATAAATGAAAAATAAATGGAAGTTTTATTTTTTCTTAAGTTTGATATTATTAATTTGTATTTTACTTTGGCAAGATATTTTAGCACATAACCAAAAAAATATAGATGATAATTTTGAAAAGCAATTAGACCTATATTTTAGTGGGCTCCAAAATGGAAAGTTTTTAACTGCGAATTATACAACAACTACAGGAAATGTTTTTTTAATTGAAGATAATAAATTAATTAAAGTAAGAATTGAAGATGTTTGTAATTCTTTAAAAACTAAATCATAGGAGGCAAAAAAATGGAAGAACAAAAACACATAGAAAATAACGAAATTGACTGGTTAAAAAAAGAAGCAGAAACACTAAAAGAAATCTCCTTCGACGGTGAGCGACTACCAGCTCTAAAGTTAGAAGAAAACAAAATAAAGGAAGTCGAAGTCGACGCTTCTAAGGAATTTGAAGTCTGGAAAGATCCAGAGTCAAACGCTATTAAAAAGTTAGTTCCAGTTACTGTAAAAGGTGAAAAGTTTATTTGGTGGCTAAATGTTCGTAATCCAGTCTATTCGCAAATGATAGATAAATTACAGCAAGGCCAAAGTAAATTTAAAATATTACAAACCGGAACGCAGAATAAAACCAGATATGCGTTAATAGATTAAACTCCAGAACATCTCATAACCTGGCGTCGAGGATTTTTCTGGAGAATGCGTAAGTTTGATTATCGATCCTCGACGCTGTTATACTCATGGAATGCCGAAGAACAAAAGATACAGGTAACCTTCCTTATTACTGTATAAAGTGTGGAGAAGAATTTAAGACTTTAATAGACTTAAATGAGCACGAATGCGAAGTTTAAAAAGTAATTTGCAAATGTCCTAAATGTAAGGAAGAATTTGATATAACGACGACGATCCAACCATTTAAAGAAAGTGCTATTAAAGAATTTGTTAAGAAGATAATTAAAAGTCCTTCAACTAAACTAAATGGGAAACAGAACAAATATCTATGGTGAAAAGTCCTTTTTTGCAAAAAGAAATTTTTTCTTATCACCTCTTTTGTAACAGATCTATGAATGTTGAATGTTTCACCCATTCTTCAACTAGAGATCATTGTTGGAGGACATTAATATGAAATGTCACGATTGTAAAGAAGAAAAAGAATGTAAGGAATATATTAACTACGACGGGAAATCTCTAATTTTAATTTGCGATGATTGTATCAATAAAAGATTTAGAATTAAGGAGGATTTGGAAGAATGAACTTTAAATTGAAAAATTGTACAAATTGTGGGAGTAAAGAACTTCATATTATAGATGAAGAAACTATTTTATGTATGAAATGTAGAAACCTTCATGAAATTGATACAAAAAAAGTAGATGGGTTATCTTTTTGGCTTTATAAAAAGGAATATAAAAGAGATAAAAAGAAGGAGTTGGTCGAATGAAAACTAACAGTCACCAGATACAAAACCAAACCCGAAGTATTAGTATGCAGGGTTGTTCGGAGGTAAATTTCTTTTGGAATTTACAAACCAAAAGACCTTCGACGTGGAACAAAACTGGTGACATTAAAGTCATGGAAATTGGAGGCGAAGTAAAACACCATGATTGAAGAAGACGCTCTATTTTTTGACGAGATAGATTGCTTTTGCTTTTTTTCATCTTCGACCTCCAAAACTTTAAAATGGAAAGAGAAATAAAACGAGATTGTTACTTTTACAAAAAGGGTGCTCTTGGTAGAGAATACTGTGATCGTTATGGAAAGAATTTAAAACGAAATCCTTGTCAGGAAGATTGTCCTTATTACGTCGAGAGAATTTACAAAAACCTCGATAAACTAAATCAGATGTGCTTGGATGAAGAATAGTTTATACATAATAAGCATTTTACATAAGATTTATAAACTTTAATACATAAAAAAAATGGTAGATTTTAAATAAAACATGGAAAAATTTGAAAAAAATACAGATAAAGACATCAAGACACTACAATTCGGTTCTACAATTCGAGAAATCTCTTTACTTGACGATGAAGCTTTAAAGAATTTAAAGAAACCTCGTAAATTATGTAACTGTTCTGCCAAGCTAATTATTAGAAAAGGAAGTAGTTTGGATAAGAGATATTCTTGGTATCCTAATTGGTCTGTTGAAATTACTGGTGAAGATGGACACACTATAACTTGGACACCAACAAAGAAATTATTTTTTAATTTAATAGATGAGTTTTTCGTTCACGAATCCTTGGTTGATATGACAAGAAACCGAAATAGTGATACTGAAATTTATAAGAATACTCTAGACGAGATAGTTCTAAGAGTTCAAAAGCAGTTAAAGGATTTTGATATTCCAGAAGTATATAAAAAACAAGAGATGAATAATGAAGACTAAGCAAAAGCAAGAACAAAAGAAAAAAGAAAAACCGAAGTGGTATGAAAATTTAATTCTAGATCTAAAAAAGATACAGTATGAAACTCTTGTAAAGGGAAAGTGGATGATTGGTAAGAGAATTATTGAAGAAGAAGGAAAACCCGAATATGGAGAAGGAACTGTTAAGGACATTGCTAAAGATATGGGTGTTTCTCCACGAGAATTATGGTTATGTATTCAATTCGCTAAAAAGTGTGATGATATCACACTTTTCACAAATAAATCTTGGATGCACATAACACATAATGTTCTTCCAACTTCAACAAAAATAAAAATAATCGATGAAACGATTGATATGTTAAAACTTCAGAAATACGATAACGACATGTATTATATTTCCGATAGTAAATATTCTGAGGAAAGATTTGGTGATGATATTATCTGTATTGATAGAACTCACGGTGAAAACGATGTTAGAGAATATAAAGATTATTATCCAACACTCACAAGACTTACAAGATTATTTCATCCAAACGGAAAAGAGTTTACTCTTAGAGAATATGCAAAAGTTCAAGACTTTTCAGACGATTTTAAGTTTGTTGGAAGTCGGTCAGATATTAAAGATCAGATAGGGGAGGCAGTTTCTCCCAAGATGGCTGAATATATTATAAAAAAACATATTATTGGTAAAACTTACATCGAATTATTTTGTGGTTGTGGTGGTTTCTCTCAAGGTGCTAAAAATTCTGAGAAAGAAGGCCTATGGTCTATAGACTTTAATCGTGCAGCTGGTTACTCTCATAAATTAAACTTTCCTGAAACTGAAATGCAGATTAACGATATTACAAAAGTAAAAGAGAAAGAAATCCATAAGAAGATCGGAAACGTAGATTTTATACTCGGTGGGCCTCCCTGTCAAGGGTTTAGTATGGCTGGAAAGAGATTAGGTTTCAAAGAAGATAAGAGAAACCAACTTTATTTAGACTATCTTAGATTTGTTAAAGAATTTAAACCAAAACAATTCATTATGGAAAATGTGAAAGAAATTCTCGAACATAAAGATGAGATAATTAAAGACTTCGAGAAAATCGGATATTCTGTTGAAACTGAGAAGGTGAATGGATTAGATATTGGAATGAAACAAAAAAGAATAAGAGTATTTTTTATAGGTAATAAAAAAGATGGCGACGAAGTTAATAGATAAAATTCCGGTAGAAGTTTGGATTGATAATAAATTAATTTGGGATATTGTTGGGGCTGAAAGAAAAAAATTAGTTGTGATATTTAAAGAAGAGGGTTCTGTTGGTGTAGATGGTAACAAAACTAATTAAATACATCGAACTCGAAGAATTTAAGAAAATTCTTAAATATGAGAAGGATAAGAGGTTTAAACTCGCTTATGTTCTCGCTTTTGGATCTGGATTAAGAATTTCTGAGATTATAGGTTATGAAAAAGCAGAAATAAAACCTTTAATGCCAGAACAAATAGATCTAAAGAAACACCAGATTAGAATTTTAGGTGGAAAAGGTAAGAAAGACAGAATTACGGTTACTTCACCATGGTTAAACGATACAAACATAAAACTCCTACCTTTAGAACTCTATCGTGGAACGCTCCAGTATCGATTTAAAGCCGCCTCTAAGAGAGTTTTAGGCAAAAACCTTAGTTTCCATACATTAAGACACGGTTTTGCTAATTATCTTGTAAATGAGAAGAATGTTCCTCTACCAATGGTTCAAGGAATGCTTGGCCACTCTCGTTTAGACACAACTGGGGTTTATACTAAAGCAAATCCAGTTAAAGCAATCGAAACAGCCTGGGAGAGCTTTTAATGGAAGAAGAACACGATGAGGAAGAAGATGAGGAAGAGGAAGAAAAATATGACGAAAACAAATACGATTATAATGAAGGAGAATATTATTAATGGCTTTACTAAATGATCTTGGACTCGAAGGTAAAATCCCGACGATAGATATTTCTGGTTTTTTTTCGAGCACTTGGATTTATGTTGCTATTGTTGTTTTATTAGGTGTTTTTTTAATTATAGGTGTGGTTATTTTTCTATTTTTCTTTACTTATAGAAAAAAAATAATAATTTTCGAGAATATATCTGGACAAGGTTATCATCCGGTTTTAAAAACAAGAGCACGAGTCGTAAAATTAGGTATTGGAGGCGAAGAATTATTAAAAACTCTTGTCGGTGGATTATTTTTATCTTCTTATGGTAGAAAAATGGGAAAGAATACCTATTGGTATGCTAAAGGCCAAGACGGTTACCTTTACAATGTAGTTCTAGGAGATCTAGACTCTAAAATGGGAATGTTAGACATCGAACCGATAGATCGAGATGTTAGAATGTTTCATGTTGCTCTCGATCGATTATCACATCAAACTTACGGCAAAACTTCCTTCATGGAAAAATATGGAGTTCACATGATGTTATTTCTATTTCTAATTGTTTTAGTTTTAGGAATGTGGTTTATTGTCGGAAAGATTGGAGATGCCGTAGCCCCATTGGGAAGTTCAACAGATATGGCTCTCCAAATTCAAGAAGTAAATTTAGAGCTTACATCCAAATTAGAAAGTATTGTAAATTTACTAAATAATGGTGGAAAGATCAACACCTCTTTACCACAAGGATTAGCTCCGTCGTAAAATGACATTATATGTGGAAGTAATTATTATTTTTATAATCATGGCCCTCTTGTCTCTTTGGGGGCTATGGTATATTTGGAGTAAAAGAAGATTATTAAAAAAATGGAAAAAACTTAATGATGGAAAAAACTACAAAGGAGGAAGCTTCGAAAGTCGAGCAGTTAGAGAACCAGAACCTAGAGTTGCAACAGAATGTAGCAGTTCTAACAGATCTAATGAATTTGCGGGACGAAAGTTATTTCAGAAGGCAATTATTAACAATGCTAGAACAAATATTAGTAGCCCAGAAAAGAATAGCAACAGCAGAAGAAAAAACAGCAAAGGCCTTAACAAGCTCCTCAGAAGAACAAAACAGTGATTAATCTTAGAAAGATTACTGAAGAAAAAAATGTTAAAGTATTTGGAATTGTCTGGGGAATTATTCTCGGAATAGTTGTAATTGGAATTTCGATTGCTTTAACTTTTTTTCTAATCTATCATTTCCAACCAAGCTTTTTATGTGATCTTTGTAAATGTCCTTGCGAGGATATTTTAATTATTCCATAGTTAAAACTAATTCTTAAAAAAAGAAAAAGAAAAAAAATAAATTAAATTTTAGTTAGATCGAACTTCCACCAATTCTCATTCTTTGCCAAGCACCTACCAATAATGCCAATACGCTCAATATAAGAACTATTGCAGCGACGAGCAATACTGTTGGGATTTTAGCAGAAACATTGTCTATACCTCCAGTGAGATTTCCAGACATTCCTTCAGTAGTAAATTCTTCTAAGGTTTTTTGAGTATAGGTATAATTAAAGGACGCTGAAGTCCAAGTTGATGTGCTCGAATTAGTTACTATTCCAGCATCACTTACAGTTGCATTAGCAACTAAAAACGTGGAATTATCCGTTAAGTTTACTGCACCTGTTATGGTTATAGATCCAGAAACAAATCTCGCATCACTTGCCCCATCTAATGTATAGCCCGTCTCATTAAGAAAACCAGCTTCATTAAGTGTGGTTACGGTATCTCGAGAGTCAGATAACAAATCAGCATCACTTAGCGTCGAAACGATTACTAAAGCAATAATAACTCCGATAACTAATGTTGCTATACCGAATACTAATCCAGCCACCATTCCTGCAGTTTGTCCTTTTTTATTCAATTTTACCATCTTATTTTATTAAGATGTTTAAATTGAACTTCCACCAATTCTCATTCTTTGCCAAGTTCCAACAAGCAATACCATTACTCCAAGTATCAAAACAATTGCTGCAACCAATAATACTGTTGGGATTTTAGCAGAAACCTTGTCTATACCCTCAGTAAAGTTTGCGGTCATGTTAGTCACGGCATTATCTTCAGTAGATCCCGAAGTCAATAGGTCTGCGTCAGTTAGTGTTGAAACGATTACTAAAGCAATAATAACTCCGATAACTAAAGAAGCAACTCCAAATACTAAACCTGAAATAAGTCCGCCTGTTTGGCCTTTCTTATTCTCCATCTATTTTAAACCTCCTTTCAGAAATAATACAGTTGTCATTAATAATTTATAACAAAATTTATATTTAAAAGTAGTGTTACATTGTTACACTAAATTTTTTTTCTTTTTTTGTAAACTTTAATCGCTGCGTTATATTGTCTTAATGCAGAACTTTTAGATTGGTGGTGATAGGACTTTCCATCAAAAACAACATCATAAGCTCTCCATTTGTTTCCTTTAACACCTTTCCAAGATGATTTCATTATTGGTTTTCTCATATTACTTTTTACCTCCTTACACCTTTATATACCTTTATATCTCAGACGGTTTTCTATCTAAAAAAAACCAAGTTGCAGATAAAATATTTAACGCAACTACGATTATTAACCAGTCCATTCTAATAAAACCTGTCGAAACAGACATTAATAAAGCTGGTAACAGTGTTGCTACAGAAGCAATAATCGCCCAAGCGGAATAATCGGCTGTTCCACTTCTTATTTTTTGTCGAGTTGTTCCTCCAAGAAAGACAACTAAAAAAACAAACATCAAGATCATCGGACTAAAAAATGGAAAAACATTAATTGTCTGAATAATTACGGCGTCTATTCCAGATGTTGCATTTGGAAGATCATAAAGATACGCCATTATGGATTACCTCTCCAAGTTTTAATGACATACAAAATAAACATAAATGAAATTATTCCAATTAATGTTGTAAAGAATATTGCAAATGGAGAACTCCAGCCACCAAAAATATAAACGATTGGAATAGTAACCATGTTTTTTGCGGTTCCTAATAAACTTCCACTTGTTAAAGAGAATGGTGCAGCCGAAGGAACTACATCACTTCCAGGAGCTACAGAAGACTCTAAAATCGAAGTATAAGTGGAATTAGATTGAGTTCTAAAATCAGTAAGATTGGTTTGTTGACTTGAATAAGCATCCGAAACTTCATCGCTATCGGCTATACTAAATGCAGCATTATTATCATTTGCAAAACCAACTGAAAAACCAATTATAGCCACAGAAAATAATGCGATCATTACAATAGAAACTGTTAAACTTATTTGACTACTCATGTTCTTCTCCCGGCTTTAATTATTATCAATATGATTGCTATTGCTAAAAACAAGATCGTTGCAGATACTCCAATAAAACCATTATTCTTTACTAAATTCATTGCGAATAATAATAGAACTCCAACGAATAAAAAGACCGCCGTTATTACTGGATTATCTGAAATTCCAATTCCAATTAAAGTCATCATAACTAAGACAGAAAGAAAAACTAAAATTACTCCGAATATATCACTTGGATTTTGATCTAATTTAATATTTCCTCTTCCCTGCTCTATACTATTTCTATAAACCTTTGCGAGAACTGTTGAGTTTCCAAAACTACTCGGAACAACACAAGATAAAGTTCCGGATGCAGATGTTAAAGTATCCGAACAAACAGCAGTTCCCAATGCATCTTCTCTTATAACCTCTAAAGTTATTGTGGCTGGCGTTCCACTCGGAATATCGAAAGTGCTAATAATTGTTTTAGTTGTTTCATTATAACCTATATCGAATTCGAAATCTCTCTCACTACTACTCGGAATATTTATTCCAGTTAAAAAAGCATTAAAATCGATCTCACACTGAGAAACTAATGGAGTTTGACAAATTGCCCGAACATTCTCGAAGGAAGAAACTAAGACGTCGTTCTCATCATAGACGTAGAAATTATAAATAATATCATCAACCTCTAAAGAAGCAGAAGTAAAACCAAAGCTATCGGTTATTGGAATTTCAGTTATATAAAAAGTTCCATTTTCTACATATTTTCTTTCGATAACTATTAGTGCCCGATCTATTGGTAGATAAGAAGCATCCTTTACAATTAATTTAAACTTTTGAGTGTTCGTTGTATCTAACTCATATAAATTTATCGATTGATTAAGTGAACTTGCATTAAGATTATAATTTCTTATATTATAATACTCCTCAGAATAATTTGCACCATCATATTTAACCTGTAAATCTAATGAATAAATTCCACCATCGCTTAAGTTATTACTTATACAAATAGCCACTGGATTTGTTGAAGAATATCGGTGTGAAAAATTAGTTATTAATGTGCTTCTATCTTCATTATATAAACTTAAAATTGTGTCTACAGTAGAGGCATTTCCAGTTTCATTAATTTTTGCTTGAGTCCTCTCATCTAATAAAGTAAAATTATAAACAACATACATTCCAGCACTACAAGTTTCATTAACTACCAAAGGAATGACAGTTTGGTTATGACTCGTTGTTACAAAATTATTTCCACCCGCAGTAGTTATATTCCAATAAAATGTAATATTTGTTTCAGCGTCGACGATAGAAGCTTCTTTATTTTTACTTAAAACATAAGTATCTCCTGAAGAACTTATTGAACCTAAGTAATTTGTTCCATT
>Ga0272441_10015779_pt1 | contig 10534 bp, 9 predicted proteins | sample SSMProp6N_FD_193582 | JGI IMG/M metagenome (GOLD analysis project Ga0272441, IMG submission 193582) | Marine sediment archaeal communities from Little Sippewissett salt marsh, Falmouth, MA, United States - SSM-Prop-6N | ecosystem: Environmental > Aquatic > Marine > Wetlands > Sediment ... | reverse complement strand
ATTAATATTCCACTGGGCCTATAATAGTGCCGTCACACTATTCTCAGAATCGAATTGAGGGGTTGAATTAGAACGGTGGCATTTTTCCCATTTATGCAATGGACCCGGAGAAATTAAAAAGACTCCCCTGGTTACCATATGCGTTAGATATATGCATGATGGGTCACATCATATGGGTGACCTGATCTGTGTGATGTGATACCATGTCAAGCACTGTCCGGTATTGTTCGGTACCGTCCGGCACCTGAGCCGGATCGCTTTAGATACCTGAGCCGGATCGCTTTACTTACATAAACCGGAACGATTTAGGTACCTTAGCCAAAAAGAGTTGGGCACCTGAAAAAAAAATGTTGGGTTCAGGGCACAATCGGCAAGCAACGGTGCTGGGAAGTGTAAGGGGGCGGTTGTGCGGTCGCGATTGTGCAATAGATCTGTTCGTTCGGGGGTCCCGGGCCCCCAATCCGGCTCCCGAAAAGGGGGACGGTCCTTATCATTCACCCGGACATGACAGAAACTTCATTCGGGATGTTTTTAAAACGGCCAGTTCCGGTTACTGGGAGGGATCACACTGCTTCACACGATTTCTCTAATGGAGTATATCGGTGTCATTTCATCGTGTCTTTTACGTATGCGGCCAAGGACAATTCTCACCTTTATCCAGAGAAATATGGTAAGGAAGGCTATTGCACCGCCTGCTATTTCAATGATCAAAACCTGTGGACGAATGGCCAGTTCGGGTATCTTGTTCAAGAGAAGGTTAATGGTGAAAGGCAGGGTGCTGAATATGCTGGCAAGTACAATTCCACCTCTATATCGCCATGGATGGTTGCTCCTATCATACCAGCGTGCCAGGGCCAGCATGTCCACAAATCCTCTGTATATTCTGGAAATGCCGTATTTCGTTGTACCGGCCCGTCTTCTGTGATGGCGGACCTTAACCTCACCGATTCGGTACCCTTCCCAGTGGGCGATGGCCGGAAGGAACCGGTGATGGTCGGATGTCAGCCTGAAAGATTTCGCCAGCCGATGCCTGTAAACCTTCAGACTGCATCCATAGTCATGAACGTCAAGGCCCCCCGTTACCTGTCGTTCAATGCCGTTTGCCATACGCGATACCATGTTCTTGGATATCTTGGGGTCCTTTCGATCATATCTCCATCCCGAGACCATGTCATATCCTTCGTCAAGCTTTCGGAGGAGTCCGGGGATGTCCTCGGGGTCGTTTTGCAGGTCACCGTCCAGGGTTATGACGGTCCTACCCCTGGCCAGATCGAACCCGGCCTGCATGGCAGCGGTCTGCCCGTGGTTTCGGGTGAATCCCACGTATCTTATGGTCCGGTTAAACCTCTTACGTTTGAGGATGGCTTCCCTGGAACCGTCGGTGCTCCCGTCGTCCACCAGGATGATCTCGTATGTCCCGCCCAGACCCATCATCACGGGTTCCAGTCGGTCTAACAGAGATTCGATGTTATCCCTTTCGTTGTAAATGGGTACGACCACCGTGTGGTCCAGGGACGGTTCCACGATCCTGTCAACGGGAAGCGTGTCCTCGACATCGGGACCCGACCCTATCAACGGTCCAAACCTCGTATCGCGGCACGCATCGCCCAGATCTTGGTCGAATGAATACTCCCTGGAAAGGGCCCGACGGAGAAGGTCAAGGGTCATCAGCCAGCTCGCTGTCATGAGCGGGACCCACACCACCGGGTCGGTGATAATGTTCTTTATTGCCGCGATGGTCGAGATCGCGAATACCTCAAAAAGACACCGATCATCCTCTACCATCGCAGGAAGGAATGCCAGGGCCAGGAACAGGTAGTAAGATAGTAGTATCTTGGGGTAGAACAGAAAGAACATGCAGAGCATCACCATGGTCAGCCTGATTGGGTGAACGGTTCTCTTTTTCGAAACCAGGATGAGAACGATGGCCGAAGCGGCCACGATCGAGATGAGGATCAACTTTAGCGTTGAGAAATATGCCTGGTCTTCGAATATCTCTTTCCACAGTGTGGTCTTGGAGGATGTGTAGGCGGTCAGTCCCGTATAGCTTTTTAAAAAGAACATGAACTCGGGTCCCCCGAGGATGAAGAACGTCCCGAAGACGGCCAGGATTGGTAGCAGGAATATGGCAAACAGTTTTGCGTATCTGTGAAATGTCGATCCGTTCCTGTCACCGGCCCTCGGACTGCTCAACAGTCCCGGCAGAAGAAGGCCCGTCCACATCTTCACGCCGATTCCCAGTCCCATCATGAAAGCGGACAGCTTCTCTCTCTTTGCAAGCATGAAATAGATCGGAAGTATGAAGAAGAATGCGATAAGAGGTTCGTCCTGGGCGCTCAGGGCACCGTTGAGCATTGACGGGAATAGTGCGATTGAAAGCGCCATTAAGAAGGCCCTGTTGTCGCCCCATTTTCTGAAGAGTCCGTATATGAGAAGGGCGTTCAATACGGCCATTGCCATGAAGAACGTTGAAAACCCGACCGTCGGGTCCGAGAGCCTCGCCAACCCGTATCCCGGCATCATGGCATAGGTCACCAGGGGAGGAGTCTCCGTGCGGTAACCCGTATCCCTGTAGAGCATGTTCCCTTCGATAACGGTGTCACATCTGTCGTAGTACCTGTAGACGTCGGTGTATCTGCTCGTGTAGGTGACCAGGAATGAATAGGTGACATTGCCATCCGGGGGCAGGGCCAGTTCCGCCGTCCAAAACGTTTCATTATATGTTGGGAGGAACGTCTGGTCCATGTCTATCTTTCTGGGTGGTTGACCATCTTCTGCGCACACCAGATCGATATCAATTATTCTACCTCTGTCACGAACTGCAGTTGCATTTATCCTGACCGTATCATCCTCGACCTGCGGTCTAGGGTGGGTAAGCGTGCTTCCCCTGTTTTGGGATGTCAGCCAGTGAAAATGATACGTGTAGACGGAGCCCTCCTCTCCATCGTCGAAGGGCCCCGTGACCCGTGAGCCGCTGACCATGAAGCTGTCGCTCTCCACCTCCCTGATCTGATCCCTGTCATTGTAGGCCCCCGCTGTAAAGAAAACAAAAAGGTTGGCACAGACCGCCACAAGAAGCAAGATGGCCATTCGCTTTCCGGTCCCCTTTGGCACCATCATCCCCAGTCTTGTGAGCTTCGATGGACGGGGCTTTGCCGCCCTGGCCTTTCCATCGAACGGAGTTTTTACTATCATCGAGAATGCAATGATCAGCATCGCCAGGAGCGCGCTCACCCATACGGATGTCACCGCAAGTATCAGTCCAGCCGATACGGAAAGGGGCCCCGAAAGACCCCAAAGCTCGTAGAACATGCCCACGGTGGCCGCGTTTCCCACTCCGGCGGGGATGAACAGACCGCTGAGGGCTGCGATGTTTGAACCGAACAGAACAGCACCCGGACCCACCACCGCACCGAGACCGATCAGTATCAGGTACAATCGGCCTGCCTCGTTGAGCCATATGATGACGGTCAACACGGTTGTATTGGCCAGGGTGTGATCCGCCTTTTTGATCCGTTCAACGGCTCCGACGGATTGTTTAGTGAATATCCCCAGCTTCTTTTCGACCTGCTCCCTTCTTGTGCGGAAAAATCGTCCGATGAAGGTGACGATTTTTTTGCTGAAGGTGTCCAGGGAGCCCGCATTGCTCTTTTTGAAAAGTACGAAGATGAAGGCCAGCAGGGATACACAGATGATCAGCATGCCTGCCAGGAGAATGTTTAAGGAACTGGAAAATCTGTATCCACCGAAGAAAATCAAGAGTATACCCACCACCACGATGCTGAGGATGATGATCACGTCCAGGAGCTTTTCACTCACCACCGTGGCAAACCCGGAGCCCAACGGGATATCCAGGTCCCGGTTGGCCTTCACAATGCGGACAGGTTCGCCCCAGACCCGTCCCGGGGATATGTTGTTGATCCCCATGCACAGGGTATAGTTCTTCAGTGCCCATGGAAGGGGTACATCCTTTTTCGATACTGCTTCCAGTAACCATTTCCACCTGAGCGTTTTGGTCAGAAGGTTGATGATGTACAGGACAAGAACGGACAGAATGATCATCGGGTTGAAGTCCGCAAGTGTGTGGTAAACATCCCTGGGGTCTGCCCAAAGCAGTAAAACCGCCAGGATAACAATTATTGCTGCGGTTGACAGTGACGTTCTGACCCAGTGGCTTCGACTTTTCTCATTCGGATGTTCTTTCATGACCGACCGCCGAATCTGACCCTGACAATATCTAAGCCATTTTCAATCGCAAATAGGTCGATATTGTGGTGTTTTTGAGTGTATGGCCTTTGGAGACGGGTAATAACACGCCTTTTCAATCGTAGTTGATGCAATCCTAACCCACTAACATCATCCTCATTTCTCACGGGAATACACCTTGTCCTCTTATTTGATGCACCAATGTTTGGCACAATATTGCATCAATGTTTCATGTTAATAAACGTTTGTAACACGTTGATCGAACATGCTCCGACCCACGTGTTTGGCTAGCATTCCGATCTGGAAATATGTTAATGGAATGGATATATTTGACAATGCCAGTTGATCCGATGTCTACGCTGGATCGGGCGGCCGCGGTGGCCAAAATGGGTTGTGATGCCCAGGGTTGCAGTGAAATGTATAGAGGTATCTAGTTGCAGATCTCCAGCAGCTTGACCTTGAAGTTGAGGGTCTTGCCGGACATGGGATGGTTGAAGTCCAGGCTTACCATCTCATCACCTATCTCCGATACCACGGCCCTAACCCGGGTCCCGTCAGGCAGGGTCAGTTCCACCCCCACTCCCACCTTGAAATCATCGGACTTGGGAAAATGTTCCCGGGGAACCTCCCTTTCCAGTTCCTCCTGGCGCTCTCCGTAGGCGTCCTCGGGTGACAGTTTGAATTCCCTCTCCTCTCCTACCTCCATCCCCTCCACGTTGCCGTCGAAACCGGTTATGACCTCGCCGGCACCGACCTCGAACTCCAGTGGTTCATCGTCCACGCTGGTGTCGAACACAGTTCCATCATCAAGAGTACCCGTGTACTCCACCTTTACCCTGTCTCCTTTCTTGGCAGGCATGCATGATCACGTCCATTACGATACATTTCGAATAAATTTCGAAAACAACCGGCACCATGTTGAACATTGATAACAGAATGCGCAAGCGCATGCCAACCATTTCCGTTTCAGGTGAAGGGCGCCTATGGGCTGGGCGTTAATTAAGCTTGGGGGCGTCAACTGATCATTTCCGGGACCATTTCACTTGCCAATATTCCTGGCCGATTCCACCTGGGACCGTCCCTGGGGTCTATCTACACTCGGTTCACCACCACCACCCCGGGTCTAACCTCACCAGGTCCATTCTCCAATGCCGATCTCCGGGGAGTCCCAGGGACAACCCGAAGAATCTTTTATATCAATCCCGACCAAGATTAATACAGGGTTATCGAACACTTTGCAGGCCCAATGCAAGGAGCGATGAATATGGACAAGATACTCGGACCGGCCAAATGCCTCGTGGAACAGATTGAGAACCTGGGAGGTGATACGTCCAGCTTCGAAGAGGGGCTTCAAAAGGCAGCTGACAAGATAGAAGAGGGATGGCCCCACAAGGCAATGCGCATGGCTGCCAGGATCGAGTCGGATGCCCTTGCGCAGAGGGAGAACCTCATCCGGAAAAATATACTCCAGCCCCTAGAGGAGTTTAAGGAACGACTTGATTGGAACGAGCAAACCGACCGAGACGACTCCGATGCCCTGGCTCTTTACACAATCGCCCGGGGCCACGTTGATCATGGACGGTACGTGGAGGCCCGGGGAATTTTGATCATCCTGGAAGGGCTTCTTTTACAAAACGACGAAAAAGAACCACCGATGTCCGAGACATCCTGCAGTATCGAGAGGGTCCGGGACCTGTTGTCTGAGATGGCGTCGATCGACATGGATGTTTCACAACCACGTGATCTTATCGAAAGGGCCGATAGGGCCATGGCACTGGGCCTCCCGAAAAAGGCTGAATACCTTTCCAGCAAGGCGGAGGTTCTGCTCCACCAGATGGTAAATGATGCAATAACCGCCAATGCCAGGGAAGTAATAGCGCGGGTTGAAGAGGAGATACAGGTCGCCCGGGAGAGTGGCGCGGAGACCAGTCTTGCCGATTCCCTGATCAGGTATGCAAAAGATGCCATCGAAAGCGGCAGGATGGATGATCTCCATGACATCATACGGGAAGCCCAGGAGGTGGTCGAGAACGTGTCAGAGAGGATCGGCGAACGTGATGCCGATGCATATTCACCTGAAGAGTGGGATGATGCGGTCCGAACCATTTCGGAAGTTCTGGCGGACCTTCGTGCCCTGAACGTGGATACGGGATCGATAGAGAGCGAGCTTGGCCTGGCCAAACGGCTCTTTTCCTACGGTGATATAAAGGGTGCTGCGGATGTCATGAAACGATGCGTTCGGGATGTTGAGACGGCCCACCATATAATCAAGGCCGGTGGTGGGGTGCTGGCGGACATGGTAAAACCCGACATACCTGGATTTTGTGAGGTTGAAGACCGCGTTAGACCTGTAAAGGTCCTGGTCCCGGAGGTCCCCACCCTGGACACTTCCCATTTATCTACCCGATCTCATTAACCCCCGGATGTTGGCTTTGGAGGATATATCCCGGGGAGCACCAATCGCCCGGGTCACCTGTCGGGGCTGCCAGCAGGACGGGGCGATAAACGCCGAGGGCCCCCGGCGCTGGACCTGTCCCGTATGTTCCAAGGTCCAGGAACGGTTCACCGAACTGGTCAAACCCTGTCCCCAGTGCAGGGGCAGGGGGGTCACCGGAACGTCCCTGGACAACCCCAGGGGGAGGCGGTGCATCAAGTGTGCGGGAAAAGGGTACCTGAGGAAGGCATGAGCTGAGGAAGGCATGATCTGACTGTTCCAAAAACCGCTTACTTCTTGCGGTATCTTTCCCACTCCGACCATACACACCCGCAGTAGCCCTGGGTGTACAGACCCATCTCCTTTGCTTCCCCGTGGGCCTGGCCATACCCCTGGGAAAAATCCTGGTGCAGGTAAACCACATCGTGTTTTCTGGCAGCGTCAAGGCCTGCCTTCTCGATGATGTGTTGTTCCTGGTAGGGTGACACCAGCAGTGTGGTGGTGAAAACGTCGAACCCGTGTTCCTTGGCATACTGGGCGGTCCTCTCCAGCCTCAGACGGTAACATTCCAGGCACCTGGGCCATCCCTTCTTTATTACCGGGTATACCCTTTCCATGTACTGGTCGAGTCCGTAATCCTTCTCCATCACGATGTCCATATCTTGGTCTTCCACAAGCTGCCGAACGGCGCCCACCCTTTTTTTAAATTCACGGTACGGGTGGATGTTGGGGTTGTAAAAATAACCCGTGACATCATAACCCAGCTCTTCCAGCGCCCGGTTGGGGTGAAGGAAGCATGGGGCGCAGCAGGTATGCAGGAGAGCCTTCACGGGCCTCACTTCTTGAGGGCCTTGTGGATCTTCACCACGGATTCCACTGCCGCCTTGGCCCGTTCGATGCGGGACTCGGCCTGAAGCCGGGACATCCCCGGTCCGGTGATGCCCATTCCCAGGGGCTTTCCGAACTCCACCGACAGGTCAGTGGCCTTCCGGGTGGCCTGGTTGATGACCACCTGGTCATGATCGGTCTCCCCTTCTATCACGGCACCCAAGATGACGACCCCGTCGATGTTATCCTTTACCATGAGGTGCTTGATGGCCAGGGGCATGTCGTATACACCCGGCACGGCAACGACATCGACCACGTCCACCCCGAGGAAGTTGGCATGGGCCTTTGCCTGTTCCAGCATCATCATTGTCACGTCGTAGTTGAACTCTGAAACCACAATTCCGATATTCATCTGTCCTGCCTCCCTGTTTTCCATGTTATGTTCCTTTTCTGTGTTTCTGTGTTTGATTTTTCCCGTGTTTGATCGAATGTATTTGCAATCTGAATTTTTTCACTTCATTGTTGAGGGGTCGTTTTGGCGACCGTCAGAGGACCTGCATCGGAGAACCCCTGTCTCTGGCCCGTCCCTGCCTGTTTGGTAAGCTCCTCGGGCCTGAAAAGCAGCCTGTAGGCGTTGACGGCGTGCTCCCTGGTCCGCTGGTTTGCCAAGAAGCGCAGCTCACCCTCATCCCCTGCCTCGTCCATGTGAACGAAGACCTCGATTATGTGACGGTTTGTCATGATCTGCACCTGGATGAGTCCCGTGGATGCTTCATGGGCACACTGTTTGTCTATCTGCTCGGGGCCCGGCATTCCCAGGGCCATCACCAGTTCACACCCCCTCTCCTCGATAAGCTTCTTGCAGGCAACGGGCAGGTCCTTCACACCCGGGACGGTGTACCGTTCTATCCGGAAACCCGTTCCGGTGTTGCGGAGTTCGTCGATGGCGGCGCCGCCCATGTCGAAACGGGCAAAGGTCGTGTCCGCAATCCCTATTCTCACAACCATAAGGGCTCCTCCTTGACCTCATTTGTTGGGCATGGGAGGCAGGGCCTCCGCGGCCTGGATCTGTTTTTGTATGTTCCACATGGAGATCACCTTCTGGATGATCTTCCGGGTGCCGTTGAGATCCGAGTCCAGCTTGGGCATCCGGACCACCTCGACGTCTATCCCCCTCTCTTTCAGTTCACGTGTCACCTTCTGCGGGTCCCAGGTCTGATCGAAACCTATGGCGATCCTGTCGGGCCTGAGCTCCAAAACGGTGTCGTACGGGTCCCCCTCCCCCCCTATCACCACCCGATCAACCACCTTCAGGGCACCCACAAGCTCCGCTCTCATGGTCTCGGGTGTCACTGGCTCGTGCTTGAGCTTTCTGACGGTTGCATCGCAGGCAACCACCACGATGAGCTCGTCACCCAGCTTGCGGGCCTCCTGCAGAAAGTGCAGGTGACCCAGGTGAAGTATGTCAAAGACCCCCGAGGCCATCACCTTGACCACTGTCGAAACCTCCGGATAATGTCGGCCCCTTCCACATAGATGTGACCGTTGTCCTCGGCGTATTTACGTGTGAGTGTATTGGGCTTGGAACCACCGTCATCACCCATCATCTCGCAGCCCGCCATCACCGGTGTTAGGCCAGCCATCATTGACAGGGCAACCGCCAGTTCAGTGTGGCCGAACCGGTTGGAAAGCGGTTCGGATGATGATCTGCATATGGGCACGTGACCCGGGGATCGGAACCTTTCACGAAGCATGTTCAGGGCCGATTTCGGGTCCGCGTTTTTACCTTCCCCGGCCATTTGGGCAAAATCCCTAATTGTAAGGGCCCTGTCCTTGTCGGTGATGCCGGTGAATGTCTTTCTGTGGTTAATTGCCAGGGAAAAGGACGACTTGGAATCGTATGGTATGTCATCGGGGACCAGGGCCTGGAGCGCTGGGTATACCTCCCTGGCGCTGTCGTAAAGGTCCGTCATGAAGGGGAGTTGAAAGGTCTCGCAAACGTCGTGATGCACCATGAGAAAGATGAGACCTCCTCCATCCTGCCTCATGATCCTCACATGGTCGGGGGTGATGAGCTCCGCCGCAACGAAAAAATCCGTTTCCTCCTCCCGTCCATCCGCGTCGTATACCAGCACGAACTGTCCTTCTTTCAAGGCCGAGATCGCCTTGTCCACTGCTTCGGGGCTCATGATGGGTCCAAAGAACGGTCTGTATTATAAATATTGTAGCTACCAATGTGTTGGTAGTTCGGCAACCCATTTTTAGAGATATTGGCCTATTGCTGAACATGGGTGCCATAGGAACGGGTACGATGGAACCTGGAAGATCCCAACCTTCCATATCAATCCTGGGTCCCCTGGTTTTGATACTTACAGTGATGTTGACCCTCGGTGGTTGCATCAGTGATGATGATGATGATGGCCACGATGGCCATGATGATCATGATGGCGACGGTGTTGATGGGGATGGAAATTCCGGATCGGATCGGGCGGACAGGGAAAACGATACTTCTTCAAAGGATGATCAAAACAGGGTGGACTTTCTTATGGATGGTGGATCGAATCTTACAGTAAACGTCAGCGTGGCCGATAACGATACTGAACGGATGCAGGGGTTGATGTTTGTGGAGGAGATGCCTCGTTACAATGGCATGCTCTTTATTTTTAGCGATGAGGATGAAAGATCGTTCTGGATGAAGAACACCCAAATCCCTTTGGATATAATTTTTATCGATGAGCACATGATGGTTATCAATGTGGAAGAGGCGGAGCCGGGTGGAGATGTTCCGGACAGCGAGCTTCCCAGGTACAAAAGCAACGGTCCTTGCATGTATGTTATCGAGTTGAACATTGGAGTGTGTGAAGAACACGGTATCGTGGCCGGGACAGAGGTCCATTTTCACATGGAACAGGATGTCTGAACACTCCACATTGAACAGGATGTCTGAACACTCCACATTGAACAGGATGTCCGAACACTCCACATTGAACAGGATGTCCGAACACTCCACATTGAACAGGATGTCCGAACACTCCACATTGAACAGGATGTCCGAACACTCCACAT
>Ga0272441_10015778_pt1 | contig 10535 bp, 11 predicted proteins | sample SSMProp6N_FD_193582 | JGI IMG/M metagenome (GOLD analysis project Ga0272441, IMG submission 193582) | Marine sediment archaeal communities from Little Sippewissett salt marsh, Falmouth, MA, United States - SSM-Prop-6N | ecosystem: Environmental > Aquatic > Marine > Wetlands > Sediment ... | reverse complement strand
CGGGCAGCTTTCATTTGAAGAAACAACCCCGACGCCTGCGGAAGCCCATGCAGATCAGGACGAGAGCGAAGCGGTTGAATCCGTCGAAACCGACGCAGGATTTTCAGATCCGGAAGAAACAACCGCCGAAGAGGAAGTCCGGTTAACTTACGAGGAACTGCAAGAACAGGCGGATGCACTGCAAGAAGAAGTCGAACGCTTGCAAGGCGAGTCTGCAGAATACCTCGATGGCTGGCAGAGAGCGCGAGCGGAATTCGCCAATCTAAAGAAACGCGTCGAGCGAGAGAAGAGCGAGATGCGGGAACGAATTACCAGTGACATCATCTCGCGTTATCTCGATCTTCAGGACGATTTTGACCGCGCCCTCAAGGATCGTCCTGCGCAGGATGTAGATGAAGCCTGGATCGCAGGGCTCGAGATGATCCAGCAGAAACTAAAAGCCATTCTTGATGTCGAAGGGATCGCAGTTATCCCGGCGCAAGGAATGAAGTTCGATCCAAATTTCCACGATGCCATCAGCTACGAAGAGAGTGAAGACCACGAAGATGGCCAGATCATTGAAGTAATTAAACAGGGATACAGCCTGGGGGACCGTGTCATTCGCCCGGCTGTGGTTCGTGTGGCGAAATAGGAGACAAGATGAGCAAAATTATCGGCATCGACCTCGGTACAACAAATTCGGTGGCTGGGGTCATGGAAGGCGGGGAGCCAATGGTTATCCCTTCTGCGGAAGGCAGTCGTCTCTTTCCTTCCGTTGTTGCCATTAACCCCAAAAACAACGAGCGCGTCGTCGGCCTGGTCGCACGGCGGCAGGCAATTGTAAATCCGCAGAACACGATTTTTTCCATCAAACGATTTATGGGAAGGAAATATTCCGATCCCGTGGTGCAGCGCGGCCTGGAATTCATTCCCTATAAGGTTACCGAAGCACCCAACGGGGATGTGCGCGTAATGATGGGCGGGAAAGAATATGCACCGCCAGAAATCTCCGCCATGATCCTGGGAAAAATCAAAACCGACGCAGAAGCCTATCTGGGTGAAGCGATCACCCAGGCCGTCATCACCGTACCGGCGTATTTCAACGACGCTCAACGCAACGCCACAAAAGACGCCGGTCGAATCGCAGGGCTGGAAGTCCTACGCATCATCAACGAGCCCACGGCTTCCTCACTCGCCTATGGACTGGGCAAAAAGGCTGACGAAACCATTGCGGTGTACGATCTTGGCGGCGGCACTTTCGATATCTCGATCCTCGACGTGGGTGAAGGCGTCTTCGAAGTGCGCTCCACCAATGGGGACACATATCTCGGCGGTGACGATTTTGACCAAAGAATTATCGATTGGATTGCAGATCAATTTCTCGAACAAGTATCCATCGACTTGCGATCCGATCGGCAAGCCCTTCAACGCCTCAAGGAAGCGGCCGAAAAGGCGAAGATCGAGTTATCCACTGTGATGGAAACGGAAATCAACCTTCCATTCCTCTCTGCGGATGCCTCCGGCCCGAAACACCTGAACATCAATCTCACCCGAGCCAAACTCGAACAACTGACGGAAGATTTGATTGAGCGTTCGATTGCGCCGTGCCAACAGGCACTCAAAGATTCGAATCTGGACATCAGCGAAATCGATGAAATCATTTTGGTGGGCGGCATGACGCGAATGCCGGCTGTTCAGGAAACAGTAAGAAAGATTTTCGGTAAAGAACCCCACAAGGGCGTGAATCCAGATGAAGTCGTTGGTATGGGTGCAGCTATCCAGGCGGGCGTTCTTGCCGGAGAGGTAAAGGATGTCTTGCTCCTGGATGTTACCCCATTAACGCTTTCAATCGAAACCCTCGGTGGTGTGGCGACAGGTTTAATCGAACGCAACACGACCATCCCAACACGCAAGACACAAGTGTTTTCGACGGCAACCGATAACCAACGCGAAGTTGAGATCCACGTCGTACAAGGCGAGCGCCCGATGGCAGACGCCAATAAATCACTTGGTAGATTCACACTCGACGGCATTCCACCTGCACCGAGAGGGGAGCCACAAATCGAGGTGACATTCGATATCGATGCAGACGGAATCATGAAAGTCAGCGCCACGGATAAGGCCACCGGACACAGCCAGAATATCACCGTCACCGCATCATCAGGGCTTTCCGGAGAAGAAATCGAGCGTATGCGTTCGGATGCCGAAAGACACGCCGAGGAAGACCGGGAAAGACGCACCATCGTTCAGGCCAAGAATGCTGCGGATACCGCTATATACTCGACCGACAAAATCCTCTCGGAAGCAACCTCGGAATTCCTGGAACAGATCCAGGATGACATTACCGAAAAGGTCGCCAAAGTAAGAGAATCACTCGCAAAAGATGACCCCGCATTGATCAACGAAGCAACCAACGAGTTACTTCAATACCTGCAAGAAATCGGGGCCACGATTCACGATCGACCCTCTCAACCCATTGGCGATGAATCTGCGGGCAATACCTCCGCCCCTGGCGAATAATTCGTTGAACTCATAGAGGAGATAACATCACTGGCAGATTGCCACAAAGCGCGCTGCCGGTTGATCACTATGGAAGAAAAACGTGATTACTACGAAATATTAGAGCTAACTCGAAACGCTTCCGAAGAAGACATTCGGGCTGCTTATCGGCATCTGGCAAAGAAATATCATCCAGACGTAAACAACAGTCCGGATGCCGAAGACCGCTTCAAGGAAATCAACGAAGCGTATGCGATCCTCTCCGATTCCGAACGGAAAGCGACGTATGACCGTTTCGGCCATTCCGGCTTGAAAGGCACGCCGTTCAACTTCGATTTCAACTTCAACGATATCTTCGAGCAATTTTTTGGCTTCGGTATGAGCCGGGGACGAAGTCGCAGATCCCCCCGTCGCGGCTCATCGCTTCGACATAATCTGACACTTGAGTTTGAAGAAGCCGTCTTCGGTGTCGAAAAAGAAATCGAATTTTCCAGATACGATGCATGCTCGAGCTGCAATGGTTCAGGCGCCGAACCCGGCACTACCCCCATTCGCTGTGATACCTGTAACGGCAATGGTGAGGTGCGCCAGGTCCGCCAGACATTCCTCGGCTCCATGGTCAATGTGACGACCTGCCCAACCTGCCACGGTCAAGGGGAAACAATCAGCACTCCCTGCAAAACGTGTCGCGGCGAAGGTCGTGTGCGCAACACAATTACACGCACGATTCCCATTCCCGCCGGTGTCGACAGTGGCACACAGGTACGTGTATCCGGGGAGGGTGAGCCCGGCGTAAACGGCGGTCCGCCCGGGGATCTGTTCATCATTATCCAGGTCAAACCACATCGCTTCTTTCGACGCCGGGGAAATGATATTCTGCTCGATATGTCGATCAACATCGCCCAGGCCTCACTCGGAGCCGATATTAAAATCCCCACTCTCGAGGGTGACCACACACTCGAAGTCCCCACTGGCACCCAACCCGGAAAGGTGTTCCGGCTAAAGAACAAAGGTGTCCCTCACGTCAATCGAAACGGCCGCGGCGACCAGCTCGTCGTCGTTTCAGTGGAAATACCTCGCTCCCTCTCGCCAGAACAGAAACAGCTTTTCGAAGATCTGGCGTCATCGTTGGGTACAGAGGTGTCATTTCGCGAACGCAGTTTCCTCGATTCACTTAAGGAATTCTTCGGAGGCACTTCCGATTGAAATGGCTTGAGGTCTCTCTTACAGTGAATGGAGAGTTAGCCGAAGCCGTCGCCGATGTTTTCTCTCGTTACGCCCCCAATGGCGTTGCGCTTCAAGCGCAAGCCAGCCAGAACGAGTTCGAACCAAGCACCGTATCCAATCCCATCAAAGTACTCGCCTACCTGCAGATCGATGATTCGATCGATGCCAAACGAGAAGGAATCGAACATGGGTTATGGCATCTGGGTCAGATCCAAGCGCTTCCCGCCCCAACATTTCGCTTCGTCGAGGAGAAAGATTGGAGCGACCTGTGGAAGGAGAACTACAAACCTATTCCCATCGGCGAGAAATTACTTATCCTTCCCGCCTGGTTTCCTCCACCGGAGGGGAAGCGGAAAGCGATCATTCTCGATCCAGGGATGGCGTTCGGGACGGGTTTACATCCCACAACACAGCTCTGCCTAGCAGCCATGGAAAACCACCTCACAGCCGGTGCTTCGGTTGTCGATCTTGGGTGCGGATCGGGAATTCTCAGTATCGCCGCCATCCTGCTCGGTGCACGTAAGGTGCTGGCGATCGATACAGATCCCTTCGCGGTGCAGAATGCACAAACGAACATCGAACGCAACGGAATGATCGAAAACATCCGCGTCGAAGAAGGTTCGCTTCAATATTTGGTAGACGACGAAAGACATCCGGACCAGACGGATTTGCTGCTCGCGAACATCTATGCAACCATTCTTACTGAATTGATCGATTTCGGATTAATCCAAGCCGTTCGCCCAGGAGGGATTGTGATCCTGTCTGGAATCATGGAAAATCAAGCCGACGCAATTCAAGCCAAGTGTGAATCACTTGGCGCGAAAATCCTGGAAAACCGGCAGCAGGGAGATTGGGTAGCACTTGTGATAAAAACCCACCCTGACGAACCGCAGAATTCTCACTGAACCACTCGCGTTGAGATACAGTCGCGTTAAGAGATGTTAAACACAGATACCCTCACTTTGAGGGTATCTGTTGTGTCTTTTTTGTGATATCTGGATGAATGCTACATGCCTGGCTAGCTTCCCTGATTTGTCACGCGTTTTCTGTAACGATAGACGATTCTGCCTCGCGTGAGATCGTACGGTGAGACTTCTACGCGAACTCGATCCCCAAGTAAAATGCGGATATAATAGCGCCTCATTTTACCGGAAAGATAAGCCAACACTTCGTGCTCATTGTCAAGCTCCACCCGAAACTGGGTTCCCGGAAGCGCTTCGACAACGGTCCCTTCCATTTCAATCTTCTCTTCTTTACCCATGCATTCCTCCAGATACTCTTCCTAACCAGAAAGCCATCGACAACCCATACGTGTCGAAATTAATCCCGATAACGGGCTTCAATCTTACGCTGGCGGCGTTTAAGCCGGCGAATAGCTTTCTTGCGTTGAATCCTGCGTAATTCACTCTTTGAAACGAACCATCGTTTACGGCGAACGGTGCTTAAAAGCCCACTCTTGGCGACTTTTTTGCGAAACCGCTTCAGCAGTTGTTCTTGTGATTCGTTCGGTCTAAGTACGACCGTCGGCACTTGGCCTCACCTCACTCTCGAAAAAACTGATAACATCACGGTTATTCTATTGGTTCTTCTTTTTCCTCAGGCTCTTCTTCCAGCCCGTGGTCAAATAACTCTAAATCCAGGCGTTCACGTTCCGGATCGAAACTGCATACCCGCACACGTACTTTCTGACCTACCAACAAGAGAGGCATCTCCTCATCCGCTTGTATAAGACCTTCCGGTCCTGCATTAACTTGAATATACACACCCGATGCTCCGATATGGGAAACGACGCCGTCATGCTCCTGTTCGGCTTTGATTTTTCCAATCGCTGCCTCCCAGGGACTGGGCTGCAAGCGCTTGAGACTCAAACCAATCCGATTTGCGTCCCGATCCAGACGTATGACCTGGATTTCGATTTCATCTCCGACGTTTACGATCTCGCTGGGATCATCGACCCGATTCCAGGACAACTCGGAAATGTGAATCAAGCCGTCGGCACCGCCAATATCAACAAATGCACCGAATTCACGCAGACTTGTGACCCTCCCGTTTCGGACCTCACCTTCCTTAAGCTGGTCGATCATTTCCGTCTTGCGTTCCTGCCGCCACTGACGCACTGCTTTTCGTTCAGATAGTACAAGCCTGCGCCTGCGAGGGTCGACTTCAATGACTTTGAATGGCATTTTTCGACCAACCATCCGTTCCAGGTAGGACGTGCGATTTGCTTCGTCCAAACCCTTGGGCAACTCACTGAGATGCGATGCGGGAACGAAGGCGCGTAAACGACCGAATGGAACGATTAAACCGCCTCGATTAAAGCCGCCAGGTTCCAGCTCTAAAATCTTTTCTTGTTCCATCAAGCGGTTGGCACGAAGCCAATCCGCGCTTTCCCGAGCTTGCGAGATCGAGACAATGAGATTGCCATCACGGTCTAATGGATCGATGACCATTACGGCGACTTCATCGCCAACACCCGGGGCAGCATCATCCGAGGCAAGTTTTTCCAAATCCACACAAGGGACAATGCCGTCTCGTTTTAGTCCAAGATCGACGATCAGCCCTTCGGTGTCGATGGCAAGTACATGACCATGCAACAAATCCCCCCGTTGGGGATTCGCCATCTCCTCGACATTATCGAGCAGTACGGTGAAATCGTCCAAGTTTTCGGTCATCCCCTCTGCATCTTTGCAAAAAAATCTGGCCAGCGCGATCTCAAGCCGGCCAGACCAATTCACCTACCTCGACTCGATTCCTATCCAGCTACCCGCCCTCGCACACTCCTATTGGTCTATATGCAGCCCGAAGGGGGCTTGCGAACGCATGTTCATTATACTCACGCCAGGAGAGCTTGTCAAACAAGCCAGATCCTGTTGCGTGATTTTTCGTTGAATAAATTAGGGCTCCGGCTGATCGCGGAGGATTTTTTCATCCCCCCGATACATTTCCCAGGGATAGAGTATGTAGGCATCGGTGCTGGCAGCGTAGTAATCGGGTTTTGCTTGCGTGAACAGACTTCGATAGGGGTTAAAGTGGAGCACGCAAGTGTATGGTCTTCCCCCTGCCGCGGCGACGCGGTTCTTGACCGCCGTGATCGTACGGCCCGATCCCCAAACATCATCCACCACGAGAATACGGCGTCCCGCCAGTTGGGTATCTTTAGGAAACTGAATGAATTGGGGCCAGGCCAGCAGCTTGGCCGCCTTTCGTTCCGCCTCGAAAGGAAAATCAACAGAAGCGGTGAGAACGTCTTCGATATCCAAACGTTCGGCGATCATCCCTCCTGGAATGATACCTCCCCGCGTGACGATCACCATCGCATCAAATTCAGTCTCGAATTGAGGCGTAAGGTGGTCGATCAGGCGTTCAACTTCCTCCCAAGTGAGTAACTCTCTCCGTTGTGTCATAAGCCTATTCCCGCGACGAAAGTCGATCCTTATTATCTTAGCATCAGGCCATTGGAGATTCAATTATGCCGAGTCGATGGAAGATCCATGATCGATATTCAGGGGTGATCCTCCGCATGCTTCCGGGCGTGAATTATAACAAAAACGCACTTCTCAAATCCGTCAGTTGAGATCAATATCATTCAATAGAACGGATGAGTTCCAGAAATTCCTCCCACTCCTCAGCAAAGAAGTGCACGGTAACCGTGCCCAGTTCCAGATGGAATGTCTCTTCCCCATCAGGCTCCACGGCTTTCCAAACGATAAAATTCGAAGTCTCACTCAAAGTGGATGTTTCAACATTCGCATCATCCGACATGACTCACTCCTCCTGATTCTTTTCATCTGCGAGAGACGCCAATACTTTTTCCAGCGCGACCAGACTGGCACCGGAATACTTAGTCTCATCAATTTCGACTATGGAATATCTGCGTTCAAACTCATTGGGGCTAAAATCCGGCCGGCTGATAACATCTTTGACCAACGTATGCACACGTCCTCTTCGATTTGCATTCCATTCACGCGTCAGTTTAGCCCAATGGACGGCGTAGGAAAACTCGGCGTTGTGAATATCCCCCCCGGATTCGACTTCGCGCCGCAATAATTTCCGCAGGACTTCACGGAGCGAGGTCATACTGTCATTCCAGTGGACACAAGCATCAACTTTCATCGTCTTTGGTTCTTTTATGCCGGATTCTGTCAAACAATTGGACGAGCCGGGCGGGAGGTGTTCTTGGTTCAGTCAAAACATCAATTGGTGGATCCCAGGGTGAGAGATCGAACATTTTACGGAATATATACCTTCCGAGAAGGATCAGGGATGCCATCATTGGCGCGGACAACAACAAGCCCAACACCCCTGCTAAACTCGCCCCGATCAGCAAGCCAAACAAAATCAGCACAGGGTGCAAGTTTAGCGACGCCCCCATGATCCGGGGAACGATGATGTAATCGATCAATTGATCGAGAATAATAACGCAAATAACGACGAGAACAGCATGGCCGAAAGGTGAAAGTCCATACCAGTTGGCGGGCTGGAATAACGCCACCAGCGCAGCCACCAAACCCGCAGTAAAAGGACCGACGATGGGAATGAATTTCGCCACACCTCCGAGAACACCCAGCCCCAACGAGAAGTTCAAACCCAGCGCGGACATTAGAATCCAGGTCAGCATTCCCGTCGATGTAACCACGAGCAACTGGCCACGTAAGAAGGCATTCCAGATGGCTGCCAACGCGTTTCGCAGACGATGAAAATCTTCTTGATATTTTGGTATTTCGATCCCCTGCACAGCCGATCGTATCCGTGGATAATCGATAATAATGAAATACGCCACGGCGAAGGTGAAGAAAATACTGGCGAGGGACTCAATCGCAATCGAAGCCAGGGAAGCGATCAGGGTGCTCACTTGCCCGAAAATGGGTTGAATGGAAGCCAGTAAGTTTTCAGCCAGGGTGGGTAAATCAAGTTGGGAGAGGTCGATTTCCCAGGGTCCCAAGAATATCGTTACCGTGGAAATTTCCGCCAACTCCTCGGGCAAATCCATCAGCATTTCCTGGACGATCTGAAACAGAGCTTGAAGCTGATCCACGACTGCGAATCCCGCCCAGGTCGACGATGCGATAATGGTAAACAAGACAAGCAAGAAGCAAATATTTGCCGCCAATCCCCAGGAAAATCGAGCACGGTGATGCAGCAAACTAACAAGAGGTACGATGAGAAACGCCAGAATCAAGGCCGTAATCAGGATGGGAATCACATCGTGGAAGCGCGATAAGATACCTACAATCACGAGCAAGATAATCGCCCCAACGAACGCCTTCGTCAGGAGACTCCATTGTGGAGAGATATTAGAATTTGTTTTCATTCTCCTTACCATTCTCAACATTACGATCCTGGCGCGTCAAAGACACCCGCAATCGGTTAATCAGACGCTGAAAACGACCCAACCTCACATGCTGCACTTCCTTCAATTCAGGACTCAATACCTCCGTCCAATCATCAAAGCCAACGGTCTTTCGATAGATATAACCCAGAATCACTCGCAGCGAGGCAGCAACAGGTGCAGCAAACAACAACCCAAGTACACCCGCGATCATGCCACCTGCAAGCACGGAAATCAATACTGCAAGCGGTGACATATTTAAGCTTCGGCCAATAATTCGAGGAACAAGAACATTGTTCTCGATTTGCTGAATAATGAGAAAGCAACCCAATACAATTGCGCTGAACGCAAATGGAGTCACCCCGAGCCAATTCGTTGGTTGAAATAGTGCGACAAGCACGCCGACAACGGCAGCAATCAATGGCCCAAACATGGGCACAAATTCCAATAACCCCGCGATCAATCCCAAAACCATCGAAAATTGCACACCCAATAATGTGAGTACGACAGCAACGACAATACCGATCACCAGGCCCAGAATAGCTTGACCGCGCAGGAATGAACTCCACACCTGCGTAAGCTCATCCAGGATGAGGCGGACGTCATTTCGATATAATGGTGGTATCCACTCGAGGAAAGCCTCATCGAAATTCCCTATGTCGAGCAGAAAATAAACCCCCAGGACCAGGACGAGAATAATCGATGTAATCGCCGAAGCCGTTGCCCCAGCTACGGAAGCCAGGAGACTTCCGGTCTGGGATAGCAATGGCTGCAGCGCTGAAGCCACTTCGGCCAGCACAGGTTCGATGTTGACAGTGGCGAGATCGATCGTCCAGGGTCCAATCCGAATCGTTTCCTGTGCAAGGGCTATGATCTGTTCTGGCAGTTCAACGGATAACTCAGCCAGGTAAGAGGCTAACCGAACCACGCCCGATGAGATCGCCACGCCGACACCTGTAGTTAAACACAGGAGAATTACAATCAATACTGTGTAAACAATCAGCACTGATTTTCCACGTGAGATTCGGAACTTCTTACTGATCTTTGAAGTGGTTGGATGGAGTAAATATGCCAACATGAAAGCGAAAACCAGAGACCCGATCAGTTGGCTTAACAGCATTAGCAGTCTTACCGCAAACACCAGAAGAATAATTCCAAATACGAGGCGTGTCCCGGGTTGCCAGGATGGAGAAGGCGATTGATTGATCGTTTTTGAATCCATATCTATTTTCCGTGATGAATGGTTATGTGCCCGACTTCAAAGGATACCCACGCAAGCGTATCGGATTCAAGTTAAGCCAGATTCTACCCTTTCTGACGGATCGAGCAAACCAATTCCGCCTCGACTCGGAGTAGAATTACTTCCTAGCACACATCGCATCCCACAAACGATCTACAATAGGCACCACAATTACAATCAATTCCTATTGCATAATACTTATAATTTTCAATTAATTTTGCTCATCCATCAAGACGAAATAATTGACCGCGCAAAAAACTT
>Ga0272441_10015776_pt1 | contig 10537 bp, 8 predicted proteins | sample SSMProp6N_FD_193582 | JGI IMG/M metagenome (GOLD analysis project Ga0272441, IMG submission 193582) | Marine sediment archaeal communities from Little Sippewissett salt marsh, Falmouth, MA, United States - SSM-Prop-6N | ecosystem: Environmental > Aquatic > Marine > Wetlands > Sediment ... | reverse complement strand
TGATTTAATTCGGGTTCTCTTAGTATCTCGCCTTTAATTTCTTTAATAGTTTTTTGAATAAACTCTCTAAAATCAGATGATTCTTCACGTCTAAGAAGTTCATATAAAGGATCAATAGTTCTTACGTTTCCGATATTACCCAGTGCTTTTACTGAAATGTATTTCACAGAAACATATTTGTCTTGAAACAAACTGATTAAAGGTTCTATAGCTCTTTCATCACCTAAAATACCTAAAGCTTCCGCAGCATTTCTTCTAACATACTTATCCTCTTCTTTCAATACTGCTATTAATGGTTCAACAGCTTTAGCATCCCCTAGAGCCCCTAGTGCTTTAACAGCAGCTCTTCTTACTTCCAGTTTTTCATCCTCTAAAGCCTTGATTAAAGGGTCTCTAGCACGAGAATCTCCAAGTTGTCCTAGAATATGAGCTGAATAACTTCTCATATTATGATGATCATCCTCTAGTAATTGGATCATTTTTTCAACAACCTGATTACCTAACTTAATTATTGAAGAAGCAACCATATTTTGTGTATAGTCATCATAAGATTCATCTTTCAACACACGAATCAATGGTTCCAATGAACCTATATCTACTCTTATTTTCCCTAATGCTTCAGCAGCTGTAGTTCTTACAACTCTATTAATATCCTTTAAGCTTAGAATCAAAGGTTCAATTGCGCGTGGATCGTTTATTTTCCCCAATGCTTCAGCAGCTGCAGCAACTCTATTATCCTTCAAGTTTAGAATTAACGCCTCTACAGCTTGTGGGTCGCCTATTTTCCCTAGTGCTTCAGCAGCTGCGCTTCTAGCAAAAAAATCACAAGATTCATCTTTCAAAATTTGAATTAACGCCTCTACAGCCTGTGGGTCGTTTATTCTTCTTAATGATTCAACAGCTTCTTCTCTTACAAACCTATTGTGATCCTTTAAGTTTCTCTGCAATCTTCGTAATTCCATAGCGGACAACTTTCTATTTCTAGTAACAGTAGTTTATCTAAAAGATGATAAAAAGCTTTGGGAGACTTTGCGTACTATAAGGGGATCTCTCAATAAACTTAGGAAATTTCAGGTAGATACCCTCTGTTTACAGTAAAGATATCAACTCGAGTTTAAAATACTAAAAGAAGAATTAAAAGAAAATGGTGCGGGGAGGGAGATTCGAACTCCCGAACCACTAAGGAACGGATGACTTATTTTTTCTAACCCTTATCTTCAGAATTATCCAAGATCTTAAGTCCGCCGCCGTTGACCTACTTGGCTATCCCCGCAATAAAGTTTGTTTGCTAACTACTATTATGAATCATGTTCGTTTTTTAAGATTTTTCATGTTGATTGAAAAATATTGCTTAATTATGGGTGTAATCTTGATGGGTCTCTTGGTAGTAATCTAGCTTCTCTGATATTCTGAAGATTCAACACCTTTTGAACGAACCTTTCTATTCCTGTACCGCTTCCTCCATGAGGTGGTGCTCCATTTCTAAAGAACTGCAGATAACTGTCAACTTCTTTTAACTTGAAATCTTTCTCTGTTGCTTGTTTGGTTAAGATATCAACTCTATGTTCTCTCTGTCCTCCAGTAGTTAGTTCTTGACCTTTGTAAAGCAAGTCAAATGACTTTGTTAGGTTGGGATCATTGTCATCTTTCATGGTGTAGAAAGGTCGTACTTCCCATGGATATTGATCAACAAATACAAAATCTGCTTTCCATTTCTCTTTAACATATCGACCTATTATTGCCTCTGCTTCGGCATCTAAGTCCTCGTAAAGACCTAATTCCTTCCCTTCCTTTTTCAAGATTTCATTACATTCTGGTATTGTGATTATAGGCCATTCTTTTGGTTGGTTATCTATTACAACTTCTAATTCATCTAGAATGTCTGTCTTATCTTTCTTTATCTTTTCTAGTGCATAACTAACCGCGCCTTGGAGAGTTTTCATTACATCACGTTGATCTTTAATGTATGAAATCTCAAAATCTATAGATGTATACTCACAAAGGTGTCTGGATGTATGGTGTTTTTCAGCTCTGAATACTGGACCTATTTCAAAAACTTTCTCGAAACCAGCCATCAACATCATTTGCTTGTAGAATTGTGGCGATTGAGCTAAGTATGCTTTTTTGTCAAAATATCCAATTTCAAAGACATTTGCACCACTTTCAGTTGCTGAACCCACTATTTTTGAGGAAAAGAATTGTAGAAATTCATTTTGATTGAAGTATTCTTGCAATGCATAAGCAACAGTACTTTCAATTTCAAAAATATGAGCTATACTCCTATTCCTAAGATCTAAGAACCTGTAATCATACCTTTTATCAGGATTTGTTTCTATTTTATCGGTTACTGCTATTGGATATTCTTGAGCTCGTTTGTTTATAACTTCAATATTCTCCGGAAGAATCTCTAGTCCTTTTGGAGCACTATTGTTTGGTACCACAGACCCCTTAACTAAGAGAATATCTCCTTCTTGATAATCAATTTCGAAAATTTCTGGTGTGACTTTCTTTTTGGGAAGGACAATTTGAATGATTCCTGTTCGATCTTGAAGTTTTAGGAATTTTAACCCTCCTAAGTCTCTCACTTGCTGAATCCATCCAGCAACAGTTACTTCTTCTAGTTTTTCCGAAAACACTTTGTTAATTGCTGTTTTATCATGTATATCCATATGCAGCACCTTCAATATGTCTGCACCTTTGAAATTTACTTAAAAAAGATTCTCATTTTTGTTGTATTTTGTCAAGAAAATGCTATTAATGAGAAAAAACATTATTTATACTATTAACAAAGTAGGTTTGAGCGATGGATATGAAGAAGATCGTCATAAAATTTGGAGGTTCTGTTTTATACAAAGATAATATGGATTTGAATATTGACAGGATACAGAAAATAGTTGATACTATCAATCAACTTCATGATGAAGGATATAAAATAGCTGTAGTTGTTGGTGGTGGTAAATTAGCTAGAGTGATAATACAAGCAAGTGGTGTTCTAGGACATACTGCTACTTTCAAAGATATTCTAGCCGTTGAATCTACTAGAATTCATGCCTTATTAGTTATTGGTTCTCTAAAGAGTAAAGCATATTTACTTGTACCAAGAACCTTTGAAGATGTAGGAAAGGCTCTCTCTTCAGGAAAAATAGTAGTGACTGGAGGATTGCAACCAGGACAATCAACAAGTGCGGTCGCTGCTCTTGTAGCTGAATATTGGGGTGCAGATTTGTTAATCAATCTAACAAATGTTGATAAAGTGTATGATAAAGATCCTCAGAAATATTCTGATGCTAAACCTTTGGATAAAATAACCCCAGAAGACTTCTTAGATATAATTTCCAAACAAGAAGAAGAACCTGGAAAATATGCTTTATTTGACAAAGTAGGCTGTGAGATAATTAAGAGGTCTAGATTAAAAGTTGTATTTACAAACGGTCAAGATCCTGCTAACATATTCAAGGCAGTAAAAGGAGAATCTGTTGGAACTTTAGTATCTGACTAATTTTCTCATTCTTATTTTTGTTAATACAACTTGTAACGCAAAATTGCAGCTATGCCTCCAAAGGTATTATAGAGAATAGAACCATCATCATGGTCAGTTGATATAACTTCAAGTGTGGCTCCAGTATCTTCTGCAAGTCTATTAAGTTCTGTTATAAGATCAATTTCACTCTCAATATACATTCTAGGACTAGTACACTTAGGACAGTTCCTATCTGAGAGGTTTTTAAGGAAATCATTGTAATCTTTTGCTTTAACAATTTCCTCTGTTGTATAATCGCAATTTTCACATTTTATTTCTAGAGTAACTCGGTCAACATCCTCACTAGCTAAAACTATTTCAACAGCTCCTTTTTCTAAAGCGTCTTTAACGAATTTTTCCCCATATGCAGCTAAACCAGAATCTTTACCTAGATTTTCCATAAATTCTTGCATCAACTTCTTCTCTCTTATAAGTTCAAAATCAGATAGTTGATCCTGTGCTTTATCTACTAATTCTCTAAGACCTTGAAGCCCTTCATATCCTACGTCGTAAGTTCCAATTATTTTCTCTCTTATTCTATAGTCTAGTTCTTTACTCTCTATAAATTCTGTTTTAGATAAAGCGGGTCCACCTACAATAATAGCTTCAACTGGAGTGCTTTCTAGAAAGATTTCATTCATCATACGTGCATTCTTGGAATACCATTGTTTTGCAGCTTCTTCTCTAGCTCGCATAAAACGTTGTGCTGATTGACCTCCCATTCTGTGTTTTCCAGGAACAAATGAGTCTTCATCCCAATGAATGTTAATCTTAGTACCTTGAACGGAAGCTATGGTTGATGCACCTCTAGCAATAATAGCTAAACCATAACGATGTTTAGTTTCTAGAATCTCTTTTAGATGATCAACAAGAAAAACGTGATCGCATCGATATAATTTGATGGATACTGGTTCAGGAGGAGAAATTGCATAATATTCAACCTTATTTGATTGAGTGATACCACAGAAGATAACCAAGCCATTTTCTCCTGGATCAGAGATGTTTTTTAATCTTGATTGAATAGATGAAATTGCGGATTGAATAGCTTTTCCAGTATTTTTGTCTTTGATATTTGTTGCAGTACCATATTCTTCCTTCAGTTGTTGAGAAATATCAGAAATTCTAGTACCTGGAGGAATATACAGAGTAATTAAACTTGTGGACATATTGAAACTTCTTTTTGCCTCTAATTTCTCAATATCATGTTTCAACATGTATCTCTCAACAGAAGATCTCTTCTTTGGCTGGTTTTGAGTCATTTTTTTCTCCTCAAAGATTATATAGTCTCATATTTTGCATAGACCATAGGCTTTAACAGACTTATAAAACCGTGGCTTCTTCTTATTTCTTTGGTTATGCGATTTTTTAATTCATCGAAAATCAAAGAAAAATTTTTAGGAGAAATAAACGATGATATCTTGATTAATATGGTTTTAAAAGAGCAGATAGAAACAGATTTACTAGATATTTTCGTATCTTTGAATAGGGGGTTAAACATTTCTGATGTAACTTTCCAGATAAATAACTTATATGCACCAAGAGGTGAAAAAGCGGAACCTGCAATATTATTAGAAGTATTAAATGAATTAGCAGAGAAAGGGTATCTTAAGACATTCCAAGTAGGAACAATAGATAGTTGGAAGATAACTGAAGAAGGAGAAGATTATTTCTATAACCTCTAGAACTTCAAATGAGCAGAGTTAAATGGATTTAAGAGAAAGTCTTGGTTTGTCGGTTGAGAGTGATGAGAAAGCTCTCATCTATGATAATAATGAGATAAATGTAGAGAATCTTCTAATATACAAGATTAGAGATATCAACTCTGGACTAAGCCAAGAGAGTTGGAAGGGTAAAGATGAGGAAGAGGAAGTATTCAGAGTATATGAAGGAATAAGGAGAGTAGAAGATAAAGAATTTTGGGATACCATTCGTTTGGACGTTTTGATTATTCAATCAGGTGGGTTAGGAGAAAACTGTAAACATACACAGGGTTATTACAGATCTTTAGCCGAAAATGGTTATAATTATCCAGAGATTTTCCAAGTAGTTGATGGATATGCTGAGTTTCTTTTACAACAACCAGGAGATAAACACGAACAAGTAAAGGATGCACTGTTGCTAAGAGTTCAGAAATTTGAAGCCATTGTTGTACCTCCAGTATATGGTTTAACAATTTTTAATCCAAGTGAAAGGAGAACAATACTATCCAGAATAAGAGCTGATGAAGCAAAGGAAATTAAAGAACCATTTGAGAGAACAAGAGGAACTTGTTACCTAAGAAAGCTAGGTGGAAAATGGGAATATAATACTAACTATGAAGAAATACCACAGTTAAGGTTAGAGGAACCTCAAAATAAATGGAAAACTGTGAAACGAGGGATTCCTATCTATACTTCATATATTTATAGACCAAAGCATTTCCAAACACTTGTAGAACCTGATCCAATAGAGTTTTCCATTTGAAATATTCAATAAAATTCTGAGAATGGTGGGGCATAGCAGATTTGAACTGCCGACCCCCCGGTTATCAGCCGAGTGCTCTAACCAAGCTGAGCTAATGCCCCATTCTTGCTGCATTCTTCCTAACTTCTTACTTTTAAAAATGTTTTCTTATCTTTCTAAATATTAAAGGGAAAATCTCTGCACTTAGTTTCACTTATTATCTTCCCTTTCTTTGTAAAAAGGAGATTTCCTTTCATTCTTTAACATTCGAATCAGTCTATCCATTCCTTCGATTTCTTTTACGCTAACCCTAGGTTTTTCCTCAAGTAAATCTTGAAAACTCAAAATTTTGTTTCTGCTGTCAATGTTAATCTCTACTTTTGGAATTGAATCTACTGTTCTTTCGATATCTTCTGTCATTTGTAAATACCTTGTTTCTTTATCTCCCAACCTCTATTACGAATATGATAAGATGTATTACTTGCGTATTTGCCAGATGAATATATTGGACAATTAAGGTTTTATACTTCACTTACTCTTTTTTTGATATGAACAAGTCAAAAGATTCTGATGCTTCAATTAAGGCTGGAGCAGATCTTCTTCTTAAAGGCTGGAAAATGTTGAATAAAGCCTGCCCTGATTGCATGGAACCACTTTATGAAAAAGAAGGAAAAGTTGTATGTGTAAAATGTAAAAAACAATATGTTATGGTTGATTCAGTTACAGATATCCCCCAGAAATCGCAATCAACTGATGTTCATAAGCAAGAAACTCAATCAACAGGCTTGCCAAAATCAGTTTCTTCATTTGATTTTAGTTCTCTCCCCTCTACTCTTGCAGATTCAGCAAAAATTATGATGGGGAAGATAACTGATTTGAATAATAGATTGAAGGAAACAAATGATCCAAAAGAAATAGCAGAACTTTCATCCTCTATTCGTTCTTTGGTCGATTCTCTCCGTTCTCTGACTTCTTAAAGGTTTTTCCTCTCTTATCTTTTTTCAAGAAATCTAGGTCTTCCTTCATTGTTCTTGACTCTTCTCCTGTTTCAATTTCATTATAATCACCATAAATGAAATCTATGATGTCAGTAGCAATTTTTTCACCTACACCTCTGACCTCAAAGAAATCCTCAAGATTTGCAGTCATTATGTTCTTTATAGAACCAAAGTGTTTGAGAAGTCTGTTAGAAATCTTGTGATCTACATGAGGAAGTGAAGCTATGGTTTCTTCCATTTGGATTTTTAGACCCATTCCTTTTCTTTTTCCAATACTTATTCTCCTTTTTCTTTCTTCTTGCTCTCTTCGAGCAAGTGAGAAAAGTATTTCAGCAGTCTCTTTCTGATTTCTAGTATAAATTATTGGCAATCTGAAATCTGTAGCTAGAGAGGTGATAGCTCCTGCTATTGCATGTGGGTGAAGGGATGAACTGAAAAGATTGAGGTTTCCTTCAATCAACAATATAGGTTTTGTACAACTCTCAGCGAGAGCCTTTGCTTGAGTAAACAATCTTTTGTCAATAATGGATTTTACCAAATCATCTTCAGTTTTTCTTTCAACAACAATTTGATCAGAACAGATGTAATCTCCTAAATCCAACCTTTCAAAACCGAGTTCTACTCCTTTATTCATTAATTCTTTAATAACCTGTGAATTTCTTTCGCGACTATCACAAATAATCTTAATTTTTCCTTCTTCTTTTTCAAAATTAATTTCGAGTGTTTCTTCTTCCTTGACTTCTTTGACTTCTTCTTGCTCTTCTGAATCTGTCTCCTCTACTGCTATCTCAGCTTCCTTAAGAAAGTCTACAATACCCTTCTGTTGCTTCCTTTTTGTTTGAGCGGTTTTTAGGGTAGTTTTGTCCATTTTTTTAACCAATCTTCTCATGTTTTGAGCTTGTCTTTTAGAAGCCCACATGTAAGCTTCATCTCTAGTTCCTTCTGCTATTAACATGATGACTTTACCATCCTTTCTCCTTCCTGTTCTGCCTTTTCTTTGAATTAATCTGATTGCACTAGGAACTGCATCATAGAATACAACCAATTCGCACTCTCCTATATCTAGTCCTTCTTCTGCAACACTTGTTGACACCAAGACATTATAGGTCCCATTACGAAATTCATGCATAATTTCTATCTGTTCTTTCTGGGATAGTCCTTTGTCTCCTCTAGCTGAAGATTGCCCAACAAACCAATGACTATTCACTCCCTTAATCGCATTTAACTCATCACTAATCATTTTTGCTGTAACTCTGAAATGTGCAAAAACTAAAATTCTATTGTTTGGATTTTGTTGTAATTCTTCGGATATCAGTTCTCTGAGTCTTTCAATCTTAGGATGAATAACTTTCTCTTCTTGGAGTTTCTGAACTGCTTCTACGACTTGTCGCATCTCTTCTGAAAACATTAAATCCTTCAAAGCTCTACTCCCTTTTCCGAATTTTATATCGTTAATTTGTCCCTCTAGATATTTGCTCAGTGATGGTATTCCTTGGGTTTCAATAAGTTCAATTGCATGGGATAAACGTATTGAATTACCAACTAAAGACATTGCTCGGAAGAATTCTGACCTATCCTCTGTATTATCGCTGAATTTCTCATTAACCCTTCCTCTTAATTGTAGAAGTTCCTTTCTAGGATTGTTCCGTGGTTGTGCAGAATTAATAATTCCTAAATCTTTCAATCCCTCTAAAACTAATTTAAACAAACTACTTAGAGTGTCAATAATTATCTTAAATTCATCAGTAAGAGGTATAATCTCCCAATCTTCTTCTATTTCATGTATGTATTCCTTAACATCATAAGAGCTTTCATCTCTAATTTCAACATTAGTGATGTAGAGATTACTCTGTATTTCGTCTATGCGATCTATTTTTGAACCAGGGCTTGCTGTTAACCCTAATAACAATGGATTTTGAGCGTTTTTATGATATTGGTCTGATATGAAAACATAGCTATGATCCCCTACTCCCTTATGAGCTTCATCTAAACAAAGAAAAACAATCTCTTCGAGTTTTACTCTTCGTTGAATAATGTCATTTTGGATAGTTTGAGGTGTGCAAACAAATATCTGTCCATTCTTCCAAACTTCTTTCCTCTTTGTAGGATTGATTTGACCTGAAACCTGAGTGATTTTTTCACTCTCTATATTCATAGAATCTCTAATTGTTCGTTCATGCTGATCCATTAATGGTTTAGTAGGGGCACAAAAAACTATCTTACCTTCTGGAAACTTTTGCAGTCTGTGAGCAGCAATCATGAGAAAGAGTATTGTTTTTCCAAGACCTGTTGGTAGAACAACAAGTGAGTTCTCCTTTATACATGAAGCAAACAGTGTTTGTTGATACAATCTAGCTTCCACTTTGTTGGGTTTGATAAGAGGATGATTTAGATATTCTGTTTGATTCATGACAAGGCACATCACTATAATACTAGATGTTCTTTTTTTGGATATTTAAACTAACTAACCTTCAGTTTTCTATATTAAGTAATCTATTTATGTATTATCAATAGAATAAAAGAAAAATTACTCAAGTCAAAAAAACTTGACGATTACCTTAAAAAGGTCTTATTTGCAGTGAATATAGAAGTCGAACATTATAATTGGGTGTCAAATCACTCAATTTTTAAAGTAACTTCATCGAACCTATACAAAAAGGTGACATCAGTGAGTGACTTTATTCCAAAACTAACCGAAAAAACATATGATCCCAAGAAGCAGGATTTGATACTCTTTCAGATGTGGCAAGATGAAAAACTGTATGCATTTAATAAGACTACAGGAAAAACAATTTTCACAATTGATACACCTCCACCTTACGCTAATGCTCCTTGGCATATGGGCGGAGCCATACATTATAGCCAAATCGATATGATAGCACGTTACAAACGAATGGCGGGATTTGAGGTCTTGTTTCCAATGTGTTTGGATAGAAATGGGCTTCCAATAGAAGTACAAACTGAGAAGAAATTTAAGATATCTATGCACGATGTACCAAGAGAAGAATTTCTAGGATTGTGTAAGCAAATCTTGGATGAAGTAGGAGACATGATTCTAGGAGTTTGTAGAACACTTGGCTTTAGTAATAACTCACTTGAATGGGATGAAATTTACAAAACAGATTCTGAACAATATAGAACACTTACCCAATCCACTTTCATTAAATTATTTAAAGAAGGGCAAATTTACGAAGATGACCGTCCAAACAATTATTGTACTCGTTGCAAAACCACTATCGCTGATAATGAAATCGATTACAAATCTGGCTCTCATACTCTTTATGATATACAATTCAAAGTAAAAGAAACAGATGAGGATCTTATCATAACAACTTCAAGACCTGAATTAATACCAGCAATAGGAGTAGTAATATTTAATCCTAAAGATGATCGTTATCAACATTTAGCTGGTAAGACAGCAATTACTCCTTATTTTGGTGATGAAGTACCTATTATGAGTCACCATTATGCAAAGATGGATTTTGGAACAGGTATCATGATGGTTTGTGCTTATGGTGATTCTAGTGATGTTCAAATCTTTAGAGAATTGCAGATAAATCCAAAAACTATCATTGAT
>Ga0272441_10015775_pt1 | contig 10537 bp, 10 predicted proteins | sample SSMProp6N_FD_193582 | JGI IMG/M metagenome (GOLD analysis project Ga0272441, IMG submission 193582) | Marine sediment archaeal communities from Little Sippewissett salt marsh, Falmouth, MA, United States - SSM-Prop-6N | ecosystem: Environmental > Aquatic > Marine > Wetlands > Sediment ... | reverse complement strand
TGGCGACGAGAACGATGGCCGGGATGACCGCGCGAGATACCAGCCTCATAACAGCAAACACCTCCAGGTCACCCGGACCCGCGCTGGGCGCGGCCGAGACATGCTATACGAATTCGGACGCAGATGGAAGGGCTTGCACCGTCAGGCCGCCGTCCCGTAGGGGTTCCCTCGCTTCGTGCCCAGTGGCGCAATGGGGAAGTCACCGCGCCATTTCCCCACACGGAATCCGTGCAGGTTCCTCAATGCCCTTTCACAACCGAGCCGGAGACTCCCACAGCATCCAAAAGGGAGGGACGAGATGACAATCACGAAGACACGGGTGCTGGTGAAGTCAATCTTGGTCGCCGGACTTGCCGCTCTGGCCGTCGCGCTCGCTGTCGCGTGCTCCGGCCCCGTCGCCGGAACCGGCGAAGGCAGGCAAGAGGCGTCGGACTCGACATTCGGTGTGCTGCCGGTCGAGGAGGCCGCGCTCGTTGTGAGAGAGCACCTGGACGACGACGACTTCGTCCTGCTCGACATCCGGACGCCGATCGAGACGGCGGGCGGTCACCTTCCGGGTGCACAGTTCCTCGACTTCTACGATTCGGCCTTCCGTAGCGAGCTGCAGAAGCTCGACCGAACCGACACCTACCTCATCTACTGCCGAACGGGAAACCGGACCGGCCAAGCGTACGCGCTGATGACGAACCTCGGATTCGAGCGGGTGTACGACATGGGGGGCGGCATCACTGAGTGGATCCAGCGCGGCTACCCGATCTGTCAGGAGACCGTCGACGGCTACCAGCTCTGCTACGGCACCTGGCCGGACGCCGAAGACGGGACGTAACAAGCCGACGCGGTGGCTTCCGCCCGGGGAACACCAGTCGGGCGCCTTCAGCTTCGGAACCAGACGAGCGCCGTGATCCAGAGAAGGGCCACGGAGGGAAGCCTCGACAGCAGGACAATCCGGAGCCTCGCCGACGGAATCCGATCGGAGATGTAGCGCCCGCGAAACCCCGGGAACGGGTAGAGTCCGAGATAGCGGACCGCGAGCGAGTCAGCGATCGCCGACAGGAAGAAGACGACACCCAGGAGATGCACGGGGAACTCGGACGGGCCCAAGACACCGTGCGCAATCGGCACGAAGGCACAGCCCCCCGCGAGCAGTAAGGATCCCGGCAGGCAGACCACCCAGAAGCGACGCCGAAGCTCCGGCCGAAGCCGTCGCAGCAGAGAGCCGCGCAGACGCCGGTAGCCGCCGAGCAATCTCCACTCCACGAGCCCCGCCCCAACTGCAGCCACGAGGGTTCCGATCAACAGCCACCCATACGTGGGCATTGGCGTGCCTTTCCTTTATTTTCACACAATACCCGTGACGCGCAGAATCGGCAACTGCGAGAGCAGAGAGGATCGAATCGGTCAAGGGAAACGCACACACCAATGAAGCCCGAAGCTGTGGGATGGGAGCGAGCGTGTGGCGTGCCGGCGTCCGAGCCGCCTCCGTCGCGCCAGGTCACGCATGTCCCATCGAGTCGCGCGAGAGCCGGTCGTACAATCGCGGGCGCATCTCACCGGTCTCGGCTGCAATCGGGATGCCGTTGCGGCGAGTCCTGGAAAGGCGTTGTACTGCGTGAAGTCGCTTCAGTGGGTCATCCGCTACATGGGGCGCTACAAGGTTCCTCTCGCGCTCACGATCTTCAGCATGCTGACGCTCGTCGGCATCCAGCTCATTGCGCCGCAGCTCATTCGGACGATGGTCTCCACCGTGACCGATCCCGAGGCGGGCGTCGGCGCGATCGGGCTCGTTGCCCGGCTCGCGCTGATCGCACTCGCCGTCTACGCAGTGCGCGCGCTGCTGCAGTTCGTGCGCAGCTACGCAGCGCACGTCGCCGCGTGGCACGTCGTCGGCGACATCCGGCTCGCGGTGTATCGCCACCTGCAGCGGCTGTCTCTCCGCTTCTACGAAGACAAACAGACCGGCCAGCTGATGTCGCGAACGGTAAACGACTCGGAGCTCCTCGAGCAGCTCGTCGCCCACGCGATCCCCGACGTCTTCGTCAACGTCCTGATGCTTGCCGGCGTCACGGCCGTTCTCGTCAGCATGAGCTGGCAGCTGGCACTTCTGTCAATGATCCCGATCCCGTTCATCGTCCTCGGCATGCGCGGCTTCGCGAAGTTCGTCCGCCCGGCGTTCCGCCGGCGCCAGGTCGAACTGGGGGAGCTGAACGCGGCGCTCAACGACAACATCTCAGGCATCCGCGAGATCCAGGCATTCACGCGCGAGGACACCGAGTCCGAGCGAATCTGGGACCGAATCGTCCGGCATCGCGACTCGCTGCTGCACGCGCTCAAGCTGATGGCCGTCTTCCATCCGTCGGTCGAGTTCGCCGCCTCGCTCGGTACGATCGTCCTGATCTACTTCGGCGGTCGGCTCGTCCTCGACGGCACTCTTCCGATCGCCGATCTCGTCGCCTACTTCCTCTACTTGGAGCTGCTCTACCAGCCCGTCCGTGCGCTTTCGAACGTGTGGGAGAACATCCAGCAGTCGCTGGCCGGCGCCGATCGGATCGCGGAACTGCTCGATCAAGAGCCGGACGTCGCAGAGCAAGAGGACGCCGTCGAGCTCTCCGGCCGAGCGCAGGGCGCGATTCGGTTCGAGGACGTCAGCTTCAAGTACGCCGTCGGCGACATGGTGCTGAAGGACATCTCGCTCGATGTCTCCCCTGGGTCCGTCGTCGCCCTCGTGGGCCCGACCGGCGTCGGGAAGAGCACGCTCTCGATGCTGATTCCGCGCTTCTACGACGTGATCGATGGCGTCATCACGCTCGACGGGCACGACGTTCGCGATCTCACCCTCGAGAGTCTGCGCCGACAGATCTCCATCGTGCTGCAGGAGGTCTTCCTCTTCCACGGCAACGTGCGCGAGAACATCCTGTTCGGGCGACCGGACGCCTCCGATCGCGAGATGATCGAGGCCGCCCGCATCGCGAATGCGCACGAGTTCATCGAGGAGCTTCCCGACGGCTACGAGACGATGATCGGCGAACGCGGCGTGAAACTCTCCGGCGGGCAACGGCAGCGGCTGGCGATCGCGCGAGCGGTGCTTCGCGACGCGCCGATCCTGATCCTCGACGAAGCGACCTCGTCGGTCGATACCGAGACGGAGGCGCTGATCCAGCAGGCACTCGAGCGGCTGATGGCCGGACGGACGACGGTCGTGATCGCGCACCGCCTCTCGACGATTCGCAACGCCGACAACATCGTCGTGCTGCAGGACGGAGCAATCGAAGATCAGGGAACCCACGAACAGCTGATGGCGCGCGACGGCCTCTACCGGTACCTCAGCCTGGTGCAGATCGAGAAGGACGTGGCGGACGCAGGGCCGCCCGAGCCCGACGCGTAGGGCGGCCTCGACGCGCGCCGCCGCGGGGCTCCGCCGACAACTCTCTCTCGCTACGCCGCTTCCCCCTCCAGCTGCGCGCCCTCCGGTGCAACCTCACGTCACCCGAAGACCCGAGGGAACGAACGTCAAACGAGATGGCGGCCGGAGACTCCATCTCCGGCCGCCATCTCTCCCGCAATGATGTGGCGTCGTATGCGCTACGGCTCGGAACTCCAGACGTCGATCTTCCCGATGCCGACCTTGAGATCGATCGTCCCATCGCCCTCGCCCAAGCGGACGTCGCCGGTCTCACCCAGCAGGCCGCGGACGCCGCCGACCATGCCCGGGAAGCGATCGATCGAGACTTCTCCGAGACGTGCCCTGGCCTTGAGCTCCGCGGAGGCGTCCGACGCAAGTCCGAGTCGAATCTCGCCGATGAACATCTCGGCGGCCAGCTTCTCCGCTTCGGTGGAGTCGATCTCGATGCTGCCGAAACCGGCGGTCACGAACAACGCGCTGGCGCTGACGCTTTGCACGTAGACCTCGCCGGCGCCGTTGTCGAGAATGATCGTCTGCGCCTCGTGGCCCGTCAGTCGGACGATCCCGGCGCCGTTCTTCACGCGCAGGTCGATGCCGGCCGGGATGCGGAAGACGTAGTCAACTTCCCCTTCGCCGGTTGTGGCCACCGAGGCGGTCAACCCGGAGACGTCCGTCACGGCGTCAAGAGACTCGAGGTTCTCGCGATCCGTTGTCAGCTCCGCCTGCCACTCGACGATCGGAGGCGTCTCAGTCGCTTCGATCTCAGGGCGGTACGACTCGATCTCGATGTCGCCGAAGACGTTCTCGATCACCAGTTCCTCGGCATCCGCGAGCTCGAACGAGCCGCCGCGAGAGAGGGTGATCGTCTCCGGCTCCCGCCGTCCCTCGTGAATCTCGATCCGCTCCAGTGGCTCGACCGACGCGATCCCGCCGAACGTGAGTCCGAACGAGACCGTTACTCCGGCAAGGTTCATCTTCGGCGCGGGAATGCCCACGTAGTTGCCGAAGTCGATGCCGAGGACCGGGACGACGTAGCCGACGCGGAACTCGAATCCCATCCAGGGGAGAATCTGTGCGGCCATGCTCACGTACGGCTGAACGAACGCGATCGCCCGGCCGAACTCGCGAACCGTCGGCTCGATGACGAGGCCGCTCGGACCGATCGAGGACTCCTCGACCGCCGACACCGTGAGCGACATCAGTTGGGCACCGCCGCCGAGGACGGCACCGATTGTCAGAACCGAGTTGTCATCGCCGCCGATCGCCGCCCCCATGTCGAGACCGCCGCCGCCGAAGACGAACTCGGCACTTCGGCCCTCGGCCTCCGACGTCCCGACGATACCCCAGCCGATGCCGCCGAACGTTGGCCCGCCGATCACGCCGCCGCGCCCGCTACCGCCCGCGCCGAACACGTAGTCGCCCATCGAAGGCAGCCCGTTCTCGGAGAGGAACGTGTTGATCCCCGTCATGTCAGGGAAGAAAGCGATCGCCATCGGGCCGCCGAATCCGAATCCGCGGATCTCCGCCGCCGCGGTCACCGTCACCAATGAGATCGCCGCCAATGCAATCAGAAGCCGCTTGAGGGTCTTTGCCATTGCGTTCCCACCCCTTTCCCGGCCGAATGCCGGATGAGCGCCGCATCATACTGACGCTGCGCCTGTCGTCAAAACCTGCGTACATTCGAAGTTGCTGTATCTACGCCCGTGGGTGTTCGTTAGTTTCGCGCCGGTTCACTGCGCGGCCGCACGCGCGCGCCGTCGCGTGTATCCTTGCCTCAACTCGCGAGTCGACTGCAGTCAAGGGGGGATCGAGAGTGGGACGGCTGGGGAACGAAGGGCTGTGGCGGGCAGCGATCGCGTTCGTCCTCATTCTGGCAATGCCCGGAGCGGTACTCGCGGAGTCCGATTGCTGGTGTGCGCGGTACGTCGATTTGCGGGACGAAGTCCCGACGCGCAACGTGAGCGTTCTCCTGCGCATCGCCGCGTCCGTCGGCCTGACCGGCGCGACCTTCTGGGCCGTCGATGCCCTTGGGCTGCCCAACGCGTCCTGGTACAAGGTCGGAGCACTCGTCTCAGGCCTGTCGAACACCGCGTCCGCGCTCGCCGATCTGATGCTGCCGACGTCACGAGCCCTCGAACGTGACGCCGAGCGGATCGCCGAGTCGACGCTCTCGGAGGACCTCTGCGCCGAGACGTTGGCAGAGTACGCCGCCAGCGTGCGGACCCGTCGGTACGTGAGGGGATCCATCGGCCTCGCCTCAGGCGTTGCCCAGTTTCTCCTGCTGTCGCCGTACGGCACGTACGCCACCGGCGACATCTACGATTACATCTACCTCGTCACGGGCGGACTCGAGCTTGGCGGCGGGCTGATTTCGATCCTCTTCCCGACGGGATTCGAGAGAGGATTCGAGGACGCCGTCGAAGCCTGCGGGCCGTAGCACGCGAGGCTACGGCAGCGGGAATGTCGCCGGCAAAGCATGAGCCGCCGCACCAAGGCGGCGGCTCGCCTGAGATCTTCAGTCTTGGATCCCTAGGCTGGGATGTTCGGTGCGTCCATGCCGCTTCCGTCAGAGACGCCGTCCCCCGAGTTCGGGGCGGGCCCGAACGGATCGCCGTCACCGACGGGGCCCGACGGGGCATCAAACCCACTTCCGTCAGAGACTCCGTCTCCGGCATTCGGAGCCGGACCTACGGCGGCGAATACGATCGCCCCACCTACGGCAGTCAGAAGCAGCATCGTCACTCCCAGCGCAAGCAACTTCCTCATTTCGACCTCCCTCAGAACTGTGGTTGCGAGCATCCGTTTCTGATGCATCAGTGTACTGCCGGAAACCGGACGCTTCTAGTCGGATTTCACACATCGCGCGGAGCGTCGACGCCTGGCTCGTCCGCAGACGGATCGTCACCTCTCCGCTCCGACTCGAATCCAAGTCGGCCGCGTCGAAGGCGAGTTCCAGGACGTCCGTCGCGGGGACGCTCATCGTGATTCTGTGGAGGCGCGAATCGGCGCGTTCGATGTCCAGAATCGGCCAGCGGTAGAAGGAGACGAACAGGCGCCGCTGCGTCATGACAACGGCGCCGCTCCCGGTCGAGCGCTTCCACGCGAACCACTTGCCGGGGGAACGGTAGTTACGGTAGGTCACGGACACGCGGATCCCCTCGTCGAGGACCCGGACACCCTCAACGCCCAGGCTGTCGCGCAGCCTCCGAGGGATCCGTCCCAAGCCGAATAGCCGGTGTCCAATCGTCGAACTCATGGACGCGAGGATACCACGGGCGGTCGCCCTACGAGTCCATGAACCTTGTCATCGGCCCCAACTCGACGATGCATCGATAGTAGTCCGTTCTCGTCACGACGAAATCCCAGATGTCGTCAGGATCGGCCGCTCCCGCAGGCGTGCCGAAGTCGTAGCCCGCCTTGGCGTACGCGTGGGCGACGAGCCACGAGCAGATCGGGTAGTCCCCGTTCTGGGTCAACCGCCGGAAGACGTACGCGCCGATCAGCAGCCAGTCGAGGAAGTGAGCAAGAATCTTCCCGAAACCGTATCGCTTCCCGACCTGCTCCTCCGCCTCGGCGACGATGACCTTCATCTCCTCCGGCAATACGTTGGTCGCTCGGTAGACGGCGATGTGGTCCTTCTTCGGCGGCCCGTACTGCTCCCACAGCCGATGGCGCCGCACCTTGATCAGCGCTTCGACGACAACCGCATCCACCATGGATCCGGCCTTGACCACAATGCCGACGTGATTGACCTTGGACCGACTCTCCCCGAACGACCGCGTACAGCAGCGGATCAGCCGCCCGAGAAGGCTCGTACTGCGCGTTAGGAAGACGTCGCCCGGCTCGAGATGCGCGTTCATGCGAATCACCCCCACGTCATGACACGTGGCACGATCCTCTATCGGACGGAATCGTGTGTCAATTCGCGGAGATTACCGCGCGCACAGTATGAGCCCTCCGCAGACCTCTCTCGAGCGCCGCGTCTCCTACGGCTCGACGTGCAAACGGCCGACGTAGTTCCCCGACCCGGCCGAGAACCACACGTCGCCCGCGTCGTCGATCGCGAGGTAGAGCGGCTCCGAGCCCTCGGCGAGCGGGTAGACGAGGGCCTCACTGGTCGACGGGTCGAAGCGACCGATGGCATCGCCGACGCGATCGGTGAACCAGACGCACCCGTCGGCGTCGAACACCAGGTCGTAGACCTCTCCGACGCCCGGGACCCGCCACTCCTCGGAGAGGCCCGTCGTCGGATCGAAGTGCCCGATCGATCCGTGGTTCAGGTTGCTGAACCAGATGCTTCCGTCCGGGTCCGGAAGAAGCCCCTGGAAGATGGACGCATCCGGGATCGTCTCCATCTCCTGGAGCGTGCCCCCCGCAGGATCGAAGCGGAACAGGATTGGCAAGCCGACGCTGATCCAGATCGCGCCGCCGTTCGCAGCGGCGAGATCGGTCACCCAGATGTCATCCGGAAGCGGCAGCCGCCACTCGGCGAACGGTGGCGACTCGTTCGTGACTGCGAAGGCGTACGGCGCCGGCATCAGACTCGTGTCGTAGGCGAACTGCTCGTGTGCAACTGAGATCTCTTCCGGCTCGATCGCCTCGACCGTCCGGTAGGCGCCTTGGTCGCTCGGATCATAGATCGCATCCGGTCGATCGCTCGGATCGTACTCGAAGCTCAAAACCCCGTGAACGTAGGTCTCCGCGATCCAGAACACGTACTTCCCATCCGTCGTGTCCGCGCCCCGGTGAATCTCGCCGAGGCCGACGTCTTGGAAGGGCACAAGCGCCGAGTTGGTTGCGAGTCCGCCCGGATTGAAGTAGCCGATCTGGTCTGCCTCACGGACAGAGGCGAAGGCGATGCCGGCGGCCACCGTCACGTCCTGGGGCCCCTCCGACACGCCCCATCCCCGGAAGATGTCGCTGCCGGGGTCGAGGCGGTAGACCTCCATCCCACCCGCGCACGCGACGTAGAGCATCCCATCATCCAGAGCGATCCCGCCCGGAAAGGCCGTTGCGTACGGCATGTTCCAGACCGTGAGCGACGCCGTCTGTGCCGCCGTGACTGCAAGCCCGAGAACACAGGAAATCAGGAGAACGACCGTGCCAACGCATCGACATCCCATGGGAACCTCCTTGTGCAGCGATTCCCATTCTAGGCTCGCGACTCGGGGGAGAGAAGACGACGTACCGGGATCTCGCGCGTCGCCAGTGAGTCTCACGGAGGTCTCGCACCGCCGGCCGACGCCTGCAGCGTCAGTCCTCGGCCGAATCTTCCGGCTCCTCCTGACCCTCCTCCCAGGTTTCCTCGAGGAACGCGTCGCGGCCTGATGCGGCGCTGTACGTCTTGTACTGGTTCAAGTACTTCTCGAAGTAGTCCTGGTGGAAGTCTTCGGCCACGTAGAACGGCTGCGCGGGCAGGATCGCGGTGACGATCGGATCGTCGAACACCCCGGAGTCTTCCAGCGCCTGCTTCGACGCCTCGGCCAGATCCCGTTGCTCCTCGTCGAGGTAGAAGATGGCCGTCGCGTACTGGCTGCCCCGATCGTAGAACTGCCCCTCCGGATCCGTCGGATCGATGCTCCGCCAGAACTGATCGAGCAGCTCCTCGTAAGCGATCTCGCTCGGATCGAACCGAACGAGCACCGCCTCGACATGCCCGGTCGTTCCGGTCGATACCTGTCTGTACGTCGGGTTCTCAACCGAGCCGCCGGTGTAACCGGAGATCGCTTCGGCCACGCCGGGCATGTTCTGGAACGCCGCCTCGATGCACCAGAAACATCCGCCGGCGAAGATCGCCTCGCTCAAGTTCTCGTTCTGGACGCTGCTCTCGCCCATGTCCGCCTCCCCGGGGGTATCGCCCGACGATCCGCCCATCTGCCAGCCAAGGAGCCCGAGCCCCGTCGCAGCAAGAATCACGACGACTGCCCAACGAACCGCTCGAGCGCGTTGTCGTCGACTCATGGTCAACCTCTCTTTCAATTGAATCGCGAAGAGCACCTAGGCTCTCGCCCACGTGATGAAACTCATCGGCTGTGAGCTTGGCGTGGAGACGGGGTGGAGTTCCGGCGATGGCGGTACGCCGATTGCCGAGCCGCCCGCATTCAGGAAAGGAGCGCCAGACCACCCCAGTCCGGTTTGACAAGACTCGCGCCCGAAGCCATCGTAGGTGCATCATGAAACGCTTCGGTGTGTTCGCCAGCGTTCTTCTGATCCTCTCGGCCTCCGCAGTGCCGCTCCTCGCGGACGAACCGACCCCCGACCGAGCAGAGCTCGTGAAAATCGGGATGACGATTGTCGGCGCCGCCGCCGGCCTTTACGCGGGGACCTCGATCGGCCTTGGCTTCAGCCTCGACGCGATTGACACGCCCCTGTCGAACACTCTCCTGCTGACGATTCCCGTCGCCGCGGTTGGAGCCGCGACCGGCGCGCTCGCCGGACGGTGGATCAGCGACGTGGCCCTGAAGCATCAGCCGTCGCCCTTGTTCGCCATCATCGAGGGCGCCGGACTGGGACTCGTGAGCGGAGCAGTCGTCGGTGCGGTGACCTTCTCGCTCAACTTCGCGATCGCGCAGCCGGTCCTGGAGGTTCCCGAGGACTACTGGGGAGACCCGCCGATCCGTCCGACGGCGATGGCCGTGGTCGCCGGCGGGTTCTGGGGCGGCTTCTTCGGGATGCTCGCCGGTGCCGTCGCCGTTCCCGTCATCTCGCTCGTGATGGGGTTCTGAGACGTTTTCGGCGCTCAGGCCGTAGCCAGCGAGATCGTCCGTCGAGCGCTGCCTGAATCGGCGAGATCCTACACGTTCACGAGGATCGTCGCGCCCATGACGAGACCCGCGATTGCCACGAGAAGAAGCGCTGCGCGGAGCGCCGTTCTGGTCTCCATCATCTCCTCCTTTCGCTCGGCTGCGAGCGGCAGGGCCTGTTCCGAGGTCGTTCGCCGTCGAGAACGGAAGACCCTACGACCCTTCCGTGTGCGGATCGTGTGCAACGTGGGCGCGCGTCGTGAAGAAGCTCAGGAATCCTCGGGGTCGACGGCAGTCTCTGGCAGATCCGAAACGCATTCTCACGAACCGCACTCGGAGATCCGGACATCGTTGCCGGAAAGGTCGGAAGGCGCGACGACTGACACAGCAGGAG
>Ga0272441_10015773_pt1 | contig 10539 bp, 8 predicted proteins | sample SSMProp6N_FD_193582 | JGI IMG/M metagenome (GOLD analysis project Ga0272441, IMG submission 193582) | Marine sediment archaeal communities from Little Sippewissett salt marsh, Falmouth, MA, United States - SSM-Prop-6N | ecosystem: Environmental > Aquatic > Marine > Wetlands > Sediment ... | reverse complement strand
ATCAGAAAAGCTGGGTAACTAATATAATGGATTTGATCCAAGAGGGAAACATCGGTTTGATCCAGGCGGTCAAAAAGTTCGATCCTCTAAAACAGACTCGATTGTCCTACTACGCGTCATTCTGGATAAAGGCTTACATTCTTAAATATATATTAGATAACTGGCGTCTGGTTAAAATAGGAACCACCCAGGCTCAGCGGAAGCTTTTTTTCAATTTGGCCAAAGAAAAAGCCCGCTTGACCGCTCAGGGATTCGAACCTGATATAAAAAAACTCGCTAAAGTGCTCGACGTCCGGGAAAAAGATGTTCTGGAGATGAACGAAAGGTTAGCGCTTCCGGAAAAATCTCTTGACCAGTCTGCCGGCGAAGACTATCAAGAATCTCTGAAAGATCAGCTCCCATCAGGTGATCGTTTTATAGAACAGAAATTATCTGATTTAGAGACCAAAAACCTGTTTAAAGAAAAACTGATTGAGTTTCAGAAAACACTGGAGGGTAAAAATCGCTATATTTTTGAAAACCGACTGCTATCAGAAAATCCCGAAACTCTTCAGCAAATCGGGGAGCGTTATGGAATAACCCGGGAACGAATCCGACAATTGGAAATGAAGCTTATCCAGAAATTGAAAGATTTTCTTCAAAAAGACGGGAACGACGTGTCGGATTATCAAATAAAGCCTGAGGTTCATTAAAAAAGGCGCCTCTCACACCACCCTCCTTCAGTTTAAACAGCAGAGATAGCAAAAAATGCATCGCTTAACCGTTGAAAAAACGAAAAATATGAAAGCTGCTTTTGACACAGTCCTCTCTGGGGTCGAGCGCCCCAGTCGCTACCTGGGAACCGAAATTAATGCGGTTCATAAAAAGTTGGATCGTGTGGCGGTAAAGTTTCTCTTGGCATTCCCGGACCTTTATGAAGTTGGAATGTCTCATCTGGGCTTCCAGATTTTGTATCATATCTTGAACCGCCACGATGATGTGGCTGCCGAAAGGGTATTTGCTCCCTGGAACGATATGGAAGAAATGCTCCGTCAAAAAAACATTCCCCTTCTTTCCCTGGAATCACGCTATCCAATTAACCTTTTTGATATTATCGGCTTTTCCCTCCAATATGAGCTTTCGTATACGAATCTGCTCAACATTCTGGATTTGGGTAACATTCCTCTCCGCGCCAGCCAGCGGGATGAAAAAAGTCCTCTGATCATCGGAGGAGGACCCTGTACGTTCAATCCGGAACCGGTGGCCGATTTTTTTGACGCTTTCGTGATCGGTGAAGGCGAAGAAGCCGTATTAGAAGTGGTTGAAACAGTGAAAAGCTGGAAACGAACCAAAAGAGACCGCTCCCGCCTGTTAGACATGCTCACCTCCATCTCCGGGGTTTATGTCCCCTCGAAATTTGAGATAACCTATTACTCTTATGGACCCATTAAGAAGATTAAGCCATTACAGGTTGGCTATGAAACCATCAGTAAAAGGATTTTAGGCGATCTTAATGACTTCGAGTATCCGTCAAAATTTATTGTTCCTTTTACTCATATCGTTCATGACCGGATCAATCTCGAAATTGCCCGGGGTTGCAGCCGGGGATGCAGATTCTGCCAGGCAGGAATGATCTATCGACCGGTCCGCGAACGGAGTTTTTCGACCATTGAAAAAGTTGCTGAAAAATCCTTCGAACGTACCGGCTGGGAAGAGCTTTCCCTGCTTTCTCTCAGTTCCGGCGATTACAGTGGGATAGAAGCGCTCCTCGCAAGACTGATAGCCAAATCGCATCAGTATAACGCGAGTATATCTCTGCCTTCTCTCCGGGCTGAAACCCTGAAGCTCAACCTGCTCAACATAAAAAGAGCCGGCCGCAAACCGGGGTTTACAATTGCGCCGGAGGCGGGAACCGAACGCCTTCGCCGGGTAATTAACAAAGGGCTGAAAGAATCCGAGATTTTAGAAACCTGCCGAAATGTTTTTTCCGCCGGATGGCAAAAGATAAAGCTCTATTTTATGATTGGCTTGCCGACTGAAACCGCCCATGACCTGGAAGAAATAATCCGGCTTTCTGAAAAAGCATGGGCGCAGGGTAAAGGCTTCGCCCAAAAACGACAAGTTACAGTCAGCATATCAACCTTCATTCCGAAACCGCATACCCCTTTCCAATGGGAACCGATGATTTCCTCGGAAGAGATTCGATCCCGTCAAAAGTATATCAGCCGCAGGTTAAAAAGGAACAAGTTCAGGTTTAAGTGGCAGGACCCTTATATCAGCTTGTTGGAAGGGGTTATCTCCCGTGGTGACCGACGATTGGCTGATGTCATCGAAACGGCATTTAAAAATGGGTGCCGCTTCGATGGATGGACGGAATATTTTGACTATCAAATCTGGGAAAACGCTTTTACTCATTCAGGGATAGACACTGATCTCTACCTGAATCCAAAGGAACTGTCGGAAATTTTACCCTGGGACCACATCAACAGCAGAGTAAAAAAGGACTATCTTTGGAAAGAATATTGCAATTCAAGAAATGAGCTGGAAACCCGGGATTGCCGGATTTCGAAATGCAACAATTGCGGCGTCTGTGACTTTAAAAATATTCACCTCCGAATTGATCCGCCTGAAAGTCAGCGGGGAGAAGTCGCTTCGAACAACAAAACAGACCAGGCCGACAACACAACCCGAATCAGGCTTCAATTCAGCAAAACAGGCGAAGCCCGCCTCCTGAGCCATTTGGAAATGGTCAAAGTTTTTGCCCGGGCAGCCTCAAGAGCGAAACTTCCGATACGCTACACGCAGGGATACCACCCCCAGCCAAGAATCATTTTCGGGCCTGCCCTTCCATTGGGATTTGAAAGTCTGGCGGAACAGGTAGATATTGAACTACAGCATGATATTTCTTCAGAAACAGTAAAAAACGCTTTCAACAATCAACTTCCAACCGGCCTAAATATCCTTTCCGCTGAAAAAATCTCCTTGAAAACGCCTGCGATTTCTGATAGTTTAAAAACAATTTCTTATTCCATCCCCTTTGGCGATAAAGGAATCTTTAAAAACTTTTCTTATGGAAATCTGAAGAAAAGCATCGAGAGTTTCCTTCAAAAAAGAAAATCTCCAATTGCAAAATCGCGAAAAGGAAAAACAGATATCATTGATATCCGTCCGGTGGTTGAAAATGTATCTTTTCGAGATGAAACAACCTTAGAATTGATCCTTAATAAAAGCTTAAGGCCGACTGATATTCTAAAAGGCATCTTTGATTTTTCCGAAGCGGAAATAAAAATTTTACCAATCTTAAAAACCAGTATAACACTCAAAGAAAAATGAGTTCAGATTTAGTGATAAACGTAACTCCTCAGGAAAGCAGGGTAGCTCTTTTAGAAAATGGAACCGTGGCTGAAATATTCATTGAACGAGAGAAGGACCGTGGCCTGGCGGGGAATATCTATAAGGGCAAGGTGGTTCGGATACTTCCGGGAATGCAGGTAGCCTTTGTAGACATCGGACTCAACAAAGCGGCTTTTCTTTATGTCGATGATATTTACTATGATTTTAAAGATTTTGAAGCCGAAATGCTTAATTATTCGGATGATGACGAGGACAACCATTATGACACAGAAAAAAGCCCGTCCCGCTTGGCAGCACCTGTCCAGATAACCGACCTCATAACCGAAGGGCAGGAACTTCTGGTTCAGATTTCCAAAGGGCCCATCGGCACGAAAGGTCCCCGGATAACATCCCATATATCCTTACCCAGCCGCCAGCTTGTTTTGATACCAACAGTCAATCATGTGGGAATTTCGCGCCGAATCGAAAATGAAAATGAACGTTCCCGGCTCAAAGAAATTATTCAAAAAATCAAGCCTCCTGAGGCAGGATTTATCGTCCGGACAGTAAGCGAAGGAGCGGCGGAACAAGATTTGCAGTTGGATTTAGATTATCTGTTGAAACTGTGGGACACCATCCAGAAAAAACAGATAAACGCTTCGGTGCCGAGTCTTCTCCATCGCGACCTGAATCTCACCTCACGGGCAATACGGGACCTTTCCACCAAAGAGCTTGATCGAATCATCGTGGATTCCAAGTAGGAATACGAAAATATCTTGAAATTTACCGGTACATTTATGCCTTCGCTCTCCCGGTTGGTTACCCTCTACGAAAAAGAAGATCCTCTGTTTGAGTATTACGGGATAGAAAATGACCTTAATCGAGCTTTAGGAGAACGGGTGTGGCTGAAATCCGGAGGCTACATTATTATTGAAAAAACTGAAGCTTTAACCTCCATAGATGTTAACACCGGCCGGTATGTGGGAAAGAAGAATTCTGAGGATACAATTCTGAGGACAAATTTAGAGGCGGTTAAGGAAATTGCTTACCAGATTAGGCTCCGAAACATGGGGGGGATTATCGTCATCGATTTTATCGATATGAAAAAAGACGAAAGCCGGGAAAAGGTTTCTCAATCTCTCATGGAATTTTTCAAAAAAGATAAACGCAAGACTAACATTTTAAAATTCTCCGAGTTGGGGTTGGTGGAAATGACTCGTAAAAGAACCCGCGAGGATATTATCAGGTATTTGTCGGAACCATGCATTTATTGTGAAGGAAGAGGATTTACAAAATCCAAGACGACGATATGTTACGAAATTTTTCGGGAAATAAAAAAGGAGTCGGCGAAAATTCCGGGTGATAAAATCTATGTCGCCATTAATCCCGAAATTGCCGACACAATCTATGCGGAGGAAAGAGATCACCTGGAGGCTTTGGAGAAAAAAATTCATAAAAAAATCATGCTCAAGGTAAAAGAAAACCTTCACCTTGAAAAATTTGAAGTAAATTAAAAACAAAAATTGTTAATTATTTCTTGACAAAAAAAGGGATTCATATTTAAATAGACAGATTTAGATTCATTAGATTTTTTTACCACAACTTTTTTAAAATAAAGGTTTGCCATAATGTATGCGGTTTTACAATCAGGCGGAAAGCAATACAAAGTAAAAGAGGGGGATATCATAAACCTTGAATCCTTAGAGGGGGAAATCGGTGATACTATTGAGATAGATAGTGTCCTTTTAATTGCTGATTCGGAAAATATAAAGATTGGGCAACCTTTGGTACCTGACGCAAAGGTTATAGGCAGTATAATCAATCACGGCAAAGCCAAAAAGATAACCATCTTCAAATCTAAACGAAGAAAAGGATATCGAAAAAAACAGGGGCACCGTCAAACTTTGACCAGGTTAAAAATAAACAAAATAATAGGATAAATAGGAATCAGACGCTATGGCGCAGGGATATGAGATACTCATTGTTCTTCAATCGGAAACCCCGGAAGATGAAATAGAAAAGCAGATCAGCAAAGCAAAAGAGGTTATCAACGAATCCAAAGGGGAATTTCTCAATACCAAGAAATGGGGGCAACGAAAATTAGTCTATAGAATCAAAGGCTCTTCAAAAGGATATTTTCTGGTTGTCTACTTTTTCGGAGACTCCACCACCCTTAACGCATTAGATGGACTTCTTCGTTATAATGAACGGGTTTTACGGTATCAGACCATAAAGCTTAATAAAAAGTTTGATTTCGATTCTCTTCAGGAAGAAAAACCTCCGGAAGAACCGGAAATCATCGAGCCCCAAAAAAAGGTAGAAGAAAATCAAGAGAAAGCAGAAGGGGAAAACAAGGAAATCGCAGCAACGGCTGTAGAAGCAAACGAAGATAAGAAGCAAGCCTTAACTTAATATTATTATAATATTAATTGCCAAAGTTAAAAAACATTTTCTTTTCATCCAAGGGATAGGTTATGCGGCGTTTTACAGGAAAAAAAAGAGTAAGAAGACATAATAAAATGTCTCTTCAACGAAGAAGGGTCTGTCGTTTTTGTACTGACAAGTCTTTAACAATCGATTACAAAAATACTGAGATATTACAGAATTTTGTCACCGAACGAGGCAAAATAATCGCTCGGCGTATTTCTGGAAACTGTGCCAAGCACCAGCGGCAGGTTACCAATGCTATCAAAATCGCCCGCAATGTGGCCCTTATGCCTTTAACAACGCCGATTCACTGAGAAAAATCGGTGGGTTCCTTTGCGGAAATTGAATTTTGATAAAATAATTTTGACCTTAGCGGGAGAAAAAGGGAGCATATTACGTTGAAAGTTATATTATTACAAGACAGCCCCAAATTAGGAATGATCGGGGATTTGGTCCAGGTAAAAAATGGATTCGCGAGGAATCACCTGATTCCCAAAAAACTGGCTCTCCCTGCTAATCTTCAGAACATCAAAAGCTTAAACCATCAGAAACATCTCCTTGACCAAAAGCAAAACCGGGTCAAAAAAGAGGCGGAAAAACTGTCTAACAAAATCGAAGCGGCTTCCTGTACAATAGCAAAGCCCGCCGGGGAAGAAGACAAGCTTTTTGGTTCGGTAACCTCCATAGATATCGAGGAAACTCTCAAAGAAGATAACATCACCATTGACCGGAAAAAAATTCAGTTGGAAGAGCCGATTAAAACGCTGGGAATCTATAAAGTCCCAATAAAGCTGCATCCGGAAGTTACCGCGAACCTGAAGGTCTGGGTAGTGAAAAAATAAGTCTTCTGTTTTATACATCTCCTTCCTGAATACTGTCAGCAAGTAAGTTTTTATGTGTTTCGATCAATTATACTTACGGCATTGGGCGAGTGATCCGGGAAAAATCCTCCTGATAACATACTCAATCTATTTATCTCATTAACACGTTCGCCTTTCGTGGCCCTGAAAGAAAGAAGACATTCTGCAATAGACGAATCCTATGAAAAAAGAGCTGAGTTCCCCATTATCCAAACTTCCCCCTCAAAACGTTGAAGCTGAACAGGCCGTCTTAGGATCCATCCTTTTAGACAACGAAGTGTTAAACCAAGTCATCGAAGTTATGGATGCCGATGATTTTTATCGAGGGACGCATCGAAGAATTTTCGGCGCCATGCTTGAACTCTATAACAAAAATGAGCCTTCCGACCTTATCACCCTGACTGATAATCTAAGCCAGAAAAAATTTCTGGATGATGTGGGAGGCCCTGCCTATCTTTCTTCCCTGGTCGATAACATCCCCACCGCAGCCAATGTGCTCCATTATGCCAGGATCGTTCGGGAAAAATCGATTTTAAGAAAAACGATCGCGGCTGCTACTGAAATAATCAGCCGAGGATATGAAAATGAAAAGGAAGTAAGCGATCTATTGGATTTTGCTGAAGCCAAGATCTTTGGAATCAGCGAATATCAAATAAAACCGTCCTTTTATCCGCTTCAGGAAATCATCAAAAGCAGTTTTGTCACGATTGAAAAGCTCTATGAGAAGAAAGAGCTTATCACCGGGGTTCCCTCCGGCTTTGAAGACCTCGATCGTTTAACGTCAGGATTTCAGTCTTCCGACATTATTATCATCGCCGGTCGGCCCAGCATGGGAAAAACGAGTTTTGCCCTCAATATCGCCCAAAATGCCGCGATCGAAAAAAATATTCCGGTGGCCATATTTTCTTTGGAGATGTCAAAAGAACAGATTGGGGTGCGGATGCTCTGTTCCGAATCTCGAATTGACGCCCATAAACTGCGAGGGGGTTTTTTGAGCGAAAGCGACTGGCCGAAGTTAACCCGCGCCGCCGGCGCCCTTTCCGAAGCTCCGATTTTTGTTGATGATACCGCGGGAATCAGTGTGCTCGAGATGAGAGCCAAATCAAGAAGATTGCGAAAAGATCAAAATTTAGGTTTGATTGTCGTCGATTATCTCCAATTGATGAGAGAAAAAGAACATTCGGACAGTCGGGAACAGGAGATCTCACAGATATCCCGCTCGTTAAAATCCCTGGCCAAGGAGCTTAACATTCCGATTATCGCGCTTTCCCAGCTCAATCGAAGGGTTGAAGAACGCCAGGATAAACGCCCCCAGTTAGCGGATTTGAGAGAATCCGGAGCAATAGAGCAGGATGCCGATGTGATCATTTTTATTTACCGGGACGAAGTTTACAACAAGGATGACGCTGATAAAAAAGGCAAGGCGGAAATAATCGTCGGCAAACAGCGTAACGGCCCGATAGGAAAAGTTGACCTGACCTTTATAAACGAATTTACGAAATTTGAGTCTTTCGCCTATGGCCATGAGGAGCCTTAATTATTTTTCATCATTCCAATCTGACGAATCCCCGGTATCATCTCTTTTCTGCCTCTTAAACCGAAGCGAGGAAATACTCTTCCTCAAACAAAATGGGGTCTTCTTCCATTCAAGAGTTATTAGACCGAAATCAACCGCGAACAATATTTGCTTCTCGAAACCCATAACAAATATATAAATCATGCTGATATAATTGAGGGTTTTTTTCTTCGCTATCCTGTCGCTCTGTGAGGATATAAATGATTCGAAGATTCGTGGATTCTTGGTGCCGAGTGTTCTATATAAAGATATAGACAAAACTGATAGTGCTTCTGCCAGGCTTACAACGCCTTCTCATTATTGATCATTATACGAGATGCTTCACGTTGTCTCACGTGAGCCCTAAGGTTCTTGAATCCTTATCCCCTTGAAATTCTTTATGATGCGCCAAACGCTTTTAGTGATGAGCCGAAAAAAGATATTTTTCATAGAAAATGTACCGAAGCGGTTGACATTGAAGTTTTTATGATTATTTTGTCAAAACAATAAACAAGTATTTATTACTAGGAAAAAAACAGACAAAGGAGGTAGTTAAATGGGTAAAGTTATCGGTATAGATTTAGGAACCAGCAACTCCTGTGTAGCGGTGATGGAAGGAGGAGATCCCAAGATCATCGTTAATGAGGAAGGAAGCCGTGTAACCCCATCAGTCGTGGCATTTACCAAGGATGGGCAGACGTTGGTGGGTCAGGTAGCGAAAAGACAAGCAGTAACCAATCCGGAAAACACTGTCTATTCCATAAAGCGATTCATGGGTCGAAAATATGACGAAGTAACCGAAGAAAGCAAAATGGTCCCCTTTAAAGTGGTTAAAGCTTCCAACGGTGACGCTCGTGTTGAAGCAATGGGAAAAGAATATTCCCCGCCGGAAATATCCGCGCTGATTCTTCGTAAGCTGAAAGAATCGGCCGAGGCTTATTTAGGAGAAAAGGTCAATGACGCGGTTATTACCGTCCCGGCCTATTTTAACGACAGCCAGCGCCAGGCGACCAAAGATGCGGGGAAAATAGCGGGTTTGAATGTCTTAAGAATTATCAATGAGCCCACCGCCGCCTCGCTTGCTTATGGATTGGATAAGGAGAAAGACGAAACCATTGCCGTCTATGATTTCGGCGGGGGCACCTTCGACATATCTATTCTGGAAGTCGGAGAAAATGTGGTAGAGGTTAAATCCACGAATGGAGATACCCATTTGGGAGGCGACAATTTAGACCAGCGTATTATCGACTGGTTGGTTGATGAGTTCAAAAAAGACCAAGGGATTGATTTGAGCACCGACCCCATGGCGCTGCAAAGGCTGAAGGAAGCAGCGGAAAAAGCCAAGATAGAGCTTTCCTCCACCATGGAGACTGAAATTAACCTCCCCTTTATCACCGCTGACGCTTCCGGACCGAAGCATCTCAACATTAAGCTATCCCGAGCAAAGTTCGAACAGCTGGTAGATGACTTGATCGATAAATCAAAAAATCCCTGTCAAAAGGCACTTGCCGATGCCGGTTTAAAACCATCTGAGCTTAATGAAGCCGTGCTGGTGGGAGGTTCAACCCGAATCCCCAAGGTTCAGAATTTAGTTAAGGATCTGGTTGGAAAAGAACCTCATAAAGGTGTAAATCCTGATGAAGTTGTCGCTTCGGGTGCGGCCATACAGGCAGGCGTTTTAAGTGGTGAAGTAAAAGATGTGCTTCTCTTGGATGTTACTCCGCTCTCTCTGGGCATTGAAACATTAGGCGGTGTTACCACCAAGCTGATTGAACGAAACACCACCATCCCCACCCGAAAGAGTGAGATTTTTACCACCGCAGCCGATAACCAGACAAGCGTTGAAATTCATGTCCTTCAGGGCGAACGGGAGATGGCGCGCGACAACCGAACCCTCGGAAAATTTCATCTCATAGGACTCCCCCCGGCCCCAAGAGGGATTCCGCAAATCGAGGTCACGTTCGATATCGACGCGAACGGCATCGTCAATGTCTCTGCCAAAGATACCGGAACCGGAAAGGAACAAAAAATCACCATCACCGCCTCCAGCGGGATTAATGACGATGAAATTAATAAAATGGTGAATGAGGCTCAACAGCACTCAGAGGAAGATAAGAAAAGACGGGAAGAAATTGAAGTCAAAAACCAGGCTGATTCGCTCGTCTACAACACTGAAAAATTACTGAATGAGCATCGTGACAAGATTTCGGACTCCGATAGGAAATCAATTGAAGCTGCGATTCAGTCAACCAAGGACGCAATAAATACAGGGGACGCGTCTGCCATAAAAAGCAAGATGGAAGAGCTCAATAAGGCTTCTCATCGTTTGGCTGAAGTTATGTATCAGTCAGCCCAGCAGCAACAACAACCGGGAGGGCAACCTGG
>Ga0272441_10015772_pt1 | contig 10539 bp, 10 predicted proteins | sample SSMProp6N_FD_193582 | JGI IMG/M metagenome (GOLD analysis project Ga0272441, IMG submission 193582) | Marine sediment archaeal communities from Little Sippewissett salt marsh, Falmouth, MA, United States - SSM-Prop-6N | ecosystem: Environmental > Aquatic > Marine > Wetlands > Sediment ... | reverse complement strand
TAATGTTTGAGGAAAGGCTACCGTTTCTCCGCAGAAAAGCAATCCACTGTTCACTTGTCTCCTTCAAACCGACGTTTACAGCATAATCCACGATACATGGATAAAGGTCCATGACAGCAGCCACGTTTTCCAGAAGCCCGAGATTTCGAGCTAACATCGAAAAGTTAGCTGCTCTCCTCACTTCATTCTGCTTCATAGACAACGCCTTAAGATTTTCAATTTGCTCTTCGCTTCTCGTGCCAGAACCCACACAGAACTGTTTCTTCTTTTCTTCAAGCTCATCTATCGTATGCTGAACCTCTGCCGCTTTCGCTCTCAAGTCAGCCGCGACTTGTGCATATTGTGAAAAGTCGAATGTTCCAGAAAGCTTCTTGAAGAGCATTAAAGCCTCCAACTGGCCAACTCCAAAATAAACATCTCTTGGACGCCACACAACCACCGGCGGAAAAGTCATGTTTAAATGTCCAGCAACAAACTGCGCCTGTTTCAAGTACTCAGTACCCCCAACACCACCAACGTAACAGTCTACTCCAAGCCCGTGAAAGAGCACAAGCGGCATGGAAAGGCTTCTAGCAGATATTCTAGAGGCAACCGCAGATACCTGAGACCCATCTTTTGAGCCAAAAGCAAACAAGTGTTCTTTTCCGCAGCGAATACATTGGCCTTGACCAATTAGAGACGCATCGTTCTGTTCTGCTTTTAACCTTGCTTTGCTTCCGCAATCGCAGTGGTACCAGAAGGGGATAGTATTGAATTCTTCCTCTTGAACTCCTCTTGAGTTGCCTGTGGACGTCGTTGCTTCCTTGACATATTGGGAGTACTCATCAAACTTGGAAAGCAGAAAGCAAAACTCGGGTTCAAAAAGCTGTTGGCACTCTGAAAATCTGGAGAAAAGCGTGTCGTAACCCCAGATGTCATTCACAATTTTTGATGCTGTAAAAGAGTTGAAGTCAGCATAGTTCTCAGCCCGTTCATACGCGTCCTCGACAAGCGGCCAGAAACTCTTAAAGCGTCCAGTAAGCTCAGCATTTTCCGCGTCAAATTTAAGCCCAAGAGATATGTAGTATCGGCTAATCGAGCTGAGTTTTCTGTCCATCCATTTCTCGATTTCGCTTCGCCAATTGTCCAAAATCTTTCTGGAAGGCTTTGCAACTCTGTTCAGCATCAGCTTCTCAGGCATGTCGAAGCGCAGTTCAAGTAAGCCGTTTCTTCTCTCCACGTCGGGAAGAAGCGCCGACCTCACCCATCTGTCGTCAGTGAAATCTTGGTCGGCAATTCCGAAGAAGCTGACGACGGGCACCTTCAAACTTTCAGAAAGCTTCTGCGCCAAGACGTGATTCAACGTGGCTTTACGAATAACGCCACTGTACGCAAAAAGGTTCGGTTGATGAGCAGTCATGAGGAGAAGACAGGAACTGCTCTCGAGGTTCTTGACCGCTTCCTCAACGCGTGGAGTTAATGTTCCACATTCCACATGGAACTTGCGAATAAGCTTTGCCAGTTGGTTTCGCCGTTCACGAACACTGGGCTGATTTTTCTTTTCAAGTGACTTATGGTAGAAGTCAACACAAGACTCAGCTAATTTCTCGAGATTCTCATACGAAAAATACGAGGCGATACTCGTAGCTTCGCCTGCTAAACCCATAAAGTCAGCCTTCTAACACTACTTTTTAGTGTTGTCTTCGATTTCTAAAAGGAACTTGCCCACTTCAAACGCTTCAGCCAAGCTTACTCCAGCTTGAAAGCCCCTGTATCTTGCAAGTCCTTCCGAAGCATTAGACACGTGAGGGAACTTGGCTCGTTTATAGTCTATGTTGTTCCCTCTGAAGTACACTTTGGAAGCCTGCGAGCCAAACGCTTCCAGCGCTTTCAGTTTGACGTCAAAGGTTGAGGTTACGTCTACAAAAAGTTGAGGTATGAAGTCCTTTAGCGCTGCAGGTGACTCGTACAGCAACACCTTTTTTGAGTTTCTAGCAGCAGACATCGCGGCCATACCTGAGTTTCTATGGTCTTGATGGCAATCCTTGTAGCTATGTGCAAAAATTATGTCGGGTTGTATAAGGTCGATGAAATGTTCAATCTGCTTGATGGTCTCAATCCCATCCGTAATCTTGGTGTCGGGCAAGTTTCCAAAGAACAACTTGTCCGCACACAGGGTTCTTGCTGATTGTGCACACTCTTTCTCGCGAACATGTGGGTCTCCAGAAGCTTCGCCACTAGTCAAAACAAGAAGGTAAACTTCGTGGCCTTTCTTCTTGAACAACGCCAAAGTGCCCCCACAACCCAGTTCAATATCGTCAGGATGCGCACCTATTGCCATAATTTTCATGTTATTTCGCTCTCTCAATTTTAACACTTCTTCTTTGGAAATATAACGGTTATTTTCCATTTCGTAATATATAATATTAAAACAATCTCTGATAGATGGAAGAAAGTTGATTTTCTATTTCTGAAGAGCACTTATAACACAAGCAACAGTAGTATCTAGGTCCTCAGTTGAGTGCGCTGCAGATAGAAAACATGTTTCAAACTGGGATGGAGGGACAAAAACGCCTTCAGCCAGCAGTTTCTTGTGGTATGTCATGAATTTGGTTGTGTCTGATGTTTTAACCGTTGCATAATCATAAACTGGAGTTTCTGTGAAGAATAGTTGAAACATGGATGATAAATGGTTGACCTGTGCTTTCACGTTGCATTCACGTATCGTCTTTTTTAAAGGATTCACAAGTGCCTCACAAGTCTTTTCCATTTTGTCGTAGAATTCTTTGCCGCTGTCACGCAAGAATTTCAAAGTAGCCAAAGCTGCTGCGACGCTTACGGGGTTTCCGCTGTAGGTTCCGGCTTGATACACTTTGCCTGCGGGCGCAATCATTTTCATGATTTCTTCTTTGCCGGCAAAAGCTGCAATTGGGAATCCGCCGCCCAACACTTTTCCAAGCGTTGTCAAATCAGGCGTCACACCGTAGTATTCTTGGGCGCCTCCAAGTGCCAGCCTGAATCCCGTAATGACCTCATCAAAAATCAAGACTGCGCCGTAATCTTCAGTTAATTCTCTAAGCGTTTCCAAGAACCCTGTTTTTGGCAGAACCAAACCTATGTTGGCGATAACAGGTTCAACAATTACTGCGGCTAAATCGTCTTTGTTCGCTTTAACTGCTTTCTCAAATTTTTCTGCGTCATTAAACGGTACCACTATTGTGTTTCGCGCTGTTTCTTCGGGAATCCCAAGAGAAGTAGGCATGCCGAAAGTGGTTGCGCCTGAACCTGCTTTCACTAATACGTAATCGTGAGCGCCGTGGTAGCAGCCTTCAAACTTTAAGATTTTCTTTTTTCCCGTGTATCCTCGTGCGGCTCTTATGGCGCTCATTGTGGCTTCTCCGCCTGTGCTGACGAGGCGAACCATTTCAGCGGAGGGAACAACGCTGCATATCAATTCAGCTAGTTCTACTTCTTTTTCCGTCGGAGTTCCAAACAAAGACCCATTTTCTAGTTGTGTTGCGACGGCGTCAATTATTTTAGGGGGCGCATGCCCGAGGATTAACGGTCCGTATGCCAAGCAGTAGTCTATGTATGATTTGCCGTCAACATCGAATAAGTGTGATCCTTTTGCGTGTTCAGTGAAGAAAGGATACGGCTGAAACGCTCTAACAGGGCTATTCACTCCGCCAGGCATAAGTTTCTTTGCTTTCTCGAACAACTCTTCTGAGCGGGTTAATTTTTTCAACTCCTTGCTTGAAACAGGCTTGTGAAACAACTACCTCATGAGTTTTAACAATCACGTTAAACAGTCATATTAAACCTTAAGGACGTGTAACGTTCGTGATATTGAAAACCGCTTGCTACATCGTTATAAATCCAGAGTTCAAAGAACAAATATACAAAAAAGCCACGTCTTTCAGGGTCCCAAGTTGCTGAAAACCCTTCAAGATCTAATGTGTCGCCATTGAAAATTATGCTGTTAACGTTGACCTTTGAAAGAGTTGCGTTGACTGGGTCCTCGCTGTAAGTGTAATCAAGCGAAAACGATAGGGGCGACTCCCAAGTTCCTTTGTCTGCCACAAGAGAGGTAATACTGTAGAGCGGTGGTAAACTGCTTGCCGTACGGTCAAAGCTGTCGGCTGCTGGTTGATTTTGATTTCGGAATTTCACTTGAATCGAATAGTAAGCACATGACCCCAACTGGTTTCCAAGTCCTATGAAAACTTTGTAGTTACTATTGCTAGTTATGTTGGATGGGAAATTTTCAGCCTTATGCTCTGGACCGAGGAGCCACATCTCAGTAAAGAATTCCGTCTGAGGATAAACCAGAAGCCTTTGTAGCGCAGGTGAAGCGACAAGCAATGCCATAATTGCGGTCACGACAAGTAATAATACCTTATACTCCTTCAGATTCACTTTCATCCACCTCAGTTGTTTCATACTTCTTTCTTAAAAGAAGCCAAACTAAGCCGCCGACAACTATGACTGCAAAAGTGCCTATGATCGAGCCGACAACATTGATTAAAAAGTCTTGGTTCTGCTGTTGCAGCGCATTTTCCTTCAAGGTGTTTGCCTCTCCGATGAAATCGCTCAGAGCGTTTTGGCTTTGAACAGCAAGATTAAATGCTGCGTCAAAGTCGTTTGCGGCGTAGGCTAATTCCGCTTGTGAGAGTAGTGTCCCTGCTTCGTTAAGGGTGGCTACAATTGCGGTGATGTTGGCGCCAGCTGCTTCCGCTTCTTTCGCCGCGTTGTAACAATTTAAAATCGTGTTTTGGGCTGAAGAGATTGCTGTTCCGGCACTTGATTGTTCTGCCCAAACTGGCGAAGCGAGAACAGTAACAAATAACATTAGAATTATAGATAGTGTAATAGGTGTCTTGGAGCGCGGCATCGGCAAGTTTTCTCCTTCCAACAAGCTTTAGTCTTTTACTTAATATTAAAAGACCGTGATAAGCTTGTTTATTCGTTTGAGCACAGTTCTTCTAGGCTTTTCTTTTTGTTGTCGACATCGTTGAGGCGCTTCTCGATGCTCTTGTTGGTTTTGGCATAGTCCTTGTATGCGTCAAGAAACTCTTGTCCTTTCTGTGTAAGCACGTAGCATTGCTCTGCAGTCTCGAAGCTGATCAAAGAAGCCGCGGTTATATCCTTCAGGTAGCGTTGTAAAACCTTGTAGCTCAGGTTCGCTTGGTACATTATCTGCGTCTTTTTAGCGTTTTGGCTAGCAACTTGCAGCATATCCGCTATGATATCCAATCTACTTCTATAGTTTCCCACGTTTGATTCCTCAAAAACGGTGTTAAAAGATTAACTTCACAACTGGGGGATAAAATCTTGATAATTCACAGTTCTTATTTAGAAAAGAAATCGCGGCGAATCGTGTCCACTATTTTTTCAGCTGCATTACCGTCTCCAAAAGGCGACGTTTCAGGCAGTTTTCCCCGATTATCCAGTGTGGCTTCAATAGCGGACAAAATATCGCGTTTCTTAGTTCCTATGACTTTTGCGAAGCCTGTTTCAACTGCTTCTGGTCTCTCAGTGGAAAGACGAATCACAAGTACGGGCTTTCTGATTCCTGATGCTGTTGCTTCCTCTTGAACTCCACCAGAATCAGTTATTATCAATTTGCTTGCTCTCATTAAAACCATAAAATCCAGATAACCAAGAGGAGGAAGAATCAGGAGGTTATCGAGCTTTTCAACCTTTGAGAAAAGGTTATTCTGGCGCATTCTTTTTTGTGTGCGCGGATGCATCGGGTAAACAACAGGCAGTGGCGCTTCTGCAAAGGCCTCTACGAAATTTCTCAAAACTAACAAGTCATCTACGTTTTCGGCTCTGTGAGCTGTTGCTAAAGCAAACTCCTTAAAGGGAATTTTTTTCAGTATTTTGGATTTTTTCTCAGCTATGGGCAAATGTTGGAGAACAGCGTCTATAACGGTGTTTCCAGTCACGTAGATTTTGCCCCAAACGTTCTCTCTCTTCAGATTTGCTTGTGCTCTCACAGTTGGGGCGAACAAGTATTCTGATATGTGATCAGTTAAACGTCTGTTATGCTCTTCGGGCATGCGCAGGTCAAAACTTCTCAAACCCGCCTCTACGTGACCCGTGGGTACGCCTCGTTTATTCGCTGCTAACGCTGCTGCCAGCACGCTGTTTGTGTCGCCTTCAACCAAAACAACTGAGGTTTCAGTTTTCTCCAGCAACTCATCCATGTGTAACATTATTTGTGCTGTCTGCACACCAGCCGAATAAGATTTAACGTCAAAAATGTAGTCAGGCGGGGGCAACTCAAGGTCTTCAATGAACTGTTGCATCATACTGTAATCGTAGTGTTGACCGCAATTAACAAACTTCAACGGAATGTCATTTTTCTGTAGTGCTCTAACAACAGGTGCCATCTTGATTATTTCGGGTCGCGTACCAGCAACAACCATCACTGCCTTCATGTTTCTTCCCTCAGAGTAAAGTTAACAAACAATACGTCGTCTGCTTTTCGGCAAATTGAAAAACCCAGATTGCTTCACAACAAATGCTAAAGTTAACGCGCAAGTTATTTATGTAGCCAGCCTCTGCCGCCTTTTTTAGGCTGCTGTTTCACGCGTTTGTTCTCATCACAGTAAAGTTCAGCGCGTCTTTTTCTGCGTGGCTGCTGGTTTGTGATGTTTACTTTGACGAATTTTGTCCATCCGCCAACTTGAGGGTTGGGTGGAATGAATCTGTCTGCGTTTTCAACTTGGTGCTGTTCAAGGATGTCTTTGAAGTTCAGTGCTTTGAAATCGCGTGTGGCGTGGATTATGGTGCCTTTTTCAACGAAGAGGTCGCAGTAATCAGCGGTTGCTACGCCTTCGGCCCTTACCTTGTCGTCTACCCGTTGCTGCCACAGTAGTTTCCATTGTATCCTGAGTTCTTCAACCATTTCTTTTTGAGGCAAACTCATCGCTAGTAGATCCCTCCTTGAAAGGAGCGGATGTGAATATTCAACAGGTCAGCTGTGATGTTTTTTCTCTCCTGCTCTCATTCTCCTTCCGAAGCGTGATATTTAAACAGCGCAGAATGAAACATCTATACATTTTATCTAGAACAATAATATACTTTTCTATTTTACACGTTCTAGTACTCTAGAACATTCAAAGATTACCACATATCGCACTTGTTGTTGCTGTTGCAACTATAACTTTTCGAAATTTTACAAAAAACTGCATTAGCTTATATTTACTTAATAATGTTATATACTAAACCTGAACATACTGCATTGAGCGAGGCAACTGGCAAACCGTTACACATTCGAAAGACGAAACTAACGCGCGCTAACACTATCAGTTTTGGAACGATTGGTGGGATTCTAGTCTGCACGTTCTATGCTTCTGGCTGTTCAGGTTCCACCCATTTATCTATTAGCAGATTTTTGCCGCCTATCTTAAAGCTCACCTTGACAAATATAGAGTCTGCTCCCTTAAACGGGAACATGCTATCTTCCGCCAAGTCTTTCGGCATGTAGATTAGGTACTTGCCGTCTTTTCTCCGGAACAATCGTCCTCTTACTTCACTAACCATAGTTCACCACCTTTAAACTAATCTTAAGTTCAAGAAAAAGTGTCTTTAAACAGAGGTATTTAACGTTTATTCTCAAGTTTTCAGCCGCTCGGGCTAGGTAAAACACATAACAGTGCCTCACAGCGCTTTTGGTTCCGACCCCATTTGGGTACAAAACCCACCGAACTTGCACCTAATAGGAAAGAAAAAAAGGCTTGGGGACATCTTCACAAAAGGACGGCCTGTTTACATCATATTAAAGGCGTATGAACACCATTCCAAAAGAATTTACATAGGCTATGGACACAAAATTGAGAGAAAAAAGGGAAAGTTACGTGACTTGATCCAAACGAAAAGAAATATCTCGCCAAGTACATTACCGCCTTGCAATGTATGCAGTAAACAAAAAAGAAAAAAAGGGAAAGAATTGTGGGTGATATCTCCACACGTCATTGGTTCAAACCCGGCCCTCGGCATTTTTGAACAATGTCATTAAGTTATAAGAATAAATCAGTTCATTGTAAAACAGGAAAGTAAAGAGAGGTAGGCTATAGTGAAGCGAGAAACTGAAAAGTGTGAGTGTGAGGAAACGCTTGACCCGGATGACTGGGATTCAATGCGAAAGATAGGTCACAAGATGCTTGATGACATGGTGGATTATATGAAGACCGTGCGAGAACGACCTGTATGGCAGCACGTTCCCAACCGAGTTAAAGCTCACTTCACCAGCTCTGTTCCGAAGCAGCCTCAGCCACCAGAAGAAATCTACGAAGAGTTCGTGGAAAAAGTGTTGCCCTACCCCATGGGAAACATTCACCCTCGCTTCTGGGGTTGGATACTTGGAACGGGGACTGTCATGGGCGCCTTCGCTGAATTGCTGGCAGCCTCCATGAACACGAACACTGGCGGCGGTGACAACCACATCGCTAATCACGTGGAGAAACAGGTGATTGATTGGATCAAAGAAATGTTAAGGTACCCCCAGTCAGCGAGCGGGGTATTAACCAGCGGCTGTTCAGCTGCAAACATAATAGGCTTAACAGTGGCCCGAAACGCAAAAGCAGGTTTTAACCTCCGCCGCAGGGGCCTCCAATCCGCACCCAAAAAGATGGTGCTTTACGCATCCCAAGAAGTTCACAGTTCAATACAGAAAGCCGTCGAATTGCTTGGACTTGGAAACGAGGCACTCCGCCTTTTACCTGTCAACGATTACCTCCAAATTGACCTTCAAACACTGAAAACAGCCATCACCGAGGACCGGAAAGCTGGTTGCCTGCCTTTCTGCGTCGTTGGAGCAGCGGGAACAACCAACACAGGAGGCATTGACGACCTTGACGCGCTTGCTGACCTTTGCCAGCAGGAAGAACTGTGGCTTCATGTTGACGGCGCATTTGGTGCATGGGCTGCTCTATCATCGAAAGCGAGGAGCAAAGTGGCTGGAATGGAGCGGGCTGACTCGCTGGCGCTAGACTTGCACAAGTGGATGTCTATGCCATATGAAATCGGTTGCATACTTGTGCGCCACGAGGAGCAACATCGTAAAGCTTTCGCCGTGATGCCCGAGTACCTTGCTCACGGAGAAGGCGGGCGCGGCTTGAGCGGGGGTGATTTGCCTTGGTTCAGCGACTATGGCTTCCAGCTTTCACGTGGATTCCGAGCGCTTAAAGCTTGGATGTCTCTTAAAGAGCATGGTAGTAGCAAGTACGCGCGGATAATACAGCAGAATATTGATCAAGCTTTTTACTTAGGTGAACTGGTTGATGCTTCGCCAGAGTTGGAGCTTTCGGCGCCGGTTACGCTTAATGTTGTCTGCTTTCGTTACGTTGCTCCTGACATGGATGGTGATGCGTTGGATGAGGTTAACAAGCGAATTGTCATTGAATTACAGGAACAGGGCGTCGCCGTTTTAAGCGGCACTATAATCAAAGGTAAGTATGTTCTGCGGGCAGCAAACAGCAATCACCGTAGTCGCCGTGAAGATTTTAATGTTCTCGTAAGAGAAGTAATACGGATAGGAAAGGAGTTAACAGCAGACCACTAGCCATAGCCTATAAATCTGCTTGACTCTCAGCGCATTTGTTAGCCTGTGAAAGAGTGCTTGGGTGGCTGAAGCTCGGCATGTGTCTTTTGGAGACGGTATATCGATTTTTGGAATATGTCGGCGGATAAAACAATCTATATATTAAATCTTGCGACGTAAGATGTAGTCAAGTATAACAAGTCAACAGTTGTACACAACTACACAAAGGTCGAAAAAAATGACAAAAGCTGCAAACCCAAACACCACCTGCACACTGCAACTCAGCAGAGAAAACCAGAAACCAAACGAAGATAAGTTTAAAGTCGCCATGATAGGAGCGATTGATGAGAGTTTCTCTTCATTCAGTAACGTGGACAAGCAAGAAATCTACTTCCACTTAGAAAACACGTTCAAGATTAAGAAACAAGAAATCCCTTGCAGAATCAAAGACTTCGCGGATGCAATTGAACAGATTTTCGGGATTGGGGCAAAACTGATTGAAATCAGGATAATCGAGGCGATCCACAAGAGGATTCCGGATTTCATGTTCACCCCAAAAAAGGGTGTCGTGACTTTAAAGGAATACGCAACCAGCCTGCGCACTTTCTTAATGCAACGCCCATAGTTAAAGCAGCTGCTTTTTCCCATGGAAATAACAGTTTTTAGTAGATGTGTCCAACAGGTATTTTACGGCCATTATTTTCGAGCAAAACGGCGTCTAATTTAGGGTGGCGCATGTTGGTATGTTGCTTTTAGCGTTATCACGTCTTTTTTTGTGTATGCGCGGATATGCCTGTCGTATGTATGAACCTTTATATCATAGTTTATGCTGTATAAAGACTTGCGAAACAGTGCTCACAACGGAACTGTTGAACATAAAAATGGATGATAAAAATGGGCAACATACAAAAAGAAGTTCAAGCCAAACTTGCAAAAGGCCTACTAGACCTCATAGTGCTCCAGTTCCTAAGCACACAACCAATGCACGGCTACCAAATAATCACAAAAAT
>Ga0272441_10015771_pt1 | contig 10539 bp, 4 predicted proteins | sample SSMProp6N_FD_193582 | JGI IMG/M metagenome (GOLD analysis project Ga0272441, IMG submission 193582) | Marine sediment archaeal communities from Little Sippewissett salt marsh, Falmouth, MA, United States - SSM-Prop-6N | ecosystem: Environmental > Aquatic > Marine > Wetlands > Sediment ... | reverse complement strand
TTGCCCGGCGTACAGAAGGTCGCTATCACCACTAAAATACCATTAGAGGGCGGAAACAATTCAGATGTGTTGGTTGATGATGAGGTTTACGTTCCCGGCGCGCAGAAACCGATGGTGGAGAATTGTTTTATCTCACCGGACTATTTCGGCGCCATGGGGCTTAACTTGCTTAAAGGCAGAACGACTGAGCCTAAAGATGTGAGCGGCGAGTATATGGGTGTGGTCATAAACCGTACAATGGCCGAAAAATACTGGAAGGGTAAAGATGCCATCGGAAGACTGATTCGCCCCAATGACCCTGAGCCTCCATTTACTGCACAGGTAGTTGGTGTTGTGGAAGATGTTCGTCAATGGGGTTCGGAACATTCACCTTTACCTGAGGTATATGCTCCCTATGCGTTCATGCCTCAAACAGAAGTGATTTTCGTTGTTCGAGCCGGTGGCGAGGCAGGGGCGTTGGTGCCGGCGATCCGGAGGGAGCTGGCGGCACTCGATGCCGATCTTCCACTTGCGAATGTCCGCACTATGAGAGACGTTCTCAGTGCTTCGACAAGTGAGCGACGAATGTCTGCGGGACTTATCAACGTATTCATGTCAACGGCACTTGTTCTGGCAATGGTTGGCATCTACGGAACCCTGTCTTATAACCTGTTGCAGAGAAAACAGGAGATTGGCGTTCGTATTGCTGTTGGTGCTCTGCGTCACCATATCGTTAAGTTTGTGTTTTGTCAGGCCGGTCTTTGGGTGATTGCAGGATTAGTGATTGGTCTTACATTGACAGCGGCGATTTCCTTTTTGTTGCGTTCGATGGTTTTTAATATCAGCCCATGGAATCCGTTGACGTTGCTGCTCGGATTGAGCGTTGTCGGTGGCGCCGCATGTCTGGCCTGTATATTACCCGCTCTGCGTGCCACTCGGATCGATCCGATGGAGGCACTGCGATATGAATAATGAATCCGTCAAACCGTTAACAGAAAAACCGGATGCCGGACAAGTATCGAATGAAGAATATAGAAAAACAGGATGAGGAATTAAAATTATGATTAAACTGGAGAACATTCAAAAGCGTTATAATACCAAAGCAGGATTTGTCTATGTGCTGCAACAGATCAACTTGGCCATAGAAGAAGGGGAGTTCGTCACCATTATGGGCCCGTCCGGCGCGGGCAAGACTACACTGCTGAACATCATCGGCATGCTCGATCATGACTGGGAGGGCGAATATTATCTCGACGAAAATGCCGTACATACACTCAAACCCAAGCAACGCATGGCTCTCAATAGGCAGTACGTTGGTTTTGTGTTCCAAAACTTCAATCTGCTCGACAGTCTTACAGTGTATGAAAATCTGGAAACGCCGCTATCCTATCGTAACGTTAAAAGCTCCGAACGAACCAGTATCGTTTGTGACACCCTGGACCGCTTCGGTATTGTCGGCAAAAAAGACCTGTACCCAAACCAGCTCTCTGGTGGCCAGCAGCAGCTCGTAGGCGTGGCCCGGGCCGTAGTGGCCAGTCCCAAGCTGATCCTTGCGGACGAGCCCACTGGCAACCTGCATTCGAGCCAGGGCAAGGGCGTCATGGACCTGCTCAAGAAGCTTAACAGTGAAGGCACCACAATCATTCAGGTGACACATAACGAAAGCTATGCTGCTTATAGCAAGCGAATCATCAAACTGAAAGACGGCTGGCAGGATGGGGAGATAGCGCCGAGTCAATTAGCGGGAAAGGCAATGTAGAACATGGGAACTCTTTGGCAGGATTTCAAATACGGATTCCGACAATTACGTAAAAGCCCCGGTTTTACGACCATTGCAGTAATATCGCTGGCGCTGGCCATCGGAGCAATTACTTCGGTATTCAGTTTGTACAATGCCCTGATGCTTAAATCGCTGCCGGTAAAAGAGCCGCAGCAATTACGCATGGTAAACTGGATTGGTGACTTGCCATTGAATATCTCCTCTGGACGTGGCACACTCACACCTGATGGGCAACACATATCAAATACATTTAGCTATCCGACATTTTGTGAGTTTCGTAATCGTAGCACTGATTTTGCAGATGTGTTTGCATTCTTAGAACATCGTCCAACTGTTCTTTCCCAGGAACAAGCCTTCGCTGCTGAGGGGCTTATGGTTTCAGGGAATTTCTTCAGCGATCTTGGTATAGAAGCTCTGCTGGGCCAGACAATTACACCACAACATGATAAGGCCTCGGCAGAACCAGTCGCAGTGATTTCTTATTTTGCCTGGCAACGATATTTCGGTCGGAATCCGAATATAATCGGAGATAGCGTAGTAATAAACAACAATAGTTTTACAATAATCGGTGTTTTACCACAAAATTTCACTGGTCTGGAGACCGGTCGGAGGAAGGATTTCTATACACCTATAGCATTTCAGCCCAGCGTGGAAGGTTTGTGTGCGATGCAATCTTATGATCATAAGTGGGTGCAGGTGATGGCTCGAATTAAACCGGGTGTTAATGAGTCTAAACTGGAAGATTCACTTAGCACTATTTTCACCCAAGTCGAATATGAAGCGTCCTCAGCAAAAGTGCGTATGTTATTGACAGACGGCAGCAGTGGTCTTTCCGGGCTTCTGGTACCAGGTAAAACAAAAATGGTGAAACCGTTGTATATACTCATGGCCTTAGTTGGGATAGTACTGTTGGCGGCGTGCGCCAATCTTGCGTCACTATTACTGGCGCGCGGTGCATCAAGAAGGCAAGAAATGGGTGTTCGTGCCGCACTTGGTGCAAGTTCATGGCGTCTGGTTCGTCAGGGATTAACCGAAAGCATGCTCATTGCCTTGGTCGGGGCAGTCGGTGGATTGTTACTGGCCATTTGGGGGAAACAAGTGCTGTTGAATTTATTATGGCCGTCGAGTGGAATTGTTGATTTAAGTCTGGATGTCACTGTGCTCTGTTTTACATTGCTGATCTGTATCGGTTCGGCGTTGTTGTTTGGTCTTATGCCGGCTTTGCGCTGGAGCCGTATTGATCCAATGATTTCGCTGAATGAACGTTCCTCGTGTACGTGGTCGCGTCTGCATTTGGGTAAATGGATGGTTTCAGTGCAAACCGCCATTGCCCTGTTGCTGCTGGTCGGAGCCGGGCTTTTTATGCGGTCACTAATAAATCTTTATCAGGTAGAGACCGGTTTCAATACTAAAAATATTCTTGTATTCAATCTGGATTCAAGCAAGACGGATATGGAAGACCAACAAATGGTAGATTTTCATGAACAGGTGCTGTCTTCGATTGCTACTTTACCGGGTGTTTTGGACGTTGCGAATTCCAATCTGCGGCTGCTCAATCGTTTTAGGAGTGAAATGTCGATTAACCTGCCGAATCAATCGAGTAGCCACCATATCTTGATACTTAATGTCAGTGATTCATTCTTTTCCACTATGGGGATTTCGCTGCTTGCCGGCCGTAACTTCAATGAGGCCGACCATCCCGGTTCGGATAAGGTTATTATAGTTAATCGAAAACTTGCACAAAACGCTTTTGCCGAAGAGAATCCAATTGGAAAAATCCTGAAAATTCGTAGGAACGATTATCGCATCGTAGGTGTATGCGGTGATACCAAGTACTACGATCTCAAAATGCCGATAGAATCAACAGTCTTCTTTCCCAATCGTCAACATACCGGCGGCAGACGCCTCACTTATCAAGTGCACACGGCTTTGAAACCATTATCGCTTGTCCCTGCCGTTCGTAAATTAATATCCGACATAAATCCGAATATTCCTATGGCTGATATCAAGACACAGGCAATCCAGCTTGACGAATCCATTGCGAACGAAAGATGCTTTGCAGTATTGGCGATGTCCCTTGCGTTGCTGGCGGTTCTTTTGTCATGTATTGGCTTGTTCGGGCTGATGTCGTACTACACCGCGCAAAGGACCGGTGAGATTGGAATTCGCATGGCCCTCGGCGCACAGCCCTGGGACGTAGGTTTCTCGGTGTTGCGAAGCGCGGTATTGCTTGTCCTTATCGGAGCGGCGATAGGTATTCCTCTAATACTTGCGACATCGCGGCTTATACGAAGTTATCTTTTCGGTATAGAACCTTATGACCCGCTTTCCATGGGCGGAGCAACGATTTTGCTGATTCTTGTCTCCCTTGTGGCCGTATGGCTTCCAGCCCGGCGCGCTGCCAGGATCGATCCTATGGAAGCATTGCGATATGAGTAAGACAGAAAACGGATGACAGCATGCAGAAGGAATTATAAATGAATAATTTGATTAACGACATCAAGTATGCCTTTAGACAGTTACGTAAATCTCCCGGTTTTACTTTTTGTGCGGTGTTGATTTTGGCTATGGGGATTGCGGCCAATACATCGCTCTTTAGCGCAGTGTATGGGATTCTTTTTCGGTCTTTGCCTTTTGATCAAAGCGATCGGCTTGTCTCGGTGTGGAGCAAAAGCCAGAACCCCCGGCACAGTCACTTTCCCATGCTAAACTGTTCGTTTCCCGACTACAAGGATTTCGTTACTCAGAACACGGTCTTTGAGTCATTGGCGGCCCAGGGGTATCGCACCATGAACCTGACCGGTCGGGATGACCCGTTGGCATTGATAGGATGGGCCATTACCGACAATCTCTTTGAGGTATTTCGTAAGCAACCTGTACTGGGACGGTCCTTCCTACCGGAAGAAATATTGGCCGGACAAGCACAAGTGGTGATCCTCAGTCACACACTCTGGCAACAGGCCTTTAGTAAGGATCCGGCCATTATGGGGCAAGACGTCACTCTGGATAACCGGGTTTATCGTGTTGTAGGCATTGCGCACCCCGACATGGATTACCGTCAGGGTGTCCCGGCCCAGTTTTATATCCCTCTGTCATCGGCATCATCAATGCCGCGCGATCGTCACTCATTACAGGTATTGGGAAGGTTACGCCCGGATGTCACCCTGGAAGAGGCTTTCGTGGAGATGAAAACCATCGCTGCTCGTTTGGAGGCTCAATACCCCGAAACGAATAGCGGTTTCTCAGTATTGCTGATTCCTTTGCAGGAATTACTCTTCGGCAAGGTTCATGACACTGTCGTGGTGCTAATGGCAGCGGCTGTATTGCTCTTACTTGTTGCAAGCACCAACATCGCCAATCTGTTTTTATCACGCGTGGATCGTCGTTCACAGGAGATGGCCGTTCGTTCGGCCCTGGGGGCCGGACGTTGGCAACTCAGTCGCCTGGTACTCATTGAGTGTCTGTTCGTGTCTCTGATTGCGGGTTTGATAGGATTTGCCGGAGCGACTGCGAGCATGGGATTACTGCGTCGGGGGATGAATCTGATCACGTCCTCTGGAGGTATGGCAGGCATACCTCACATCACCTTGAATCCCTGGATACTGCTTTTTACATTGGGACTGTCGATCGTTGTCACGCTCTGTTTTGGATTGCTACCGGCCTGGAAGACCTCACAAACAAGCCCACTTCAAAGCATACATAAAGCACGCGGATCCAGTCAGAGCCGGTATGGACGCCACCTGGCCGATTTCCTGGTCGCTGCCCAGATCGCTTTGGCTGTTGTTCTTCTCGTAGGTGCCGGCCTATTGGTCAAGAGTCTCATACAACTGCGCCGGAGTTCACCCGGTTTCAACCCCGTAAACTTGATGACCCTCCAGATGACGCTTCCTCAAAATGAAGCCTATAAGACGGATCGGCAACTCGCCGACTTTTGCCAAGCGGTTTTAACACAGTTTCAAACCATCCCCGGCGTCTCGCATGTGGCAGCCACAAATATCATTCCCGTGTCCGACTACAATCACACGCAAGGATTCCGCATCCTCGACGGCGCGGCACTATCGTCTGATGACGGGACGGCCGCTGAATTCCGCACGGTCAGTACCGACTACTTCACAACACTGGGCTTGCCCCTCACCCAGGGGCGACTCTTCCAAAAGACAGACGATGGCAAACATCGAGTTGTCATTGTAGACGAGGAATTCGTACGGCGCTACTTCCCTAATAAGGACCCGATCGGGCAGCGTATCGCACTGGGATCGCCCTGTGAAATCGTTGGCGTTGTGGGCAACCACCAGACCAGTACACGGATTGATGAGCAAACCTGTCCTCACATGTATCAACCTCTGCATCAGGCCTGCATGGCAAGGATCGTCTTTATGGCCCGTACACAAACAGATCCATTAACAATGGTAGAACCCATGTGTCGTGCTGTGTGGGCGGTTGATGCCCATCAACCGATTAATCATATACAACCCATGCAGGGTATTATCCGTGACACCCATGCGATACACCGCCTCAGCAGCTTTGTGATCGACCTTTTTGCCGGCAGTGCGTTGATCCTCACCATGGTGGGCCTCTATGGCGTTACTGATTCCACGATTTCGCAACGCACGCGTGAAATCGGTATCCGCATGGCCTTTGGAGCAAGACAGATCGATGTTGTCAAGTCCATCATGCGTACGGGACTGGTTCTTACCGGCCTGGGCTTGGTTGCCGGCTTAGCTGGTGCTATTGCTCTATGTCGTCTGATAGGTGCGTTGCTGTATAATACTAGTCCTGTGGATCCGTTATCCTACAGTGTAGCAATAGGTTTCATTAGCGTCATTTCCCTATTGGCCTGTTATCTTCCTGCACGTCGTGCGACCAAGATCGATCCGATGGAAGCGCTTAGATATGAATGATTCAAATAGAATGTAGTATACAGAAGGAATTATAAATGAGTATTTTAATCAACGACATCAAATATGCCTTTCGCCAACTGCTAAAGAATCCCGGCTTTACTTTGGTTGTTGTTCTCGTACTTGGATTGGGCTTAGGAGCAACAACTGCGATTTTCAGTGTAGTTCATAAAGTGCTTTGGGAGCCCTTGCCGCTTCCACATGCCGAGCGTCTGGTGGGTGTTTGGGAGAGCAATCCGGAGAAAGGACAGGATCGCTCGGGTGTGTCGCCACCTAATTTCATTGACTGGCAAGAGCAAGCTGATATTTTTGACGGTATTGCTGCGTTTGCGGTGAACTCCTTTGTATTGACTGGTGAGGGACAACCTCAGCGTTGCAAGGGAATGGTTGTTACAGAGGATTATTTTCGGCTGGCAGGTATAACACCGGAACTGGGGCGGTCTTTTTATGCTGAAGATATGATTGCAGGTACCGATCCGGTTGTGCTGATTAGTCATAAACTCTGGAAGATGCGATTCGGCGGCAATACCGATTTGATCGGACGAATCATAAAACTGAATGATGTGTCATACACATTAATTGGTATCATGCCTGAAGATTTCATATTGAGCGAGGGAGCTCAATTGTGGGTGCCTCTTATATTGGGGCCTCAACAGCAGGCACTCGGTATGCGCGGGGCTCGATATCTGCACGTATTGGCCCGGCTGCGTGAGGAGGTGACAATAACACAGGCTCAGGAGCAGATGTGCATGCTCGCAGCACAAATTGCGGATAAAGACCCGATTAACCGAGGATGGAGCGTCCGGGTGGTTGGCCTGCATAATCAGATGGTCGCATCGGTGCGTCCTTCCCTGCTGGTATTGCTGGGTGGTGCGGGTTTGTTATTGCTTACCGCCTGTGCCAATGTCACTAACCTCTTAATCTCACGTATGTCAGACCGGCAGCAGGAATTGGCGATCCAGCAGGCCCTGGGGGCGACGCGTCTGGTATTATTACGTCATTTAATCATGGAAAACCTTTTGTTGGCTCTGACGGGTGGTATTTTCGGTATCTTTGTTGCATACTGGAGTATAGAAATCGTCACAACGATGAGTCCCTGGGACATTCCACGACTAGGACAGGCAGGCATGAACTTTTGGGCGTTTTCGTTTGGAGCAGGGCTGTCGCTATTAGTGGGTCTGGTTTGTGGGCTTCTGTCCATAGGCAGGATATTGTCCACAGATTTGGCTCGGCATCTTAAAAGCCGTGGTAAGCAGGTTTCCGGGGCGTATGGGCGTGAGCGTCTGCGTTGTCTGTTAGTTATAGCTGAGACTGCATTTTCCGTGGTTCTTCTGATTGTCGCCGGACTTCTTATACGGAGTTTCTGGTCTCTGAAAAGCGTCGATCCGGGATTTGCTCATGAGAATATACAAATTATGACAGTTTCCTTACCCACAACACGATATCCGGAATCTTATCAACAATCAGCATTTTTTGACAGGCTGTTGTCGCGTGCACGAAATATCCCCAGTGTAACGAATGCCGCCTTAATTACTAATCTACCCTTTTCCGGGAACGTCATGACTTTTGGTTACAAAGAGTATGATCGCTCCTCTTTAGTCGGAGAGCAAAACTTCGCGCAATTTCATTCGATTAGTTCGGATTATTTCAGAACCATGGGAATTAAATTGCTTCATGGCAGAACATTTTCAGCTACAGACCGTGCAGACGGACCGCAGGTGGTTATTGTAAATGCTGCTCTGGCGAGAAAACTCTGGGGCTCAACCGATGCCGTGGGCAAGCACATGGGTTTGGCCAGTGACAACATGCATGAACGAGAAATCGTGGGCGTGGTTAGTAGTGTCAAACACAAAGCTCTGGATGTGCAGATCGAACCTGAGGTATATGTTCCTTTCGAGCAGAGTCAATGGTCTTTTATGACCTTGATCATTCGTAGTCACGGAGATACACAATCGCCGGCAGCGGCCATGCGTGAACAGCTTTGGGCTTTGGATCCGGATTTACCCGCAGATTCAGTTGTTACGCTTGAGCATTTAATCCGTGGTTCTCTGGCTCCCATGCGTTTTCGAGCATTACTGGTGGGCTTGTTCGGTGCTGCGGCCGTTATACTTGCGGCTGTTGGTCTCTATGCTATGGTTTCATATACTACCAACCGGCGGATTCAGGAGTTCGGTATCCGGTTGGCCCTGGGGGCAGAATCAAGCCAGGTTTTGTGCATGGTGCTTATTCAGGGGCTCAAGCTATCCATAGTAGGTGTAACTATAGGGGTGGTTGGTGCCTGGCTATTGACACGTATCATAAGCAGTCTGCTTTTTGGTATTAGCCCGATGGATCCCATTGTTTTTATTTCGGTTGCTTTGCTATTGACGGGTATTGCTTTGTTGGCCTGCGCGATTCCAGCAAAAAGGGCGGCAAAAATTGATCCGATGGAGGCGCTGAGATATGAATGAGAATTTATTGAGAAAGAATGTAAAATGAAAAGACAGTATAGTGAACAGTTGCAGTGTGTTCTGGTTCGATTAATTGTTGTATTGGTTGTTCCAGTTATCCTTACGGGCTGCAGCATCTGGCGTACCGAGAAAGATGTATCGTGCGAAAATCTCAGACAGAAACTGGACAGGATAGAAACCGTTCAGCTTGCGGACCAGTCAGTTTCTGAGCCGATAACCGTTGAGCAGGCCACCGAGCAAATCACCAATGAGGTCAACGAACCCAATGAGCCGAGACAAACTGTTGAGTTAAGTCTGGAGCAGGTACGTGCTGCGGCTTTGACTAATAATCTGGACCTGAAAATCGAGCTTGTTAATCCGTCAATATCTCTGCGTTCTCTGAATCAGGAGCAGGCGAAGTTCGAGCCTTCGGCATTCGGCTCTGCGGATTATACACGAACCGGGGGTGCAGGGACTGGTACGACAACAAGGACATACGAAGCTGAGGCCGGAGTAGAAGCGCCGCTGCCGACCGGCGGTTCAATTGAGGCGAGTGTTCCGTTCAGTGATACCGACAGCGGAGGTCTGGCAGATGCTGCTGTCAGCGTTTCTTACATCCAGTCGCTGTTGCGCGGGGCCGGAACTCGCATTAACACACATTCGATTCGTATTGCCGAGCATCAATGGAATATCATAAGTGCCAGGACCAAGCTGGCTGCTATTTATCTGCTTGCCAGCGCGGATGTCGCTTATTGGCGACTTTACGCAGCTCGAAAGGAACTCGATGTGCGCCGGGAGCAGTATAAACTTGCCCAGAACCAGCTCAGTCATGCGAAGAAGAAAGTTGCCGCCGGGTCAGCCGCTAAAATCGAAATAGTAAGGGCCGAGGCTGGCCTTTCCGAGCGGCTCGAAGCTGTAATTAATGCTGAGACCGCTCTTCAAACCCGTCGCCGTGACCTTCTCAGGATTATGAATCAGGCCGATTTGCCTTTCGAGGCCGACGTTGATATCGCGACGCAGACCGAGCCGAATCCGCTTGGTCTGGACCTCGATGAGAAACAACTTATCGAGCAGGCCCTGTCCAATCGAATGGAAATGATTCAACTGGAGCAGAACTTGACTATTGACGATTTGAATATAGAGCTGGCTCGCAATTCGATGCTGCCGGACCTGACTGTCGGCTATACATATACGGCGTATGCACAGGATAACTCGCCGCGGCAGAGCTTTAATGATCTCTCGGGTAGTTCATTAGATACTCATTCGGTCGGTGTCTCCGCCACTATCCCTCTCGGTAACCGTGCCGCAAAGGCCGACTACCAGCAGGCCCGACTTGTGAAGATACAAGATGAGGCGAGCCTTGACAGGCAAAGACAGGCCATTCGACAGGAAGTGTATGAGGCGGTTAGCGAATTGCGCAGAAACTGGCGACGTATTCTTGCCGCCGAGCAGG
>Ga0272441_10015770_pt1 | contig 10540 bp, 4 predicted proteins | sample SSMProp6N_FD_193582 | JGI IMG/M metagenome (GOLD analysis project Ga0272441, IMG submission 193582) | Marine sediment archaeal communities from Little Sippewissett salt marsh, Falmouth, MA, United States - SSM-Prop-6N | ecosystem: Environmental > Aquatic > Marine > Wetlands > Sediment ... | reverse complement strand
CTGTCCAAAGCGTCGGGACCGGCAACCAGCATCCAGGCCCCCCTCAGTCCGCGCAGAGCCTGGCGTTGCCGTGGCGTCGGGAAGTGAGCAGGCGGAAGTACTCAACGCCAGCGCGTGTCGGCACGCCATACGCCAGAGACACATCCATGAACCACTATCTAAGCCGTCCGGATCGGCACCCAGCGCCCGGCACTCGATAGATGCGCGCAGGCCAATCGTGAAAGAGCAACGCCGTCGGGAAGAACGATCTCCCGGCGGCGTTTCTTTCCCATTCTCACACGGATGCCCGGCAGCGGCCCCCGCTACTCCCCCACCACCTGCGCCAGGCGGACCAGCGGCCTCAACGCAAGTCGCGTGCAGACGCGGAGCGGTTCGTCAGCGCGGACGACATCGGCAGCCTTCGGCCCACATACATAATACGCATACACGAGCTTGCGGCCCGCCGCGCATGACAGCAGATGCGCATCCCGCAGCCGACGGAGACTCTCGACCTGGCCGGCCAACGGACTGCCGTACGCCGCAGTCGCGACGAAACAGCCGCCGTCGTCCTCCTCCTCGTCCTCGTCATCATCGTCATCACCGCCCACGGCGCCCGCCTGCGAACCCACGGCGAAGATCGTCGCATGCGTGGTCTTGAAGGTGACCTTGTGCGTGGCGGCGTCAACGACCGCGTGCGTGACGTCCGTGATGCCATCAGACTTCCACACGCCGGCGCCGACATCGAAATACCACACGACGACGTTGTCCTCATGAGCCGTCGCGGCCGCGTGGGGGACCTGGATCGTGATGGGCGCAGTAAAGGCGATGCCCGAGGGGGCGACGTCGAACGGCACGCCGAATGCCCCCGTCGGGAGCGTCGGCGGATTGACAAGCTCACTCACGACAATGGTCGCATCGTCGGGCAGGGCGTTGGCCGGGACCGTTATGACAAGGCCGTCGATGGCGCTGGCGGCGTCGTTGACCGTGACGGTGCCGCCGGCGGCCGCCCTCATCATCGTGCCGGCCTGCGGATCGTAGACGCCGTTCTCGAGCACCGTAACCCTGGTCGTGTCCGAACCCGTGCCGCCGCCACCGTTGGTCACCGTGAGCTGTATCTCGTAGTCGCCGGGCTGGTGATAGACGGCACTGCCGGCCGCGACGACCGAAACAGTCGGCACGACAGAGCCGGACGGGCCGAAGATCCATTCCCAGCCCACAACGCCGGCTGCCGCGTTCGTCGCGTCGTAGTTCACAGTGAGCGGATCCGTGCCGAAGACCGGCGCCACCGTGTAGACAAGCGCCGGCTCCTCCTGCGCGCGGATGACGAAGTCGTACGCAAACCCCGACGAGCTCTTGACCGTTACGTCGATGTTCATGTTGCCGCCGCTGACGAGCTCGAACTCGGGGACGACCTCGGCGCCCGTGAGGGAGTCGTAGGCCGTCATGAACCAGCGCCAGTTGAGGCTGCCCGTGACCTGCCAGGAGAGGACGGCGTCCGGGTCGGCGATGCCGTTCATCGACCAGCCCTGGACCGTGACGAGGTCGTCACCGGCGCCGGCTACGGCCGGGTCGGTGCCCCAGTCGAGCGGGGCCTGGTCGTCGCGGACGTCCTTCCAGATGGCCGTGGTGGGGCTGGCCGGGAGATTCGTCGAGAACATGCGGAGGTTGGCGCCCGGGGCAAGCGGCGGATGGCCCGTGTCCTCCCCCGTCGCGTAATCGTCCGAGGCGGTCGGGTCGACCGAGGCGCTGAAATTGCCCGCGATGACAGTGCCGTCGTTGGGCGTGAGCGTGAAGGCGACAGTGGATACGGCGGCGCCCATAGCGGCCGAGGCCGCCAGCGCAAACACCACCGGCAAAGCTATCAATCGTGCGTGCACGTCTGCAATCCCCAAAGGAACTCCCCCTATACGCTTCTAAGATGCTAAACGCCGAACGCCCGGGCCTGGCCTTGTCGGATACTTAACCATATATCGGGTCGGCACTCGGCGGGGAGAAGATTAGCGGAATCTGACGGAAATCCCCGGTATTAATCGCAAGTCCTCGTGGGCAAGAAGTGCCTACGGCGCAAGTAGTTGGGCGTGTAACGGTGCGGCACAAGGGGTGGGGGCGGATTCTGCCCGCCGGCGCGCGGGCCTCCCGACCGGGCCGGGGGCGTGGTATAATCAGGGTGACATCGCGGCGGAGGATAGGGCGATGAGGGCCTTTTCTCCTGGGAACAAGACGAGCTACTCAAGCCGACGGGACACCTGCGCCCGCCGGCTGTTTGTCTTCCAGAGACAGGGGGGAGTAAGAGCATGAGGGCGATTGCAGTCCTGCTGTGCCTGGCTTGGATGTCGGCTTGCGCGTCTGCGGCTACCATCTGGGTGGATGTGAACAACACGTCTGGTGTCGAGGATGGGAGCGCCGCGTACCCCTTCAACACCATCCAAGAAGGCATCGACGCCGCCGGGAATGGAGACGAGGTCGTCGTACTGCCCGGTGAGTACGTCGAGACCATCACCTTCGTCGGCTCCGGCATAACCTCCGACTTCGCCCTGCGGTCGAACGACCCGCTGGACCCCACCGTTGTGGCTGCTACGGTGATCAACGCCGATCTCGATGGGGATCCCCTCACACCGGAAGGCTCGGTGGTGACGCTATCCGGCGACGAGGACGAGGGATGTCTCGTATCAGGCTTCACGGTTACGGGCGGCTACAGCGATGCGGAGTTCGACCTGGCGGGTGCGGGTGGCGTCCGCGGCGGACCTCGCTACGGCAACTGGACGCGCGCGGCCATAACCCACTGCGTCATCCGCGACAACCGCGGCCGCGCCGGCGGCGGGCTGTCATACTGCGCCGGTGAGATAGCCTCATGCACCATCTCCAGCAACTATGCGGAATACGGCAGCGGCGGCGGTCTGATGGACTGCAACGCCACGGTCCGCGACTGCCTCATAACTCAAAACTCGGCCACATGGGAGGGCGGCGGTCTCTGCGAGTGCAAAGGTCCCGTTCTGCGCAACACCGTAGCCGCCAACGTCTCCGAGCAGTGGGGCGGCGGTCTCGACGATTGCGACGGCCTCGTCGCGCTCAACCTGATAAGCGGCAACCGAGCGCGCGATTCCGGCGGTGGCCTCAGAAGCTGCAGCGGTCACGTCATCGGCAACGTGATCAGCGGCAACGCGGCCGGCGGTGGCGGCGGCCTATACACCTGCCACGGCTCGCTCATCGGCAACACCATCACCGGCAACTTCGCCTCCGGCCGCGGCGGCGGGCTGTCGTACTGCCACGGCACCATGACCAACTGCATCATCTGGGGCAACACGGCGTCGCGCGATGAGCAGGTGTACAAGTCTTCCGCACCGTCTTACTCCTGCGTGCAGGACTGGACCGGCGGCGGGTGGGCCAACACGGCGGATTCACCGGACTTCTACGAAGACGGATACTGGACGGACGACCCAGGCTACAGCGAATGGATAGACGGTGACTACCGCCTCGGTGACTCCTCCTCCTGCGTGAACGGGGGCCTCAACGGCCTGTGGTTCGGCTGCGCGCTGGCCGACATCGCCGGCCGCTGCCGCCTCGCGTGCGACTCCGTCGACATCGGCGCCCACGAGCGGTCCGCCCACGACGACACCGACGCCGACCTGCTCGACGATGGGCAGGAGGCCGTGTATGGCACGGACCCGCTCAATCCGGACACCGACGGCGACGGAGTCCTCGACGGCGTCGAGGTGCTCCGCGGCACCGATCCACACACAGACGGGGGTCCCGTCGTGTTCACCGTCCCCGGCGATTTCCCGACCATCCAGCGCGCCCTCGGCGTGGCTGGTGACGGCGACGCGGTCGTCGTCGCCCCGGGCCTCTGGCGCGAACAACTGTTCTTCTGCGGCCCCGATGTCGTGTTGCGGGGCGAGGACCCCCTAGACCCGGCGGTCGTTTCCTCAACGGTCATCACGGGCGACCTGGACGGCGAGGCCGACGAGCAGGAGGGCAACGTCGTCCTGTTCTTCGGCTCGGAGAGTCCGGACTGTGAGCTGGCTGGGCTTACGATAACGGGGGGCCGCACCGGAGGTGACGGCGCATGCGGCGGCATAGCGGGCCACGGCACCTGCGCCACCATTTGCCACTGCGTGATCAAGTGGAACACCAGCGGCTACGGCGGGGGTCTGGCCCACTGCAACGGCTCGATTCTCGAGAACACCATAACCGCCAACTCAGGCATCTCGAAGGGCGGGGGCCTTTGCTTCTGCGATGGACCGATAACCGGCAACACCATATCCTGCAATCACGTCGATGGGCACGGCGGGGGCTGCAGGAGCTGCGACGGTCCCATAACCGGCAACCTGTTCCAGGACAACGAAGCCTGGTACGGCGGTGCGCTCGAGAACTGCGATGGTGGCATCGAGGGCAATACGTTCATCGGCAACTCGGCCAGCGGAGGCGGCGCGGCCTGTTCATGCGAGGGGCGGTTCCGCAACAACCTCTTCTTCGACAACTCCGCCGGTGTCGGCGGGGCACTGTCTCGCAATCACTGCCCCGTTGAGAACTGTGTGTTCTACGGCAACACGGCATGGATCGGGGGGGCCATCGACTCAAGCCGTTCGTCCGTGACCAACTGCACGATAGTCGGCAATCGCGCAGACGGCCGCGGCGGCGGCTTCGACGACTGCTCGGGTGTCATAACAAACTGCATAATCTGGGGCAACACGGCTACCAGCTACCCGCAGCTTTCCTCCACACGCCTGCCCGACTACTCCTGTGTAGAGTCGCATCTCACGGGCGTCGGCTGTACACGCGACGACCCTATGCTCGTCGATATTGCGGCCGGGGACTTCCGGCTGCTGCCGGGGTCGCCATGCATAGACAGCGCCAACGGCGACGTTGCTCCAGAGTCTGATATCACCGGCAGGCTGCGATGGGACCACCCCGAAGTAGCCAACACAGGCGTCGGCTCTCCACCATACGCCGATATGGGCGCGTACGAGTCCTACCTCCAGACCTTCACAACGCCGCCCGGCCTGCTCCGGCAGGGCTGGAACCTCGTCTCCCTCCCCGTCGACCCGGCACCCCCCTACCCCGAGTCCGTGTGGGACAACAATGCCACCGCGGGCAATGCGCTCACCGGGAACCTCTACGGCTACATCAACCCGACCGGCTACACCGAGTACCCGCGCACACTAACCGCAATGGAGCAGGCCCGCGGGTACTGGCTGCGCCTGCGCTACCCCACCGCCGAGGATGTGGTCGGCGAGGAGCCGCCGGCCCCGGCCTCGGTGGCCCTGCAGGCCGGCTGGAACCTCATCGGCCACCCACTCGCGCAGGATGTACCTTGGTCCGCCTGCACGGTCGACGACGGCCAGGAGCAACTGTCGATTGCCGACGCGGAAGCCGCGGGTTGGCTGCAGGGCACACTCTTCTTCTTCAGCCCCGTGTCGCAGTACTACCGGCTGGTCCCCGCCGATGATGATTCGCTGAGGCCCTGGTACGGGTATTGGTTGCTCGCACACCAGGACGGCTTGACGCTCATAGTCCCCTAGCCGGGCGGGGGCGTGCTATAATCAGGGTGACATCGCGGCAGGAGGACAGCTTGATGAGGCCAACTCGGGCGATTCTGGGGCTGGTGCTCACGGGGACGGCGAGCGCCGGGACTATCTGGGTCGACGTCAATAACACGACCGGCGTCGAGGACGGCAGCGCCGCGTACCCGTATAACACGGTGCAGGAGGGCATCGACGCAGCAGCCAACGGCGACGAGGTCGTCGTCCTCCCCGGCGAGTACCTCGAGACCATCACCTTCGAAGACTCCGACATAACCTCCGACTTCACACTCAGGTCAAACGACCCGCTCGACGCCGCTACCGTCGCGGCCACTGTTATCAACGGGGACCTCGACGGCGACCCCGCCACGGCTGAAGGACGCGTCGTGACGCTCTCCGGCGACGAGGACGCCACTTGCGGGCTCTCGGGCCTGACCATCACCGGCGGGAGGACGGGCGAGGACGTCAGCGGGGCGGGGATATGCGGAGGCGGCACGGGGGCCGCCATCCGGCACTGCACCATAACGGGCAATACCTCGGCTGAGGAGGGCGGCGGGCTGAGCAGTTGCAACGGGGCCATCGCCCACTGTGAGATCAGCGGGAACTCGGCCGCTGGCTACGGCGGGGGCCTGTACGGCTGCAACGGCCCCATCGAGGACTGCCTGATAGCGGAGAACTGGGGCCACTATGGGGGCGGCCTCTGCTATTGCGACGGTTCCATCGTGGGCTGCCGGATCACGGGCAACACGGCGGACCTCGACGGCGGCGGGCTGTGCGCCTGCGACGGCCGCATAACCTGCTGCATAGTCAGCGGCAACGCGGCCACCCTCCGCTACGGCGGCGGCTTTGACTCATGCTTCGCCTTCATCACCAACTGCGTCATAGCGGGCAACTCCGCCGACTACATCGGAGGGGGGCTTTGCTGCTGCGGCGGGACAATCACCAACTGCACCATCGTGGGCAACACGGCGGGGGCCGTGGGCGGGCTGGAAACGTGTGGGGCCGTCTGCAACTGCATCATCTGGGGCAACACCGCCGACGACTTCCCGCAGATGAGCCTGTTCTCCGCCCCCCACTACTGCTGCATCCAGAACTGGGGCGGCGGACACGGCAGCAATATCATCACCCAGGACCCCAAGCTCGTCGACCCGGGTCACTGGACCGGGACGCCGGGCCAGTCCGAATGGGTCGAGGGCGACTACCGGCTCCAGGCGGGGTCGCCGTGCATAAACGCCGGGCGCTTCAAGTGGATGCCCTGGGGCTTCCGCGACCCGGACGGCAACGCGCGCCTGAGCGGCCGGGACGTCGACATGGGGGCCTACGAGTACGGAAGCGCGCCGGACGCCGACGGCGACTTGCTGCCCGATACCGTCGAGGCCGCGGTGGGCACCGACCCGGCCAACCCCGACTCCGACGGCGATGGTATGCCAGACGGCGTCGAGATGCTGCGGCAGAGCAACCCGCACGCGGCCGACCCGCCCCGGGAGCTTCACGTCCCCGCACAGTTCTCCACCGTCCAGGAGGCCGTGGGGGTGGCCGCCGACGGCGATAGCGTCATACTCGCCGCCACCACCTACCGGGAGCTCCTCGTCCTGCCCGGGAGGAACATCACGCTGCGCAGCGAGGACCCATCCGACCCCGCCCGGGTCGCCGCGACGATAATCTCCGGCGACGTGGACCATGACCCCTACACCCACGACGGCGCGGCGGTGGCCCTCTCCGGCGACGAGGGCGAAGCGTGCCTGCTGCTAGGGCTCACCATAACCGACTCCTTCTCCGCGTACGGGTTCGGCGGCGGCGTGGCCGGGCACTACAGCGGCGCCAGCCTTGTGGGCTGCGTGATCTCCAATAACCGCGCCTACACAGGCGGCGCGCTGGCACACCACTACGGGGTGATCTCCGGCTGCACCATCACCGGAAACGAGGCGTCGAGGGACGGTGGCGGCCTCTGCCGCTGCTACGGGTACGTGCACAACTGCCTGTTTGCGGAGAATGCGGCGGGTTTGGACGGGGGCGCGATGTGCACCTGCTTCTGCCCTGTTGTGGGCTGCACCTTCGCCGGCAATACCGCGGGGTACGACGGGGGCGCCATCGGCGGGCCATACGCAGGCCGTCCGTTGCGCAACTCCATCGTCTGGCACAACGTCTCCCCCGGACAATGGCAGGTCCCCCCCTACCCGGGCCAGGTGGTCCACTGCTGCATCGAGGACTGGGACGAGGGGGGCGAGGGGAACATCAACCTCGACCCGCGCTTCGTCACCGGCCCCTGGGGCGACTACTACCTGCGACACGCAGCCGCAGGCCAGGGCATCGACAGCCCGTGCATCGACGCGGGCCACCCCTGCCACGCGGCGTTCGGCACCACACGAACGGACGGCGGCCCGGACGTTGGCTGCGTGGACATGGGCTACCACTACCCGGTCGGGTGCGAGAGCTGCTCCGCACCTCCGGGCTGGCTGCGCCCGGGCTGGAACCTCGTGTCCCTCCCGCTGGTGCCCAACGGCGGGCTGCCCGACTTCACCCTCTGCGACATCTGCAGGGCTGGGAACCGCTTCGACTCGTATAACCTCCTGCGCTACTGGCCGGAGGCGGGTGTCTATGATTCCTATTCCCGCGAGCGGCCTTACTGGTGGGAGACGCCCTTCGAGGACATTGGCGCCGGCAGAGGCTACTGGCTGCGCCTGGAACACGGCTGCGAATGCACCATGAGGGGCGGACAGCGCCGGGGCGAGTTCCCCGTTGCGCTGGGGCAAGGCTGGAACTGCATAGGCTGCCCAAGCCCGTCGCCCGTGCCTCTGCTCTCGTGCGAGCTCGATGACGGCGCCCAGAGGCTGGGCTTCGGCGACGCCGCAGCGGCAGGATGGGTCCAGGCCGTCCTCCTCTGCTACGACCCCGAGTGCGGCTACGGCGCCGTGTCACCCACCCCCGGCGACGACGACTGCCTGCGGCCCTGGTACGGGTATTGGCTGCTTGCGCACGTGGACGGCCTCACGCTGATAGTGCCCTAGCCGTAGGCACACGGCCCGTGCTCCCGGTGCGATGCTGCGCATCGCTGCTCCGCAATCGCCAACGCCGCGGATCGCCAATAACCTCGGAGCACGAGCAACGGCCGAACCGGACAAGCCGTTGCCGTGTGACCGTCCCCGGACGTCCGCGCCGCAACCGAACAGAGGAAAGGCGGGCCGGTAGAAGACCGGCCCGCCTTGTTGTCGCCCGAACAGCCCGCTCGGCTTAGCCGAACGGGTTATGATCAATGAAGATGATCGGGCCTTGCCTCCACCAGCAGCACGTGCCGCACGCCCAGTCGTAGCGCGCAACGATGCGGAGCCGCGGCATGTACGTCAGGACCCAATAGCCGTAACCCGGGCGGATGTACGGGTAATCGATCGGCCCAGGATAGGTGATGTAACCGGTCGTCCCGTAGCCGAAGATGAAGACCTGCAGCCAGCCCATGGTCGCAGCCTCTTCGACGGTCACCATCTCGTTGGTGTCCTCATGGACGACCGAGAAGTCATACGGCCAGATCCACGGGGTCTTGCCGTAAGGGGACCAGAGGTGCCAACCGGCCCAGTCAAGCACACGGCCTCCCCACTTGCCGGCCGGCCATACCTTGATGGCGTACTCGACCTTGACGATGACCGGCATCGCCGGGTCCCAGTACGGCTCCATCTCCCAGTGACTCTCGTTCTGCCCGAGGAAGTTCTCGACGGGCTCGATGTAGCCGGCCGGAGTCGGCACGTCCGCCGGGTAGTTGTCGAGGATGATCTCGGGCGTGGACCACGGATTGAACTGGAACGGAGACACGTGGTAGATATCGTGCGCCACGTACTGTGTGTTGTTGTGGACACCCGGACCGTGCGGCCCGATGTGGTTCCAGCACATCATGTCGAGGTAGGGATCGCAGACGGCGATGTAGCCGCGGTCCGGCTCGACGCCGGCAACCGTCACGTAGTGGCCGCCCGTCCTGCGCCAGCCAACGCACGTAGAGTCCTCCTGCCAGAAGCCCAGCAAGAGGATGACGTCGTGACAGATGCGTATCTCCTCGTAGATGAACTCGAAGCTCGGGTCGGGCTGGACGCATACCTCGAACCAGCAGCCGCGGTTGTTCCAGCGCGACAGCTCGCGCCGGTCGAGGAAGTCCTCCAGCCCGCGGTGCATGTCCGTGACCCTCGTCCCCAGATGGATGGTACCACTGCTTATGCCGTCCGTGTCCATGTCCCAGGCCAGCTCATCGACGTAAGGTATGACCTGACCGGGGACGTGATCGTCGGCGATGATCGCGCTGGACAGTAGCGGGAAGTTGTCGATGACGTCCGGCGGCGGGATGATGTTCGGCTCGTAGCGGCTGTCGAACCACCAGAGGGAGTTCAGGCAGGCGACGGGGCCGCAGTAAGTCCAGTTCATTCCGAACGGGCTCGTCCACCCGTCCTGCTTCTGGTCGAAGTCCGGCACGCCCTCCGGGCAGTAGTCGTGGTATCCCGCCTTCCAAAACCAGTTCCACTGGGCTCCTACAGTACTCGCCCCAGTGAGGATGCAGATGCCCAAGATGAGTAGTAAGCGTTTTCGCATTGGTGGGCACCTCCGTATCGCTGTCGCCCGCGGGCACGCATTGCCCGCGCGCGTGGCTCATTAGAATCCCCACACGGCCCGGCCGCTCGCCACGCAGCTCACCTCCACTCTTCGCGGCTCAGACCCGCGGCGCCCTCCCCTCGCCGGCCTATGGCCACACTCAACAACTAAAGTACCAGCAAGCAGCATGCCAGAACCCGCCCGGCCCCGGCTGCTCCCCGCGAGCCCCCGTCCCCCATGGGCCCCTGGTACACCCACACACCCGCCCGCACCCCCACGAACCGGCAGACGCCGGCCCCTAAGTCCAGGAAACTGTACAGTACAGGGCGGTTATCGTCGTAACAGCCAGCACTGCAACGACTTATGGATAGTGTCCCAATCGTTCAACGTGTCCAATAATCTGGACAACATGGTGGCGGCCGGGCCACCGACCGCCACCACCACATAAGGCATCCGCACCTCAGGCAGACGGG
>Ga0272441_10015769_pt1 | contig 10541 bp, 6 predicted proteins | sample SSMProp6N_FD_193582 | JGI IMG/M metagenome (GOLD analysis project Ga0272441, IMG submission 193582) | Marine sediment archaeal communities from Little Sippewissett salt marsh, Falmouth, MA, United States - SSM-Prop-6N | ecosystem: Environmental > Aquatic > Marine > Wetlands > Sediment ... | reverse complement strand
CCACACTTAACAGCGCTTCATGTTTGGCCGGATCGAATCGCTCGCCAAGGACCTCCATAGGAGCAATCCCTTTGTGTCTGAGGACCTGGCTGAACTGAGCGTAGATCTTCTCCATGCCTTCGATAAACGAGCCAGCATCGTCGTTTCCGGAATAGCTCGAAAAGGCACGTTCCATGTTGTCAAAAAGTGGGAGAAAATCAAGGATTTCTCGGTCTGAGACCCGATCCTCCAGGCTTTGCATCTCACGCTGCATGCGCTTCCTGTAGTTCTCAAATTCAGCCTGCAATCGCTTCAAGCGATCGACAAGCGCCTGAACCTCCCCGCTCTCAGCTGCACATGTCTGTTTATCCAACAGACCTTGATCACCGGTCTCTTCTTGCCGGAGGTCCTTTTCTACAGGCTCAATTTTCTCTATCGCGTCTTGTTCTTCATGGGTCATCTCGTCTTTCTCCTGTACATCACGTGCAAGGGCCAACAAGGACTGCCTCCAAACGATTGGCAAAATAACTTGTCGTTGAAAGAGCCTTGCCGTAATCCATCCATAAAGGACCGATGACCCCGATGAGGCCCGCGTGGGGACGGTAGTCGGAACTGACCACGCTGTATTCCTCCAACCCGGGAAGTGGGCAGTCACCGACGGAAACAGCAACGCCCCGTTGTTCTCCTCGCGAGACGCGGATCGCTTCAGCAAATCCCACCTCATCCTGCACCGCGTGGATCAGAGCAACGAATTGCTCCATCGCCTTTTCACGCACCAACTCCTGCAGGCTATCAGCAAGATTAAGGATCCCCTCGGCGTAGAGGCGCTGGTAGATTTGGCGATCGAGAAGGTGACGCAAGACCAACAGGGCCTGACGCACCGGCCGTTCATACCACCCCTGCGGCTCCTCTTCCAAGGAGAGTTTCCGCACCGCATCAAGGCTTATACCGTGTAAGTTGTCGTTAATCAGTTGCATCGCTCGACCGATGTCCTCCTCGGAGAGGCCTTCTTCAAGCGGGACCAGTCCGTGTTCGATGACCCCAATATCAGATACGATGACCAGGAGAATCAGCCGTGGGCCCATCCTCACGAGAACCACCCGGTCAAGGCGTGTCTTCTCTAATCGCGGTGGAATGACAAACCCTGCGTAGCCGGTGATGTTCCCCACCAGAAAAGCCGTCCGGCGCATGGTCTCTCCGACCTCTAAACAACGAAGCTCATAGGCTTCCACAACCTCGCCGCCCGCTTTTTTGGTCAGTTCTGACAAGTCGAGAAGCCAATCGACGAAGAAACGATATCCTTTTTTGGTCGGGATCCGTCCGGAAGACGCATACGGTTTCGCGATGTACCCGGCTGTCTCAAGGTCATTCATGTCGTTTCGGACTGTAGCCGAACTGACGCGCAGCCCGTAGTCCTCGAGGATCATTCTCGACGAGACGGGCTCCTGGTATCGGACAAACCGATCAACAATTTCCTTCAATATCAACCTTTGTCTTTCTGGAAGCGTCATTTCCAATCTTAGCACTCGCTTATGCTGTTTGCTAAATAATAGCCAAAGAACGCTCCGTTGTCAACGCGGAAAGCTTGGACGAACAAAGCCGATCGATCAGGAAGGTCGTTGTACCATCGACAGAAGGAAGCTAACGAAACGGTGGAGAAAGGACAAGCTGTTTGTCCGGTAGTCGCTCTTCGGACCAATCGATCACTGTTTGAAACGGGCTTTTTATCTGTCTCGACCGCAGCAGTTCTTGTACTTCTTCCCCGAACCGCACGGGCATGGTTGGTTTCTACCGATCTTCTCTCCCCGTACAGCCGATTTCCGCTTCGGACTCACCGCCGAAGTATTCACCGTCCCTCCCGACGGGTGAACGTACTGGACCTGTCTATCGGACGCGGTTTTCGGCGACTGCTCCGAGGTAGCAAACCGTGGACTAAGAAGAGAGCGAACAATCTTGCCTGCTGTCCGGGCCAGCATCTCCTGGAACAGCGCGAACGATTCACGCTTGAAGGCAACCAACGGGTCGGTCCCACCGTAGGCAGTCCAGCCGATCCCTTCCCGCAGATCATCGAGGGTGTACAGATGCGTCAGCCAGGCCTCGTCGATCGTCGTGAGAACAAGGTATCGCACGATCAATGGAAAACGCGGACCGAGCCGCTCCTTCTGGCGGGTGAGGGCCCGTTGAAGGTGTTCGATTGCGCCGTCGCGGAGTCCATCCAAGTCTTCTTCCTGCAGGCCTTGCTGCGTGAAAGGCAGAAAGGCAGAAAGCTCATGCTCCAGGCCCGCCAGATCCCACTCATCCTTCGGACGCGAGGCGCCTGCAAAATCAGCAACGAGCCCTTCAGCGTACTCTTCGAGCAGGTCGCCGAGGTACTCATCCAAACCGTCCGCGGAAAGCGATTCCATCTGATCGCGTGGCGGAAGGAGGAACCGATCCCGCAAGGAATAGATCGCCTCACGCTGCTTGGCCAAAACAAGATCGTATTCCAGCAATCGTTTTCTGATCTCGAAGTTGCGGCCCTCCACCCGTTTTTGTGCTCTGCGAATGGCTCCGGTCAAAAGCTGATGCTCGATCGCCTGTCCTTCTTCCATCCCCAAGCGGTCCATCAGGGAACCGAGCCGGTCTCCGCCGAAGATGCGCAACAGGTCGTCTTCCAAGGCGAGGAAAAACTGCGAGGAGCCGGGATCACCCTGGCGTCCGGCGCGACCGAGCAGTTGGTTATCGATGCGGCGGGATTCGTGACGCTGAGCACCGATGACGTGCAAGCCACCCAACTCGGCGATCCCCTCGCCGAGCTTGATATCGGTTCCGCGACCGGCCATATTCGTGGCAACGGTAATCGCCCCACGTTGCCCTGCGTCCTTGATGATTTCGGCTTCCTGCTCGTGGTATTTGGCATTCAGCACGTGGTGAGGAAGACCACGCTCTTTGAGCAAGCCAGAGATGCGCTCCGATTTCTCAATCGAGTTTGTGCCGATCAGGACCGGCCGACCAAGTTCGTGCAGTCGCTTCACTTCCTCAACGGCCGCCTCGAATTTGGCCTTCGTCGTTCGGAAGATCACGTCAGGCCGCGCATCGCGGATAAGCGCTCGATTGGTCGGGATGACGAGAACCGGTAACCCGTAGATCTGCTTGAACTCATCCTCTTCGGTCTTCGCCGTTCCGGTCATCCCGCAGATGCGCTTGTAGAGCTGGAAGTAGTGCTGCAGAGTGATTTGGGCGAGGGTCTGTGACTCCCGCTGGACCATCATCCCCTCTTTCGCTTCCAGCGCCTGATGGAGGCCGTCGGAGTAGCGGCGGTCAGGCATCAGTCTCCCGGTGAATTCATCGACGATCATGACCCGACCCTCTTTGACGATGTAGTCGCGTTCTTTCTCGAAGAGATGGAGCGCCCGCAGGGCCGTTTCCAGGTGGTGCAACGTATCCGTGTTCTCGGGAGCAAACAGATTCTCGATCGAAAGCGCCTGTTCGGCCTTGCGAATCCCCGAGTCGGAGAGGGTCAGCCGACGCGTCTCCTCGTTGATCTCGAAGTCCACATCCTTTTTGAACCGACGAACGAGGCTCGCGAATTTGCGGTAGCGATCGATCGACTGAGCGGTGGACCCGGAAATAATGAGCGGAGTACGCGCCTCGTCGACCAGGATATTGTCAATCTCGTCGATGATCGCATAATCAAGTGGGCCCTGCACCTTCTGCTCAACGGAGAGGACCATGTTGTCGCGCAAGTAGTCGAACCCAAACTGGTTGTTCGTTCCATACGTGATATCGGCTGCGTACGCAACTTTCCGCTGCTCGACCTCCATTCCCTCTTGGAGAAGACCCACCGACAGTCCGAGGAATTCATGGATCGGGCCCATCCATTCCCGGTCCCGTCGGGCAAGATAGTCGTTGACTGTCACCACGTGTACCTTGCCCACCAAGGCGTTAAGGTAAGCGGGAAGGGTAGCAACGAGAGTCTTCCCTTCACCGGTCGCCATCTCCGCGATTCGACGCTCATCGAGGGCGATCGCTCCCAGGATCTGCACGTCAAACGGCCGCATCTCCACCGAACGGACGGCGACCTCCCGCACAACGGCAAATGCTTCGCAGCGAACCTGATCCTTTGTCTCTCCCGACTGCAGGCGCTCCCGGAACTCCGCCGTTTTCTGCGTCAAAGCGTGATCGGAGAGGCTCTCCATCTCCTTTGCCAACGCATTTATGGTACGCAAGTGCCGGCGATACCGCTTTAGCTGCTGCCCATCGGTCTGTCCGAGAAGGTAGTCAACGGATCGTTTTACGGTTTCAATAGCCATGAAGACTCACGTGTCCAGTATAGGAAGGGCGGAAAGTGCTTGCAAGCATAAATAGCATGCGTCGCAGTTCAGCTCGGCATCCTGGGCTGCCTGTAGAGCACCTGTCGGCGAGATGTCTCACCACTTCGCCGTGTCGTTGGCGTTCACCCAGTAGGAATGCGACGAATAGTTCCCGGTGATGACGTCCTCGGCTCTGTCCCACTCTCCGTCAGGCGCCCAGTCAACCGAAGCAGCGGGCGTCTTCTTTTCGATGAGGGTCTCCGGCCGCCAAAAAGCGACGGAGATTGCATTGACCGCCTTCGAGGAGACGATTTCATCGACTGTCTGACGGGCAATGTCTATCAACTGGGCGTCGGTGAGGACTCCGGGCCGCTCCAACACGACGTCCGCGATCAGTTTCACGCACGCGTCGTCCGACACGTCCCGGATACCATCAAGATGAAACGATGGCGGCTGCGCGTCCGAATCTACATCTACATCCACGTCCTCAACAGGCGGCAGCGCAGCGAGGCCACGTTCCACACTCTGCTTCTCTTGGGTAAGCAATTCGACCGCATCACGCAGCTTGGAGTACTCGCCAGCGGCAATGGTGGTTGCGGATGTCAGCTTTGCTTGGGCCCTTGTAAGTTTTGGCTCGATGATCTCAAGGGATTTCTCGTAGTACTTGCGCGCATTAATTGCCATCCCTTCGAAACGATATATCTCTGCAAGAGCGATGTAGGCTCGCTCGAAGGAGGGGAGCTCGCTGACAAGAGCCTCCAGCTCGTTTGTGGCACGGCCGTAAGCCCCCTCACGAATGGCGATTGTTCCGTTCAGATATCTCGCTTGGATCCTCACATCAGGGTGGGGATGGGTAGAAAGGAGCAATTCTACGTATTCACGCGCGGTCTCCACCTCGCCAGAATTGACAGCCAGATTGGCCAGCTGAAGGTAGACCTGTTCAACCACAAATCGGGTGAGACACTTCTCCAAATCGTCTCTCGCCTCTTCATAACGGCCCTGCCGAAGCTTTGCCGTAGCGAGGTAGAAGTACACCTGTCGAGGACAGAAGTCGCGGCGCGCGCTTTCTTCCAACGTCGCTTCGGCAAGTCGAAACTGCCCCATCTGAAGCTGCACGATACCACGGTTGAGGAGACGATCGGCGGAGCAGTCGCGGATCGCAATACCGGAGACGACAAGACAGAATCCAGTAAGAATCACTACCACGGCCTTGTGGGACCATCCTTTGAGGCGGACAGATACCACAGCAGTGTCCCCATAAGGCCGAGAAGAAGCAAGTCCGAACACAACGACCAGCACCAGGGAGGAGGCCGGTAGATGGGCGGGGAAGCTTGCCAAAGCATGCACCAAGAAGACCACTACCCCGCACCCAAAAAGAATCAGATCAAAGCGATCCCCCTCGTCTCTGTTGCTGCGAAGTCGTCGCCAAAACGTGACCGCAAGCACCCCAAGAAGCGCAACAAGCGCAAGGACACCGAGCACGCCAAGTTCTGCAATTCCCTGAACGTATTCGTTGTGGGCCTGGGCAGCACGCTCAATGTAGAAATCGTAGCCAGCACCTGCAGGCGTGGCGAGGAACTTCGCCTTGTAGGGGATGAAGTTCAGCTTGTAGTTTCCCAACCCAACTCCGACGAAAGGACTCTCCTTGAACATCTCCAAGCCAACCCACCAGTCCCACGTGCGAACCTTATCCACGTTGCTCTTCCACAATCTACCCAGCCACGAGCTATCCTCTGCCGACAGCCCAACGACCGAGTTGAGCGGTCCAGACGGGGCTTCGACAAGGAAGGTGAACACGAGAACACATAACAGGGCAAGAAGCCAGTTTCGATTTCGTCGGATCGGTTCGATCGGACGGAAGATTCCCATCGCAACGAAAAAGCCAATAACTCCGACAAGCAACCCAATCTTAGTCGCAGTTTGCTGAACAAGGAAGATCATCCCGAAGTTGAACGATAGAAGACCAATGGCCAGGGCACGTAGGAGCCTCGAACGAAGTCGCACAATCAGGACAACTGCTGGAAAAACGAGATAGGAGAGAAAACCACCGAGGTAGTTGCGGTTCCCCATCGTCGAGATGACCTCGCCTAGGCCGAATCTACCCTCAGTGCCACGCATCACCCCGAGATACTGAAGCATGCCGTACAGCGACGCCAAAAAGGCCGACAGCAGGAGAGCATAGAGGATAAGCGTGACGTCACGTTTCTCCTTCGCGGCGTTGCTTACGACAAGGGCAAAAAGAAAAAAGAAGACGACATGCGCGAGGCTTTGAACAACCACCCGACCATTGGTGGCACCAAGAAGCGAGAGGAGTGAGACAACCACCACTCCGAGAACCGGAAAGCTGATCCAGGGAAGGCGAAGCCGCCACTCCCCGCGCAGCCACGTGAAGCCTGCCCACAGGATCAACAAGACGGAAACCCCGACAAGCGTGAAAATCGTCTTGGCGTATCCGTACTCCGTTATTCCGGGCCAGATAAAAAGAGGCATGGCAAAGGCAAAAAAGGCGATCAAATAGACGAACACACGATCAAATGAGAGTCCCCGGGGCCGAAAACCGGATTCCTTCTTCCTTTCAGACGTCTTTTTCGTCATGTTCCGTTGGCATTATAGACGTTGGCGTGATCCCGAACAACTGCAAGCCTTGCCAGTTCTTCCACCCTTTTCCACCCGCCAAAAGCAGGGACGAGAGTGAGTACTCGATGCCACATACTCTGTCGGGACAAAAAAGACCGAAAAAGACGGCTCGGATGATCGATGTCTCCTTCTTCGGCGATGACTCGGATGATTGACGGATCGTCGAGTGCGGCGAGGACCGCGTCGATTTCGCTGTCCGAAAGCGCGGCAAGAACGCGATGGGCTGCAAGGCCGAAGCGAAGCTCCCTCCCGAGTTCGCTACGCCAGCGTCGTTCGTACTCAACGAGGGTTTGCCGGGTGATCTGGCCGGCCAGGGCGGCACACCCAGCGATCTTGCCGGCGATTCGCGCACACGTCCCCCCGGTGTAAATCCCTCCCCCGGAGGTCGGCTTCACCTGACCGGCAGCGTCCCCGACGAGAAGCACCCCATCTCCTACCGTGATCGAGGGCGTTCCGATCGGAATGACGCCGCCGATTCGCGCGACAACCTTACCCGGGACGCACTGCGCGAGGAAGCGGTTGAGAAACGTCTCGGTATCGTTTCCCAATGGTGAGGCCAAGCCAACCCGCTGATGACCCTCTTCGTCCGGAACAACCCAGGCAAAAAAACCCGGTGCCACGTCGCGTCCGAAAAAGACCTCCACACCGTCCGAAAAACGCGGCGGCCCTTCTACTACTGCCTGACTTGCTGAGAGAAACTGACGCGGTCCCGGAAGAGAAAACCATGAGGCAATCGAACTCCGTGGACCATCGGCTCCAATGATCACCCCCGCTTGCAGCGTTTCTTCCTTGCCCAGATGCTCGATCCGTACCCAACCTGCAGCGGCGGCGACGGCCCGGGTGCGTGTCCTCACGTCCACGCCGGCGTCGATTGCTGACTCGATCAGTTCTCGGTTGAGCCTTCCGCGATTGAGCACCACTGCCTTCACGGTGTTTGCACGAAGCTCGACCGTCCGCCCGTTTGGAGCATGAAGGATTCCACCTCGAATTTCGCGCAGGAGGCTCACAGACGAGACCTCCAACAATTCGAGCGTCCGTGGACTGACCAACCCGGTACAACGGGCCGGCTCTCCCGTGCCCTCTCCCTGTTCGACCAGTAGGACGCGAGCTCCCACTGCAGCAGCATGGCAGGCTGCCACTGCTCCGATCGGTCCTCCACCGACAACTACAACGTCATAGGCCGGCATAACAGCGGTTCAGGCTCCCTCCTTTTTCGGGGCGCGGGTCATGATCTCCTCGACCAAGGCAAGCGGATCTGCGCCCTTGTAGAGAAGGCGGTAGGCTGCATCGGTGATCGGCATTTCCACTCCCTTTTCCAACGCCATTTCGTGAACAATCGTCGTTGCATAAACCCCTTCGGCAACCATCGACATACTTTCAAGGATGCCAGAAAGACTTTCTCCTTGGCCGAGGCGATACCCGACGCGGCGGTTACGGCTGTGTTCGCTAGTGCAGGTAGCAACAAGATCCCCCAAGCCGGACAATCCGAAGAAGGTCTTCTCCTTCGCCCCAAAGACGCGACCGAAGCGAACCATCTCCGCTAGACCGCGGGTGATCAGAGCTCCGCGGCTGTTGTCCCCGTAGCCGAGCCCATCGGAAACCCCGGTTGCCAGTGCAATCACATTCTTCACCGCCGCACACAATTCTACCCCACGGATGTCCTCGGAAAGATAGACACGAAAGCGCGGGGTGGCCAGTGCCATTTGAAGACGTTTGCCCAAGTCAAGGTCTGTACCGGCCAAAACGATCGCGGTAGGAATATTTCGCCCGACCTCCTCGGCATGGCTGGGACCAGAGAGGGTGAAAACGGCGCGCGGAGAAACGAGACTTCTAATGAGCTCGGACATGCTCTTGCCCGACTCGCGATCGATCCCCTTGGCCAGATTGACAAAGATTTTCTCTTCCTCCGCAACCAAGCCCTTGACCTGGCAGAGAAGATCGGGCATGGCGAATGAGGGAACGGCAACAGCGATAATGTCAGAAGATGTCGCTTCAGAAAGAGACTCGGTGATCCGAAGGCCCTCGCGCGGAAGAATGACTCCTGGTAGATACCGCCGGTTCTCACGCAGGCGATCGATCTCCTCCGCCCGTGAGCGATTGCGGACCCAAAGAATCACCTCGTGTTCATTCAACGCGAGTAAGCGCGCGAACGCCGTCCCCCAACCTCCTGCACCGATGACCGAGAATTTCACCCGTGGTCCTTGTCGCCCAGGGGGATTGGCATCCGCTGTCCGACGTGGGCATCGATCCACGCAATCGCTGCCTCAAGCGGGTCTTCGGACTCCGCGAGCTCGATGTCGGGAACAAGTCCCATGCCCTGTACCGTGTCTCCCAACGGAGTGACATACTCCCCCGTGGTCAGTTTGAGTGCCGAGCCGTCGGCGAACTTTATCATGCGCTGGATGACTCCCTTGCCGAAGGTGCGCTCACCGATCAGGATTCCCATCTCGTGATCACGAATCGCGGCGGCCGCTATTTCCGCTGCGCTTGCCGTTCCGCCGTTGACCAAAACCACAAGCGGCAGGTTGGGAATCCGATTGCCCAAGGCGGGATAGGTCTGCTCCCCGGCGACCCTTCCCTTAGTGATGACGATAACACCATCATCCACAAACCGCCGCGAGACATCGATTGCAGCGTTCAGCAGTCCGCCGGGATTGTTGCGCAAATCGAGGATGATCCCATCCGTGAACTCAAAACCTCCCCCGAGGAGAATCTGATCCAACTCGTGGGTCACATCGCTGTCGAAGCGCGAGATGCGGATGTAGAGAATACGGCCTGCGGCGAGCCGTTCGGAGGCAACCGCTTCAACCGATATCGTGTCCCGCTCAATCGATACCTCCTCCTCACTGCCGTCCTTGCGCCGGAGAAGCAGCACAACGGTTGTACCCACCTCTCCGCGGATCCTGAACGATGCCTCGGTGAGGGTGATCCCCTCAGTGGAGTCACCGTCGATGGCAAGAATCTGATCCCCTATTTGCACTCCAGCCTGTTCAGCCGGGGTTCCCACAAGCGGTGCAATCACGGTCAGAATATCGTCCTTGATCGTGATCTCTATCCCCACACCGCTGAACTCACCCTCCAGGCTCTCCTCCCAGCGCTCGTGATCCCCTGGGTCCAGAAACTCGCTGTACGGATCGTCGAGCTGCTTGACCAATCCCTTCATCGCGCCGTGCAGAAGTGTGCGGTCCTCAAGTCTCTCCGGCCAGTAAAAATACCGATCGATGTACTGATACAACTGGTCCAGAGGTGAAAAGAGATCCGTGGCCGTCTGCCTTGATCCACTGACCCCGAAGACCACTACCAGAAGGATCACCGGTATCCAGGTCAACCAACTCTTTTGCTTAAACCATCTTTTCTTCAACAGCCACGCTCCACACCGATGAGATTCTATCCCACCTGACTGAGCAAGCAAAGAGCTAATCAGGGCCCTGTCAGTCCTAGGTACTCTCTTTGGGCATCGGTCAGAGAGTCGATTTGAAGGCCGAGAGACTCCAGTTTCATTTTGGCAACCTTCTGATCGATGTGCGCCGGCACAGGATACAGGTGAGGCGACAGCGAAGGGCTCTCCACAACGTGACGGAGTGTCATTGCCTGAAGAGCGAACGAGATGTCCATAATCTCCACGGGATGGCC
>Ga0272441_10015768_pt1 | contig 10541 bp, 8 predicted proteins | sample SSMProp6N_FD_193582 | JGI IMG/M metagenome (GOLD analysis project Ga0272441, IMG submission 193582) | Marine sediment archaeal communities from Little Sippewissett salt marsh, Falmouth, MA, United States - SSM-Prop-6N | ecosystem: Environmental > Aquatic > Marine > Wetlands > Sediment ... | reverse complement strand
AGTGAGACGGGAATCAATTGGGCAGACGTGGATGTGATGAGTGATGCAGGAATGAATTGGTTGGATCTGGATGTGCTGAGTGAGACGGGAATCAATTGGGCAGACGTGGATGTGATGAGTGACGCAGGGATAAATTGGTTTGATTTGGAAATGTTGACAGATGCTGCTGTGAATTGGGAAGATTTAGCGGTTATGTCTTCTTTAGGTGTGAATTGGATGGATATCGCGGATATGGCAGCGATGGCCATTAACTGGAATGATTTAAGCGTTTTTGCAGGCGCTGGGATTAACTGGGTGAGTATCAATGACATGAGCGATGCGGGGATCAACTGGCTGGATCTGGACATGATGAGTGATGCAGGCGTAAACTGGGTAAGCATCAATGACATGAGTGATGCGGGGATTAATTGGATTGATTTGGATATGATGACAGATGCCGGAATTAACTGGCTGGATTTAGATATGATGAGTGATATGGGGATCAACTGGGCAGATTTGGATCTCATGAGCGATGCAGGATTAAATTGGCTGGATATTGATATTTTAAGTGACACGGGCATTAATTGGCTGGATATCGACGTTTTAAGTGATGCAGGATTGAATTGGGACAACATTGGTTCTATGAGCAGTGCGGGAATCAATTGGATGGATGTCGGGGTCCTTGCAGATACGGGGATTAATTGGATCGATTTAGAGGTTATGAGCAGTACAGGAATTAATTGGCTGGATTTGGATATCTTAAGTGACGCGGGAATTAACTGGATAGATCTTAGGGAATTGAGTTTGGCCAATATTAACTGGCTGGACATTGATGTGTTAAGCGATGCGGGGGTGAATTGGGAAAATTTGAGCATTATGAGCGATGCCGGAATTAACTGGATGGATATCGATATCTTAAGTGATGCGGGTGTCAACTGGGCGGACATGTCTGTTATGACGCGCGCGGCGATTAATTGGCAGGATCTTGGTGTAATGACAGGCGTCTTGATTAATTGGTCTGATATTTCTTATATGACAGGGACAGGGGTGAATTGGCTGGATCTGGGTTTGAGCAGTAATTCAGGAATTAATTGGGTGGATATGGCCTCTATGACGCAGGCAAATATTGACTGGGATGGTATTGCCACGTTGGCCGAAAATGCCGAGGTCTTAGTCAATAATGTCAATGATATTCTGGGTTTTACGACATCTCTGAATACAAAAATGGGAGCAGTTGCGGATAGCGTTAATACGACGACGATGTTCGGCAAAATTAATAATTTAATTCAGATGGTCGCTTCTATCGGCGGAAGTCCGGAGATGGCGACGCAGGTTCAGGAAATTCATGAGCGTTTGGGAGTGTCATCCGCCCCGGAGGAAGAGACCCTGTTTGAAACCGTTGAGGCTGCTGCGGCTGACGTGACTTCAGTTGGTTCAGATGTAACGACGGCATTGACGCGGATCGGCACTTCAGCAATCGGGTCCACGATCTTCGGGGCGCTGGAATCTGCCGGTCTGGATGAAGATCTCTCTCCAAATGTTGAATCAATCCTGACAAAGATTACGGCTGTCGAGGCCTTTATCGGCACGGATTCCGATACGACAAGCGCCAATACGGTTTTTGGCGATCTGCAGGCGATTGTGAATTATGTCGATACCTTGGAGGTTCTGCTTGGCACCTATTCGGATACCGAAGTGGCGGAAACCATTTTCGGACAGCTTTCCAAATTGACAGAGATTAAGGAATCCGCACAGACAGCGAAGAATAATGCCGCTTCCGCGATGTCTGAAGCACAAGCCGTCCGTGCCGAATTGGGTGCCGAGGGCATGGGTGAAACGACCTATCAGAAAATTAAGAAATTGGAAAGTGCCTTGGCGGATTTGCGCACGGCCGCGGAAGCGATTTCGGAAAGCCAGGTCGAAACCGGGACGGTCGCAACAGAGATTTTGGGCACGCTTATCAAATTTGTCGAGGAAAGCTCTGCGGCGCTTGGTATTACGGGAGGAGACATTAGTATTGAAAATCTGACATCCCAAGAGGCGGAAGACCGGGAAAATGTCTTGGAGAAACTGGATGAAATCAACGCCAAACTCAATGCCCTCAAGGAGGCCGTTGAAGTGAATGATGTCGTTGTGAAGACATGGTTTGAGGCAGAAGAATAGTGCAGGAATTAGAGGTGGTAGCTGTAGCTTTATAAGGGGAGAGAGAATGAGAGTCCGTATCGCTATTTTTTTCTGCATGCTTATCGCAGGTTTTTTGTATTCCATCCCGGCGGACGCCCAGTTGAATATTAATTTTATTGCTGTTAACCCCTCTCAGAGAAATTCACGCGAGATTGAAGTTGAATATTTTCTTCCAAAGGAATTGGAACCGGATGACATTCTCGATACCGGCCCGCTAAAGTTGGATTATAACGTTGATCGAAACGCCATGTACGTGCACGGTATCATGACCTTTAAGCCAAAGGAATCCAGGACATTCAAGGTACGCGTGAAGGATGTCTGGACGATTGATCTGGCCGAGGTCGCCTTATTAAAAGATCAACTGGATAAGACTCTTGAGCTACTCAAGGATGACAAGGAGTATCCTTCCGCTCTTTATGTCCGGGATGAAATGGTCAAAGAAATGGATTATATTCTGAAACGGCAGGAGGAGTTTTCCGGGAATATTGAACGGCGGATTGAGGAATACCGTGCGAATATTTCTTCGTTGGAAGATATACGCGATCGTGTTTACAATATGGATTTTTTGAAATATGAATCCAAGGGGATTCAGGAGATAGACGAGATGGAGGGCACGGTTAAGATGGTGGTTCAGGTCCAAAATCCGTCCGATACCGAATCTTTAACAGTTCGGCACAAACATTTTCTTCCGAAAGAGATTCGGGGCGAAGAGGTTATCGACAGTAAGGGGTTTGAGGTTCGTTATGACGACAAGCGGGAAAAGATGTACCTGACCCGGGAGGAGGATTTTCGACCCGGCGAGATGAAAAAATATGAAATTATTTTAAAGGATGTCTGGAATTTTCCGGATGTCAAAGTTCAGGATTTGAGTGAGCGCATGCAGATCGCGGTAGGTGAACTTGAAGGCACGGCTTATCAAGAGAGCGCGGAGCGTCTTTCCGGATCTATTAACGATCGTTTGCAGAAGATCCGGAGTTCCAAAGTTCTGGATACATCTGTTGACCGGCATATCGGTTTGTTTCGTTTAAATACCCGCCGGTATCAGCAGGCCTGGAGTGATTTCAAACGTATTGAGGAGATGATCTCCATTGTCCGAGCCAAAAAACTTCAGGAATATGAGAAAAAGAAGGTTAAAAATGTTTTGGAGCGCTTGAAGGCCCTGCGTGGTCTGAAACAATTGTCCGAGGCCCTCTTTAAAAAGCGGCTCTCGGTCAATGCCACCTGGAAAATTATTTTTGGTACGCTGGGTTTTCTGGCTTTTTTCACAGCACTCCATTTCTTCATTTGGGCCAGACGGTCCAAGACAATGGGGGAAGACCTCGGGCCTGGCCCTGGGGAGGAAATCAAAGTTGTTCCGAAACCCGGAGAAGTGGAGAGCGAGGAGGAATAAAACGAGGGATAAAGAAGGCGCCCCTTTCTGGAATTCGGGAAGTATTTTTATGATTTAGACGTAGTATTCACATTGAGTTTTGCTATAATTTTTATAGAAATTACTAATACTAATATTTATACACAGTCTGGTATAAGATTATGGGTGAATTGAAATATCAGGAAGAGGGAACCGTCCGTGTCATCCGCGGATGTATCGTTATTGTCGAAGGATTCAAAAACTGTATTAACGGGCAGGTCATACGGTTTGGATACGGCACGATGGGGGTTATTATCGGGTTTAATGAACATGAGGCCCAAATCCTGATTATCCGCCAGGCCGTGAGTCTCAAGACCGGGGACCGCGCTGTCGCGACTTTGGAGGTTTTTAATACGCCGGTCGGGGATAATTTCATTGGACGTATTGTCAGTCCTTTGGGAGAGCCCTTGGATGCGCTGGGTCCGGTCACGCCTTCCGAAATGGCCCCGATCTTTGTTGATGCTCCATCCATTTTGAAACGGGGTATCCTTGCAAAAACATTGGAAACCGGCATTAAGGTTATTGATTCCATGATTCCGGTCGGGTTCGGGCAGCGCGAATTGATCCTGGGTGACCGCATGACCGGCAAGACAACGATCGGGACGGACTCTATTATTAACCAGAGACATACGGGCGCAAAATGTATCTATTGCTGTATCGGAAAGGCCCATTCCGCTCTCGGCCGCGTTGTTCAACTGTTTCTGGATCATGACTGTTTCAAATATACAACGATCGTCGCTGCGACCGCTGTTGCCCCGCCGGGACAATTGTATTTGGCGCCGTATGTGTCTTGCGCGATCGGAGAATATTTTATGCGCCGGGGTGAAGATGTCCTGGTTGTTATGGATGATTTTACCAAACATGCCTGGGCTTACCGTGAAATATCACTTTTGCTGGAACGTGCTCCCGGGCGAGACTCGTATCCCGGTGATATTTTTTATCTCCATTCAAAATTGGTTGAACGCGCGTGTTACTTATCAAAAGAATTTGGCGGAGGGTCCATGACTCATCTGCCGATTGTTGAGACCCTGGAAGGGGATTTGACCGGATATGTTCAATCGAACCTTGTTTCCATGACGGACGGTCAGATTATGGTCAGCGCGTCTCTGTTCGGGGAGGGCCAGCGTCCGGCGGTCGATTTAGGCCTCTCGGTTTCCCGCGTCGGAAGCAAGGTCCAATGGCCGATTATTAAAAAATTATCCGGCCCTCTGCGTCTGGAATATCTGCAGTATCGTGAGGTCCTTCGTGTGTCCCGTCTGAAGACCGGTGCCCAGACGGATGAGGCGGAGAAACAGATGAAAAGCGGTACGATTTTGACCGAACTGATCAAACAGCCGCCCAGCCAGCCGGTTGCAATGGAGGCCCTGGCGATCATCCTTTATGCCTATTCCAAGATGGTCCTGCATGAGATGACGATTGAAGAGGTGAACGATTTTCAGAGGGATGTTTTTGATTATTTTAAAAAGGCGGATCCGGAATGGATGGCGTTGCTGCGCGAAAAACGTAATATGGATGATGATATGAAGAAGCGCTGCGACGAACTTTTAAAACAGTATTTGGATGAAATTATCGCCAAGCGTCCGAAGGACGAGTTTGATGAAGAAGATGATGAACATGCGGGGGATGCGAATATCGGCAAGGATGTCCTGGATAGCGCCACTTCAAAGAAGAAGGAGTAGTCGTTTTAGCAGCGGGTAGATATTCTCATGGGAAATGATTATCACGCTACGTTTAAGATATCTGTTATGACGCCTGATGCATTGTTGTATCAGAATGAGGTGGAGAGCGTATTTTTGACCGGGGATCAGGGCGAATATGAGTTGCTTCCTTATCATTATCCGGTTTTGGGGGTATTGAAAGAGGGCAATATTATTGTGAACTGGCGGGAGGCGATTCCAGTTAAATTCGGGATTATAAAATTTTTTGCGAATGACTGTATCGTCCTGGTTGAGGAGATTGAACGCCTTGGTCCACAGAAGAAGAAGAAGGAAGGTGAAGAGATCTTTACGGAAAGCGATGATGCGGTGCATCATATTTGATGATTGATTTAAAGGAGCAGATTTATGCAATGGGCGGAAACCTTACTAATCGTTTCAATTATGCTGATCGCTGTCTTTGGCCCGTCAGTCGTTATTGCGACACTTGGTTATGCGGTAATTAAGGCTTTAAGCCGTAATCCGTCGGCAGCGTCCAAGATATTTATGGGAATGATCGTCATGCTGATTTTTGTTGAAGCTATTTCGATTGTTGCGATTTTGGTTATCTTTCAGTTGTTCGGAAAGTAAAGAGGTTTGGGCTATGCCGGTAACATCCTTGATATTGATGGCATTATTTTTCGTGGGGATTAATATCCCGTGTTTTGTCATTGCCTGGCTGGGAAGCAGATTTATTGAAAAGTTGGGAAGGTATCCAAGCCAGACGCCGGCGATTCAGACGGGAGTGGTCTTGCAGCTTGTGATTGTTGAGGTCGCGACATTTACATTTATTCTGGCGTTATTTAAAATTCTTTCACCCGAGCAGGCGGGTTGATAACAGAAAAGGAGAGATTTTTATGGATCAGATGGGATTGCTCCTTATTAAGGCATTGATTTTGGGCGCTGTTTTCACGGCAGTTGCCGGATTTGTTTTTGTCAGGATTGTTTCTAAAAGCACGGATACCCATGTGTCCCGTTTGAATCGCGAAACAGAAGCGGTGCGCAGCAAACAATCCGAATTGAATCAGAAGATCAAAGAGGCCAATGAAGAGCTTCAGCGCCGCCGGAAAGAGGCGGATGAACTGCTGGCAAAGATGAAGGAAGACGCGGAGACGACGGCCCGGGGAGAGCGTGATCAGATTGTGAGTAAGGCACGGGAGGAGGCGGAGGATATTATCGCCAAGGCGCAGAGGACAAAGGAGGATATGCGCAAGGCCATGGAGAAGGATTTGGAATTAAAGGCCATTGATTTTATGGTGATTTTGACCGATGAAATTTTTAGTGAAAAGGTTCGCGGTGCCTTGAATCATGACTTGATTGAAGAATTTTTGGATAGTCTGCAGAAAGTCGACATGTCGATGGTGAATGATGCGATTAACGAGACGGAGGTTATTTCGGTGGGGCCTTTGGAGGAAAAATTCAAGGTTCGGGTGGCGGAGATTTTAAAAAAGAAACTGGGACGGCCGATTGAATTGAAACTAAAAGAAGATGAAAAAATTCTGGCCGGGATTGTCATTCGATTCGAAAGTCTTCGTCTTGACGGAAGTCTGGCCAACATGATGAAGGAAAAGGGCGTTGAAATGAAGGAGCGCCTGGAGCGCGGTCTGTTGTAGGTTTTCGAAATCCTGAAGAGGGGCGGTAAGGGATGGGCGGTAAGGCCAATAAGATTAAAAGCGATCTTGAAGATATCACGGAGTTGGTTGAGATCATTCAGGTTCTGAAGGATGTTGCCGACACGAAGTTTCATGAGCTGGCCAACCGGAAAGACCGTTTTGCCCGTTTTGGTGAATCTTTTGTTGAATTTTTCCGTATGATCAGTTTGTCCTCGGTACGTCATCCGCTTGTTTCGAATGATCATCCCAGGACCGGCCTGGTGGGCATTACCTCTGAGGCTGGGTTTATGGGCGACCTGAACGCCAAGGTTATTCGTCATATTCTGGCGGAATTCGAGCGCATTCCCGATTGTCAGCTTATTATCGTCGGGAGAAAAGGCGTTGAAAAGCTCAAAAACGTTCAGCCGGATATGAAAACATTTGTTGATCTGGAAGAAAAAGGATTGTATGAAGTCGCCATTCAGTTAAAGGATTATTTGATTGAGGAGGTTATGAACGACCACCTTGGGAAGGTCTCTGTCGTGTATCCCTGGTCAAAGAATTTTAATTTACAGAAGCCGCGTACGGTGAGTTTATTGCCGTGCGATGAACTTTTAACCAAGCAGGCGGAGTTCGTTGATTCTATTGAGCATGTCCTGGAGGAATCCGATCCGATTGATATTATCGGATATCTGGCGGATATGTGGCTTGTTTGCCGGTTATATGAGATTTTGCATGACACATCGATCTCTGAGGCCGCGGCACAGTCGCAGCAGCTGGAGGCGAGTGTGCAGAAGATGAAGAAGGACAAGAAAGGCATTGCAGCGGCTTTTGCGAAGGCCAAGAAGGGGGATATTGATAAAGGTATGCGCGAGGTCTTCACATCGAGAATGATGACCAGGCGATAAGAGATATCTTGCATCTTTTGACAAAGGAAAAGGAATGACGGATCAGAATCAAAAACAACCGGAAGAGATGCCTCCTGTGCCTGACGAGAAGAAGCAGGATGTCCAGCCATCCGGCGCTGATGGCTCTGAAACGCCTTCTGGGCAGGCGGCACCGGAAAAGGAGCATGAAGAACAACAAAAGGGCGTTCGTTTAACGCCTCCCGTTGCGGAAATAGACCCTGTGACGGGGAAAAAGAAAAAGATCCGGGGACAGGGTCGCATTATATCTGTTCAGGGTCCGGTTGTGGATGTTTATTTTGATAATTTGTCTGATATCCCGGCCCTATACGATGTTATTGAGGTTTGGAATTTCAACAAACGCCGGATTGTTTTGCAGACAGCGGAACATTTGAACAAAAATGTTGTGCGTACGGTCTCGTTGATGGAGACCCTGGATCTTCAGTTGAATGCGCCGTGTTATAATACCTTCAAGCCGATTGCGGTTCCGGTCGGAGATGAATGCTTCGGGCGTATTATGGATGCCGTCGGCAATCCCATTGATGAGAAGGGTCCGATTAATGCCGCGCCGCGGCCGATTCGTCAGATTACCCAGGCCTTGGGATATGACCTGAACGAAAAAGAAGCGGCCAAACTTGAAATTTTGGAAACAGGGATTAAGTATTTTGATCTTTTGTTTCCTCTGGTTAAGGGAAGCAAGACCGGTGTTATCGGAGGGGCCGGCTGCGGTAAGACGGTTGTCATTCTGGAACTGATCAATAATATCGTTAAGGAGCACGGTGGGGCCTGTGTTTTTTCAGGGATCGGAGAACGGATCCGTGAGGGGAACGAGCTGTTCTGGGAGTTGACAGACAGTAAGCTTCTGGGGAACGTTATGCTGGCTTATGGGCAGATGGACCAGCCGCCGGGGGCTCGGGCCGAAGTTGTGAACACCGGTATTACGCTGGCGGAGTATCTCCAGGCAAAAAATAAAGATGTCTTGTTGTTTATGGATAATTTGTACCGGTTTATTCAAGGCGGTCAGGAGATCTCGACGCTTTTGGGGCGGGTTCCGGCGGAAACCGGATATCAGCCGACGTTGGCCTCTGAGGTCAGTTCTGTCCAGGAGCGTATTCGTTCTATTAAGGGCGGTGGATCTGTTACGGCGATGCAGGCCGTTTATGTGCCTGCTGACGATATGACCGACCCTGCGGTCGTGGCGATTTTCAGTTACCTGGATGGATCGATCGTTTTGTCCCGTGATTTAGTTCAGCGGGGGATGTATCCGGCCATTGATCCCTTGCAGAGCTCGAGCGGCAACTTGGGTATTGATATCGTCGGGCAGCGCCATTATGACATTGCACAGCAATGTATTCAGCATTTTAATAAATACAACGGGTTGAAGCGTATTGTCGCGGTTATCGGTGTGGAAGAACTGAATAAAAAGGATCGTTTGATATACGGCCGTGCACAGCGTCTTCTCAATTTCATGACGCAGCCGTTTCATGTTTCCGAGGTTTTTACCGGGAAAAAAGGAGAGTATGTTCACCTGGGAGATCTTCTGGACGGGGTGGAATCTGTTTTGAAGGGGGATTACGACAAAACCAAGCCCTCTGATTTTTATATGATCGGTAAAGCTCCTCAGAGGACCTGATGAGACACGATGATTTCAGAAAAAATTCGGCAAGATCTAATAATTTTTATAATTAAGGATACTAAAAGCATTTTATGGCGATTAAACATGTCGATAAAATTTTGGCTCAAGAATGTGTTGCTCAAGGCATGCTTAGTCAGGAACAGGTGGATCAGGCCTTGCAGGATTGTGAGAAGGACCGGTTCGCGTTCAAGGACTATCTTCTCGAAAGAGAGCTGATTTCCGAAGATCAGCTTTTATCGGTTTTTTCCAAATTATATACCATTCCGGTTGCCGATATTTCAGGGCTCGAACCGGACAAGGCCGTGACACAGAAGGTCCCGGTCCGTTTCGCGACTTATTATAAATGTGTTCCTGTTCGTATCGAGGGGAAGACGGTCGAGTTGGCCTGTGCACAACCTTTGGATGTTAAATTTCAGGATGATATTCGTATTCAGCTTGGACTGGAACCCAAGATTGTTCTGGCCCGGGTCTCGGATATTCTGAAGGCCCAGAACCGTTTGTACGGGCTCGCTGCGGATGTGGTTGACCGCTTGACCAAGACATCCGCAAAAGAAACCAAACTGTATCGGGAAAAGCCGGAAGAAATTGATGATATTGAACAGATTTCGGATGATGCCTCTATCACACGATTGGTCAATCAGATTTTGTTTGATGCATATCAAAAACGGGCGACAGACATTCATATTGAGCCGTACCGCAATAAGATGAGGGTGCGCTACCGTATTGACGGTGTTCTGATAGATGCAAATATTTCCCATACCGCGCTTGAATTTTTGCCGTCGATCGTTTCCCGGATGAAGATCCTGTCCAAGCTCAGTATTGTCGAAAAGCGTCTACCGCAGGATGGGAGCGCGGTCGTTAAGACTTCGGATCAGCAATTGGATCTGCGCATTTCTACCATTCCGACTCCTCGGGGAGAGAGCATGGTCATCCGTATTTTGCCGACGAATGTGACCTTGCTTGGTCTGGATCATTTGGGATTGGAAGCGGAAAATTTGAAAGTTTTCCGGAATCTGGTCAAGAATCCTCACGGAATCGTTCTGGTCACGGGGCCGACGGGAAGCGGAAAGACGACAACTTTATATGCCTGTTTGAATGAAATCAATAATCCGACGCGCAAAATCATTACATTGGAAGATCCTA
>Ga0272441_10015767_pt1 | contig 10541 bp, 14 predicted proteins | sample SSMProp6N_FD_193582 | JGI IMG/M metagenome (GOLD analysis project Ga0272441, IMG submission 193582) | Marine sediment archaeal communities from Little Sippewissett salt marsh, Falmouth, MA, United States - SSM-Prop-6N | ecosystem: Environmental > Aquatic > Marine > Wetlands > Sediment ... | reverse complement strand
GATTGGCCAATTTATTTGCAGAAGATGGCGTTGGTGATTTTGGGTCGTTCGGGTATATTGATGGTAGGGATGAATTAGCCAAATTTTTTAAAGCCCTCCCGGAATCATTGCCCTTCAGGTTTCATACCATTGCCAACCCTATTATTAATATAGACGGCGATGAAGCGAAGGGACGATGGTCTTTCAGAGCCTCGGTTACTCAGGCACCCGCCAACAGAGCCTGCTGGATAGCGGGGGAATATATCTGTGATTTTGTCAGGGTAAATGGGGAATGGAAGTTCAAGAAGGTTACCAACAGATTTCATTACATCACACCCTTTGATGAAGGCTGGGTAAAAACAAAGATGTGTTAAATTATATATCAGTAGAGAAGGACCGAGATATATGAAAACAAAATCTAAAAACAGAAGTGGCAGCGGTGGATTTGAACTACCGTCCAGTTTACAGCTCGCCTTCCTGTAATTCGATTTTCACATTATCAGGAGCTGAAAGAAATGATATTGTTAAATTAGGTTTCACTTCAGTTTTTTCCTGAGTGAAAGTTACTCCTCTGGATTTCAATTCATTAATGGCATCTCCCAAATCATCAGTTTGAATACCAAAGTGGTCTAATCCGATTTGTGAAGGATCTCCACGGGGAGTAGAAACTAAAATTATAGTGCCATTTAAACTTAGTTTAATCGTAATACGCCCACTGCCCATGTTGTTGGTGCTTACTAATTTTGCCCCAAAATATTTTTCATAAAACTCAGCCGTTTTGTGGGGATCAGGACTGGTCAGGTGGACATGGTCAAAATAATACTCAGGCATTTTTATATCTCCTTTTATGATAAATCATTTTCGCAAGCTCAGCTTGTAGGATGGGTCTATTTGAAAGAGTAGTGGCAGCGGGTAGATTTGAACTACCGACTAAGGGCTTATGAGGGCCAGAGGCGGGCAGACGCCTTGGGAAGCTTCTTTGATTTGAAATAAAGCAAACATCATTTCGTAATATAATTTTTATCAAAACCCCTTAAAAATGGACTGAGCATGAGTTTAGCAACAAAGGTTTTCAATGGATTCACCTTTGTTTCATAAAAGAAATATTCCTTATCCTTATAGAAATCATAATCAGCAGGAAAATGATTTTTATGTTTTTCCGACGTGGCCTTAAACGCTTGAAACCACATGACATTCCAAAACGTAGGGGGAAGTGGTTTATCAGACTTGAGAGAACTATATAATTTTCGGGAAGCCTTATCAACATCACGAGTAATAAGTTCTTCATAGCTGGGCTTGTATTTGAATGGAGGAGTTTTTACAGCCAGTTTGGACACTAGATCGCTACCTCCCATGGTAAAAGAAAGTGATTTAAGGGTTTCTTTCAGCCCAACTTCACCACCTGTCACTAACAACATGAGTTTTTGGTTAACAAATATTGGACGGTGAAGTGTGTATGCAAATCTATCCATAAAGTTTTTCATAAGCCATGATACGTTCATCGAGTAAACAGGTGAAACAAGAATAATGCCGCTAGAAGCAATAATTCGTTTCTCTATATCGGCCCGAGAATCCTTCAAAGGGCATTTGTCCTCACCACGGGGAATACAAGCGAAGCAACCCTTACACAATTCGAGGTCAGCATCCTTCAGGAAGAGATAATCGAACTCTAAATCATCTTTTCCAATGCTCTCACTATCGGCATAAGATTTCAAGCAATTTTCTACCTGTTGAGTTATCCTGTAACTATTTCCTTTTTTCGGGCTACCGATTATGGCTAGAACTTTCATGATCTACACCACTTTCTATTTTCTCGACTGTTTTTAATAGCGAGTGGCCTCAAAATCTTCATAGCGATTCACTCACATTATACCATTGCTTCCCGCCATATACAGGAGTAAAATGCCCTCGATTATAGAACCGAACACCTAATCACTATCTGAAATATCGTCATCAGGTTCAAACAATGCATTAATATCTAATTCACGAAACCCACGTTGATGTATTATAAACTGGAATTCCCCATTACCTACATGTTTATAAGTTACTCCCGGTTTGCCCTTAATCGCCCGGGTAATAAAATCAGTATCAACAAGGCTTATATTCGTACTATTAACTGGCTCGCTAATCTTTTCGTGCAGGGCACACTCTCGTGCAGCAATTGTTAGTTCCTCTGTGTCTGTCAGGACATGATACAGACGACTCACCCACTTTGCCTCTCGCACAGTCAAACGTTTCTCTAAACCCCACGCAACAGTCCAACCATAAGCATCTAATACTAACGGAAGTGCTTCCGGGGGTATTTCACAATTTGAAAGAGATTGTACAGTCCATTCGTTGTCTAAAAAGGATTCTCTTCTTAAAGACTGAATGATTTTCTGCACTGCGCTTAAACTTGGCCATTTTTTATCACTTGTTATTCCTTGCTCACAAAATCTTTTATTAACAATACTTCTAACCTTTGCTGCTGTATATGAAGGATGATTGTAATGTAGCCTCGAAACGTCTTTAATTACCTCGTCAGTAATTTTTCGCCCCCTAGCCATATATATTCCTCCTTATATTTATATCTACTCGGCATATATTATATATATTTTATGATGTATTTAGCAACATAATTTAAAAAAATAACAGCTACTAGCACATTAACAACCGAATACATCAAACGCTATAAATCAAAAGGAGATGGGCTGTATCTCTTATGCGCCTCAATCGCATCGTAACAACCAACGGCCTGGCAATACCGATTGGTCATCATCAAAGTAGTGTGCCCTAATAGCCTTTGTAACATCAGGCTATCCCCACCATTCCTCAACCACATTGTTGCGAAAGTATGCCGTAACAAGTGCGTATGTACACGAATACCTGTTCTCTTCGATAACTTGATGAACATAGTTTCTACACTACTATCCTTCAGTGTTATCCCCTTCTTTGTTAACCATAGAGTATCATTATGACCGTTTACCTTATTCCTACGTTTCAAATACCGCTTTAACGCCTTCATCGTTGTAGAACCAAACCTTACTACCCTTTCACCCGTTTTCCCATCGGCCTTGATTAACTGTTGTTCCATGTTTAAATCAACCATTTCAAGGCTGAGTAACTCGACTAACCTTAACCCGCAATCAACCAATACCAGGATGATAGCCTTGTTCCTTACCCCTCGAAGCTATCTCCAAAATGCAATATCAGTTGATTTACCTCGGCGCTACTCAATGATTTTACAGCCTTCTTTTCAGCCCTGGGCACCTTGATCTTAATTAACGGATTGGCTTCCAAAATACCTTCGCTTAACGCCCAATTAAACAATGCGGATAATGCCCGGTAATACTTCTGAATAGTGGTAGAGTTAATCGGCTTCATGGCTCGCGGACAGGTACTATTGAACCGATGAGGTGTCTCCCGAAGGTAAGCCAGGAATTCACGTAAATGTTTGGTGGTGATTGCCGTAATATCATCAGGCCAATCGTAATTGGTAGCGTACCATAGGAAGCCCTTGAGTTTATCGGAATAACACTCTATTGTGCCGTATGATTTACCTTCCACTTTACAGGTCAACAGGAATTCATCGATGGTTTGCTTAATCGTCATAGACATTGAACCTCTCCTTCTCTTCGTCTATATTTGCGCGAGAGAGTAGACGAGTACCAGGAGAAGGTCAATAGGGTTGTGGGATTAAAATAGGATTAGAACCACATATTGACTAACTAACTTAAAATGCCTATATACTGATTACCGTAAATCAAAATACATTTCAGGAGGTCATTTATGAAAGGGGAAGTTATTGACAAACTCGCTGCATTGATTACTGCTGCATTCGGACTTGGTGCGGCTCTAGCATGGAATGAAACAATAAAGGCTATTTTCCGAAATATATTTGGCACTCAAGAGACCATATGGAGCTGGGTAGTGTACGCTGTCGTGGTTACTTTAATAGCGGTATTCGTGACCCTTAGGATTGCAAAGATGGCTGCTAAAGCTAAAAACTCGAAGGAAGGTCAATAGGATTGCTTGCACGACTTTAGGTTTAATTAAATAGACTAAAGATAATGATGGTGCTATAATCTTTCCACTTTTTCAGGAGGTAATGTTGTCATGGCGGTTGACAAAATTGGTGAAAGATATAAATGCAAAATATGTGGTAACGAGGTTGTGGTGACTGAAGTAGGTGGTGGTACGCTAGTATGCTGCGGCCAATACATGGAGAAAATGAAGTTTAAAACTCCAGAAGTAATTAATCTACCCGATGGGGATGGTTAGTAAAGCAATATAGAATTTTGTGGTGGAGGCTAAGCATGACTCAATCAACACCCTACATCATTATTGAAACGAGGAGCAGGCCGAAGGCCCAGAAAAAACAACTGGATTTCTCAGGGACGTTTGAAGAGGCAAAAATAAGGGCCCAGGAAGAGGCGAGGAAAAATATAGGTGTAAGATACTCTGTATTTCGCGAAGGTGCTTATGTCGCCGAATTCCAGGCATATTATAGGACCACTATTGAATGTCCAAAGTGTGGCGAGATTATTCCTATAGAATAGTCTGAGTCATTATAAAATTACAAAGATCAGTAGGATGTCGCGTGACTAAGATGATATGCTTTCTTTCTTATCACTTGTATTAGTATCAGGGTAGTAATAACTACAATCCCAACAATAGACACTAATACTACCTTCTCACCGCCCGGGGTATTAGCAGCTAACCTTTTCATCAATATGCCAAATAACGCCCAATCAACAACTAGACTATAGAATACGTCTCTTCTTAACTCAATTATCAGAATCGTAATTACCAAAGCGACAGTAATTACCGCCACAGCCCAGAATTGATCACTAAGACCTAGAGCTCCCCAATTCATATCAACCAGTAGTGCCGTAACATTTGCGATGGTCGCTACCGTAATCCAACCCAGGTAAACACTGAAAGTGATGTGGGCGACATGTTTCTCAGTTTTTGTAGCGGCTGACTTACCGATATTCAAACGCAAATAAACGACGATAAGACATCCGAGTAATATAAGCATCATACTTAGAGACAAAGGTAAGATTTCATAGTGCCAAGCGAAAATCCAGCCTATGTTAGCTAAACAGGAAATAAAGAAAAGAAACCCAATTCTTTCTATGTAAGGTGAGTTTGTTATATTTTTCTTCAGTGCCAGGATCAGATGATATATCGTAAAAATGCCGAGTAGAACGTAGATCACCGCCCAGACTGAAAAGGTGAATCCGGCCGGCACGAATAAATTAGGATATTTGTCAGACAGATCACCGGTAGTATTGCCGTTAATAGGAAGAATATTGGCAAGCGCGTTTACGACTATAGTAGCTATGAAGCCAATGAAATTTAGAATGCACAAGAATCGGAATCTATTCTTCACCATTTTATCCTATCCTCAGTATTACCCTTATATTTTCAATAAATAATAATTGCCTGAGGATTACTTGTCAATCAAAGGAATTAATAAAGGAAATGGTTAAATCTAAATTGGCGGCGACCAGATTTGAACCCATACTAAAAGGCTATTTATATCAAGGTAGCATGAGTATATTATTAATGATAAGAGCGATAAGGGTTAGAATGTCTCAATTTTTGTAACAAATACAAAGTGTATTCTTTTATATACAAAATGGCGAAAAAATTAAGAAGGGAGGTAAGAGTATGGGTAAACTAGCCAAAAAGATTGCCATGGCACTTGTTTTTACTGTAGTTCTGGCGTTAGGTATATCGAGTGTCGCTTCAGCAGATACTAATTATTATGACAACGTAGGTAATCCTGACAATCCTGGAGCAGGACCTGCCCCAATTTTTGGTGATGGCATCTCTGACGGTCCTGGTTGGTAAAACGCGACTGACAATAACTTACTATAAAAGGGGGCTAGATAAAAATCGTCTAGCCTCTTTTATTATTCAAACCCTATTTCTACGGTGTTAATTTGCCACAACAGAAGTGGCAGTGGGTAGATTTGAACTACCAATCTCTTTGTAACTTCAAATGGCGAGCTATCGCTTCATAAATGTCCCATTTTTCACGGACCTGTTTATCAAGATTACCTTTAACTTCGATTTTCCAATAACTAATATCTGGGCAAGTACCTATTTTAACGTCATGTCGTAGTCTAATCAATTCTTGCTTGAGATACTGATCTTCACTCAAACACTGCATGATGTTTTCCCCTAGATTCCCATCCCAAACAACATCCTTAACCTTCCCTATTACTGGACGTTCCTTTACCCGTTTAGAACTTGCTTTTAGATGTCCTTTATCGTGCACAGTGGGATAATACACATTTGGGTCATGAATAAGATATAGCGTGGAATAATATCTACCGTAACGCGTTTGCACATACACTACATGTACAAAGTTGATCGGGCTTTTACTTATTTCTATTAAGCCCAGTGAGCTTACCCAGCGTGGTCTAGAAGCTATCTCTTCTTTTATGCCTCTTTCCGCTAATTTTGCCCCTACTCCTACTCTATTCAGATGTGCACTGACATTATCTCTCGTTTTATCCCGTAGAGCTTCTTTTGCTTTCCCAAAGAACCCCATTATAGCCACCTCTAGCTTATTCTGCATGAAAATATTAGAAGTATGGCAGTTAGTGTCTTTTATGCAATGGAAATTTTATTAGAAGTTACTATCTCCTGCACTTACAGTTCTACTATATAACTTCTGCATAGTATATAATAACGCTTCAGCGAATCCTATAGGGTATAATAAAAAGAAGTGGCAGCGGGTAGATTTGAACTACCGACCAAGGATTTACTTATTACCGCTAAAATACGATATAATGTCGAGAAAGTCTTACTCAACCGCCATAACTCAACAATAGGAGGTTACCAATGGCCAAAGTAGCTATCGGAGCACGCACACTTCTTTATCCATTACCCACCGTCCTCGCAGGAGCCAATGTTGATGGTAAACCAAACTTTTCCGCGTACGCTTGGTGTGGTATCGTAAACAATAAACCGCCAATGCTCTCCGTCGCCTTTCAGCATCATCGGCATACTCTAAAGGGCGTTAAACAGAACGGCACATTTTCCGTTAACATCCCTTCTGTGGACCAAGTAAAAGAAACGGATTACTGCGGTATTGTATCAGGCAAAGATACCGATAAAGTCGCTGATTGCAAATTTAATGTTTTCTATGGCAAACTCGCGAATGCGCCTTTAATCAATGAATGTCCGATAAACCTCGAGTGCCGTGCACTGCATATACTTAACCTAGGCACTCATGAAATGGTAGTAGGACAGATTGAAGAGATTTATGCAACAAGTATGTGTTTAACTGAAGGTGAGCCTGACGTTAATAAGATCAAGCCTTTTCTTTGGGTCTATTTTCCTACGAATCAGTATTGGACCTTCGGCAAACCAATAGCTGAAGCGTTCAGTATAGGGAAGCAGCTGAAAAGCAAAACATAACAGAAGTGGCAGCGGGTAGATTTAAACCTTAATCCTTGGTGCATTAAGAAGGTCAATAGATTTGTGGGAGAGGTTTTAAAGCTAAAACTAAAGAGTTGTAAGACGCAATCATTAATATGGATTTCATCTTAATTTATAGAACCATATGATCAGATCGTACTTTATCGCTCTCCGGGGTGAAGTGTACAATGCAGAGTAATAAAATAATCGAGGCAGTATATATTTGTAATGAGATATAAAACACTGGGTAAAACGGGGGTTGAGGTCAGCGTTGTAAGCTTAGGAGCCGAATATCTTGAACATGCATCAAAAGATACGGTAATCTCTACGGTCAATGCAGCCCTGGGTAACGGAGTGAATTACATTGATCTTTTCATGGCATCACCTGGGGTGCGGGACAATTTTGGTATTGCCCTTAAAAACAAACGACATCAGGTTATGATTGCCGGTCACTTAGGAGCCGCTTTCGGAGACGGGCAATATTACCGAACGAGAGACAAGGGAATAAGCGAGGCGTTCTTCCATGATTTGTTGAATAGACTTCAAACCGACTACATCGACGTGCTTATGCTGCATTACGTTGATGAACCAAGTGATTATGATGCTGTTTTCAAATCAGGAGAATTCCTGGAATTGGCAAAAAGTCTACAGAAAGAAGGAAAAGCTCGGTTTATCGGTATGAGCAGTCACCGAACGCCCGTTTCACTTAAGGCAGTGGCCAGTAGGCAAATAGATGTCCTGATGTATCCGGTTAACCCGGCTTTTGATACGTTGTCCGGTGATATGCCTTTGGAGGAAACCCTTGAAGATTCTTGTTATGATCAATGCAATAACACAGAAATTAAAATAAAGATAGAGCGAAGAGATCTCTATCGAGCTTGTGCAGCCCATGATGTGGGCATAATAGCAATGAAGCCTTATGCGGCGGGGCGTCTTTTCAACCCTGAGCATACGAGTGGTATCGTGCTAACCCCGGTTCAATGCCTGCATTACGCACTTTCTCAACCGGGAGTCTGCACTGTATTACCCGGATGTAAAAATGCATCGGAGATGAAAGCAGCTTTGGCATACCTGAATGCCACTGATGAAGAGAAGGATTACAGCTCGATCAACGCAAGTAACTTTTGGAAGTTACGAGGAAGTTGTATGTACTGTAACCACTGTCTACCATGCCCTGTCGGAATCGATATAGGTACGACGATACGATTAGCGGATACGGCAGGCTACAGAAAAACTAGCCATGTTCTAAAACAGTACGAAAACTTGATTGCAAAAGCTTCTCAATGTACTCAGTGCGGTGTATGCATGGATCGATGCCCCTTTGATGTTGACGTAATATCTAATATGGAAAATGCCGAAAACATTTTTGGCAAGTAAACAAGAAAGACTTTCATTCCATCCAACCAAAGCCAGTTTATACCAAAAGTAGCGATGTGGATACCTGGTATTAGACGAAGTAATGGATAAACAGAAAGTGGCAGCGGGTAGATTTGAACTACCGACCAAGGGCTTATGAGGGCCAGAGTCGATGATCAAATCAATGCACTATTCATAATTATTAATTAAGAGCAGGTATAATATACTTCTCAAGAAGCTCAAATATCTTTACGGTGGAAGTATAAGCACCGCCGGTAGTCACAACAATCGCGTTTGAATCAGGAATGACCACAATATGTTGCCCTCCCCAACCTGCTGCATAGTATATATTAATTTCCTTGCCTGAATCGGAAAATGTTTTAGTCCACCATGAATAGGCATAGCCAACATCCTTCTCGTCCGTACCCGGAACATCAATTCCATGGTTGCCAGCAAATTGCGTTGCACTTTTTTCTACCCATTGCTCAGAGATAATTCTTTTCCCGTTCCAAATTCCATTATTAAGGTATGTCACACCAATTTTGGCCATATCCCTTGGGGTCATTTTGATACCAGCAGCTGCTTCAATCACTCCACTCTCATACCTTATCCACCAATCAAAAGAGTCAATCCCTAAGGGTTCAAACAAGTATTTCGTGGAAAATTCGTCAATATTCATTTGCGTAGCATTTTCAATAATTCCACCTAGTAGGATTTGATGTCCCCCATAATACCTGAATCTCGTTCCGGGTTCATCTTTCAATGACCCTTCTAAAACAAAAGTGAAAGGGTCTTTGTTTTGCTCTGCGTCTTGAAACCAAATTTCAATGATAGGGTTATCCCGACTACTGTAGGGTGCATTCCACTCCATCCACTCTAATCCGGAGGTCATCGTCAATAGATGTTCGATGGTTATTTCATCTTTTCCATCAGTATTTAGGTGCTGGTGTTCTGGTAAATAGTCGAATATGGACTGATGGACACTTTCAATAAAACCCTCATCTATCGCGATTCCAATACAGGCAGATGTGATGCTTTTAGTCACGGAATGGCAAGCATGCATCATATCCTTGTCCCAGGTCACCAGTTCCGCGTGATGGTTGGGAGCATCCCATTGGTATTTATGACCTGTAAAATACTCTTCTAATACCAGCTTTTCATCTTTAAAAACCAGTATTGAATGCACTTCTCCATAACGGCCAGCATATATGCTATCAATTGCCTTTTCAAGTAATTCTGAATCAGCATTTACTTCATCTAGCGTGCCTACATTTAATCCATCACCAATATCCGCTGGTGGTCGATAATTGTATACACTTGGAGGTTCCGGGTGGCAACTGACTAATATTAACGAAAGAAATGAAATTAAAAGGATTGCTTTTTTCATATAAACTTCCTGCCACATTATACCATTGCTTCCGCCATATACAGGAGTAAAATGCCCTCATTATGACTAAAAGCACCTTACGAAGATGGGAAAAGGCACTTCTGAAATGGGAAGTGTGGGTTGCGAAGTTTAGCATAGGTTACGATTCAATACATATATGCTTATACCAGTGCCGATAGTCTGAAACTTAATAGCTTTTTCTATTATTCCCTACAGGCCGGACATTTACCTTTCATTTTTCCGCTAAGACACACGGTTTTCAGAGTGTTGATTAATTCCATCGGGTAAGCCTCTATATACTGCTTGACCTGCCCCCCAAAAACTGATCCAGTCTTAATGTTAGACTAGGGGTCAAGAAAGGGGGGCTTTTCTATGGGAAAAAGCTCATACACCTCAGAGCAGA
>Ga0272441_10015766_pt1 | contig 10541 bp, 5 predicted proteins | sample SSMProp6N_FD_193582 | JGI IMG/M metagenome (GOLD analysis project Ga0272441, IMG submission 193582) | Marine sediment archaeal communities from Little Sippewissett salt marsh, Falmouth, MA, United States - SSM-Prop-6N | ecosystem: Environmental > Aquatic > Marine > Wetlands > Sediment ... | reverse complement strand
CCCACTGGAAAACAACCATCCAAACACTCAAAACGCTTGGGATCGATGTCCGCAAACTCAAGTCCTGCATACCGGATGAGCCATGACCAAGTCGCGCTGTGGTACTAAGTTCGTAGCGATAAGTGTACTGCTGTTGGTATCCGGGCTCACGGGCCCTGTCGTTCGCGGTCAGATGCTTTGGCCGTACGATGGGATCCGGGGGGGGGATCGCTCCACGCGCCACGGGTGGCTGAGCCGGGACCTGCACGTGGACGCGGGAACGCTGCAAAACTACGCCGTTGCGCCGGGCCAGCAGTTGTTGCTGTGCCGTGAGGGCGTTTCCGTGGCCCTCGCGAACCGTGAGTTCACCTGCGACCGTGCCTTCGTATGGATAACGATGGACGGCAAGGGGTCGGCAGGCGATGCCGACGCCGCCCGATATCACGTCCAAGTCTACCTTGGGGGGAATATTGCCGACGCGCAGTTCGGGGATCGCCAGGAGGCCGATCTCATGGAGACCGTCGTGGAGCCGGGCGAGGCGGTCGTCCTGAAGGCGGACGTCACAGGCGAGGTGTTCATCACGTCCGACGCGAGGGAAACCGTAAACCCGATCGGTCTGCCTTTGTACGCCGAGGCGATTGCTGCCTTCGAGAAGGCGGGGGCAGAGCTGCCGCCCTCGCCGGAACCGTTGTTGGCAGCGAAGCCTGCCGGCAGGCCCGGCGATGCCGTGGGCGAGCCCAACGAGCCGCCCGCCGGGGCCACGGTTGGCTACGCTTTGTTGACAGAGACCGTGCCGGAGATGGAACGGACCGTCTCGCAGGACGAGGAAATCATTACGATTATCGGGCGCGTCTATGTCTGGTGGCAGGAGCCGAACGAGTCAACCGGTCAGATCAGCCTGTTCGAATTGCAGGCGGACAACCTCGTCGTATGGCGGGGCATCGCGAAGGATTCGCAGCAGGGCGGCAGCCCGACCGCGATGCAGGAAGAGGGTGTAACGGAGATCTACGTCGCCGGCGACGTGCTGCTGAGACAGGGACAGCAGACGATCCGCGCGGAGGAGTTGTACTATGATCTCCGCAACAGGCGGGCCTTGGCCAGCAACGTTGTGCTCAGGAGCTTTGACGAGACTCGCAATATACCGATCTACGTGCGGGCAGGACGGCTTCGGCAGGTCGCGAGCAATGAATATGATGCGGAGGAGGTCGTGCTCTCCGCCAGCGAGTTCTGGTCGCCCCAATTCTCACTTGAGGCGTCGCGCATCCACGTCACAACGCCGCCGCAGGAAGAAGGGACCGACGTGGCGGCTTCCGACAGCGACTTCAGCGTGCTCCTGGAGGACGTCAAGTTCAAATATGGCAAGACGACCCTTCTGGGACTGCCTTCGCTCCGCGCCAATCGTCAGAGGCCGGACGTGCCGATTCGCAGCATCCGCGTGGGGCATGACAAGACCTATGGGACGTCGCTGGAGACACGCTGGTTCCTGAGTCGGATCCTCGGTTTGGCAGAGCCGGAGGGGACGGATAGCACATTGGCCCTGGATTACTACGGCGACCGCGGTCTGGGCGGGGGGGCCGAGATTACCTACGAACGGGAGAACTACTTCGGCTCGATCCTCGGCTATGCCATCGACGATCATGGAGAAGACCGCCTCAGTCGGACCCGCAAGAACCTCGAGGTGCCGGAGGGCGGACGCGGCCGCTTCAGACTCCGGCACCGGCATTTCCTGCCCTATAGCTGGCAACTGACGGCCGAGGGCAGCTACCTGTCCGATGAGAACTTCCTCGAGCAGTTCTATCGCAGCGAATTCAACGTGGGCAAGGAGCAGGAGACGCTCCTTCATCTCAAGCGGATCGACGATAACTGGGGGTTGTCTTTTCTCGGCAAGACGCGGGTCAACGACTTCCTCGACAAAGTGGAGGAACTGCCGACGGCGGAGTATCACCTGATGGGGCAGTCACTATTCAACGATCTGTTCACATTCTACAGCGACAACCAGGTCAGTCGTTATCGGTACCGCTATAGTCCTGAGAACCCTCAGAGCGAACCGGATGATTTCTTCACGTTCACCGGGACGCGCAACGAGCTGGATCTGCCCCTGGCCGTCGGCGGGGCGAAGGTGGTGCCGTTCATCGCGGGCACGTTCGGTTACGAGGACGGCGGCGGCTTCCAGACGCAGCTCGACGACGTCCCGGCCGAGAGCGAGGACGCCATCTGGCTCGGCGAGGCGGGCGTGCGGATGTCCGCGCAGCCGTTCTGGAGCGTCTACCCGAACGTCGAGTCCCGCCTTCTGGACCTTCACCAGTTGCGGCATATTATCCGACCCAGCATCACCGCGGTCACGTACGCCGAGAGCGATGCGGTGGCCGAGCAGCGTGATACGTTGGATTTGGGGATCGCCCAGCGGTGGCAGACGAAGCGGGGCCCCGCCGGCAGGCGGCGGACCGTGGACTGGCTTGCCCTGAACCTCGATTTCGTGTGGGTGGGAGATTCGAGCGATTATGACGCCGGAGCGGATCGGTTTCTGTGGAACAGGCCGTTTGTGCCGCTCGTCAACCGGCTCGGCGGCGTCATCCCGCCCCTGGATCGGCGGACCATGGACGTATTCACGCCCCGTCAGAACTACGTCAGCGCCGATACGACCCTGAGACTGACCGATACGACCTCGATTCTCAGTGATATCTACTTCGATATGCAGCACGGGATCGTGGAACAGTTCGACATCGGTTTTTCACGTCTCTGCTGGCCCAATTTGAGCTACTATCTGGGTACGAGATACTTGCGGGTCGTTCGTACCCCGGAGGGCGAGCGGGGCGCCAACTCGCTGAATTTCGCCGCCACGTACGTGCTGGACCCCCGCTATACCGTCGTACTGGCGGAGGAATACGATTTTGACTATGATTCGAACATTCGGACCGATATAACGTTGATTCGTAAGTATCACCGGATGAACCTGGCCCTGACGTTCAGCGCGGATGAGTCGCTGGACGAGCAGCGTGCCGTGTTGAGTTTGTGGCCCGAGGGGATCCCGGAACTCGCGATTGGCCTGCGAAAATATATGGGGTTAGGCGAATCGGATGTGTATTATTAGCCCGGATGGGCAACATGGGCGGTCGGATCGCCGATACGCATTTGTGGAAGGGCTTGAGTGAATCCGGGTTTTCGAGTATTTTGTAGAACACCGAGCCCATCCATGGTGGCGACAGGTTACGTAGTTTTATAAGGAGCAGACAATGCCGCTGGTCAACACGAAGAAGATGTTCGAGATGGCGTACAAGAATGGGTACGCAGTCGGTGCGTTCAATGTGAACAACATGGAGATTACCCAGGGGATCGCCGACGCGGTGGCCCAGGAGAAGGCCCCATTGATCCTGCAGGTTTCGCGCGGGGCACGCGCGTATGCCAAGAACAGCTACCTGAAAGCCATTATCGATGTCGTCGTTCGCGAGAACCCGGGCATCCCCATTGCCATCAATCTCGATCACGGCGATACGGTGGAAACCTGCAAGGAATTCGTCGATGACGGGTTCACCTCCGTGATGATTGACGGTTCTCATCTGCCCTTCGAGGAAAATATCGCGATCACGAAGAAAGTCGTGGAGTACGCCCATCCTCGCGATGTCGTCGTCGAGGCCGAACTGGGCCAGTTGGGCGGGATCGAGGAGGATGTTGTCGGGGTCGATGATGTCAGCAAGCACCTTGCCGATCCGGACCAGGCGGTGGAATTCGTGGAAAAAAGCGGTTGCGATTCCCTGGCGATAGCCTGCGGGACCAGCCACGGGGCCTACAAGTTCAAGACCGAACCAACACTCGCGTTTGACGTTATAGAGAAGATCGGGGAAAAACTTCCTGGCTTCCCGCTGGTCATGCACGGATCAAGCAGCGTGCTGGCGGAATTCCGGGACCTGATCAATAAGTACGGCGGCCAAATGCCGGCCGCGATGGGAGTTCCTGAGGCCATGGTCACCCGGGCATCGAAGATGGCGGTCTGCAAAGTGAATATCGACACGGATTTGCGCATGGCGTTGACCGCCAAGATCCGGCAGGTATACGCCGAAAAGCCGGGCGAATTCGATCCCCGCAAGTACCTCGGCCCCGGACGGGATGCCATTCGAGAGATGGTGCGTCATAAGCTCCATGTCCTTGGCTGTGCCGGGAAGGCCCAGGAATGTCTGTAGGAGAAGAACCGGACTCGCACGGCAGGCCGGAAAACACTTCGGGCGAGGGGTACCCCGTATAAGGCTGGTACCCCTGTCCGTTGTTCGTCGCCGGTGAGCGTCCATGGTTGAAAGGAGCAGTTCGTTGGAGTCTCAAGAGCCAAGTAGACCGCTGTCTTCGCCCACGAGCTGGAGTGCGGGCGTGCGAGGCGCCCGTGTCACCTGCCTGGTGCTGTTCTTCTGTGCTTCGGCCTTTGTCCTGGCATGCCGGTTCGGAGGCTACAGTTGGGCGGCCCAGACGGGGAAAGACACCGTTGCAAAAGCCGCCGTCTCTACAAGCCGGCAGCGGATTTCTATCGTGTCGAACGACGGCACCCCGCAGGTCGATGCCGTCGCGGCGGTCTGCCGGATGATCTACCGTGGGCAATTCGAGGCGGCTGAAGAACTCACGCCGCAGGTGGAACTGTCCGGCGGTGATCGAGGGCACCAGCTTGCCGGGATACTTCGGCAATATGAGCAAATCGACGAACGCCGCAAGACGGTGCGACGCGAGGCTTTCCGCAAGCAGATGGAGGAACTCGATACGCTGAAGTCGTCCGGTGTGCTGGAGAGGCCGGATCCCGTCCTTACGGCCGAGTCGGACAGCGAAGCCGCCGAAGAACTGAGCGAGTCGGAAGCGGACGAGCCCAACGACCTTCCCGATGTGCTGGCGGTTCTCGTCAAAGCGACCGAAATCGCCGACAGCGGGCAGAAGAAGGAACTCCTCGCCGACCCATTTGTCGCGAAGGTTCTCCAGGAGGCGGTCGATCGAAGCGTCCTCCTGGAGGCGCAAGGCAAATGGCTCGATGCCTATACCAACTATTTCTACTGGCTGCAGGTAATCGACCCCAACAACAAAGGCTATTCGGAACACGCCGATGAGTTGCTCGATCGCGCGAGTATCGCCGCTTCGTTTCAGGACAGTCCGTGCGAATCCCGCAAGGAACGCTACGAGGGCGTGGAGAAGCGGATGCTGCAGAAGGCCATTGAGGCCATCGATCTGCATTACGTCAAGAGCATCGACTACTCTGAGATGGCGATCAAGGCTGTCAAACGCTGCGATCTTCTGGCGGAGGTCCTTGCCATCGCTTTCGCAGAGGGATCCGAGGCCGGGGCCAAGAACTCCCTCAAGGCGCCCAGGCCGGAGAACGTGACGGCCTGGTCCGCCGCCTTGACCGGGTTGCGGGAGCACGTCGAGCAGTCGTCCGAGAGTTTCGGGAGGGAAGATTTCCTCGCGGTCCTCGACAATGTATTGTCCCTCAACGATGCGACGGTGGAACTGCCTCAGCAGCCGCTCGTCGCCCATTTCACGGAAGCCGCCCTGGCTGCACTCGACCCGTATACCGTGATGGTCTGGCCCCGACAGGCGCAGGATTTCGAGAAAATGATGACGAATGAGTTCACGGGCATCGGTATTGAGATCTCCAAGCCCAAGGGGCTGCTGACGGTCAGCAGCCTGCTGCCGGATACGCCGGCCTACCGCTCGGGTCTCGACGCCGGCGACGTGATTGAGGTGGTTGACGGCCTTCCCACGAAGGACATGAGTCTGTTGTGCGCCGTCAAGAAGATCACCGGTCCGAAAGGCACGAAGGTTACCTTGGGCGTTAGTCGCCAAGGCAGGGAGAACAACGAGAACATCACGATTACCCGAGACCGAATCATCGTGCCGACGATCCGGGGCTGGCAGAGGACGGAAGAGGGCAAGTGGTTGTACATGCTCGACGAAGCCGACAGGATCGGTTACGTGCGAGTCACCAGCTTCTCCGGCGATACGGCCGACGATCTCGAAGATGTCCTCCGCAAGCTCGAATCGGACGGTCTGAGGGCCCTGATCCTGGACCTCCGTTTCAATACGGGCGGCCTGCTGGACAGCGCCGTGGACATCACGAACAAGTTCATTGACGAAGGGCTCATTGTCCGCACGCAGCCCAAGGCGAATATGATTCCTTCCTACGAATATGCTCGCTCGCGGGGAACGCATCCGGACTATCCGGTCGTCGTCCTGATCAATTCCGGTTCGGCGAGCGCCTCGGAGATCGTGGCCGGCGCCCTCGGCGATTCCAGGTACGAGCGGGCCGTCCTTGTCGGGACCCGAACGCACGGCAAAGGGAGCGTTCAGGGCATCACACACTATCCCGGCGGCGGCGCCCAGTTGAAGTACACGATGGCCTACTACCACCTGCCCTCGGGACAGCGCGTCAAGAGTCGCGATGAGGTGGAGAAGGAAGGACGCAAGGATTGGGGCGTCGGACCCGACGTGGAAGTGGACCTGATCAGCGACGAGCTGAAAACGATGCTGGACGTCCAGCGGGATAATGACGTGCTCGTGCAGGCGCACCGGGAGGGTGGCAACTCGGTCAAGAAGCGGACGGTGGAAGAATCGCTCGAGTCGGACTCCCAGTTGGCGGTGGGTCTGTTGGTCGCACGAACGAAGTTGATTGAGGCGGGCACGCTGCTGGCCGCGAACTGAGGCGGTTGGCACATTCTCCCGGGAGCACGAATTTGGCCAGCCAGACCGATACGTACAGGTTCGAACAGCAACGACAGGAAAAGTTGTCCAAGATGGAGGCGTTAGGGCTGGACCCCTATGGTTCACGCTACGAGAACGTCGAACCGGCGGCTTCCGCACGGGCCCGATTTAAGGACGAAGACGAGAATCAGAAGGCCCGTTGTGCGGGCAGAATCGTCCTCCTGCGGGATATCGGCAAGCTGATCTTCATCACGTTGCGCGACCGCAGCGGCACGATTCAGGTCGGCCTGAGCAAGAGCCTGCTGCCCAACCAGTGGGGGCTCGCCAAGCTGCTCGACCTCGGCGACGTCATCGGAGCCGACGGTCGGCTGGGCAAGACGCGGACCGGCGAGATCACGATCTGGGTCGAAGAAGGCGGCCTGACCTTCCTGAGCAAGTGCCTCTTCCAGCCGCCGGAGAAGTTCCACGGCCTGGCCGACGTCGACCGGCGATACCGCCAGCGCTACGTCGATCTGTGGGCGAACCCCGAGGTGATGGAGCGGTTCAAGAAGCGCAGCGAGATCGTGGCGACGATTCGTCGATTCCTCGAATCGCGAGGCTTCCTCGAAGTCGAGACGCCGATGATGCAGACCCTCGCCGGCGGGGCGGCGGCGCGACCGTTCATCACCCACCACAACTCGCTCGATCTGGATCTGTATCTGAGGATATCGCCCGAGTTGTTCCTCAAGCGTCTGCTCGTCGGCGGGTTGGAGCGCGTCTTCGAGATCAACCGGAACTTCCGCAACGAGGGTCTCAGCCGTCAGCACAATCCCGAATTCACGATGATCGAGATCTACCAGGCCTACGCCGACTACAACGTTATGATGGACCTGACGGAGGAACTGGTCGTGGCGTGCGCCGAGGACAGTGGTCTGGGCCTCAACCTGACGTTCGGGCATCATCAGATCGACCTTACGCGTCCCTGGAAACGGGCGACGTACGCGGACCTGGTGGCCCAGCACAGTGGCTGCGAGATCACGGACCTGGCCGCGATTCGGGCCAAGGCCCGCGAGTTGGAGATCGAAGAGTCGGGCATGGACGACGACGTGGTCATCAACGAGGTCTTCGAGGCCACGGTGGAGCACCATCTGGTCAATCCCACGTTTGTCTACGATTACCCGGCGGCCCTGTGTCCGCTGACGCGTCGCAAGAAAGGGGACCCTCGCATCGCGGAACGGTTTGAACTGTACGTGGCCGGCATGGAATTGGCCAATGCGTACACCGAGCTTAACGATCCGGCGGTCCAGGAGGAGAACTTTCGCATCCAGCTTCGCGGCCAGGAGGACACCATGGCCACGATGGATGCCGATTTTGTTGACGCGCTCAAGTACGGGATGCCTCCGGCCGGCGGCCTGGGCGTGGGGGTCGACCGGCTCGTCATGGTCCTGACCGGCGCGACGACGATTCGAGACGTAATCCTTTTCCCGCTCCTGAAACCCGCCGGCGAAGAGGACAAGTAGTCGCACGGTGGCCCCGGCTCTTTGAAGCGACAGTGCACTGGTCTTCTTATGCTAAAGCTGTTTCTCTGGCTCAAGTACCTGCACAGGCTGCGGATCATCCTGCTGAGCGTTGCGGCGGTGGCGATGTCGGTCTCTCTGCTGGTTGTCGTGGCCAGTCTCTTCACGGGCTTCATCGACGCGTTCGAGCGCAGTGCCGTCGAGATGATTGGGGACGTGGTCATTGCCGCACCGCCCGGGGCCAAGCTGGAGAACTATCCCGCGTTCATCGAGGAACTGGAGCAGGCGGGGATCGTCGAGTCTGCCACGGCCACGCTCGCGTCCGTCGGCCTTCTCCACGTGGGGGCGGGCAACGTGGTCCCCGTGAGTATCTGGGGTGTCGAGGCCGACCGCAGGACCCGCGTCACAGGTTTCAAAAAGACGCTGATCCGACAGGGCCAGGCGGAGGGCGAGCCGTCCTTTGATGTGCCCGGGCAGCCGGGCCGGATGGGCGGATTCGTCGGTATCGGTGTTGTGGCGAAGCCGGACGAGCAGACGGACGAATACGATCAGGAGGCGGTTCTCAAGGAGATGGTCGGCAAACGCGTATCTGCCACCACTGGTACCCTGGATGCGACCGAAGGCGCAGACCGTATTCCCAAACGCAGGACCGTTCCCTTCTACATTGCAGATGTAGTGTTCATAGGTGTGCATGAGTTCGACAGTGCCTTCGTCTACCTCCCCATCGAGGCGCTCCAGAAGACGCTGTATCCGGATGCAGAAGGGCCGCTGGCGACCAGTATCAATGTCAAACTCAAACCGGGTGCGGACCTGGATTCGTCGGTGGCGCAGATTCGCGGCCTGTGGGGCACCTTTGCAGAGCAGCAGCTTGGATGGAGTTCGTACCTCATCGCGGTGACCGAAATCGAGACGGCTCGTGGGATGCAGAGTCCATACGTAGCCGCCATCCGCCAGCAGATGGGCGTGTTGCTGCTGATCTTTGGCGTGATCAGCTTCAGCGTGGTGGTGCTCGTCTTCTGCATCTTCTACATGATGGTCAAGGTCAAGCAGCGGGATATCGCCATCATCAAGAGCTGCGGCGCAGCGAGCACGTCCGTCATGTGGCTGTTCCTCGGCTTTGGCGCCTCCATTGGCGTGGCCGGCGCCGGGGTCGGCGCCGTGCTCGGATACGTTATCACGCGAAACATCAACGTCGTGGAGGAGTGGATTCGCATCGCGTTCGGACTCAAGCTCTGGCAGAGCAGCGTATACATGTTCAGCAGGATTCCCAACGAGGTCGATTGGGCCATGGCCTTGCCCATCGTTGGGCTGGCGATCGTGGCGGCGGCGCTCGGCGCGCTGCTGCCGGCGGTGGTGGCCGCCCGGACAAGACCCGTCGAGGTCCTGCGGTTCGAATGAGACTTCAAAGACTGTACTGACGATACGTGTACAAGCTGATCCTTACAGCCCGATACCTGCTGAAACGACGCATCACGCACTTTGCGATTGCGGCGGTCGCTCTCTGCGTTTTTATCGTTGTCGTCGTGATGACCGTGATGACCGGCCTCGTGCAGGACTTCAAGCAGAAGAACCATGCCTTCTTCGGCGACTGCATCGTCGGTACGGACTCGCTCGTGGGCTATCCGTACTATGAAGAGCTTACGGAGATTCTCGAGCAGGCCGATTTCGTGCAGGCCGTATCCCCGGTCGTCAAGAACTACGCCCTGCTGAGTCCCGATGGCGACGTGAACGTGGACGTGGAGATTCTCGGCATCGATCCCATTCGGCACAGTCGAGCCACGAACTGGGACCGAACGCTGCACTATCATGCCGACGACGTAGCCAAGGCGTTTCAATCTGCCTATGAGCCGAACGCGCCCGCCTGCGTCTGGGGGATCGACCTGCTCCTGCGCCGGGATGCCCAGAACCAGTATCAATTCGGGCGGTACCCGCCGAGGGTGGCCGTCACGCTGACGTGCTTTCCGCTGACCGCCAGAGGTGCGCCGGCCAGAGCAGCCACCAGTCTCGTTAGTGCCCAACGGTTTCTTTGCAGCGACCATTCCCACTCGGGCATCGCGAGGATCGACGGCGGGTACATCTACCTTCCCCTCGAACAGGCCCAGTTGTTGTGCATGGAGGGTGAGGAAAAACGGGTCAGTGCGGTGTACGTCAAGTTCCGGCCGGGTGTGGACGTGGATGAAGGGTGTGCCCGAGTCGGGGATTTGTGGAGTCGGTTCAAGCAGGCGAAAGCGGATGCGCCGAACAGCTTCCTGCTGGATACGGTGAGCGTGCAAAGCTGGAAGACGTACCGGCGGGCCGCCATTGCCCCGATGGAGAAGGAGCAAATCCTGCTGGGCCTCATGTTCGTCCTGGTCGGCTTCACGACGGTCTTCATCGTATTCGTGGTCTTCTACATGATCG
>Ga0272441_10015765_pt1 | contig 10542 bp, 2 predicted proteins | sample SSMProp6N_FD_193582 | JGI IMG/M metagenome (GOLD analysis project Ga0272441, IMG submission 193582) | Marine sediment archaeal communities from Little Sippewissett salt marsh, Falmouth, MA, United States - SSM-Prop-6N | ecosystem: Environmental > Aquatic > Marine > Wetlands > Sediment ... | reverse complement strand
CAAAGGCTCCAGTATCCTGTACAAGTCAATGGCCTCATCGCTCACCGGCCATGGAGCCACCGAGGTCATCAAGGTCGTGACCGCGTGGGCTTTGAACAACCTCTTGGGTGCCCCTTCGGCAATGGTTCCATAACCGATTACAGTTCTGGGTCTGGCTCCTGCAAAGCTCCACTCCAGAGGCAGGTCTCCAGGATGCGGGACTGAGACGGAAAGCTTGCCATAGCTGAACTCCATTCCAACGACGTAGTTTGCGAAATTCTCCGTCGCAAACATCGGGACCAGGGTGTTGTGCAGAATCATGATCCCATCCGGTCCAACCCTCTCCCGTGTCCATTCGGCCAGCTCAATGAGTCCTTCTACATCCCAATGAGTAGTCTCAGAGAGCGCGATCGCCCCCAGGCCCTTGTCACCAGAAACACCATTTGACTCCTCTCCCACATGCAAAGGATTGTTGCAGAACATGGCGATGTGCCAGTCGTAGTAGACTCCATCAAAATCATGATTTTTCAGCACCCTATCTATGCCGAACTTGAGAAAATCCAACCAGCCAGACTTCAGACACATGTGAGCGCCGTAATAGAAGTTGGGTCTGAGGTTTCCCTGGTCGTCTACAATCCTGCCCCACTCACGTCCATGCTGTTTGAACTCTTCCGTAGACTGATGTAGTTCGTGATTGGAAAAGTAGGGCGCCGTCTTCATACCATGCTTGTGGATCAACGCTATGGTCTGGTCCATCTTTTTCATTTCTTCCGCCGGGTACGGCGGATAGGAGCCGTCCCGCCAGAAAAGACCGTCTCCCAAGTGGTCACCGTCATTGTGCAGGTGCATGGTGGTGACCCCATTGCTGGCGTTCTTCTGGATCTGCTCCTCCGACACCCAATCTCCCCTGTTCACGGCAAAGGATTTGTTAAACCAGGGATTGTAGGCATGTCCCTCCAAAATCGGTATGGCAATGTAGTAGTCGAAGGAGTATGACCCTGAGAGAGCCACTTCACCTCCTTTGGCAAGTTCATAGCGGGAGGACAGCGCCACGGGACTAATGGAAACAGCTACACCCCGGGGGTCAGTACTCGCCTGAGCGGAACAGTGCCCTGTACCGGGAATCCCTGTCATCTGATAATCCCACTGCTTCAGGTTATCGGACATGAACCACTCAATCCCTTCGACACCATGGTTCGCGAACACCAGATAGCGAGGCAGTTGCTTGGTAGCGAGAGGTAGATCGAAATGGGTTCCTGCCCGAATACGCCCCCACTGTCGGATCTGCCCATTCCGCCATGTGAACAGGTTGGGATCCATCAATTCTCGGACGCCCGGACGATATCCATACCAGGACAGGCTGGGATCGAGTATGGTGGAGAGAACGCTCACGGATCTGGCTCGAACCGAATCAGAGGAAACAATATACTCCTTGTGGATCTTTATATAGCCCCACCGATAGTTGTAGATCGTCCTGGTCTTGATACCCGAATCCTGACCCTTCTCATCCAGAAGGGAAGCTTCCACCGTGATCTCTTCCCAATCCCCAGATTTTCTGTGAGTTACGTCTGGGGATTTGTCGTAAATGTCGCGATACATCAAAGCCGTTCTGGCTCTTCGCTCGCTGGCGCGGTCTCCACGGCTAGCCAGTTGAACATTGCTCTCGATGGGCCGAACCAGCAGGTTCTCGGCCTGTCCGTGGGTGAGTCGGATACTTGAGATAGCGCCGCCACTGCGCAGGTCGTGGCGGATTGTGTAGTAAGGAGTGGACAACTCAAGTACTCCCCGCTGGTCGTTTCGTTCTATCTCATAAGATTGAGGCGCCCAGCCCCGCGACGCCGCACTGGCCGAATTCGACAGGACCATCAAGATCAGAAAAACAATCGAAGTTGCCGTCTTCATGAGGTGCTTCCTTTCTCTGTTTCGTTCATTCATGAAGGGGAGCTCGGCAGAGCCAGGCTCCTGAACTGTTGCTACCACAAAGCAACTTCTTCCACAAGCATGAATGGTCGCACCATGAATGGTCGCGGGTCTATTGGCCTAAGGCCTGCGCAGTGGGCAAACACCCTCAAATCCAAAATCCTAAGCACGAAGTACGAAACAAATTCAAAGCAAGAAACCTTAGCTCAGAATGATGGTGTTAGATTTTTGGTATGAAGAATTTGGATTTCGAACTACTTTCGGATTTCGAGCCTAGTGCTTGAGGCTAGTGGGATTTGAGCGACCGCTTTCCTATCAGGGCTGTGCTCACCACCCCTGTTCTTTCCAGTTATCTTTGTCTTGGATTCAACCATCTGAGTGTTGGGTAACGATCAGGGGGTGCGATGAAAGAGCAACAGCCACGAAGCTAGTCACTTGCTGACGCTCTTCGCCGGGAAAGCTTGCTTCCCCGCGGTTTCAGCAATCTTGCGACACCAGTCCCAGGTAGGGAGCCAGTTCGCAGTTTTGACTTCGTCCACAAATGAGCCGATGATGGCCCGATACGTATGATTTGGTTTGATAATCGGCTCGAAAAGCAAGGGGTGAACATGAGGAGAGACAAGGCAGAATTAGGACGTCTGTTGGTTTTTGTATTCTCTATCTGGGTGTTTTGGGGTGGTTTTCCAATACTTGGTCAGCGCACACCGACGGGATTAGACTTGCCGTCACCGGTCTCCATTGTCGCGGAGGGAGATTCGTTGTGGACTTCTAACGCTGACGGCTCGGCTACTGTCGAAGCAGGAGTGTCCGGTCATCTTTCGCACGCTGCCTGGTTTCAAGGTGATCGGCCACCTCGCAGTGAAAGGGTGGTACTGGAACTGGAGTACTTGGACAACTACGAAATTCCGGCTGTGGCGCAGATATTGGCCGGAATGGATACAGAAAGAGGAGGTTGGTTCGAACTCCATCGTTTTGGGGGGACCGAGAGCGGCGATTGGGAGAAGATTCGTATTCCCGCTCCGGCTGATCTGATCTGGCAGCATCTGGATGACAAGACTATACGGTTCCGCTTAACCTCCAGTTCTGGCCCGCTGACCATCCGCAATCCAAGGCTCACTTCCGCTCGCCCCGATGACGTCGCGACCTGGAACGCAGAAACCCGGGAGTGGGTGCGACGCGAACAGCATGAACGAGTCAGTGTGAATCCGATTTTCTGGAAGAGCCGTCAAAGCCCTGTCCTTGAGGGGGAAACAGCCAAGCAGGCAATGGTGGTGTTCAAGCGCGACTACATGTACCTGGTGGATCCGCGCAGTGCACCTCAAGTAGGCGAAACGAAATTCCCTGCTGAAATCCGCATGTTTCTCAATGAATACCAACCGCTTCAGCTGGGGGTTTATGCGAATGGCCAGGATTTGAGAAATGTAGAAGTAAAAGTAGACCCTTTGGAAGGTGGTCGGATCGATTTCACTCTTCGTGCAGCCGAATATTCGATTGTCAAGAGCCAGAAAGCTGGCTACTTTCTTGACTATTTTCCCCAGCGTCTATGGCCCGCATATCCTTTTGATGTCCCTGAGGGTCGCAGCCACTTGGTGCTGGTGGATTTCCAGACGATTGACGGCAGGGCCAGGAGTGGCAGGTATGAGACCAAGGTACACTTCACGGCAGACGGCCTTGGATCGGTAAGTGTTCCAGTTGTCATCGAGGTACTTCCCATCCGTCTGCTGACGATGGAGGAAGCAGGGCTTCGCATGGGCGGCTGTGTCACAGGTTTGCTTCCTGAATATGAGATGGAGGCCCTCAATGAATACAACCACAACATGATCAACATCTGGTACGCAGGTGCACGGCCGGAGATCATCAAGAAAGAAAAGGGGTTCGATCTTGATTTTCGTGTGATGGATGATTTCATGATGCGTGCCAAGCGACAGGGATTTAACGACATCGTCTATTTCCTTGGAGGCAACCCCCCATTGTTTCCTCGGACAATCCATTGGCCACGGACGATCGCAGCAGCACTCCATGGAATCGCAGGTGAAGAATGGAGGGAACTAGCCTTCCAAGACCCGCATAAGATCCCTCCGATGCTGGTTGATGAGATGGTAGAGTGGGCTCACCTCTTCGGCAAACATGTGGCCTCCAATCCTTGGCCGAACGTTATACTCACGCCCTTCGACGAACCGGCAAAATGGGTCCAGTACTACACCAACTCGGGGATGCTACCTCACATCAAGGACCAGTTTATCGAACAGGTGAAGTTGCTTCGGCGAGGATGGCCTGAGGTAGAGATCTATGGTTCGATCCACCACTATTACGGCGGTATTGATTTTCTGGATTACGTCGACATCTTCTGTACCAACGCCATCGAGGAGAACCACAAGTTGGGAGAAGAAGTAAGAATGTCGGGCACGGAATTCTGGCAGTACACTGGTACCACTGATAAAGGCCTTCCCGGTAGAGCTCGATATGCATTTGGCCATTACTTTGCTTCCCACGACAGCAGAGGTTCTTTGGTCTGGGCATACAATTGGGGTAAGCGTTTCGACACAATTGACGGCAACAACTGGATGTATGTTTGGAATACTCCTTTTGACCTCGTTCCAGCCCCCTATATGATCGGCATGCGTGAAGCATGGGACGATCGTCGCTTGCGAGAGACAGTAAGAAAATTGTCCCGGGATAAGGGTGTTGATCTGATGTCATTTTGGGGCAGACTGCACGAGGAGATCGCCGCGGAACGTGGCCTTGGTGGAAGAAACACCGTGGATGACTTTTGGGAAACAGCAAAAGAAGATCAGACCATGGAACGCTGGAAAAGCGAAATGATCGAGAAAGCGCTTTGGTTGCAGCAGCAGTAATGGGCTCGACTCAACTTCAACGATGGAGGTGAAATGACAACCAGAACTTGCCTGGTCATCTGTTCGATAGTTTTTAGTTCTAATCTATTGTCGGAACCCGTGATGGCTCAGGAGCCGGATTCCTGGAGTCTTAGCGCTCTGCCAAGTTCCGTCAGGCTGGACCCTTCGAGTGGGAAAATCATAGAGGACAGGCCAGATCTCTATCAGATGAATTCTCTTGGCGATCTGCTTTCAAGTAATTGGATTTTCGATGGGGAATCCGTACAACTCCATGCCGCCCGTGGTGAGTATGTTTCGTTTCAACTCGTTATTGAGAAAAAAAGGGCCGGCACACTGAAGGACATCATTGTTCAAATGTCACCCTTCTCAAAGGAAGGGAAGGAGTTGGAAATACAACCCGAGCTGTTTCTCGAGTGGGCGGTGGAGGTGAAGGTCCCCTCTACCGGCTATGAGAAGACCTCATTAGGCTCGGGCTGGTACCCAGATGCCTTAATTCCGCTGCACCTGATTGAGCAGGATATTTCGCAGGCCCGCAGGCTTCGCTATCCGCTGGAGTTGCCGGACTTTCGCAACCGAATCGATGACCAACGTTTTCTCCAGATCTGGGTTGATCAATTTGTTCCGACTGGTCTTGCAGAGGCGGCCCGAGGTGACTACACAAGTCTCATCAATGTGAGTATTGGAGGGATTTCCAAAGAGCTGCCTGTGAATCTAAGAGTTTGGGACTTTGCTCTCCCCAATCAGAACCAGTTGATGGGCGGATTTCAGCATGAAGGGTTCTTACGAAGAATGAGCGAAAGCCAGGAACTTGAGGTTTATCAGCTTTTCAAACGTCACAGGGTGGTGCCGACAGATCCTACTTACGAGCCGCCCATCCAGGTCTCTGAAAACGGGAAGGTTGAAATTGACTTCACCATTTACGACGATCGCCTGAAGAAGTACTTCACAGGTGCAGCCTTTACGAAGAGCCACGGCTACCCTTACGGCCCTGGATACGGCGAGCCGATCGAACAGTTTGTGCTTCCTTTCGACGTCTATGGGAAACATGGAGGTGGAGGCTGGCCCGATATCGTCAAGAAGGACCTAAAGGGAAGCGCTGACCCGATGGATGACTACGGTCAAGCCGCAATATTGGAGCGCGAACCTGAGCGGCAAAGAATCTACGTGGAGTCAATCCGCCAGGTGCGAGAACATCTGCTGAGTATGATCGACCTGAGTAAGACCGAACTCATTGTCTATCTCAATGGGCTAGATGAGTCCTATTTCCCTGAGGCCTGGGCGCGAATGGCGTTCTGGGGTGAGATCTATGACAGACACTTCCCAGAAAGTAACTTCAGAGTGGATGGTTCCTACAGTCCGGAAGCCATGCAGGTGATTCACAAAGCTCTGGACTATTGGTGCTGCCACACGATTGGCTATGACATCGAGACAATTGAGGCAAACCGGAAGCTGGGAGTCGTAGACTGGCTCTATGGTCCACAGATGTACGAGCGCGAAGAGAATGGCTGGTGTGGAAGTTCGACCTTCATGGACCTGGAGTTGACAAACGAGAGGCTGATCAGTTGGTCCTGCTGGAAGTACGGAACCCGGACCTGGCTCAGCTGGGGAATGGGGGCCGGTTGGCGGACAGGATGGTACAATTCGGAAACTTTCAAGGACTACTTTCGTGACCACGGTACAGGCCCTCTAAGTCATCGGAACTACAACGGGAATGCAATGTCGATCTATGCTCCAGGTGTACTCCCGGGTGTGAATGTAGTTTGTCCCTCCATACGTCTGAAGAACAACCGGGATGGCGTCGAGGAGTTCGAGTATTTGCGATTGCTCAGTGACCTGGACGGTGAAAGCGCGCGAGCAGATGCCATTGTGGAGAGAATCGTCTTCAATCCGTATGGCAAAGCGTCGATCGGCAATCTGGAGGCCTGGAACCACAATCCTGAGCAGTGGGATGCGGCTCGTATTGAACTGGGAAATTTGATCGAGGCGAAATCCAGGAACTAGTTGGGTCACTTGATACCAGGCTCTTGACGGAAGAGTCCTTAGCCGAGTTGTCTCTAATTAGGGCAAGCCTATTTCCGTCTCTTTCATGTCGTCCCTGACAGGACTCTGGAATACAATTAGACCTGATTGCTCGTAGTTCTTTTCGATTGTACGATATCCAGGGGGTTATATCGTGACGGAGTAACTGACTGGCGCATCGACACAATCAAGCGCCCTTGAGAGCTTGATGCAAGAAGGGGGTCCTATCACACATAAATTCCTTGTCCTGACAGTTTTGTATCTATTCTCAGTGTCCGGATTGGCGCAGCCGATTGTGGACCAGTCAGGACGCGACGAGGGCTCGAAAACCGTCAGAATCCCCCGAGTCTGGTTGAGCGCCAAAGAGGTGTTGATCACCGCACATCGCCAGACAGGACTGAAGTACGCGGTCCTGCCACCTCAATTTGAAATACCGGTTGGCCCCTTTCAAATCGATGACTCGATCGGTCTTCAGGAACTGGTCGATAAGGTGGGCACGGCTACTGAGACTGAGGTGTTTTGGATTGATGACATTGCCACCTTTGAGCCAATATTGGAAAAGGCCCTTCTAGAATCGGTGCTCAGGTCAGAGGACTCGTCTCAGTCACCGCGCATGCACGTGGCGCAACTCGCGCAACTGAAACACTCGCAGACAGTCCCGGTCCTTTCGGCACTAGCCGGTTCGTCTGATGGTTCGACAAGGTTTCATGCGCTGGCTGCCCTGACAGAACTGGAAGGCGATTTTGTCAGGAACACTTGGCCTGGAAGGCTCTCAATCTTTGAAGTCCTGGCTGAGAAGCTGGACCGTGATGCGCTGTTCTTCGCCTTGGAAGAAGGCGGACCTCCTGGGGGTCAGGTTTGGAAAATGGCTGCTGAGATTCTGGGGCGTGCCCGGGAGCCCAGCCTGACCCGAGCCGTTTGGTGGAATCTCTGGAAGAACCGACCGGGAACCATCCGGATGACGCTCTGGTGTCTCGGACGATGTGGAGACCCTTCCGGTCTAGGTCCGTTGGGAGAGAGCATCTCGAGAATCTCGACGAACGATGTTGCGGATGACTATTTGGCTGCTATCGCTTTGGGAAAGTTAAATGGGGTCGATCTTCTGGTCCGACAGAGTCATAGCACTCAAGTCGATGTCCGACGTGCCGCAGCCTTGGGACTGGGTCTTTGCGCGGACAAAGCCGCTGCATCCCGGGCTCTGGAAGGCTGCCTTGGGGACATTGACCCTGCCGTCCAGTTCATCACTTGCCAGTCCCTGGGTCGGCTCGGGAAAACTGAGCGACTGGGAAGGTTGCTGGGGGGAGACACACCTAGAGCGCTGTGGATTGCGGCATTGGAGGCGCTGTCTGAATCGGTAGACTTCGAGGAGTTCTTGGACCCTCTCACCGCCTCTCTGGACGACGATCCGTTTCGGCTGGCCAAGGTTGCCGAAACATATGGCCGGCATGGAGGAGAGTTGGCCAGTCGATTTCTTCCCCGACTTCTGAATCATACTGACCGATGGGTCCGAGCTTCGGCAGTAGAAGCCTTGGCAAAACTTGGTACTTCAGTAGCCATCACCCGCGCTGCTCTTTTGGCAGAGAACGCTGCTGAGGATCCCGAGGTCCGTATCGCAGCCTTGTTGGGACTTGGTCGAAGTTTCTCGCCGGAGGCGGCTGGGCCGCTTTCCAAGGTAGCTGGGAACGTCGCGGAACATTACAGGTTGAGACATTACGCAGTAATGGGACTCACTCGTCTCGCAAAAAGCACCGGGCACAGGAAACTGGAACAGCTTGTCAATCCTGAGCTACCTGAGTTTCTCCCGTTCGCCGTCCGACACGTACGCTTTGAGACACCTGTGAGAACTGCGTCTGAACTTATCCCTTTGCTAACCCATGGTGACCGCGAATCAGCCTGTGCCGCAGCCGGTAACCTGGCCGATCTAGGCTATGGCCCGGCTGTGCGCGAGTTGCTAGAGGGAAGTGACATCTTTGACAACCACACCCGAATGATGCACTCCTGGGGTGCGATCAGGGCTGAAGGGTCAGAGGCTGCGGAAGCATTGATCAAGGCAGCTCAAAGCCGCCGCAGACTGATCCGTCAGGGAGCCGCCTTGAGTTTAGGAGGACGTCATGAACCGGGAGCGGTCGATGCGCTGATTCGATTCACGTCAGACAAGGAAGACGGTGTTCGGGCAGCAGCGGCGCAATCACTGGGCCTGACAGGTGATCCAGCAGCGATACCAGCCTTGCTTGCTTTGGCTGAATCTGATTCGAGCCAGGCTGTTCGGTTGGAAGCGATCCGAGCCTTGAGAAGCAGGGACTTTGCGGATCATCCACTCGTTAGGAATGCTCTTTCCAACTGGGCTGGAGACACGAGTTCTCGAAGGCCCATCAAGGAGCAAGGCGCAAACACTTTTGTTTTGAGAAACTGGGCGGAGGCCTATCGCGAAGATCTCTCTACGAATCTTACCTATGAAACAACGATGTGCTATGACTCGCATTCCAAACGCGTGATCATGTGGGGTGCACACGGTCGCCGCTACGATACTCCTCAGACCGGTCAGACATGGTTTTTCGATTCGGGCAAGAGTGTTTGGCAGAGGCTCATCGGATCGGCCCAGTGGCCAAATGGCTCTTGCTGCAACAGGCAAATCGTCTTCGACAGCTCAAACAAGCTAGCCGTAATTGCCAAGAGTGGAAGAGGGGCTTCCAGGGGCGGACATGGGTGGCTGAATGGCTTGCGCGGAAACCTTAGCTTCTCCATCCCATGGGTACTCGATGTTCGAGACAATGAGTGGTACCCGATGAGGCCGATTGGATCTTTTGGCAACCTGGGCATGGTGGGAGGATCTTATGATCCACAGCACGGCCTCAATGTCTGGTGGAGAGGTGAAATTCTGGCTTACGATGCCTACGCCAATTCCTGGCTGCGCAGGGACGACCCGCCTGGTCCGGAGCCGGAACGCGCAGGTAATCACTCTGCGGTTTTCGATCCGGTGACTGGCAGGTTAATTGTTGTTGGTGTGAATTCAACCTGGGCCTACGATCCAGTCAACAACCAGTGGGAGGATTTGCTGCCCAATGGCGATGCTGGCCCCGCCGAGGCGCCAATGGTCTATGATTCGACGAATGATGTCATGCTGGCATTGAAAGAGGCGGGCCACGATCCGATGCGGGTTTGGGTCTATCATTTGCGCCAGAATCGCTGGGAAATACTCCCTGCTGTCCAACCGGCGCCTCAGTACGGAACCATGTTTGATGCCACTTATGACCCTGAACACAATGTTGTAGTTATCAGTGGAAATGAGTCGATGAGTTGGTCAGGGGCGCTAACTGCACGCGAGACATGGACCTATCGGTATAAACCAGTTGACGACAAACCGGATCGAAACGAACTGGAACTGAAGGTAGCCACGGCTGAGGATGGCACAGCTAGGCTTATCTGGAATACTCGCTCTTCAGAAGAAGTGTCGGGCTATTCGATACTGCGAAAGAAGGCGGAGAACCCGTTGGTTGGTGATTGGGAATCCATAGCCCAGGTCTCTGGAGAAGTGAATACGTATGTTGATTCAGATCTTCCCGGTAAGGGGTTGATCTTCTACTCGTTGGTGGAGCTGAAAGAAGAGCAGCCAGCCGGTCTTATGAGCACACCTGTCAGAACTGCTCCTCCAGCCCTTCGCTGGGCAGCGGCTGTCTCGATTCCTGGTGGAGTGAGAGTCAGATGGCAGCCCTGTAACTCGGAGGATGTCGTCGGTTATCACGTCTTCAGGACCAGAGCGGATGTTCGC
>Ga0272441_10015763_pt1 | contig 10542 bp, 7 predicted proteins | sample SSMProp6N_FD_193582 | JGI IMG/M metagenome (GOLD analysis project Ga0272441, IMG submission 193582) | Marine sediment archaeal communities from Little Sippewissett salt marsh, Falmouth, MA, United States - SSM-Prop-6N | ecosystem: Environmental > Aquatic > Marine > Wetlands > Sediment ... | reverse complement strand
GCAACAAGAAGGGGATGCCCGTATTTTATGATGATGTTAGGATCTTAGCTCAACCGAAAGATGGTGTACAGCCAATGTATACTGATAAAGTTGGCTTAAATGCTTACTATAACTATGAGCAACCATACCCTTATTATGGCGTCCGGGCGAGTTCAGGTTCACACCACTACTCTGAGATTGATACGCAGTTGCTGCTTGCTTACGATCAGGTTGCTGAAGCTCTTGACTTGAAAACTAGGAATGTTATTGAAGGATATTTCAGGGCGCAGGCTAATTACGTAAGGACATATCCTCGATACCTGACCAACATGGATCCCGTGGTTATAAATTCCGTCATAATCTGTGGCAGAGTTATAGGAGAACCCGAGTTTGTCCATGGCGGAATTAATCACTTAAAGATGTTTCTCAAAAGTCAATTCTTTCCTGATGGTATGTGGAAAGAAGGTTCACCTGGATATGGCTTACATGTTTATGAACATCTCTATGACGCTCTAGAGCATTTGAAAGGATACCGAGACCCTGATGGATATATCGGAAAAGAACAAAACGTGCATTATGATTTATCTTTTATTGAGGATTTTGAGAAAAAAGTAACAAACATTGAAAGAGCTTTAAGGAAGTTTCAGTTGCCCGATGGTACGTTGGCTGCTGTTTACGATACTCATCCCAGCATGCTTGTGAAAGCTGAAGACCAACCCTTAATGGAATCTAAACCTGACCTTTTGTGGTCTACTGGGCATGGGACGCTTGGTATGGGGAGTGGTGATAATCAAATACAGGCCCGGATTCAATTTATGGGTCATGTCGGGCATTATCATTATGACATACTTGGTCTTCAGCTTTTCAACAAGGGCAGAGAAATAGAATCAGAGGTGGGATATACGCTCACCAAATTGCGCCCGTATTCTTCTTCAACATTCGCTCATAATCTTATAATGGTGGATGAGTCAAATCAGGTGCGTGCAAGGGCAAGAGACGATAATCCTTCAATGGGAGGGAAGTTGATATACTATGGAGTGCAAGTCCCGGAAGTACAATTCATATCCGTCAATTCAGAAACTGCATATCCACATCTCAAGAAATATAGGCGGTCATTGGCTTTGATCAAGGTATCAGAAAAAAAGAGGTATCTTGTTGATCTTTTCGAAGTTTCTGGCGGTAGTCAGTATGACTGGTTGCTTCATGGGGATGCGGACCGGAACGGATCCGTTGTCCTTGAGAATATTGGTAACCGTTCTGGAGCTAAACTTGATTTTAGAACAGATCGTTGCGGTGGGGGAAAATTGCAGACCAGTTTTGATGATATCAGCACCAAAGATTTAAGAGATTATCTCAAGAGTAATCCACTTGGGTTGGTACGAAATATGAAGACCGCCTGCACTGATGAACAATGGGCAGCTACTTTTAAATCTGTTCCGGATGATGGAACAGCTCTTAGAGTTACTATGATTGGAAAATCTGAGACAGAAATAATTTCCGGTGATATTCCTTCAATCAGGCGCTGTCGCACAATGATTGAAGGACGCAATCGGGAACGTACAGACAAAGCCATGAACTTTTGGATGCCGATCGTTATCGCAAGACGTAAAGGGAAGTCATTGGATAGTACTTTTCTTGCCGTTCATGAACCCTATGCAGATGAACCCTTCATTAAATCCATTTATCGAGAAGGGAAGGCATTGATTGTTGAAACAGAGAACTGCAAAGATGTGCATCTGTTTTATGGGAATAACGGTAATTATAAAATGAAAGGAAAATACGGGTTTCTGCGTCTACGAAAAGATTCCGTTATAAAAGCGTATCTAGCTGATGGAACTTTGTTAGATTACAAAAATTGCACCATTCAACTTGCTCCTGAAAATAATGGGGAAATAATAGACAAGAGGGGAAATATAATTACGCTTTCCGGGGAGTGTTCACTGGATAATGGAGACAGGATATATCTAGAATTTCCGAGTGGAGAAGTATATTCTGTTAAGATTGTTAAGGTAAATACTCAAAAGCCTGTGACAGAAGTGATATTAAAGCATGATCCCGGTTTTGAAATTAACAAAGATGGTACAGCAGGCAGATTTACATCATTCCCAAATACACATTTCACGGGTCCAGTAACATATCGAGTTCCCCGGTGGGGGGCATATCAGGCCAATTGACAAATTTACAACGTGTTGAAACGCAATATAATTACATGAGATTTGATTTTAGGGTAAAGATGATTAGATGTTTTTAAGTGTACATAATAAACAAGTGATAATCAAACGTTACCGCCGGGATGATATTGGTATTCCATTATACCGTTCATTAAACAGGTTCATTGCCGGAGTATTTTGCTCTGTTATCTTTCTTTATGCTTTTTTTGGTATCAACAATTATTCAATGATTGTTGACAACAGCAATATCTTTGCTGCCAATGTCGTCAATGTGATCTGTTATTTTCTCATTCTCTTTGCATTTATTAAATGGAAAATATCTCCGACCATGATGACAATTATCACTGTATTGTACAGTATGATTTTTGTGGCTCTAAATTTATACCTTTTTTGGGATAGCACGGGGGCTTTTTTTGAATTTACTGGTTCAGATTCATATAATTACCATCAGTTTTCCACTACTGTCTCAGAAATGGGTGTAATAGATGGCATTAAAGATTATGTAGAAAACACCAGGTATGACTTTGATGACGCAGGATTTGTTTTCTATTTATCAGTTATCTATTGGCTCACAGATTCAATATTGCTAGAGAGACTGATTAATATTCTACTTAATGCAGCTTCAGTTGTCCTCATTTACAAAATATCGAAAAGGTTCATTATCCGGAAACTTGCCATAATTACCTCAATATCATATGGGATTGCATCCTTCACGATATATTATCAGTCGAGTGGTCTTAAAGAAATATTAATGATAACGCTTGTGCTCATAAGTTATTATTTATATTATCATTTCACTGATAGAAGAACTGTTTTGAGGGGTGGGATGTTCATTCTAGTGACTTCGATGTTGATGTTCTTTAGGATACCGCTTGTGATTTTCATCTTTTTATCAGTTGCTATCACAGAATTTATAAATAGACGAGGGCTATCCTTCGGCAGGCTGATTGTTACTTTTCTAGCTTTATCAGCAGTCTTGGGAGTTGGTATATTGCAATATGACAAATTGGAACAGTACACTCGTCGTTTCAATACTCCACTTCGTATTGACGCAGCTGAAAAGGGGTTGGAAAGACCTAGTGTGAGCCTTTTTATGAGGAGTACTGCCATGCTTGCCGGGATTTTTGGACCCTTTCCCAGTGTGGTTCCTTTAGATAATAATCAAGATACTGTTATGCATGGCCCCGGATTAATTCTAAAGGCGTTTTTGAGCTCATATTTCATATTTGGCGTTTTTTTTGCTTTCAGACGTAAAATCTATTTATTTTTGCCATTAATTCTTTTTTGCCTCATGCACATAGTAAGTTTGTCCTATTTGGTTCATACCTTCAAAATTCGAAATGTACTTCCGTATTTCCCTTTTTTCTTTCTTATAGCTTACTACGGATTCCAAATGGTGATTTGTAATCAACACCCAGCGGTGCGACAGTCTGTTTTTTTAACTAATTTCTTTGTTATTATGATTGTGTTCTTTTGGAATTATCTTCGCTTCTGAAATTTAATATTGTGTATATATGGAAACAAAAAGAAATATAATAATTGTATACCATACCTTGCCACAATACAGATTTGACTTCTTCAATTTGCTAAACGATAAGTTAATTAATATTGACAGATCATTGGTAGTTATTGCCGGTACTTCTATGGGGCAAAAGGAGATCAAAGAAATCAATGGCGAGCATTCCTTTTCAATTGATAGGTACAGAAGAACAGGATTTTCTCTTTTTGGCTTTCAAATTCAGTGGGGAATTGGATTGATTCAGAAGGTTTTTGACTATAAACCTGAACAGGTTATTTTTATGTATAACGCAGGAATATTGAATTACAGCCTTCTAATGTTATTACTTCGCTGTAAGAAAATACCATACATGATATGGGGGTCAGGCCATCGTCGGGTAGGATTAAACGACTTTCAATATAAGGTAAAGTATCTTTTTAAAAATGCTTTTATGAAAATGGCAAGCGGATATATTGCATACAGTGAGCATTATGCTAAGCAATTAGAGAGATCAGGATTTGACAAAGAAAGGTTATTTTGCGCGCAAAATACTATTAATGTTGAGAGAATTATACGCAACAGGAAAAGGAGACAAAGCACCGATTTAAACATTGTCTTTAAATTTTTGTTTGTTGGTGCTCTGATTCCACAAAAAAACATTGATAAGTCTATATATGTTTGCAGTCAATTAAGAGATGAAAAATATGAATTTGTATATGACATTGTTGGTGGGGGGGCAATAATAAATGATCTCAAGGCGACAGTAGAAGCAATGAAATTGGAAAATATCGTAGTTTTGCATGGTCCCAAATATGGCGAAGAAGTGGCATCGTTTTTCCGAACAGCAGATGCTTTTATTTTACCTGGAACAGGAGGGCTTGCTATCAACGAGGCCATGGCTTATGGCTTGCCAATAATCGCGACACCAGGTGATGGTACAGGGTACGATTTAATACGTAACGGTGAGAATGGTTTTTTGCTTGAATTCGATTATTCGCTTAACGAACTATACGATGTCATGAAATATCTTTTGCTTTGTGGCAATGTTAAGCGATATAAAATGGGGGAAAAGGGCCTTGAAATATTGAAAAATAGGGCTACGTTAAACAAAATGGTTAATAACTTTTATAAAGCCATAATGAAAAATAAACAGAATTGAAGCAGTGTGTAATGTGATTTTTCATTGCGTTAAAATGCGGAACACTGATTTACATAAATAAGGAGAGAACAGGATTGTTTTTCGCACTAACAATTGACGTGGAAACCTATTCCTTTGGGACTAACAGATATGAAGACTCAATCGCGACGGATATACTTCATGTAGGCTTGCGGTGGTTGCTCGAATTGCTGGAGCATCACAGGATCAAGGCAACCTTCTTTTTTACGGGCCATATTGTCGCGTTAGAACCTGAATGTGTCCGTCTCGTACAAGCCGCAGGTCACGAGATTGGTTGTCATGGATATTCCCACGAACTCGATCGCGCGTTCGATACATTGCCCCCTATGATGAACAGGTCTGGGATTTGATCTGTCAGGGCGCGGATGAGGAACTCGCCGGATATCACTATTTTTTCGGTGCCTATTTCAAGCAATTAATAATGGAGTGGAGATTCAATACCCTGTTACAGGAGATGTCAACATATATACGGAAATATCGTTCACCAGTCGCTTTCACGTACCTGGGATTATACATGGCGCCTTCTTTTTTTAAGAATTTTCTCGCAAGGCAATCTCATAATTATACAACCGATGATTTTTATCAGACAGGCAGACGGGATACTCAGATAAAGGACAGTCTCTACAATCCCAGGACCTTGAACGAATCTCTTCTTCAGCATTTTCGCTATAAACTGGAACATCTTCTGAAATGGGAAGATCATAACAGCATGTGGTTTTCATTGGAATCGCGTGTGCCCTTTCTAGATCATAACATTGTTGAGAAAACATTAAGTTTGCCACCGGAACGCCTAATCAATAAAGCAACGACGAAAGTTATTTTGCGTGAAGCTATGAAGGGGTTATTGCCCGAAAAGATAAGATTGAGACAGGATAAAATAGGTTTTGCAACACCATGGGAAATGTGGTTTCGAACAGAACAATTTAAAGAATTCACTTTAGACATTATTAAATCATCGAGCTTTCTTGATCATGGGTATTTAGATGTCAAAAAGTGCCATAATGCATTTACGATGCATCGCGAAGGCAAAACAAATATTTCCAAGGAGATCTGGAAATGGGTCAACTTGGAGTTGTGGTTTCAAACATATATTGATTGAAAGTTCAAGCATCCTATGAAAATACTAATTGATATTGGCCATCCTGCACATGTGCATTATTATAAAAATTTTATAAGAATTATGGAAAGTAAAGGTCATAGTTTCTTTGTAACTGCGCGTGATAGGGAGTGTGTTAAGGAATTATTGAATTATGAGGACATAAATTTTGTTTCCCGCGGGAAAGGTGCTAAATCAACAACTGGAAGGATTTATTATTTAACCAAAGCCACGATGCTAATATTATTATATTCATTAAGATTTAAACCTGATATTTTGTTGGGACATGGTTCTATTTACGCAGCTTTAGCGGCAATGATGATTGGTAAGCCTTGTGTGCTTACGAGTGATACTGATTCTACAAAAGTACATAAACAGCTAATAAAAATAATTTCTGTTCTTTTATCACCATCCTGTTTTAGATATAAATACGGTGTAAAGCATATCTTATTCGATGGATTTATGGAAATGATGTATCTGCATCCAAATTACTTCAATACGAACAGAGATTTAATAGAAAATTATTTGCCGAATAATTCAAAAAAAAATGTTTTAATGCGTTTTGTTTCTTGGGATGCATATCATGATAAAAATATTTCTGGATTACCAAATGATTTGAAAAAAAAATTAGTGGAAACGCTTGAACCTCATTGTAATATATTTATATCATCTGAAAACAAAATGGATAATTATCTTGAAAAACATAGAATTAAGATACCACCGTATTTGATGCATTCTTTTATTAATTGCATGGATATGTTTATTGGAGAAAGTGCCACCATGACATCTGAAGCAGCCTTATTAGGTGTGCCTGCTATTTATTATGACTGTTATGGCAGAGGCTATACTGATGAAGAAGAAAAATATGGTTTAGTTTATAATTATAGATGTACTGATGGGTTAATCGAACAAGCGACGAAGCTATCTTTATCTCCAAATCTCAAGAAAAGTAAATTCAGAAATTTAAAAAGATTATTAAAGAACAAGATTGATCCTACTGCTTTCCTTGTATGGTTCATAGAATGTTTTCCTGATAGTAAATATAAAATGTGGCGAAGTGCGAAGACCCAATACAAATTTAAATGAATTGTTGGGGAAATATCTAAATGGCATACAATAACAGAAGTCTAAAATCAATTGTGGTAGGCATTTGGAGAAGGTTGCTGACCATAGTTATTCCCTTCTCTTTTCCTGCTCAATTAACGACATTTCTACATAGATTACGAGGTGTGAAAGTAGGCAGGGGTTCAAAAATAAATAGAACCGCATACATTGATGATGCTAATGCAAATTTAGTGGAGATTGGAGAAAAAGTATGGGTAACAGCTGGCGTGATGATACTGTGCCACCAAAGGAATTTAGAATATTATGAAATTGGCAAGCCAGTTATGGATTGTCCCTTAAAACATGCTAAAGTTATTATTCAAGACGGAGCCCATATTGGCATAGGCGCAATCATCATGCCTGGCGTTACAATCGGGAAAGCGGCTGTGATTGGTGCTGGTTCCGTTGTATTAGATGATATTCCTTCCTATTCTGTTGCTGTCGGTATACCTGCAAAAGTAATAAAAACATTTCACAAATGAATTTGATGTCACAGAAACGAAAGTCAAGATAAATGAGGGCTGATTTCACTCTTGATGTTTTTATCCGTTTATTAACGACTCTTCAGTGTCAGGGCTTTTCGTTTCAGTCTTTTGAAAATTTTTTCAAATTGCCTGAGAAAAAGGTTATTATTCTGCGCCATGATGTGGATCGCCTACCGACCAATGCGTTAACGATGGCTCGCAGGGAGCATGCAATGGGAGTAGCAGCCACGTATTATTTTCGGACAGTGCGTGATAATTGGGATATTCAGATTGCTCGGGCAATTTTCGGTCTTGGGCATGAAATCGGATATCACTATGAAAACATGGAAACGTGTAACGGTGATTTGCAATCAGCCATTAAAAATTTTCAAACAAACCTGACAAAAATTAGACTAGTTTATCCAGTGAAAACCATTTGCATGCATGGAAGCCCCCTTTCTAAGTGGGACAACCGGGATTTATGGAAGACATACGATTATCGAGATTACGGTATCATCGCAGAGCCTTATTTTGATGTGGATTTTAAAGAGGTACTCTATTTAACGGATACGGGTCGACGCTGGGATGGTGATCGTGTGTCGGTGCGGGATAAAGTTTCAAGTACTTCGGCTCTTTGTGCACAATATCGGTTTAAGCATACACACGATATTATTGATGCTGCTGAAAAAGGATTGTTGCCCGATAAAATCATGTTAAATGTTCATCCCCAACGGTGGACGAATAATCCTGTTTCGTGGATGCGGGAATTAATTCTCCAGAATATGAAGAACGTGGTGAAGATGTTTTATGTAAAGTAGTATGTTTATGCCGGTCTGTTAAGCGGTGTTTGTGACCCTACTTTTTTTATTAGTTTTCCAATAACCGTTTTGTCGGATCGTGGTCGATGACCCTGAAATTGTATCGTTCCCCATTATTCTTAGCCTTTCTTGATTTTCTGATTTTCAATGGCGCATTCTTCGGAATGAATTATTGGAAACGGGGGACGTTTGTCCTTTCGCCTCTGTACGAAAAGTTACTCGTCATACTTTTTCTTCTATGGTTGATTGTTTCGATTGTAACGAAGAAATTCCGCTTTGATTTCAGGCGGTCCTATTGGGATTTATTCTTCCTCCTCGCGCGGTCGACATTATATCTCGTCTATTGTGTGGCCATCGGGGTGGTGGCTTTTGTACTGCAGCGGTATTCGCGGGTGCAGGTATTCGGCACCTGCTTCCTTCTTTTTGTGGGAGAATTACTGCTGTTTACCCTGCTGTTTATTATGGTACGACGTGATGCGGCCATGCAGGGGGCGAATTCCGGTGATATCAAATCTGGGGCATCACTGCAGCCCGAGCGCCGGCACCTGCTCATCTTGTCGGTTACCGATTTTATATTGGTAACAGGCATCTTTTTCATTGTGCATTACTGCAAGCGCGGGACGTTTACGCTGTCTCATAACTATGAGGAATTGCTCCTTATCATGTATGGCCTGTGGTTGGCCACTGCGCTGGTAACACGGAAGTTTTATTCCGGCTACCGTAATTACTACTATGCCATAGCTCAGTGGGTAAAGGCGATTATCTTCATGGGCGCGACGATGGCCGTTTTGATCTTTGCCTTCAGGATGTTTTACTATTCACGGTTACAGGTTTTTTCATATCTTTTGGTCCTGCTGATAGCGGAGTCGATTTTCTACGCCTTCTTTTATGTGCATGGTGTGGTAAAAGCGGGCGATAGCGATATCGAATCGGCAGACGAGGTGAAACAGGCAATACTGCAAGCGCCGTTGTCTTTTGACCTTGATATTGAGGATTTGCGCGCTCGGCTGACTCGCCCGATTCGGACGAAGTTGAGTGCGATCATGCTGGATTCGCCGGAGACCTTTCGCTTTATCGATGAAACGGTCGATCTGTCCCATATCATCAAGGCGGAAACAAGCATCATCAACAGTTCCGAGATGTTCTATATCACAAATATCAACGAGCATCCGCGGCGTCTCTTCATCAATACGGGACGGATCAATGATATCAGGTGGATTAACCGGTATTTTCTGGAGGTCTTCAAGATTCTTCTTCCCGGTGGATACTTCGTCGGTCGAGTTCATACCACTGAATTGTATAAGAAAAAATTTTTTAAGAAGTATCCGAAGTATCTATCGCATATTCTCTATGTGATAAATTATGTATTTATGCGCGTATTACCGAAACTGTCTCTGACAAAGCGATTGTATTTCACCGTTACAAAGGGAAAGAACCGGGCACTGTCCCGTGCGGAGGTACTCGGGCGACTATCCTTCTGCGGCTTTCGCATTATCGCCGAGCGGGGAATTGGTGATGATATCTATTTCATCGCCCAGAAGGCGAAGAAGATCTCCATTGATGATGATCCGTCCTACGGCCCTCTGGTCACGCTGGATCGGGTGGGGCTGCAGGGAAGGGTTATCGCGGTGTATAAGTTCAGGACCATGCATCCCTATTCGGAATATCTCCAGGACTACGTGTTTGAATTGAATGAACTGCAGCCGGGGGGTAAGATTAAAGACGATTTTCGTGTTACCACACTCGGGCGGTTTATGCGGCGGACGTGGATCGACGAGTTGCCCATGCTGTACAACTGGGTGCGGGGCGAGTTGAAACTTGTCGGCGTCCGCCCGCTGAGCCACCATTACTTCAGCTTGTATCCGGAGGATCTGCAGGCGTTGCGCCTTCGTGTTGCCCCGGGTCTGATTCCGCCATTTTATGCTGACCTTCCCAAGACCTTCGACGAGATCTGCGAATCGGAACGACGGTATATCCATGCCTACAGGAAAAACCCAATGGTGACACAGTGGCGGTACTTCTGGCGCGCCATGTATAATATTATTGTGAAGAAGGCGCGAAGCGCGTGAGTGGGGGGACCGCGCATCGCGAAGGAGAACAACAATGCGTTATAACTCAACTTTCGGGATTCACGAAACATGAGGCGTAATAATGTTTAACATCTTGATATTATGACAAATAATACTTGAAGAGCCCCGTCTTTTGATTTATAGTGAATTTTGCACAAAACACAAT
>Ga0272441_10015762_pt1 | contig 10544 bp, 7 predicted proteins | sample SSMProp6N_FD_193582 | JGI IMG/M metagenome (GOLD analysis project Ga0272441, IMG submission 193582) | Marine sediment archaeal communities from Little Sippewissett salt marsh, Falmouth, MA, United States - SSM-Prop-6N | ecosystem: Environmental > Aquatic > Marine > Wetlands > Sediment ... | reverse complement strand
CCCGCTTTTTTCAATGCGTCATAAAGCAATTCACTTTGATGGAGCGGCACGAGCATATCTTTGTCGCCGTGCATAATGAGAAAAGGCGGATCGTCTTTGGTGACATACGTGATCGGATTGGCTTTCTTCACTATAGATCGATACGGCTCTTCCGTGATCGGCCCGCCGACCAAGAGGGACTCGGGCGACTTAGGCGCATTGTGCACAAGCCGGCTGCCCTCAATCATATGCTCGTCCATCTGCAGAAAGTCCGTGGGGCCGAACCAGTCGCACACCGCCTGCACGCGACTGGAGGTTTGACGGTTCGCCTCCGTGTCGAATTCTTTCACATCCCCCGACGTGCCCAGGAAGGCGACCAAATGCCCCCCGGCGGAGCTGCCCCACGCGCCGATGCGTTTGGGATCGAGACCGTATTTGTCGGCGTTGGCCCGCACCCAGCGCACCGCGGCCTTACAGTCCTCGACCTGAGCGGGAAAGATAGCTTCGCCGCTCAACCGATAGCCGACGTCCACCACGGCATAGCCTCGCTGAAGCATGGGCAAGGCCCGGCCGCCGGAGCCTTTGCTCCCGCCCCGCCAGCCGCCCCCGTGAATCCAGACAATCACCGGCAAGGAAGCGGAACGTTTTGAAGGCACGTAAAGATCGAGAAGCAGCTTTCTGCTGCCCGCCTGTGCATAGACGATGTCCCGCTCCACCTTTGTCCCGGCTGGAAGCTGAGTTTGCCGGGAACCTCTGGTTGGTTGCTGTCGACCTGAAGCACGGGACCGTCGAAAGGCTAATTCTTCTTCCAGGCTGATGAAGCCGTCTTTGTTTGTGTCGATACGATCAAAGAGTCGTGCCTGGCGGCTTGGAAACTCGTCCCGCGAGAGTTTACCATCCTTATTCTTGTCCTGTCTGGCGAAGAATTTTTCGGCTCTGTCCCGTAAGGTGTTTGCTGAATCCGCCGCCTCTACCTTCAGCCCGACCGAAGTGAAAAGCACAAGAACGATAATTGAAATTGTTCTTCCACATCTCATTTGTTTTTCCTCCAATCTTTATTTTCGTTCTTTGACATCATAACACCAGAGTGTGTCGTGGTAGCGCAGGTAGAGCCGGCCGTCGAGCAGGACCGGATGCGCCCAAGCATCCCGGACGCGTTCTGGAAACAAACGAAATTGCCTTACAATCGTCAAGCTGTCGGATTCCGGTTTCACAAGGGCCACGATTCCGCGCTCGTCGAGGCAATAGAGACGACCATCGGCATAGATGGCCGCGACCGTTGTGAGATCCTTGAGTTCAAACTTCGTTTGACCTGTCAGCCAATCGACGCCGAACATGTGTTTCGGCTTGCGGTACCCCGCGGCAAAAAGCGTGCCCTCCACAAGCACCCCTCCGCCGGTTACCGTATCGAGCGGATGCGTCCAGATGTGTTCTGCGCTGATACTACCGTTCTCGGCATGAAGACGATACGCTCTACCGTTTTCCGCGTACGGTGTTACGTAATAGACGAGCCCCGAACCATAAATCGGCGTGGCGGTATTCACCCCATGCGGATTCTTCAGGGGAACGGTCCAGAGCAGCTTGCCCGTGTCGGCATCGACGCCGAAGCCGTGCGCCGAGGAACAATTGGCGATCAGCCGGCGTCCGGCAAAGCGAAAGAGGATCGGTGAACTGTGCGAGGTCTTGTCGTCGTCGAGCGGTTCGGTCGTCCAAACCGTCCGGCCGGACCGCTTGTCCAGTGCGGCCATGAGCGCCTTTTGGCCGCCGGGCGTCACGATCAGATGCGATCCGTCCACCAGTAAACATTCACTCAACGCCCAGGTGATATTTTCAGCCGCGAATCGCTCCAGGATATTGACGGCCCAGACTTCCCCGCCGGAGCGTGCGTCCAGGCAGACGACACGCCCATGAGCGTTCATGTGGTACAGCCGGCCTTCCGAGTAGGCGCAGCTCGCGCGGGCGCCGGGATAGGGGCCTTTCCAGGCGCGCCCGTTCTTCACCTTCCGTTGAACCGTTCCATGGCGATCGAGGGCAAAGATCACCAGATCATCATCCACGTCGCCCGTAATGTACAGTCGCTCACCGACAACGATGGGCGAAGACCACCCCGTTCCGAGTCCGTCGATTTTCCAGAGCAGCTTCGGTCCCTCGCGGGGCCAGCTCTGTAGCAAGTCCTTTTCGTTTGAAATACCATCCCGGCGCGTGCCGCGCCACTGAGGCCAATCCGGCTCCGGCGAGGCGATCAATCCGGCGACAGCCCCGCTGGAAAATAGAAGAATGAAGGAACTAAGCATCATACGAAAGACGTCGATCCGGAAGAATGTTAATATTTTGACAGGTGATTGCTGATGTCTCATGGGTGGCCCGATCCTTTCTCTTTACAGCCGCCATTCGGACGGTCGTTGTCAATCTTCAGAGCGAACGCTATGGATTGTACTCCGGCTCTCGCCCGGCGGCAATAAAAAGGTATAAACCCATTCTGGAGTTTCAGAAAGCAGTGTGTTAAAATACCCCGACGTCGCTACGCAATGAGAATCAGTTTCTGATAAGGAGATGCTCATGGGACAAAAGCCTTCAGCCATAATCGTTGAACATGGACAGAATGTGACTTTTGTGACATTCGTCGATGAGCGCATTGTCGATGAAGAACAGATCCGGGAGCTTAAAGAATCTTTGGAGCCGGTCATTGAAAAGAACGAAAACAAAAAGCTCATTCTCAATTTTGCTAAAGTCGAGTTTATGACGTCATCCCTCCTGGGTCTGTTAGTGAGAATTCACAAGAAAGTCCGCGAGCGAAACGGTCGTGTGCAATTGTCCAATCTGGACCCGAACCTGTATAAAATCTTCGAGATTACACAACTGACAAAAATCTTTGATATTCGCAAAGCGCCGAAGGAGTGAAACGCGGATTGCCCAACGACGTTCAGCGATCCGATAAGCTCATATCCATTCCTGCGCCCGTTCTTTCCCGGCGTCCTTCGCATTAACGACCATCACCGTTCGCAAGCCGGATGCTTCGCTTCGTTCTGCCGGAAGTGCAAAAGATACTAATCGATCAAAATGTGCTATACGTACTCAATCGTCGCCGGGGGTTTGGGCGTCAGGTCGTACAGGCAGCGGTTGACGTCGTCAATCTCACTGACGATCCGTTCGCAGAGCCGGTTGAGCTTGGCCCAGGGCAGCTCGGTGGCCGTGGCGGTTCGCGCATCGGTGCTTTCGATGCACCGCACGACAACGATCTGACCGAATTCGCGCTTGTTATCCCGGATGCCGGTGGCCCGGTCGTTGAGCAACACGGCCATATACTGAAAGGCCCCGCTGTCGCCCAGCTCTTCTTCGACAATGGCTGTAGCCGCACGTACCGTCGTTAATCGCCCACGCGTCACTTCTCCAACTATGCGAGTGGCCAGCGCCGGGCCGGGAAAGGGAATTCGATGACTGATTTCGGCGGGCAGATGGAGAAAGTCGCAGACCGCGCGGACGCCATCCTTTCGCAGCGTCTTGAGCGGCTCGATAATTGAATAGCCATACGTCTCTTCAGGATCGATACCAAGCTGAGCCAGAATGTTATGTTGCCGTTTGATGCCGGCGACGGTCTCTTCAATATCGGTCAGGATCGTGCCGTGCAAGAGAAACTTTGCGCCCGATTCCTTCACCAAACGACCGAAGACTTTTGCATAAAATGTATCCGTGACGGCTTGGCGCTTCTTTTCCGGGTCCGTCAGGCCTGCTAACGCAGAAAGGAAATCCTCCTGGGCGTCGACCAAATCAACCGGGATACCCATGTCGGCAAATGTCTCAACCACCCGCTGCGGTTCACCTTCCCGCATCAGGGCGCTGTCGATAAAGACGGTTTTAAGCTGCTCTCCGAGAGCACGGTGGCCGAGCACCGTCACAAGAGAGCTGTCCACGCCCCCGCTCAGGGCGTTGATGGCGGTTGCCTGGCCCACGGTTTGCTTGATTTGGGCGATTTGTTCTTCAACGAATGACTTACAATCCATAGCGATCTCCTTGAAAACGCCTTGTTAGCGACATCTGAGTCAGCGTGACTGAAAAAGCGTGACTTTAACAATCCGGTAAGGAAGCGTCAAGGATGGATTTAAAACATAATTGTTCTTAGGATAGAGACCGCCCGGTACTTTTGGGGAATCGAGAAACATTCTGCTTGAGACCGCCAGAAATGACTGTACTTCTCAAGCTTTTATGGTATCTTAACGGCGAATCGAGGACAATGTAGAGGATCGTTGGATATGAACGCAGCCGTGCTCGGCGATGTGTGTAAGTCATTTGGCGAAGTCCATGCCGTGGATCATCTGAATGTGACGGTCCCGGCGGGGAGCATTTACGGCTTCCTCGGTCCCAACGGGGCCGGCAAGACGACGACCATTCGCATGATGATGAACATCATCCGTCCGGACAGTGGGCATATCGAACTGTTCGAGGGACGCTCCGTCGAGCAGGCCAAAAGCCGGATCGGCTACATGCCGGAGGAGCGGGGACTCTATCGGAAAATGACGAGCCGCAAAGTGCTGATGTACTTCGGGGCGATTAAGGGCGTCGCAAGCAGCGAGCTGGCCGGCCGCGTGCCGGAATGGCTCGAGCGGGTGGACCTGGCCAAGTGGGCGGACAAAAAAGTCGAGGAATTGTCGCGGGGAATGCACCAGAAACTGCAGTTTGCCGTCACGGCGATCAACGATCCGGAACTGCTCATCCTCGATGAGCCTTTCTCGGGCCTGGATCCGATCAACATGGACCTGCTCAAGAACATCATTCTTGAAATGCGAGAAGAGGGGAGAACGATTATTTTTTCCACACACGTGATGCATGAGGCGGAGAAGCTCTGCGAATTCATTCTTCTGGTGAACAAGGGAAGAGTCGTTCTGGACGACCGCCTGGATCGAATTCGATCGCGGCAAAAATCCGATATCGTTTCCGTCGAGCTTGAGGGCGAGACGGATTTCATCAACGAACTACCCATTGTCACGAACGTGACCTCCGAAGGGAACCGGCTGGACGTCAAACTCGCACCCAACGCCGATCCGCAGGAATTGCTCCGTTCCCTTATGGATCGCGTGCGCGTTCAGGCCTTTGAAGTGAAAGTGCCCTCATTACATGAAATTTTTGTGGATTTGGTAGGCAAGAGCGATGCTGAAGCTGCTTAGAGTTGCCCAGCGCGAATATCTCGAGACGGCCAAGACTAAGACGTTCATTCTCTCGATTGTGATGCTTCCGGTTATCTTGGTTGTCATTGTGTTTTTTGCTAAACAGCTTGCTCGCAAACCCACGACGGCGCGTCCCCCAATGAAAGTCGCGGTGACGGACCTGTCGAACCAGCTCTCGGCACAAATCAAAGCATCTTTTGAACAATACAATAAGAATCATCCGAACAGAGAAATCAGGCTGCAGGAACTTCAAGCATCCACAGATTCGGATCCAACCGACAAGAAAGCCAGTCTCCGCCGCGGTGAGCTGGACGCCTACATCGTATTCGATAAAGACCTCTTGGACGGTTCCGGCATGATATATTTTTATACCCACGAGCCAAAGCCGGCTGATGCCGATGCGATGAACGCTATCAAGTATTCTTTGCGTGAAATCGTCCAGAATAAGCGATACGAACTGCGCAATCTTTCACGAAAGCTGATGGACGATCTTCGGAACGTACCCATCGAAGAAATCGATGTAGGCGCCACCGACAAAGAGGAGCGTGTTCAGAGCAAAAGCGACATGATCGTCAGGATGATGACGCCGTTTTTCTTTATGTACCTGTTGTTCCTGGGGATCATGACCATGGGCCAACAGATGCTCAGCAGCATTATCGAAGAAAAGAGTTCACGCGTCATTGAAGTTTTGCTCTCGGCGGTGAGTCCTTTCCAACTGATGGCCGGTAAGATTCTGGGCCTGGTCAGTATCGGTCTGACGGTGATATGTCTATGGGGTGTGGCGGCGATAGCCACGGCCCGCTCGCAAGGCCTGGACGTCGGGATCGCTCCGGCGATATTGCCTTCCTTCGTCATTTATTACATCCTGGCCTTCCTGCTGTTTGGCTCGACCATGGTGGGAATCGGCTCGATCTGCAACACCATCAAAGAAACCCAGAGCCTCATGACGCCGGTCATGCTCGTTTGCATTTTACCGCTACTGGCCTGGCAGAACATCATTCGGGATCCGAATGGTTTGCTGGCCCGAGGTTTATCATTCTTCCCGCCGACGACGCCGATGGTTATGATCCTGCGTCTGTCCGGCGGTTCGGATATTTCGTTGGTCGAGATTCTGACCTCGATTGCTTTGTTGGCCGCAACTGTGCTGGCGGCGATGTGGATTGCGGCCAAGGTCTTTCGGACCGGTATCCTCATGTATGGCAAACGCCCGGGTCTAATGGAAGTCACCCGATGGCTGAGGCAAACCTAAGCAAACAGAGAAGCACGAATATCTAAATGCTAAATCCTAAACACATTCAAAATCCGAATTCTCAAATGACCGAAACACACAGTACGGCAAGAATTCTGGTGTGGAAGTTTGGAATTTGGAATTTCGGCCATTGGGATTTGTTTCGGATTTAGATATTCGTGCTTAGGATTTTCATTGAGCCGGAGTCAGGAATAAAACTGCTTTGAAATCGAAAGCGCTCACACGAGGGGCTGTTGCGGTTATCATCTTTGGTCTCTTGTGCGCTGTGGCCGCCTGGCTTGCACCACCCTACGATGATTTACAGCGGGCGATGTGGTACAGCGTTGTGCCTCCTTTGCTGGCCATCGTATTGGCCTTCCTGACACGCCGTGTCCTGCCGAGCCTGGGCATTGCCATTCTGGTCGGCGGTATTCTGACGCGAGTTCCGCAGGCTCCGCTCAGTGCGGCCGCCTGGCTTGAGGGTTTCAAGACAGCGGGTACGCATCTGGTCGCCACCGTCACGGACAAAACGAATCTGACGATCCTCTCATTCGTTCCACCGATCTTTATCATGATCGAAGTCCTTATCGCTTCGGGGGGGTTTCGCGGGATCATCGTATGGCTGTTGAAATGGATCAAGGGCCGCAAGTCCGCCCAGGCCGCTACCGCCCTGATGGGCATCCTGTGTTTCATCGACGACTATACCAATGCGATCGTGGTGGGCTCTATGATGCAGCCGATCACGGACCGCTTTCGCGTCAGCCGGGAAAAACTCGCCTTTATTGTGGACGCCACCAGCGCGCCGATTGCGGGGCTCGCGGTGATTAGCACCTGGATCGCCTACGAAGTCAGCCTCTTAACGGCTATCGGCCAGACGCTGGGCATCGACAAGAGCGGCTACTCGATGTTCTTTGACGCGCTGAGTTTTCGTTTCTATTGCCTGCTCATGATTGCCTTTGTTTTCGTGCATATTCTTTTCGGCCGGGATTTCGGACCCATGAAGGGCGCAGAAAAAAGAGCTCAATCCTCGATACCGGATACCGGATCGTCGTTAAATATCGAGAAAGGTCGAGCACTTAATGCCTTGATACCTTTAGCCGGACTCATCCTCTTTCATTTGACGGGTCTCTGGTTCGATGGAACGTTCAAGCTAAGAGCGGACATGGTGGACTGGCAAACCGCAAGCCTTACGACAGCCGCTGAGAATATGCCGCCCAAACCCGTCGATCTCGAATCGCTTTCTCCCACAAGCTGGGACTACTGGCGCGAGGTCATCGGTCATGCGGAGAACAGCCCGGCGGTCCTCGCGTTCGCCGCGCTATTCGGCCTGACGCTGGCTCTGTGTCTCGGCAGATTCTTCGGGCCTTTGCGCATGCCGGCTATTATCCGTTGCTTCAAACGCGGGGTACGGCGCGCCATGATCCCCTTCGTCATATTGATTTTCGCCTGGTCGCTTAAGAATTGCTGCGACACCCTGAGGACCGGCGAGTTTCTGGCCACCATTCTGGCCGACAGGGTTCCGCCCTTTTTGTTCCCACCGATTCTTTTCCTCGTGGCCTCGATAACGTCCTTTGCGACCGGCACGAGCTACGGCACGATGGCGATTCTGATCCCCACGGCCGTTCCGATTGCCTATGCGCTCGACGGAGGCTATGGACTCACCACGATGATCAGCCTGGGAGCGGTCCTGGACGGCGCGATCTTCGGCGACCATTGCTCGCCCATCTCCGATACGACGATCATGAGCTCGATTGCCAGCTCATGCAACCTCATCGAGCACGTTCGAACGCAACTGCCCTACAGCCTGTTTGTCGCCGGACTGGCGCTGCTCTGTGCCTACCTGCCCAGCGCGCTGGGACTAGCCTCAAGATGGAGCTTCCTGCTGGCCCTGACAATCATGATATCCCTTTTCCTCACAATGGCCCGGTTTAAGAAGTCGGAATTCCCACTTTCACAACAAACCTAAGCGCCACCCACAAAGGGTGGCGCCAGATTTACAAGAATAGTGAACACTTTATTCCTGGAGTTTTAAGAGTAAGGTTTCCAACTTGGTAAGCATAAGTGTGAGCTTAGCGATCCTATCGGGATCGGAAGTAGTGGCCAATTGCTCTTTGATAGCTGCGATATTACCCTCGAGTTCATGAAATTGCGGGTGACTATCGGGATCGTACTTACGGCGTCCTTTGAGCTGCTCGGGACCGCCGTGGTCAAACATTCGTACAGCATAGCTCGTTGGGCGTTCCTGTATCCTGCAGAGTATAGACCAGATCGGGTCCAGTTCGCTTGGCTTAGGATCGGAACTTGCATTGGCCAGCAGCCACTCCTGAGCATCGAGGGCGGCATGGCAAAATTCCAGCGGCAGAACGTGCTCGCTGGCGGCACAGGCCCGGCGGTCCGCATAGGCAATCAGAGTGATGGCCCGGATAACGTCTTTAGCCTCGATGATGTCAAGATTGCCGCTGTGATTGCGATCCGCGTAGGGAAACTCGTCCATGAAAGGTCCGGCGTTACGCATGGCCAGGGCGACGAGATAAGTGTCTTTCTCTAAGTAGGAGAGAACACCATCGCGGTTGAAGTCGGCCGCACCAAGCTCTTTAACAAGCTTGTATGTCGTAGCGGCACGCTTGTGGACGGCCTCTTCTGTAGCGGACCTGGATTCGTCGTGCCAAACTTGATTCGGACCGGCGGCGACACCGGTGAGGGTAAAACCGGCCCAGGCCAATAGGAAAGCAAATACCAACGGGCGCCATAGTCGACGGTTGGCTGTACAATATTTTGATTGTAGAATCATATCGATTCTCCTTTCAATGTTCTTGGGGTTAGTGGCCATGCTGCAGGGAGCGTACGCAAACCGTGGACGACGCACCGGCTGCACCACACGGAGCAGACACCGGGCATACTCCGGGGCGGTGAGTTTTCCTTGACGCAGGGCCCATTCATCACAGGCAAACTCACGCGCCGTGTCGAGACGACGGTTAATCCAGGCAACAACCGGCCAGAAGAAAAAGAGGATTCCGGCGATCCATTCGAGATATCGCACGAAAATATCGCCACGCCGGAGATGGGCGATTTCGTGCACGATGACCGTCTCCAACTCGTCCGGCCGAACGAGAAGAGGACGGGATATGATGAGTAAAGGACTGATGCATCTCATCACAAACGGCGGGTTTGCGTCGCTGATCTTAACCGATGGGATCCGGCGTACGCCGAGTCGTTGGCATACATTGAGTACGATATTGAGTGTTTGCCCATCGGCTTCAGGTAACGATCGGCAGCGCGTAACAAGGGCATGATAACTGCGGAGGCGGAAAGCTAAGAAACTAAGGACGCAGAGCAAATACGCTGTGCTGATAAGCGTCGTCCAATGCCATTGGGGCGAGGGGACGTCTTCAGCCAGGGGTGAATGCCCGGGTATCGGCAGGATTGCTGAGGGCGTGCTGTAGTCTCGCGAATCAACGTCCGCCGGGTAGAGATTTTCTATATCATGAGCAATCGGATCGATTGACGGGATGTTGTGAACAGGCGAAGATTGGAGTAGCTGGAGGTACACACTGCTCAGAGAGAAAGTCCAGGACGGTCCGACGGGTACAAGAAACTTGACCAGCACGATCAACCAAACGCCGACTTCCAGCGTGGAGCCAATCCGTAGTCTCAGCAATCGGATGAGAAGGTAGGTGAGGCCGGCAAAAAAAGTTCCTAAGAGCAAAGATTGCCATACCCAGGACAATATAACGGATGATATGGCATTGCTATAGCTTGCGATGTGAACTGCGATCATGGCGTTCCCTCAATTCATTAGCTTCATTCCATGGAATTGGATTACTTGTTTGTCTTCTCACGTTTTCTGATCTTGGCTTCAATGCGCCGGATGTCTGTCGCCGAGAGATCGGCTTGCTCGACAAGGTGAAGGACAAGATCTTCCGCATGACCGTCGAATACCGTTTGAAGGAATTGAGTCACTCGCTGGCGGAGGACCTGATCGCGCCGTACGGCCGGTGTGTACACAAATGGTTGGCGCTCACAATCAACGTTAAGAGCCCCTTTCTCAGCAAGTTGCTTCATCATGGTCATGACGGTTGTATAGGCCGGGGGGGAACCTTCGTCTGTCGGCAAGGCATCGAGAGTCTGACGCACGGTGCTCGATCCAAGCTGCCAAATAACCTTCATGATCTTAA
>Ga0272441_10015761_pt1 | contig 10544 bp, 8 predicted proteins | sample SSMProp6N_FD_193582 | JGI IMG/M metagenome (GOLD analysis project Ga0272441, IMG submission 193582) | Marine sediment archaeal communities from Little Sippewissett salt marsh, Falmouth, MA, United States - SSM-Prop-6N | ecosystem: Environmental > Aquatic > Marine > Wetlands > Sediment ... | reverse complement strand
CGGAGGGGGACTACGCCATCGATCTCGGCGTCGGCGACGTCAAACGAGCCGGCAAGGACGTGACCATCGTCGCGTGGTCGGGCATGGTCCGTCGGGCGCTTGCGGCCGCCGAGAAACTCGCCTCCCAGGGGATCGATGCCGAGGTGATCGATCCGCGGACCCTGGTCCCGCTCGACAAGGGTCTGATCCTCGATTCCGTACGAAAAACCGAGCGTCTGGTTATCGTGCAGGAGGCGGTCCGGCGAGGCGGCGTCGCGTCGGATATCGCGTCCATCGTTCAGCAGGAGGCGTTCGATTACCTCGACGCGCCGATCGAGATTGTCGCGGGCAAGAACACGCCGATCCCGTTCAACGCCCATCTGGAGAGAGCGTCGGTGCCGCAGGAGGCGGATATCGTCGAGGCCGTGCGACGCTGTACGTACGTCGAATAGGTCCTGCAGGTCCTATGGCAAGGAGAGATTATGCCACTTGAGAACATGAAAGCCATGCTGGCGAAAGCGGCCGCGGGCAAGTACGCGGTGGGGGCTTTCAACATCCTGGACTACAACTCCACCAAGGCGGTGGTTCAAGCCGCGGCGGAACTCAATGCTCCCGTCATCATCCAGACGTCGGCCAAGACGGTCCACTTCTGGGGCAGCCGGGCGATTGTGGATTGGGTCTGCGAACTGGCCGGGGATGCCAAGGTGCCGGTCGCGCTGCACCTGGACCATTGCAAGGACCTGAACCTGATCGGCGAGTGCATCGAGGCCGGGTGGACCTCCGTGATGATCGACGCATCGGCCAGGCCGTATGAAGAGAATCTCTCGCTCAGCCGGCAGGTCGTGGGCATGGCCCGGCCGAAACGGATCACCGTGGAGGCCGAATTGGGAGCCATTGTCGGCGTCGAGGACGATATCCACGTCAAAGAGCAGGACGCGCACCTTGCCGACCCGACGCAGGCGATAGAGTTCTGTGCCAAGGTGGAGCCCGATTGCTTCGCCCCGGCCATCGGCACCGCCCACGGCGTCTACAAGGGCGTGCCGAAAATCGCCTACAATGTCCTCGAAAGAGTCGCCACGGACACGCAGGTGCCCATCGCGCTGCATGGCGGGACGGGCCTTTCTGACGAGGTCTTCCGCAAATGTATCGCGCTGGGCTGCGCCAAGGTGAACATCTCTACGCAGATCAAATACGCGTTCATCGACGGTTTCGTTGGTTACCACACCGCACACGCGACGCAGTACGACCCGCTGAAGGTGATCCGGGCCCAGTTCGATCAGATGAAGAAAGGCGTTGTTGAGAACATCAAGTTATTCGGCAGTGCGGGAAAGGCTTGAGGAGACCAGCCATGGCGGAACCGGTGATGATGCCGCAGGTCGGGCAGGATATCAAGACCGCCCGGATTGTCGATTGGCTCAAGGAAGAGAACGACGAGGTCAAGAAGGGCGAAGTCATCGCCGTGGTCGAATCCGACAAAGCGGCGTTCGATGTGGAGGCCTACGCCTCCGGCGTTTTGCTCAAGGTTCTCTATCCGGAAGGCGAGGAGGTCGAGGTCCTGACGCCTATCGCCTATATCGGCCAGCCGGGGGAGACCGTTGAGGCCATAGACCGCGGACCTGTAGGGGCAGGCCCCCGTGCCTGCCCGGATGCGCCAGGGCAACCCCGGGAGGGGGCCGCTGCCAATCCGCCATCGGCCATCGACCGTCCGCAACCGCAGGGCCGGATGGCCATATCCCCCTCCGCCCGCCGCATGGCCGGCCAGATGGGAGTTGGCCTTGAAGGCATCACGGGTTCGGGGCCCGGCGGCAGGATCATCAAGCGGGACATCCTTGCCGCGTCTTCGTCCCGAGGCGCCGATTCAGGAAGTGAGCAGCCGGAGGACACGGTTGTCGTCTTCTCGCCCATGCGGGCGCGGATTGCGGAACGGCTGACCCGCAGCAAGCAAACCATCCCGCATTTCTATCTCACCGTGGACGTGGACATGTCCGAGGCGGTGGCCTGGAGACGGCGGTTCAACGAGACAAACGGGACGAAGATCACCTTTACGGATATGATCGTCAAGGCCGTCGCGATGGCGCTGGTCGAGTTCCCAAGGATGAATTCGCACGTCGAGCCGGACCGGATGGTTCTCAAGGCGGCGATCAATGTCGGCGTGGCGGTGTCCGTCGAGGATGGGCTGATCGTGCCCGTCATTGCCGACGCCGACAAGAAGAGCCTTGCGCAGATCAGCTCGACCGCCCGGGAGAATGTCGAGGCGGCGCGGGCGGGTCGCTTGAAACCCCAGGCGATCGGCAGCTTCACCGTGACGAATCTCGGCATGCACGGCGTGGATACCTTCGTTCCCGTCATCAATCCACCGGAGGCGGCGATCCTGGCTGTGGGCGCCGTGGCCCGCAGGCCCGCCGTAGTCGGCGATGAAATCCTCGCCCGGGACAGGATGACGATGACGTTGGCGTCCGACCACCGGGCCGTGGACGGGACGTATGCCGCTCAGTTCCTGGCCAGGGTCCGAGCGCATCTGGAGAATCCGGCTTCTTTAGAGGATTGAGCATGGCAGGCCAACTGAAAGCGTTGATTTTCGACTGTGACGGCGTACTGGCTGAGACGGAGCGCGACGGGCACAGGGTCGCGTTCAACCGGACGTTCGTCGAGAAGGGCTACGATATCGAGTGGGACGTGGCTCTCTACAAGGAGCTTCTGAAGGTTGGCGGGGGCAAGGAGCGGATGAAGCATTTCTTCGATCGGACCTCCTGGCCTGCCGGCGCCGACGACAGAGACGCCCTGATCAAGGAGCTTCACAAGCTCAAGACCACCTACTACACCGAGATCATCGAATCGGGCCAACTGCCCCTGCGGCCCGGGGTCGGGCGGCTCGTGGACGAGGCGATTGCGGCCGGCGTCAAGCTCGCTGTGTGCTCGACCTCCAACGAGCGGGCGGTAAACGCCGTGGTCGAGAAACTGCTCGGTCTGGAGCGCAAGGCGAAGTTCGACGTGATTCTGGCCGGCGACGTGGTCTCGAAGAAGAAGCCCGATCCCGAAATCTACACCCTTGTGCTGGAACGTTTGCACCTGGCGTCCACGGAGTGTATCGTCGTCGAGGATAATCGTAACGGACTGCTTGCCGCGAAGGGGGCCGGCCTGTATTGTGTGGTGACGACGAACGGGTACACGGAAGACGAGGATTTCTCGGAGGCCGACCTGGTCGTCCCGGAGCTTGGCGATCCGCCGGACGTGAAGGTGGACCTGGCGACGGTTCGGAGCATTGTGGACAGAAGCTGAGGCCCTTTACGGAGCAAACGCATGAAGATTTTCCTGGATACGGGGGACGTGGAGGCGGTAAGGAGGGCGGCCGATACAGGTCTGCTGGATGGAGTGACCACCAACCCAAGCCATATCGCCAGGACCGGTAGGAAGTTCAGAGATACCGTCAAGGAGATCTGCGGCCTTATCGCGGGGCCGGTCAGTGCGGAGGTGCTCTCCGAGACGGCCGATGGCATGGTCCGTGAGGCTCAGGAAGTGGCGGCCATTGCCCCCAACGTGGTCGTCAAGATCCCGATGACCGTCGAGGGGATGAAAGCCGTGCCCATCCTGGAGGGCGAGAAGGACATCAGGACAAACGTCACGATGGTGTTCTCCGCGGCGCAGACGCTGCTGGCCATGAAGGCCGGCGCCACCTTCGTGAGCATCGTTCTCAGTCGCCTGGACGCGGTCGGCAGCGAGAGTGAAATCCTCGTACAGGACGCCGCCGCGATTCGGGACAACTACGCCTTCGACTCGGAGATCATTGCCGGCAGCGTAAAAACCCAGAACCAGGTTCTCGCCTGCTTGCGGGTCGGGATCGATATCGCCACGGTGAACCCGGACCTGTTCTTCCAGATGTTCCAGCACCCGCTGACCGATGGGGGACTGGCCCAGTTCGCCAACGACTGGAAGAAGGTGCCCAAGTAACCATGCGCAAGACGGTCGTGGCTTTCGGTGAGGTCCTCTGGGATGTGTTGCCCTCCTGTGTCGTTCTGGGCGGGGCGCCGTTCAACTTCACGTATCGCGTCAGTTCGCTTGGCGACGCCGGGCGGATGGTCAGCCGTCTTGGCCGCGATGAGCTGGGACGCAAGGCGTTCGACAAGATCGTATCGCTGGATATGGATACGACGCTGCTGCAATGGGATGAGCAGACGCCTACCGGCATGGTTCAGGTGAGTTTCGACGCACAGAACAACCCGGACTACGTCATCATTTCGAATGTGGCGTACGACCGAATCGCCCTGACGGATCCGCTTGCGGGAGTTGTGGGAAAGGCGGATTGCCTGTGTTTCGGCACACTGGTCCAGCGGGCGGCGATCTCGCGCGCGACGCTGGCCGGACTGCTCGAAAGGGTTCCTCAGGCACTGAAGTTCCTCGACATCAACTTGCGGAAGGATTGCTACGACAGGCAAAGCGTGACGTTCTCGCTGGAGCAGGCCCAGGTCCTCAAGCTCAATGAGGACGAGGCCCACGCATTAGGGGAGATGCTGCACGTTCATCACGGCACGATCTCCGAATTCTGCGAGGCCGCGGTCGAGAAGTGGGGCCTGCGATACTGCCTGGTAACGCTCGGTGAGAAGGGCGCCTTTGGCGTTTCCGCCGACAGCGAGAAAACCTACACGCCGGGATACAACGTTGCGCTCGCGGATTCCCTGGGCTCGGGCGATGCGTTCTCGGCTGCATTCGTACACAAGATTTTGCGGGGGGCCTCTTTGAAGGAGGCGGTCGCGTTCGGCAACATCCTCGGGGCAATCGTCGCCACGCAGACCGGCGCCACGTCGCCGATCACACAGGACGATATCGACGGATTCTCCAATCGCGAGGTCGGGCGAAACATCCATCCTGAATTCGCCGCGTCGTCAGAATGAAATGAAAAGGGGAGACCCTGTATGGGAACAAGAAGGTCTGTCGTCACGGTAACGCTGCTTCTGATCGGCGTACAGGCGGTCGGTTTCTCACGGCCTGTGCCGGGGGATGTCTTCCGCGAGTACATGTGGTGGAACGAGGGGGGGGACGCCGGCGGATCGCTCCGCGTAGGCGGTCGGCACGGCGAGGAGCATCCGGATCGGGGCTGGGCGCACGACTACATCAATGCGGCCGTCGTCCTCGACAAGGACTTCGACCTGGAACACGCCGTCCGCGCGGAAGTCGTTATCGAGAAGATCCTCTGTCACGACTCCACGAGGGGCCTGGCGATTGAGATCAACGGCAATCCCTGGATCAGGATTCCGGAGGCCGAGGCGATCCCCTATCCGCAGTGGCAGTACCAGCACCACATCTACCCGGTTGTCTCCGTCCCGCTTTCCTTCCTCAAGAACGGCAGTGGCAACCAGTTTCGCCTGCGTGTTTCGCCCGAGAGTTCGTGGAATTGGCCGCAGAACCTGATTTACGGCGTTCACTTTCGTGTCTTCTACGATCCGGCGGAGAAGTCCCATCCGACCGGTCGAATCACGTCATTGGAATCGGGAGCGAAGCTGGGCAGAGCGGTCGCTTTGGAGGTAGAAGCTGCCAGCCGTACCAGTAGTGTCCGGCGGGTGGACTACGTCGGGCACTATGAAGACGTCAACTACGAGGGCGATGGCCTCTACACACAATGGCATTACCATTTCTTCCACGGCGAGATCATGCACCACCTCGGCTCGGCGAGCGAAGCCCCCTGGTCGGTCGTCTGGGATACTTCCTGGGTGCCGGACCAGAAACAGCCGATGGCCATCGCCGCCCGGATCGTCGATAGCAGTGGGATGATCTACATGACCGAAGCGGTGACGGACCTGAGTTTTGATCGGGCCGGGCTGTCGGTCGAGTTGTGCAAGCCCTGCGATATTCCGAAGAAGTGGGTCACCCGCAGTGGTGAGAAGGAAGAGCATTTCGTCGTGGCGGGCGATCTGAGCAGGGCGGCGGCGGCCCAACTCGTCTGGTCGAGCTGGAGCCCTGGCTACATGCAGGGTGTCTATGTGAATGGGGTGAAGGTCTTCGATTCCGAGGGGCCGAGGTACCAGTATTACTTCCACCGGGTGACCACGGACCTGACGAGTGCCTTCAAGCCCGGCGTCAACACACTGACAACCGGCAAGACCCCGAAGATCAATGGGAAGATGGTGCATGGGATGGAAGTGAACTGGCCCGGCATCATGGTCCTGATTCGATACGTGAACACGAGGTGAACGTCCGTTCCGCAAGACGCAAGGAAACAGTGACGTTCACAGGATAAAGGCAACCACAGGAGGTTATCATGAAGAACAGGATTTGCATGGGCATCTGGGGGATGACGAACCTGCGAGACCGCTTCAACATCAACGGGTTTGGCGAGGAGATGTCGGTCATCGATCGGATCAAGGCGGTCGGCAAGACGGAGGGCGTGGACGGCATCGAGCTGCACGTACCCACGGAGATCGACGACAAGAACGCCGATGAGATCGAGAAGATCTTGAAGGACTACAACCTCCAGATGGTGCAGCTCTGCGGCCACACGTGGACGGAGAAGCAGTACAAGTACGGCGCGCTGGGCGACACGGACCCGAAAGTCCGGGCCGCCGCGGTCGAACGCGTGAAATGGGCGCTGGACATGGGTGCTCGCTTCAAGGTCCCGATCAGCGTGCTCTGGCCCGCCACGGACGGTAACGATTTCCCGCTACAGACCGACTACGTGGGTCTCTACGATCGGTACGTGGATTCGGTCCGGCAGATCCTCGACCATCTGCACAAAAACGAATACACGACGAAGATATGCATTGAGCCGAAGCCGTTCGAGCCGCGATCGTGGATCATGATGGGCACCACGGCGGCGGCCCTGAGCATCGTGCAGGAGGTCAACGATCCGAATTTTGGTATGAATATCGACGTGGGCCACAGCCTGATCGCCAAAGAGAATATCGAGGACATGTTCTCGCTGGTCCTGCGGGCGAAGAAGCTCTTCCACACGCATTTCGACGACAACGACCAGCAGGCCGATTGCGACATCCCGCCGGGCTGCGCGAACTTCATCCGCCTGGTGAGCATCCTGTACGTACTCGACCAGGAAGGCTTTGACGGCTGGTTCGGCCTCGACCTGTTCCCCTACCGCGACGACTCGGTCGATTTCATGAAACTCTCCGTGGAGAACCTGCGTTACGGCCAGTCCGTCGTGGCCCTGATGAATCAGCGGGGCGCCAGGGAGCTGCGGGCCAAAGGCACCGACGGACCCGCCATGTCGCGATTGATCCGGGATTGCATCCGCGAAGCCAAGTAGCATCGGTGTCTCGCCCATGAATTATCGATCGCGGGCAGGATGCCCGTGCTGCCAAGGAGGCCATAGCTATGAAGAGAATGAAAGGACCGGCCATATTCCTCGCACAGTTCCTGCGGGATGAGCCGCCATACGATACGCTGGAAAACATCGGAAAGTGGGTCGCCGATCTGGGTTACAAGGGCGTGCAGATCCCGACATGGGACCCACGCGTGATCGACCTGGATAAGGCGGCCAGATCGAAGGGCTACTGTGAGGATCTCAAGGGGAGGTTGAACGGCATCGGCCTTGAGGTGACGGAACTGGCCGCCCATCTGCAAGGCCAGGTTCTGGCGATGCACCCGGCCTATGAGGTGGCGTTTCAGGCGTTTTACCCGAAGGGGCTGAGCGACAAGCAGCGCGCCAAATGGGCGAGTGGCCAATTGAAGAAGGCCGTGGCGGCGTCCGCCAACTTCGGGCTGGCCAGCGTCCCCGTGCTCTCCGGCGGGTTCGCCTGGCACATGGTCTATCCGTGGCCGCAACGGCCCCCGGGACTGGTCGAGCAAGCCTTCGAGGAGCTTCACAAGCGGTGGAAGCCCATCCTCGACTACGCGCACGACAGGGGCATCGTCTGTTCCTACGAATTGCATCCGGGATCGGACCTCTATGACGGCGCCACGTTCGAGCGGTTCCTGGACGTCTCGAACGGCCACCCCGCCGCTTGCATCAACTACGATCCCAGCCATTTCCTCCTGCAGCAATTGGACTACTGCGAGTTCATTCGGCTGTACGGTGACCGCATCAAGGCGTTCCACGTCAAAGACGCCGAGTTCCGGCCGTCGGGTCGGGTCGGCGTCTACGGCGGCTACGAATCGTGGGCCGGCCGGGCCGGGCGGTTCCGTTCCCTCGGCGACGGGCAGGTCGATTTCAAGAGGGTCTTCACGCTGCTCACCGAGGCGGGGTACAGCGACTGGGCCGTGCTCGAATGGGAATGCTGTGTCAAGAGTCCCGAACAGGGCGCTCGTGAAGGGGCGCCGTTCATCGCGCAGCACATCATCGAGGCTACCGAAGTGGCCTTCGATGACTTCGCAGGCGGCAAGACCGACACGAAAACCAACAAGAAGATCCTGGGCCTGGCCTGAGACCAAGTCCTTCACAGGATAAGGAGCGAAGAGATGAAGTGGAAGTTTGCTGTACTCGCCGCCATCATGATTGCCGTTCCAGCGATCCAACGCTCAGTTGCGGCGGAGCTGTCCTTCAAGCATTCGGCCATCGACACGAGCGTCAAAGACCCTTGGGCCAAGATCATCGCGGATATCGACCGGGATGGGTTTGCCGATGTTGTCATCGGCGGTCGGTCCGGGCCTCTCGTCTGGTATCGATATCCCGATTGGAAGAAGACTGTGATCGTCAAGGGCGGCTACAAGACGGTCGATGGCGAGGCGGGCGACGTCGACGGCGATGGCGATCTCGATATCGTCATGGGCGGGTTGTTCTGGTACGAGAACCCACTACCGGCGAGCGATCCGGCGAAGTCGCCATGGACCACCCACAAGGTGGCCGATCACCGCACGCACGATATCGAGCTGGCCGACCTGGACAAGGACGGCGACCTCGACATCGTCTCACGCGACCAGTCGGATTTCGGTGCAAAGGCAGGCAACAAGGTATACCTCTGGTGCCAGGGCAAGGGCGACAAATGGACGCACAAGGTCCTGGAGTGTCCTCATGGTGAAGGGATCGCTGTCAGCGACATCGACTGCGACGGGGATCATGATGTGGTCATCGGCGGCATCTGGTTCGAGAATGACGGCAAGATCACCGACGGCGCCTGGCGAGCCCACAAGTTTGGCGACTGGCACTCCAGCGCGAGCGTGGAGGTGGCCGACATCAACGGCGACGGCCGTCCGGACGTCGTGCTCTCGCCCTCGGAACTGAGAGGCAACTGGTACCATCTGTCCTGGTTCGAGGCACCGGCCGATCCGAGAAAGCCCGCCTGGAAAGAGCATGTGATCGTCAAGCGAATCGAGTGCGTCATCCACGGTCTGGCGACGGCGGACTTCAATGGAGACGGAGCGGTGGATATTGCCACCTCGGAGATGCACCAGGGCGAAGACCCCGACGAGGTCGCTGTCTTCATCAATCGCGGTCGCGGCGCCGGCTGGGACAAACAGATCCTGTCGAAGCGGGGCTCGCACTGTATTCAGATGGGCGACATCGGCGGCGACGGCGACATGGATATCATGGGCGCCAACTGGAGTGGACCCTATCAACCCGTAGAGGTGTGGGAGAACGAGTCGGGCGGCTGGGTGCATTTGTCCACGATGGCCGGCGATTTGCCCTCCGCTGACGTGGGTCGGCAGGCCGCCTCGCTGATCCTCGATATCGATCGGGATGGCGTGAATGATTTCGTTATCGCCGGCTGGAGCGACGAGACGAGCATGGTCTGGTTTCGCCGGACCGCCGACGGGTGGAAACGGTACCTCATCGACAACCGAAAGAGCCATATCGAAGCGGGCGGCACGTACTGGGACATCGACGGCGACGGCGACCTCGACATCCTCCAGGGCGGAAGTTGGGCAACCAATGAAGTCTGGTGGTGGGAGAACCCATACCCCAGCTACGATCCCGCCAAGCCGTGGAACCGCCACACGATCAAGGACTTCGGGGCCAAGCAGCACCACGACCAGATCTTTGGCGATTTCGACGGCGATGGAAAGGCGGAATTAGTCTTCTGGAACCAGCGGGAGCAGAAGCTGTTCATCGCGGATATCCCCAAGACCCCGAAGAACAAGAAGAGCTGGTCCTTCACGGAGATCTGGTCGTGGCCGAAGGCGTTCAAGTACGAGGGCTTCGCGAAGGCGGACGTGAACCTCGACGGCAAGATCGACCTGATCGGCGGCGGCATGTGGTTCGAGCACGAGGGCCAGAAGCGGTTCAAGACCCACGTTGTGGACAAGAACTACGGCATGTCCCGCTCCGCGGCCGGAGACTTCATCGAAGGCGGACGTCCTGAGATCGTCCTGAATTCCGGCGATGGCGTCGGACCGTTGAATCTTTATTCGTGGCAGGGCGCCAAGTGGGTCAAGCGCACCTTGATCGAGAAAATCGATCACGGCCATACCCTCCAGGTAGGCGATATCAACGGCGACGGCCATCTCGATATCTATGCCGCTGAAATGTACGACCCAGGCTCGAAGGAGAAGTGCCGACAATACGTTCTCTACGGCGACGGCAAGGGCGGCTTCGACATCGAGGTCGTTTCGACCGGCATTGGCACCCACGAGGGCCGGATCGGCGACCTCGATGGCGATGGCGACCTAGACATTCTCCAAAAGGA
>Ga0272441_10015760_pt1 | contig 10545 bp, 9 predicted proteins | sample SSMProp6N_FD_193582 | JGI IMG/M metagenome (GOLD analysis project Ga0272441, IMG submission 193582) | Marine sediment archaeal communities from Little Sippewissett salt marsh, Falmouth, MA, United States - SSM-Prop-6N | ecosystem: Environmental > Aquatic > Marine > Wetlands > Sediment ... | reverse complement strand
CCCTACCGGTTTTCAATCTGCAAAACCCGGGCAGTTCGTCATGGTGCGCATCGGAAACGGGAGGACGCCCCTTTTGCGGCGTCCTTTTTCACTGCTTGGGGTGATGCGGGAAGGGGAACGGGTTGCGGGGATTGAGATTCTATACAAGGTTGTGGGCAAGGGAACCGAGTTGCTGGCCCATTGCCGAAATGGGGAATGCCTGGCGGTGCTGGGCCCCTTGGGAAGCCATTTCCAGATACCCGAATCCTGTCGCAGGTTGGTTCTTGTTGCCGGCGGTGTTGGTGTCCCGCCCATCCGATTTCTGGCAACATCCCTGCTGGAAAAAGAGCCAAAGCCGGATCGTTGCATTGTGTTTGTCGGGGGGCGGTCAAAAGATGATTTGGTCTGCATTACGGAGTTTGATTTGCCTGGATTTTTGTTGGACATCTCTACCGATGACGGCAGTGTGGGCAATCAAGGTCTTGTTACCCAAAGCCTCAAAAGGACCCTGGACAACGGTCCGGTCGATTTGATCTGTGCGTGCGGCCCCGAAGGAATGCTAAAAGCCGTATCGGCCATTGCTTCGGAGCGCAACATTGCTTGCCAGGTTTCCATAGAAGCCATGATGGCCTGCGGTATGGGGGCCTGTTTGGGATGCGCTGTGCAAAGTGCCGATAACAAATCTCGCTATCTCCATGTTTGCACGGACGGCCCGGTGTTCGATGCCCAACGGCTGATGTGGTAATAGTAGCGCCGCTGAGAAAGTGAATTCATAAGCTAAAACCCAATGGTAACGGTATTTTCAGATTGACTTGGTCCGCTGGCTGTGTTAAACGCACACATTCCGATCAAGGCCTAATCTGACACCGCTTTGCGGTCGAAGAAGGGTCGACTCCCATGAAAAAAGAGACACGAACGTGGTTGAGAGAACTTGCCTTTTATTCAAGCCTCGGGCTCTCTGTTTCTCTCTCCATCTTTATCGGGCTGGGGATTGGGGTCTATCTCGATCGGCGTTTTGAGACAACTCCTTGGCTGACCTTCATTTTTCTGGGACTCGGTATTGCCGCAGGATACAGGAACATCGGACTTGCGATCAAAAAAAGCCGAAAACTGTGAAACGGAACAGTGAAAAATCACCAACAGTGAATATTCAGCAGCGCATACTCACATTTGTTACACGATCCAACTGGGTGCTTTTGGTGATCACCAGCCTGGCTGGAATTACTGTTGCTTCGTGGCCTGTTGCGTTGGGAATCATTTGCGGCGGTCTCATCGTAACGATCAATTTTCATTTGCTGGCCAAAACCCTAAAGAAAGCCCTCAATCCCCGGCGGTTGGCTTCCCCCAATGTCGTCCTGGTTAAATATTACATCCGTTTCGTCATCAGCGGCATTATCATATTTTTCCTGATCCAGCAGCACGTGGTGAATCCCATTGGCCTGTTTATTGGTCTTTCCGTCGTGGTGGCCAGTATTGCCCTGGCAACCATGGTTGAGATTAAACATCTATTTTTCAAGGAGGCGGTCTAAGGATGGAGCATCCCTATCTGTTTTTTGTGAAGCTTTTTGAAGTGATCGGACTGGGGCATTTTGCGCATACCTACCCCCATGTGGTGTACACCTGGGTTTTGATGGCGATCCTGATCGTATTCGGTGCGCTGGCCACCAAAACCATTTCGCTGATTCCCGGAAAAGGACAGAATTTCTCCGAGGTTGTCATCTCTGGAATCGAGGATTTTATGGTCGAAACGGCTGGAGAGGAGGCTCGCTGGCTTTTTCCTCTGCTTGCAACGGTGTTCCTCTACATCTTCATCGGCAACCTGATCGGAATTATCCCCGGGTTTTTGCCGCCGACCGCAAATCTCAACACGACCGCGTCTGTCGCTCTTGTCGTTGTGATCTTCACCCACGTCATTGGCGTCAAATACCATGGTGTGGCCTACGTCAAGCATTTTATGGGGCCGGTTTGGTGGATGTCGCCGCTGATTTTTATCATCGAAATCATCGGTCACGCTGCCCGTATTTTATCTCTCTCTTTTCGTTTGTTTGGAAACATGATGGGACATGAAATCGTACTGGCCATTCTTTTCGGTCTGGCCGGTGCCTTCTTTGCGCCGCTCCCGATCATGGCATTGGGTGTGTTCGTCGCATTTGTTCAGGCGTTCGTTTTCTTTTTGTTGTCACTGATCTACTTTTCCGGCGCCATGGAGCACGCTCACTGATTTGGAAGGTTGCCGAATCTCCACAAGGGTTTGCCAACGACGGTTCGGCTTGGAATCAATCGTTTTGGGGTAACTGGAAGAAGCCCTAATTATTAACCTTATGATAGGAGGTAGTGTAGGATATGGAAGCTCAAGCATTGCAGTTTTTTATCGCCTGTGCAACAGCAGCTGGTTTTGGAATGGCAATTGCCGCCTTTGGTTGCGGTGTCGGACAGGGTATTGGCCTCAGGTCCGCCGTTGAGGGTATCGCCCGCAATCCCGAAGCCTCCGGTAAAGTCACTGTGACCTTGCTGATCGGTCTCGCCATGATCGAGTCTCTGGCCATTTACGCACTTGTTGTGGCTTTGATTCTGATCTATGCGCATCCGCAGGCAGCAGCCATTGCTGGACTGTTTGCGACCTGATTCGTTTTTACCGGAATAGACTGAAAAAAAGACCGTTGCTTTTGGGCAACGGTCTTTTTTGTTGAAAAGCGGCCTACTTTTGCAGCACTTTTTTTAAATAGCGGCCCGTGTAGGATTCGGGAACACGGCATATCTTTTCCGGTGTGCCCGTTGCGATCACATTGCCGCCTCCAATGCCACCCTCGGGACCCAAGTCGATCACATGATCGGCCGTTTTGATCACGTCGAGGTTGTGTTCGATGACAACGACGGTGTTGCCCGCCTCAACCAGGCGGTTTAGCACCGCCAGCAGTTTTCGGATATCGTCTGGATGCAAGCCCGTTGTCGGTTCGTCAAGAATATAAAGGGTGTCTCCGGTTCCGCGTTTGCTCAACTCTCGGGCAAGCTTGATTCTTTGTGCTTCACCACCCGACAACGTCGTCGCCGACTGCCCGATGGGAACATAGCCGAGTCCCACATCTGCCAAGGTTTGTAACTTGGTCCGGATTGTACTGATGTTTTTGAACATGAGCAGGCATTGATCGACGGTCATTGCCAAAACATCGGCGATGGTTTTCCCCTTGTAGTGAATTTCCAAGGTTTCGCGATTGTATCGTTTGCCTTTGCAGATTTCACAGGGGACATAAACATCTGGTAGAAAATGCATTTCGATTCGAACGATCCCGTCTCCTTCGCAGGCCTCGCAGCGTCCGCCGTGAATATTGAAGCTGAATCTGCCCGGCTTGTAGCCCCGCATCCTGGACTCCGGTGTCCGGCTGAACAGTTCCCGGATCGGTGCCAGCAGACCCGTATACGTGCCTGGGTTGGACCGGGGCGTTTTACCGATGGGGGACTGGTCGATGTCGATGATTTTGTTGATCTTTTCAAGCCCGGTAATCCGCTTATACCCCCCAGCGGCTAGCTGTAGCTGTTGAAGCTTCCGGATCGCCGCCCGATACAAGGTCTCCAGTACCAGCGTAGATTTTCCCGAACCCGATACACCGGTCACGCAAGTAAACACACCCAGAGGAAAGGATACGTCGATATGGTTAAGGTTGTTTTGGCAGGCACCGAAGATGTTGATCTCTCCTTTCTCGGAGACCTTTCTTTTTTTTGGCCGTTCAATTTGCAATTTGCCGGATAGATATCGGCCGGTGAGGGATCGGCCGTCTCTCAGCATCTGGTGAGGGGTTCCCTGAAACATAATCCGACCGCCATCCACTCCAGCCCCAGGCCCCATGTCAACGACGTGATCGGCGGCCAGAATCGTGTCTTCATCATGCTCTACAACCAGTACCGAATTGCCCATATCTCTCATTTTTATGAGTGTGTCCAGGAGCCGGCGGTTGTCCCGCTGGTGAAGACCGATACTGGGCTCGTCCATGACATAAAGGACACCTGTCAATTTAGCACCGATCTGGGTGGCCAGTCGGATGCGTTGGCTCTCTCCACCGGACAGTGTGTGTGCCGGTCGATGTAGGGTCAGATAAGAGAGGCCTACATCGTTTAAAAAGGAGAGCCGTTGGCTAATCTCCCTTACAATTTTCCTGGAGATTTCACCGCGTTTGCCTTCCAATGGGTATCGGCTGAAAAAAGTGAAAAGATCATCGATCGACCTTGATGTGAGGTCAACAATGGAGATCCCTTCGATTTTTATATGCAGGCTTTCCATGCGCAGCCTTGAACCGTTGCAGTGCCGGCAGGTTGTATCAGCCATATAATCGGCCATGGCTTTTTTGTCTGTCTGGGATGTTGCTGCATCAAATTGCTGTTGAAGTTGAGGAATAATGCCTTTAAAGGCCATCGCCTTTTTACGTGCCGGGTGGTTTCCCGCTTTTAAATCGACCTTTGAACGGTGTTGAGGGCCGTACATCAAAAAGGATGTAAAGATTTCGGGCAGGTCCTGGTAGGGGGTATAGATATCAACGCCATGAAGACTTGCGATTTCTTCCAAAAATTCGATAAATGCCATAGATCGACGATGCGACCAAAGGGTGATGGCCCCCTCTCTCAGCGACAACTCGGGGTTGGGGACGATTTTATCAGGCGAAAAACTGGGCGTTGTGCCGAGGCCTTTGCAAGTAGGGCATGCACCGCGGGGTGAATTGAAAGAGAAGTTCGCCGGCGTCTGTTCCGGATAGCTGATGCCGCAATAAAGACATGCGGCCTTTTCGCTGAACTGTAATCTCTCTTTCACTTGCCCCATTGTTTTGCCGATAAAAAGGACGTTTACCCGGCCCTCTGATTTGGAAATGGCCAGTTCCATGGAATCGGCGAGCCTGTTTCGGATACCCGGCTTGATGAGTAACCGATCGATCACCACGTCAACGGTTTCCTTCCCATGTCCGGAAAGTTTGTCGATGGTGTCCAACTCGATCAAACCGCTCTCTGAAAAGATTCTGGCAAATCCCTCTTTTCTTAATTTTCTGATTAGTTTTCTGTGATCGTCTGTCGGATCTGCCTTCATTGGCGAGAGAATCATCAAACGGGAGCCCTCCGGTCGTTCCAAAACCGACGCAACCATTTCGTCTATGGTTTGCGCTGTGATCGGTCTTCCGCACCTGTAGCAATAAGGGGTTCCCGCCCTTGCGTAAAGAAGCCGCAAAAAATCGTAAATTTCCGTCACTGTGCCGACAGTTGACCGGGGATTGTGGGTCGCTGTTTTTTGCTCGATGGCAATGGACGGCGAGAGCCCGTCAATCAGATCCACATCGGGCTTTTGCAATCGCTCTAAAAATTGCCTGGCATAGGTGGACAATGATTCTACATAGCGGCGTTGGCCCTCAGCATACAGGGTGTCAAAAGCCAGCGTGGATTTTCCGGAACCGGACAACCCGGTGATGACAACCAACTGATTGCGTGGAAGTCGAAGACTGATATTTTTAAGATTGTGCTGTCGGGCACCCTCTATGGTAATTTCGGCAATGGTCGCCATCGGTCAGGTCCCAATTGATAATAGGTTGATTCAGTATTGACTATGAACGCCATCATACTGGTGGTCCCGACTTTTGTAAATTGATTACTGGCTCTCAAACCTCATCCGCAGCGCCTGCGACCCATCCTAACGACATGAGCACTGACGTGGTTTTTTGTCCTTCCGACCGGTGATCGAAATTCCGCTCCACTCGCACAGGGGGCGTTGATTGTGAGGGCTGGACGAAGGTGTTTCATAGCCGATATAGGCGCTTATCTTGTTACAAAATTGTCTTTTGGGAACAATAGATGTTGTTTGGTTTATTTTTGTGTAATCAATCCGTTCAAAGAAGATAAAAAAGTAGACAAAAAAACGAAATTAAAAGATAATTGGAGAATAATGAAGAATAAACAAGATCCCTTTTTTGTTCATACATTGTTGATAACGTTGGATCTGTTTAGAATGCTTACGGATTGATAACGGATCGGGAAAAGTGTTTATTTCGAAACAGGTGTCCGCTTAACTATCTGTAAAAATTTTAAATATGAATATTAATGTACATTTTTGCACGGCGTGTTAGCGGTTTGTTAAACTGGCGATCATCCGGATTGACTTTAATCCGGCTCTTATAATAAAACGTCCAAACAGTTGAAGGATCGCACAAAAGCCTTTCCGTAAATCACCAACGAACGATCAATTACCTTAAAATCTAATGATGGTACCGCCTGTCGGACAAAGGCACGATTGATACCTTGTTAGTCTCTGAAGGAAAGTCATTTTCTAAATGGATCAAATTTGGCCCTCTGTGAAAGCGCTGTTAAAGGAAAAAATTCCTGGTCACTGTTATCGCATGTGGATTGAACCGATCACCTTCAGCGAAAGCAAGGGAAATACAATTATTCTTGCATGTCCCAATCTTTTCTCTAAAAAACGTGTGGCCGAGCAGTACGCCAGTGCACTGGAAGAGGCCTTCTCACAAATGATGGGAACGGCGCAAAAGATCCTATTGATCGTCGCTTCAGCAAACAACCAGCGTTCTCTCGCGCGAAAGGAAGATCGGCAGATGAAACTGCCGTCCATGGATAGAGCTTTCATCCGTGGGAGGCGGTTGAGGGAGGATTATACCTTCGACCAGTTCGTCGTCGGCAAAAACAGCGATTTCGCCTACTCCGCAGCCCTTTCCCTTGCCGCTTGCAGGCAAAACAATCGGAATTCCCTTTATCTGCTTTCAGAAACCGGCCTTGGAAAAAGTCATCTTTCGCAAGCCGTTGGTCACCATATTGTCAAAACCTTTCCGAAGGAGAGGGTGTATTACATTACCGCTGAAGATTTCATGAACGAGATGACCGATTCATATCGGAGTAGCAGGATCCATGACTTCAAAGAAAAGTACAGACAGAATTGCGATGTCCTGCTGTTGGAAGATGTTCATTTCCTCAGTGGTAAAAATGGGACACAAGAGGAGCTTTCCAATACACTCGAATCGTTGATGAATGCCAACAAGAAAATTATCTATTCGAGCTGTTATTTGCCTTCGGATATTCCCAAACTGCATGAAAAACTTAAATCCCGGCTATGCTGCGGCTTGATTTCAAGGATCGAAAAACCGGACTACAAGACGCGTTTGAAAATCCTGAAGAAAACGGCGAAATCCGGCGGATATGCGATCTCCGACGATGTATGTCAGTATTTGGCTTCCGAACTCACCCAGGATGTGAGGCAATTAAAAAGCGGTTTGATCGGTGTTACCGCCAAAGCGTCTCTTCTCGGTGCGGATGCGGATTTGTCCCTCGCGCGAAGTGTCGTCAATAACATCGCCACCACACGCGAAGGCATCACACTAGACGCCATCAAACGGCTTGTCTGCAAATACTATAACGTCACGCTTACGGATCTGACCTCCCGGTCCCGGCGTCAGGCCATCGTCAGGCCGAGACAGGTGGCCATGTACCTTTCCAGGCGGTATACGGACCATTCACTTCAGGCCATCGGAAAAAGTTTCAACCGCTATCATGCAACAACACTTCATGCCCTCAAGGCTGTGGAAAAAGGGGTCAAGGAAAATGTAACGTATCAAAGACACGTCGAATTTTTATCCGAACGCTTGGAGAGAGGGGATGTGTCATCGGTTCTCAATTGACTTTTATCACCATCCCACCTGTTGAAACGAGATCTTCCAATATTTCGAAGCGTTCATTTTGCTCCTTTTCGATTGCGCAGCGCAGGTTCATCACACATCGCGTCCGACAAATCGGATCCTTTCTGCGGTATTGTCCGAAACAAGCCAAATAACGGTCCAACGAGAAATCCAATTCCTGCTCTACCTTCAGTTGCACGGTTTTAAATCTCCAGTCGCTTGAGTAGTTCATTGTGAATCGCACCGTTCGTGCAGACGATTTCGTTTTTATCAATCCAGTACGGCTCGCCAGAAAAGACGGTGGTCCTTGCTCCTGCTTCAGATGCCAAAAGGACACCGGCAGCGGTATCCCAGGGATTCAGGTCCTGCTCCCAAAAGCCGTCAAATCGACCATTGGCCACATAACAAAGATCCAATGCAGCCGAACCCAGTCGTCGCACGCCTTGCGAAACGGCCAGACAGCGTTCGAACCGGGTCATGAGTTGATCGATCACCATCGGATGGTCGTACGGAAATCCCGTTACCAGAAGGCTATCGGTAAGATCGGCGGTTTGCGATACGGCAATGGGTTCACCGTTGAGCTGAGCGCCGTGGCCCTTGAGTCCAACAAAAAGTTCGTCAAGAAGAGGTGCCAAAACAAATCCCGCCAGAAGTTCGTCCTCTTCGGCAAAGGCAATGGATACGCAAAACATCGGCAAGTTGTGCGTGAAATTGGTGGTCCCGTCCAATGGATCAACAATCCATCTGCCACCGGTACCGGGTTGATCACCACTCTCTTCAGCCAATATCGAATGGCTTGGAAATGCACTGCGGATGGTCTCGATAATGACCTTTTCGGATTGAAGGTCCGCTTCGGTAACCAGATCGATAGCCCCCTTCTTTTGAACGGAACGAAGGTTTCCAAAATGCCCTTGCAGCACCTTGCCCGCTTCGCAGGCTGCCGCGATTCCAACTTGTTTGATTCGATCCAATTCCATAAGGGAAAACACCTACAAATTTTCGCTTGCAACTGTCAACTGCCAAATTCAGCAGGGGCCCGATTTGTCCCCCAGAATGTGCTGGCACAGATGTTCCACCATTGCTTGCATTGCCCGGGACAAGGGCTTTAGCGTTGTGCGATCAAGCGCACTAACGGGAATCCCGTCAAGGCGCTTTGCCAAACCTTCACAATCCTCGATTTCGATTCGATCCATTTTGTTCAGAACCCTGATGGATGGAATTCTGTTCAAAGAAAGATCGCCCAAGATCGCCTCCACGGCCTGGATTTGATCCAGGTGGCGCGGATTGCTGACATCGATGACATGCAATAACAGATCCGCACTTTCAAGCTCTTCCAACGTAGCTTTGAAGGCGGCCATCAATTCCTTGGGAAGATCACGAATAAACCCGACCGTATCGGTGATAATCACTTCCAACTCCTGGGGAAACCGAAGCCTCCTTGAAGAGGGATCCAACGTCGCAAAGAGTTTGTTCTCGGCAAAAACCCGGCTTTGGGTCAACTGATTTAGAAGCGTCGATTTACCCGCATTGGTGTATCCAATGATGGAAATGATCGGCAGCCCTTTTTTGCTTCTACGACTTCTTTGTTGGCCACGATTTTTCTGGACTTTGGAAACTTCTTTTTCCAGTCGTTTGATGCGATCCCTGGCCCTTCTTCGATTGATTTCGAGACGGGTTTCACCGGGTCCCCTCCCCCCGATACCGCCAGTCAATCGCGACATGGCAGTGTTTTTCGTAACAAGGCGAGGTAGAATGTACTTCAATTGCGCCAGTTCCACCTGGAGCTTTCCTTCTCGGGTTTGGGCCCTTCTGGCAAAGATGTCCAGGATCAGCTGCGTACGGTCGATGATTTTGATTTCCAATCGATCTGTGATCGAACGGATCTGGGAAGGATTGAGTTCCTGATCGAAAATGAGAAGTCCGGCCCCCCTGTGGAGGGCCATGATGGAAAGTTCCTCAAGCTTGCCCCGACCCATGAGAAATCGGGGATTGGCTTTTTTTCGTCGCTGCAGCACGGTGTCGATGATGCCGATGTCTGCTGTTCGTGCAAGTTCTTTCAATTCGTCGATGGAATCAAGAGCATCTTTTCGAGAACCGGTAAAAACGCTGACCAGCAGCGCCTGTTCGCCTCCTGCAACTCCCAGCGTCACCTGTTTGCTGCGCGCAAGTTCGGCTTCCAAGGCCTGTATGTGATCAAGGCAGCCGATTTCCGGAAGAAAAGGCGGAATCGGTTCCATGATCCTGTAGGGGGTGGTTTCCTCGGCACCCGGAAGCAGATGGGCCCAATGAATCTCTTTGGGGAGCCCGGCCTCCGACATGGTTATCACCGCCATTAGATCAAGCCGCAACAGCGCCAAGTCGGTCAGATCATCTTTGGTCAGCGGTGTGTCGGTGAGGTGCGTGTGAACGCAGCGAAGCCCCCGGAGACGTCCAGGCGCCAGCCGGTATTCTTTCAAATCTGGAATGATGATTTGGTCCACACCACCGGCCAGCACCTGAGATATCCTACCGCTGCGTTCGACAAGTAGACCAATTTGCCGACCGATTTCTGCCGACAGTTTACACATGTCTCTGCACAATTCGCGGGATACGATGGCCTCAGGAGGAACCCTCCTCCTGCGCAAGCCCTCCAAACGCCTGATCTGGCTGGGTTTGAGCCCAAAAAGACTGCCGTAAATCTCTTTCATTCGACAGCCAGGTTCTCGAAACGTGTATAGGTTTTTAAAAAGGCAAGGTTGGCTACACCGGTTGGACCATTGCGTTGTTTGGCGAGAATGATTTCCGCAGTGCCTTTGTTGGGGTTGCTTTCCTCCCGATTGTAAACCTCATCCCTGTAAATAAAGGCAACAAGGTCAGCATCTTGTTCCAGTGCGCCTGATTCCCTTAAATCATAAAGCTGCGGGCGTTTATC
>Ga0272441_10015759_pt1 | contig 10545 bp, 5 predicted proteins | sample SSMProp6N_FD_193582 | JGI IMG/M metagenome (GOLD analysis project Ga0272441, IMG submission 193582) | Marine sediment archaeal communities from Little Sippewissett salt marsh, Falmouth, MA, United States - SSM-Prop-6N | ecosystem: Environmental > Aquatic > Marine > Wetlands > Sediment ... | reverse complement strand
TGGAAGAGTCGCACGTGGGCAAGCCGATCAAGGATGTGCTGATTATTGCAATTATTGACAATCAAGAGATCAGGGCAATCCTTGAACAACATTTCAAGGACTGGCTCAATGCGAAGGGCGTTGAAGCTATTATCAGTGCCAACGTGCTTGCTGTCGAAATGGGTGTCAAGCTTGAAAAAGAGGCCATTGTCGAGGTTGCCGACAAGTATGAAAACGACACCGTCTTGATAACGCGTATAGTGGGAATGCAGGAGACCGAGGTGTTCAGCCGTGACAGGCCGCAGTATTTCTTCAACTACTACGGCTTTTACAATTATGGTTTTGCATATGTTACTTGGCCCACCATTTACGATGAAAAGGTGACATTCAGTCTTCAAACCGGGCTTTACGACGTGACGACGGAATCGTTGATCTGGGCGGGTGAATCGCAGATCAAAAATCCGAAGACCACGGGACTGGCCATCGGCCAGGTTGTTGAGATGGTGATAAAGGAACTTGAGAAAAATGGTTTGCTGCCCAAGAAACCTTAGTACAAGAATCGGATGTAAGCGGACCGGTCATGACTGAAAACCGCTCCAACCATTCTCCAATCCTTTAATTTCTCTAATTCCTCAATTCGGAATGAATCCTTCAGTCTTCGATCCTCTGAATTCTGTCGCGTTCCCCGAGTTTCTGCCTTCTATCTCACTGCAATCCAATCTTCCAATTCCACAGCCCCGGACGTTTTTTGATAGTCACCGTGGACGGCACCGGTTCATCCAAGTGGGCGAACATCTGGATGCCGGCCTGCCGGAGGACCATTCGCTTTTCAGTGATGTCCAACCGCCAGTTGGGGAAAGTCCAGTAGTCCGGACCGTGCTGGTCCACCCAGGCTTGCTCGCCCCGGGGGCTGTCGAAGGGCACGCGCAGCCGCATGTCGTCAGCCAGGGTTCGAGAAATACACAGTGGCCAGTTGCCGGAAAGGACGATTCCCAGCGGCAGCGGGCTCTGGCGGCACAAGGTGAGAATGTCCGCCTCACCCAGTTCGGGGCCGACGAATGCCCCGCTGAACCCCAGGGTCTTGAGCGTCTCCAGGCAGAGGGCATTGGCAGCATTGCAGAATGGGCCCGCCCACAGGCTCAGTCCCGCGGGGCGGTTGAACAGGGCCATCTGCCAGGGAGTGTTGAGCACGAACTGACGCGCTCCGTTTTCAAGGCACTGTCTCAGCAGGCCGGCCACCCGTCCTTCATCGTCCGGCCAGACCACCGGCGGCAGCCAGATCCACAGGTCGGTGGCAGCCGACCGGCCGATGTTCGCCGCGGCCGCTTCCGATAGCCACATACCCACAAGGTGGCGGCCCGGGCAGTTTCGCCGTGAAGCGGGAGGAGATGATCGGCGCCGGCGGCCGGGCGGTGGCCTCCACGGCGGCCATCATCTCTTCCAGGGCCTTCTCCCGACGATCGGTGAGAAATACCGGCGCACCGGGCCGGGGTGCATTTTTACCGCCCAAATTCAAGGGATAGCGACCTTTTTGGGGCACATGGCGGCTCACCCGGCAGATGGTATGGCCGGCCTCGTCTTCGTAGCCCACCCTCAGGACATCTCCAGGCAGCAGAGCCTGCCGGACCACCACCCATGGGTTTTTGGCAGGGCCCTGCACCTTGCCCATGAACAGACCAGAGGCGGTCTGCCGCCGGGTGTCGATGGGCTTTTGCGGCCGTTGGGGTAAAAACAGGTAGTGGGTGGTCTCCCGTCCCAGGCTCTGGGCCAGCAGGTCCAGCGCGTCGCGTTTTATTCGGGCGTCATTGCCCTGATCCCGAAGCATGCGGTAGGCGGTCACCGTGTAATAGACATAGTGCGGCCCTTTTTTGCGGCCCTCGATCTTCCAGGCGAGCACTTTTTTCACCTGCCCTAAAATCTTGGTCAGCACGTCCACGGAGAAATCTTGGCAGGAAAAGGCCCTTGCCGTCTTCCCGCCCTGGCGGTAGTGCCGGCGGCAAGGCTGGACACAGCGCCCGCGCAACCCGCTTTTGCCCCCCATGTAACTGCTCCAATAGCAGCGGCCGGAGACCCCGTAGCAAAGGGCACCGTGAATGAATGATTCCAGGCCCAGGGCCTTGGGACAGGCACCGGCCATGGCCTTGATTTCGTCGATGGAAAGCTCCCTGGGCACCACCACCCGGTCAACCGCAAGGGTTCGGGCAATAAACCCCAGGGCCTTGGGTAAGCTGACGTTGGCCAGGGTCGACAGGTGGATTTCACCATCGAACCCCGCCTGGCGGGCCAGGGCGACAACCCCCAGGTCTTGGACGATCAGGGCATCGGGGTGTACATGGCGCTGCAGGTTATCAATCAGCTGGCCGGTCCGATCGAGTTCGTCGGGTTTGAGCAGGGCATTGATTGTGACGTAGACCTTCACCCCCCGATCGTGGGCCAACCCGACCAGCTGAGCCAGCTCCACGGGTGAAAAATTCTTGGCCCCCATGCGCGCCGACATGCTTTTGAGGCCGCAGTACACAGCATCGGCTCCGGCAGCCAGTGCCGCCAGAAAAGCGGCGCGGTTGCCGGCAGGGGCCAGAATGGCCGGTTGGTGATCAAGGTTCATATTTTTATTATACTATCTGTGGCTCTCGATTGCCATAAGGTTTCGGGACTGGCGTTAAGCATGCTCCGAATTTCGAAACATCCGCTTCAAGGCCGTCACCGTATCCATAGTCAGGCTCAGAATGGCGGGGATGAGAAAAATGGTGAATATGGTGGACATCAGCAGACCACCGACGACCACGCCGCCCAGCCCCCGGTAGAACTCAGAGCCGGCGCCGGGAAAAAGCACCAGGGGCAGCATGCCGAACACCGTGGTGATGCTGCTCATATAGATGGGCCGGATGCGCGAACGAACCGATTCGGTGATGGCCCGTCGCACGTCCATGGCCTGTTCCCGAATGTTGTTGAGGCTCTGGTGGACGATCAGGATGGCGTTGTTGACCACGATGCCAACCAGAATGACAAACCCCAGCATGGTTAGAATATCCAGCGGCTGGGGCGCTATAAACCGGTTCACCAGGAAAATCCCCAGAAACCCGCCGGCAGCGGCCAGGGGGACGCTGAACAGGATGATCAGGGGGTAGAGAAAGTTTTCGAACAGTGCGCTCATGAGCAGGTAGCAGATGGCCACGGCCAGGACCAGGTTCCAGACTAGGGCATCGCGGGTACGCGTAAGCTGGTCTGCCGTACCGCCCAGATCAATGCGGTAGAGGCTACCCAGCTGCGCCTGTGCCTTGACGGGTTCGATCACCTGACGGGCGATGGTTTCCATGGCCGCCTCCAGGGAGATGTCGGCCGGAGGGTTCACCTGGATGGTAATAGCCCGCTGGGTGTCGATGTGGTTGATCTGCGTGGGGCCCTCGGTCAGTTGGATGTCGGCCACCGATCCCAGCAGCACCTTGCCGCCCAATGGCGAGGCCACGGGAAAAGCTTCCAGGTCCTGGATGCGCTTCAGCCGGTCCTCCCGGCTTTTGACCACCAGATCGATCTCGTCACCATAGAGGCGGTAGGCACCTGCTTTGGCGCCCCCAACCAGGGCATTCACGGTGGTGCCCAGGTCGGTCGTACTGATACCCAGCCGGGTAAGTCGGTCCCGGTTGGGCGTGATGCGCAGCTCCGGGCTTCCCAGATCCAGACCCGGGATGGGGCGGATCTGTGCGCCGGGTATGGCGGCTGCCGTCATGCCGTAGATCTTCCGGCCCAGAGCAATCAGTCGCGGCAGATCCGGACCCTTGAGGTCAATGTCGATGGAGCGGCCGCTGCCCAGTCCCCGGGTAAACAGTCCGGCCTGGTAGACGATGGGAATCATACCGGGAACTTTCCCTAACGTTCGGTAGACGTAGGGAATCAGTTCGGCTGTACGCTCGGCTTCCCGGGAGATCACGCCCATGAAAATCTGCTGGCGAAACGCCACGTAAAAGAAGTTTTTGACGGTGGGGAGATTTAACTTCTCGGCGGTTTCACTCGTTCCGTTTCGACTGACCAGCGGAAGGATATCCGCCTCCACGGTTCGGGCGATGGCGGCGAATTCATCGGTATTGTATCCCGGCGGCGGAATCAGGATGCCGAAAAGCATCTCCCGGTTACCTGTGGGCAGGTATTCGGTCTTGGGGATAAGCGTGACGATCAGCACCACGGCCAGGGCCACCAGAACGACGGCAACGGCGACGCGCGACCACACCCTGCGGCACATCCAGTCGACAAATCCGACCAGGGCCGAGACGAAACCGCCGGCCACACGCGTGGCCGAGAACATCCGCTTGCGTTTTTCCGGCGATTTTTTCTCAACACGGCCCAGGATCAGCGCGCAAAGGGTGGGAATGCCGGTAATGGAAATCAACAGGCTCAGGGCGACGGCACTGGAAATGGCAATGGCGATATCGCGAAACAGCTGGCCGGCCTCCTCTTCGACAAACACGATGGGCAGGAACACCGCGATGGTGGTCAGGGTGCTGGCCAGCACCGCCCCCCACACCTCGGTGGTACCGTCAAAGGCGGCCTGGATGCGGCCTTTACCCATCTCCCGGTGGCGGAAGATATTCTCGAACACCACAATGGAGTTGTCCACCACCATGCCCACGGCAAAACTCAGGCCGGCCAGACTGACCACGTTGATGTTGCGGCCGGCCAGGGTCATGAAGAGGAAGGTACCCACCACGCTGACGGGAATGGCGGCGGAGACCACCACCGTCCCGGCAATGTTGCGCAGAAACAGAAACAGCACCGTGACCGCCAGGATCGAGCCGACCATCAGGTTCTTCTTGACCAGATTGATGGCGTCGTAGATGTAGGTGGTCTCGTCGTAAACCTGTTCGATGGACAGGTAACGGTCTTTGAGGATGCCGCCATTGAGTTCGGCCAGGGCGGTCTTCAATCGGTCCATGACCAGCAGCACATTGGTGCCCGGCTCGCGCACGGCGCTCATGACAATGGTGGTTACACCATCATGGCGCACCACCACGGCCGGCGTTTCATGGCCCAGACGGACCGTGGCGACGTCCTTGACCGCCACGGGAATGCCCTCGACCCGCCGGATTATCACGTTGGCCACGTCTTCGGGGCTCTGATACTCACCCACGGTGCGGGCGATATACCGGCGTTTGCCCTCGTCAAAATCGCCGGCGCTGATGGTCTTGTTCTCAACCCTCAGGGCGCGGATCAGGTCCGGCACCGTGATCCTTCTGGAAGCCATGGCTTCCACATCCACCACCACCTGCATCTCACGCTTTTTGCCGCCGTGGATGTCGACCGAAGAGATACCGGGAAGCCGTTCCAGCCAGGGCTGGACATCTTCGTCGAGAAAATCGTATTCCTCTTCCAGGTTGCCACGGTAGCCGTCTTCGGCCATGAGCACCATCCAGGCGATGGCCTTTTCAAAGCGGCCGCCGGACTTGATGATGGGCCGGTCCACGTTGTCCGGGTAACTTTTGACCTGCTCCATCTTGTTGGAGACCCGCAACAGGGCTTCGTCGATATCTGTGCCGATCTCGAATTCCAGGCTGATGTAGCTCAGGCCGTCCTGGCTTTCGCTCTTGATCTCAGTCAGGCCGTTTAAGCTTTTCAACTCCTTTTCCTGGACTTCAGTGACCTCGCGCTCCACCTCTTCCGGACTGGCCCCGGTCCAAGTGGTCTGGATGGACACTTCCGGCAGATCCACGTTGGGCGTCAGCTGGATGGGAATCCGCAGCAGTGCCAGGAAACCGAAGAGCAGCAACAGGATTGCGCCTACCGAGACCGTTACCGGCTTTTTGATGGATAGATCGACTATCTTCATAATTCGGATGTCCGATTTCAGAGGACAGATGACCGAAGTCGAAAGTCAGTCCTCAGTCTTCTGTCCTCTGTCCTCGGAAGCAGCCACCTCCTGGCCCGGCATGAGCCGCTCATTGCCCCGAACCACCAGCAGGTCACCGGCTGCCAGGTCACCGGTAACGGCAGCCAGACCGTCATGGTATCCTTGGATCGTCACCGATACCGGAAACGCCTTACCATCGTTCACCTGGTATACGATGGATCGTTTTCCGGCCGTCACGATTGCATCCTTGGGGACCATCAGCGCGCTGAAATGCTCGGACAGGTCGAAGGTGACCACCGCCTCCATGCCGGCTTTGATGGTAAATCCGGGGTTGTCCAGAAGTACCCGTACGGGAAAGGTCCGGGTCATGGCATCCCCTCTGGGTAAAATGGCATCAATTTTTCCTTCACGCCCATCCTCGGTCAGGCTGGTCACCGTCACCTGCACCCGCGCATCGGGCTGCAATTGCACCGCATAGCGTTCGGGGACATCCACGGCCACCCGGACCTGCGAGATGTCCACCAGGGTGACCACCGGCCCGCCCGACTGGATCCACTGGCCCACCTGAGTGTGCTCGGCAGCCACAAACCCGTCAAATGGCGCGACGACCCTTTTCTGATCGATGCGATAGGCCAGGGTTTCGATCTGAGATTCGGCCACCAGCAGCGCCTGGGACAGGGCGCGGTGAGTATACATGGCGTCATCGTAGGTGCGCTGGGGGATGCTGTTGTTCTCCCGCAGGCGCTCCACCCGCTCCAGTTCCTTCTGCGCATTTTCAAGGTTGGCCTTGGTCCGCTCCCGTTCGGCCACCCTTCCCTTTTGTTCCAGCTCCAGCTCCCGCGTTTTCAGGCGAACCAGCAGCTCGCCCGTTTTGACCCGCCGGCCCTCCTTGGCCGGGAACGCTGCCACCACACCGCCCGCCTCGGCTGCCACCACGCTGGTCGCCACGGCTTCCACACTGCCCACCAGGGTCACCTGCCGGGATACTCGCTTTTCCACCACCGGCAGCACGGTCACCGGTGAAGGCGGCCTTTTGGTTGCCGCCCCTGACTTATCCTGGGCGAGTCCCGCCACTGGCAGGACAATGGTGGCGGCCAGCAGAAAAATAAACCCTCGCAGGGTTGTCGTCGGGATCATTTAACTGTCCTCTCCGTCACTTGGAGAAATTGTTTCAAATCGAATCGATCAGGTTGCCAGTGTGGGGTTCCATCAAAATATCCATCAAGCTCTATCTTCAATAACGAAGCCGGTCAAGAGTATAGAACGGAAATCAAAATCAGGCACCTGTGCATGCCGGGATTAGGCAACCGAAATCGCAATGGTTTCCCACCAAACGGACCATTGCTTCCATGCCTGTGGAATCAGCAGCCGACAGGCTTGACCCTTCAACCTTGAACCGATGCCCTGTTCAATTATTCCCTGCCAAGCCCGCCCCTTGCTGATCCGGCATCCTGTCTTATGTTAATCGTCATGTTCGGCAACCGACAAAGCGCCTGCAGGCGCGGGAAAGGATGGGCACATGAAACTGGCAGTCAGCGGCAAAGGCGGCGTGGGCAAAACGACATTTTCGGCTCTTTTGGCACGGACATTGAGCGACCGGGGCATAAAGGTCCTGGCCATCGATGCGGACCCGGACGCCAACCTGGCGGCGGCCCTGGGCATTGCCGACGCCGACAAGGTCACCCCTATCGCCGAGATGAAGGAGCTGATTTTCGAACGCACCGGCGCCCAGCCTGGAACCATCGGCGGGTTCTTCAAACTGAACCCCAAGGTGGACGATATCCCCGACACCCTTTCCGTCCGACTGGACAACATCAAACTCATGCGCCTGGGCAGCGTAAAAAAGGGCGGCGCCGGCTGCCTGTGCCCGGAATCCACCCTGCTCAAGGCCCTGGTGACCCATGTGGTGCTGGGACGCAACGAGGTGGTGATCATGGACATGGAAGCGGGCATCGAACACCTGGGGCGGGCCACGGCCCAGGCCGTGGACAAACTGATCGTGATGGTCGAACCGGGCCGCCGCAGCATCGACACGGCCAAGCAGATCCGGCGCCTGGCCGCCGAGATCCGGCTGGACCACGTTGCCGTGGTGGGAAACAAGATCCGCAGCCCCAAGGATGAAGCTTTTTTGCGCGAACACCTGCCCGACTTTGAATTTTTAGGATTTCTGCCCTACGACGACACACTCATCGAAGCCGATCTCTCCGGCGCCTCGCCCTATGATACCGCAACCACGGCCAAACAGGTCGTGGCCGGCATCATCGACAAGCTATAGTCTGATGAGCAGACCCAACCGGAGCGCCCCCGGGGGACGCCGCCGATATCCGCCACGGCGAAAGCCGCCGGGCAACCGACAGAACCGCCGGGGGGACCACCGCACGCCGCTCTCCCCCGGGGCCGACCCGCAACTCAAAGCCGTCTTTTCCGGCATCGGCATTCCAAGAAACAAGCCCTTCAAACCGGACCGGTTCCAAACCGAGGCCGTGGCGGTCATGGCCGAATCCGACTGCCTGGTGACCGCCCCAACCGGTGCTGGTAAAACCTGGATCGCCATCCAGACCATCCGGCGCACCTTTGAAAAGGGCGGGCGGGCGTGGTATGCCTCGCCGCTCAAGGCCCTCACCAACTCAAAACTCATCGAGTTTTCCGAGATTTTCGGCCCCGAAAATGTAGGCATTCTCACCGGCGATCGCAAAGAGAGCCCCGATGCACCCATCATCGTCGGTACCACAGAGATCCTGAGAAATCAGCTTTACGATGCCATGCACCAGGGCGTTTCACTGAACACGGACTTGGTGGTGCTCGACGAAGCCCATTTTCTGGGAGACGAGGAGCGCGGCGTGGTGTGGGAGGAGACCATGATCTACCTGCCCCCGCGCATCCCCCTGTTGATGCTGTCGGCAACGGTGGGTAATGCGGCCGCCATCGCCGACTGGCTGACGACCATTCGCGGCCGCCTTTGCCGGGTGGTGGCCGAAACCCAGCGGCCCGTGCCGCTCTATCCGATGGTATTGCACCCATCGGGAACCCTGCTGCCCCTGACCGTCAAGGGCGGCCGGGGGGCCAATGCGCTTCACAAGAAGGTCGAACGCCTCATCGGCGAAAAAAAACAACCGGAGCCGCCCCGGCGCCGTGGTCTTCCCCACTTTGGTGACATTCTCGGTGTACTCAAGGCCTATGACCTGCTGCCGGCCATCTTCTTTTTAAAATCCCGCAGCGACTGCGACGCCGCCCTGAACCTTTGCCATGGGGCCGTCCCCCTGACCGACAAGAAAAAGGCGGAAATTGCTGACCGGGTTCGAGCGCTCACCGACAATTCGCCGCACCTGGCACAGCATCGCCAACGCATTCATCTGGAACAGGCCGGCGTCGGCGCCCACCACAGCGGTCATCTTCCCGGCTGGAAGCTGGTGGTCGAACGCCTAATGAGCGAAGGCCTGCTGACCGCCGTCTTCGCCACCTCCACCGTCGCTGCCGGTGTCAATTTTCCGGCACGGACCATGGTGTTTTTCAACTCGGACCGGTTCAACGGCACCGAATTCATCCCCCTGGACGCGACCCAGCTTCACCAGATGACCGGCCGGGCCGGCCGTCGCGGCATGGACAAGATCGGCTTCGGCCTGGCTGTACCCGGCCGCTACATGGACCTGCGATTGGTGGCCCGCCTGCTCGCGTCCCGACCTGGAAAAGTGGTCAGCCGCATCCGCATCAACTTCTCCATGGTCCTCAACCTGCTGCTTTCCCACACCCCGGGCCAGATTGAAGAGTTGCTCAAGCGATCCTTCGCCACCTGGCTCCTCATTGCAAAAGTCGAAGACAGCCGCCAGAAAAGCCGCATGGCCGATGTCCACGAGGTTCTGTGGGAAGATTTTCTCAGGCACCTGGATTTTCTCAAGGAGACGGGATTTGTGAACGCAGACGGCCGGCTCACCGGCGACGGCATCTGGGCATCCCAGCTCCGGGTGGACCAGCCCCTGATCGTGGCTGAATGCCTGCGCCAGGGGCTGTTGCCGAACGGAGATGCGGCCCAAATGGCCGGTGTGTTCGCCTGCATGGTCAACGAGAGGGAAACCGATGACCGCATGGAAGGACGCCTTGTGCCCAACCGGCTCAAGAAAGCGGTGGTTCGTATCCAGAAAAAACTGACCGGATTCGCCCGCCACATGAAATCCCGGGGTTTCGATGTGCGGCAGTTCTACCTGCGGCCCGCCGCCATGACCCATGCCTGGGCATCGGGATATCCGTGGAAAAATATCATCAAGGAATACGGCATGGCCGAAGGCAACCTGGCCATGCTGATGATGCGCACCGCCGACAACCTGCGCCACACCGCCAATCTGGTGGATGTCTTTCCCGAAGCCGCTGCCACGGCCCGCGAAGCCATCGGCCTGATCATGAAAGAGCCGGTGGTGGAAGGAACGGATGAAGGTGAGGTGGATCGGTAAAATTCCGGTACATCTGCCCGGGTTTATGTTATTGCTAACACATCGTCATGGCGCACCCATGAAATCCGGACACCAAAGATCCAGGAGAATCGTTCATGGACAGTTTCCATTCATTGCTCGATTCTTGTGCCGCCGAACACGGGCATCTCTGTCCGGGACAGGTGGTTGGGGTGCGCATGGCGATTTTAGGGTGTCGACTGATCGGAATGGATCAGCCCAAAAGGATCGATCAGATTAAAAAACTACTGGTTTATGTGGAGATGGATCGCTGCGCGGCAGATG
>Ga0272441_10015758_pt1 | contig 10545 bp, 1 predicted proteins | sample SSMProp6N_FD_193582 | JGI IMG/M metagenome (GOLD analysis project Ga0272441, IMG submission 193582) | Marine sediment archaeal communities from Little Sippewissett salt marsh, Falmouth, MA, United States - SSM-Prop-6N | ecosystem: Environmental > Aquatic > Marine > Wetlands > Sediment ... | reverse complement strand
TCACTCCAGCCAGACCTTGACCCGGTATTGCGCCGGCGTGCTGGGGTCGGGCACCGTATAGGTGACGCTCTGCGCGGCGGTCGCGGTGAGATCGGCATAGTCTGCGACATCGGTCCAGGCGTCTGTGGCGGGGTCGCTCCTGCGCTGCAGCCCGTAGTGTCGGGTCAGCCCGTCGTAGCCGCTGCCCTCCGCGGGGACAGCCTGCCACGAAACGACGATTTGCCCTTGCTCCAGCCGAGTTTCAAGTTTCAAGTATCCAGTTTCATCACCCGGATCCGTCCCCGCGATCCACTCCTGGATGTTGGAACGTCCGTCGTTGTCGGGATCGGCGGTATCGGACAGCTCGGACGGGTCGGACAGCCCGGACAGGAAGACTTGTTCCCACTCGTCGGGCATACCGTCGCTGTCGGCGTCGGTGCCGGGCGGCGTGCCGTATTCCGCGGTGAGTTCGGCATCGAACGTGAGGTCGCTGCTGGTCAGGCCGACGTTGAAGACCTGGACGGCGATCAGGTTCGTGCCGGCCAGCACGGGCAGGTCTGCGCCTGTCAGGGTCGTGGTCCATTCGGTGCCGTCGCCGACGCCGCTGGTCGCGAGACCGTCGTATGGCGGCGTGCTGCCGGGCGCGCCGTCCACGTTATGGCGCGCGACCTCTTTGCCGTTGATCCAAACGACGAACCCGTCGTCGTAGAGCGTCCACAGGTGGATCGCGCCGACGCGGGCCGGGTACTCGACGGTGAAGCTGCGGCGCAGGAACAGGCACGTGTAGTTGTCGCGCATCCCGCCGAGCGTGGTGCCGTACGGTCCGTCGCCGTAGCCGAACGGGGCAGGGCCCTGGGCCCATGCGCCGGCATCGAAGGCGGGGTGTCGCCAGACGGCGGCCGGAGTCGATGCCGCGGTTGTGCCTTCGTGGTAGGACCATGTTGCGCCTTTCGCGACGGGCACGTCGGTTACGGTCGGAGCGGTCACGGTGATCGTGATGTCGACCGTGATCGGTCCGTTCACGGCGCCGGACCCGTTGTCCTCGACGGTGAACATGCGTGTGTGCGTGCCGACTGCCATAGTCGCGGTCGAGAAGCTGACGGTGTGCGTGTTCTTGTCGGTGCTGTCGGTCGAAGAGCCTGTGGTCGGCGCGATGCTGAGCTTGCTCGAGGTCTCGACGAGCTGATAGTCGAGCGTGCCGGTGCCCGCGTTCCAGACCTGGATGGAGGCGTCCGGCGCGTCGGAGCCTTCCTCGCATGCGACCGAGATGGCCGTTGTGCTGACCGCGATCTCGGGCGCGGTGGCGGCGGGCGTGGTTACGCTGACGGGATCGCAGTACGGCCCGTTGCCGCCGTCGTTCTGGCCGCGGATCTTGTAGTAGTAGGTGGTCTCGGGATCCAGGCCGGAGTCGGTGTAGGACGTTACGTTTGCGGTCGGGTAGACTGCGTCAAAATCGTACCAATAGGAGCCGTCGAGGCTCTTGCGGAGCATGTACTGCGTCTCGTCGGGCAGGTCGTTCCAGGTCAGCGCGACGGAGGTCGGGGACAGGGCCGTGGCCGCGAGCCCGGTCGGCGCGGCGGGCACCGGTGTGGTCACCGTGATGGTGATATTGACCGTGATCGGCCCGTTCGAGGCGCCCGAGCCGTTGTCCTCGACGGTGAACATGCGTGTGTACGTGCCGACCGCCATGCTCGCGGTGGCGAAGCTGACGGTGTGCGTGTTCTTGTCGGCGCTACCGGTCGAGGATCCCGTTGTCGGCGCGATGCTGAGCTTGCTCGAGGTCTCGACGAGCTGGTAGTCGAGCGTGCCTGTGCCCGCGTTCCAGACCTGGATCGTGGCGTCCGGCGCGTCCGAGCCTTCTTCGCAGCTCACGGCGATCGCCGTGGTGCTGACGGCGAGTTCGGGCACGACGTCCGGCTCTGTCGTGGCATCGGCGACCGCCGTGTAGGCCGAGTTGCCGGCCTCGTTCCAGGCCTTGACCTTGTAGTAGAACTTCGTGTCGGCCGGCAGCCCGGTGTCCGTATGGCTGATCACATCGGGGCTGAGCTCTGCGATTCTGACCCAGGGATCCGTGCCGCTCTCGCGCCGGTCGATCTTGAATCTCTGCTCGTTGTCGCTGTTGTCGGCCCAGCCGAGTGCGATGCTGCTGGTTGAGGCCGCTGAGGCGGTGAGCCCGCTCGGCGCAGCGGGCGGTTGCAGCGCGGGCGGATCGACAGTGATCGTGAGGTCGATCGTGATCGGCCCGTTCGCTGCGCCGGACCCGTTGTCCTGGACGGTGATCTTCTTGTTGTGCGTGCCGACGGCGAGGCCGGCAGTCGTGAAGGAGATGGTGTGCGTCTTCTTGTCTGTGCTGCCGGTCGAGGAGCCGGTGGTCGGCGCGACGCTGAACGTGCTCGATGTCTCGACCAGCTCGTAGAGCAGCGTGCCGGTCCCCCCGTTCCAGACCTGGAACGAGGTGTCCGGCGCGTCCGAGCCCTGCTCGCAGCTGACAGCGATCGCGGTGGTGCTGACCGCGATCTCGGGGACGATGTCCGGCTGCGTGGCGGCATTGGCCAGCGCCGAGTATGCCGAGTTACCGGCCTCGTTCCAGGCCTTGATCTTGTAGTAGAAAATGGTGTCGGCCGGCAGCCCGGTATCCGTATGGCTGACCACATCGGCGCTCGGCTCTGCGATTCTGACCCAGGGATCCGTGCCGCTCTGGCGCCGGTCGATCTTGAAGCTCTGCTCGTTATCGCTGTTGTCGGTCCAGCTCAGTCCGATCCGGCTCGTCGAGAGGGCGGTGGCGGCGAGTGCGCTCGGCGCGCTGGGCGGCTGCAGCGCGGGCGGATCGACGGTGATCGTGACATTGATCGTGATCGGGCCGTTCGACGCGCCGGACCCGTTGTCCTGCACCGAGATCGTTTTGTTGTGCGTGCCGACGGCCAGACCGGAGGTGGTGAATGCGATCGTGTGCGTCTTCTTGTCCGTGCTGCCGGTCGAGGAGCCGGTCGTCGGCGAGACACTGAGACTGCTGGTCGACTCGACGAGCTTGTACTGCAGCGTGCCGTCGCCGGAGTTCCAGACCTGGAACGTCTTGTTCGCAGCATTCTGGCCCTGCTCGCAGGAGACGGAAATCGACGTGGTGCTGACCGCGATCGCCGGCGGGTCCTGGTTCGGATCGGTGTTGGTGACCCAACCCTTGGCCAGCATCTTGTCGAACAGTCGGTCGGCGACGCCCGTCATGTAGCTGCGGTACTCGGCACACTCACTGTTCCAGTTCGAGACGTTCCATATGGTCTTGTCCGGCGACCAGCGGTCCACCTCCCGCTGGAAATCGTCGGTATGGATGAAGTTCTTGAGCGTGTCGAACCGGGCTTTGGCCTTCGCGTCCGTCAGCGCACCGCCGTTTTTGAGGTGCTTCCACGCGCGCGCGTTCACGATTGCCTTGAACTGGCTCGTCTTGATCAAGCCCTCCCAGATCCCTTCGAACGGCTCCGTGCCGCCGTAGGTCATGGCGTCGAAGTCGATGTTGGCGCCGGGTACCGTCGGGCTGTAGCCGTCGCCGCCGCCGTTCAGGGCGAATTCCTCGTCCCACGAGAAGAAATAGCATTTGCCCGCCGAATCCTCGCCGATCACGCTCCAGTGGTTGTAGTTGCTCCAGTCCCCGCCGCCCCCGTAGAAGTGCAGGATGATGTAGTCCACGAATTGCTCGACGGCCAGACGCTTCTCGCTCTCCGTGAAGTTGCTGTTGCGCGCGTAGGTCCAGAGCTGGTTCCAGCGGGTGAGATCGCCGGTGCTGCCGCGTTTCGAGGCCCATCCGTTCTTGACGCCGCCCAGGTACTGGCTCGCGAACGTGTGGTCAGGCCGCTCGGCCAGGTTGTACAACCCCCAATACTCGTTGCCGTTGCCGCGGTTCACGTACAGGTGGCAGAACGTGCCGTGCGAGCTCAGACCCGACATGTCAAGTTGTGACGAGCGCATGAACTGGTCCTTCAGATACGTGATGCACTTCTGCTGTTTGGTGCTCCAGGCCGGCGGCTGGCGAGGCGTCGCCAGCTGTTCGTTGCCGCCGCCGCGCAACACCAGGTTGTTGTAGCCGCTCGCGGCTGCCGAACCCGCGTGCATCGGCGCGCGCTCAAAGACCGGGTAGTTCAGCCGTGTCGGATCGCCGGAATTGTAGCGGTTCGTGAACTTTGCGCGGAACGAGCGCTTGTTGTTGTTGTGCACCGCTTGCCCGCCGTAGTTCCGGATCTCGCATTGCACGTCGAATCTGTAGCTCGATTGGCCCGGATACCGGAACTTCACGCGGCCCTTGCGCTTGATCTTCGTGTCCGCCGTGCCCGAATTCACGGCATTGAAGTCCGAGGCCGTCATCGTGATGTACACTTCCGGTATGTTCGCGTTGCCGGCTTGCGCGCTCGGCGCGAAACTCACAGCTTGCCCCACGAGCAGCAGGGAAACGACCGTCAGGCAACAATGCGCAGTTTTGGACGAGTTCTTCTTCATCAGGTCTCTCCTGTCCCTTAATTCATCGGTTTCGGGAATCATACAACATATGGTGTTCAGTTCCCGGCCTTCATAAGACAGTATGCCGGAGGGCGGCGGATTCAACGGGGAGGGGGCGGGTTTCTTGGGGGTTCTGGCTGGGTGTGACCGAACATCCAACATCCAACAGCCAACACCCAACATCCAATCTCACTTGGAAGTTGGAGGTTGGGTGTTGGCTGTTGGATATTGAGTCTGCACAGACGAGCCCCTCGACAAGGTTTGCGACGAGGTTTACGACAAGGTTTGTCTCCCGACCGAAGGGAAGGGGGTGAAGGGTGCCGGGCGTCAGCCCTGCTTCGCCGTCCCTGCGGTCCTGGCTACGAAGGGCAAGGCCCGGCACTCCTTCACTCCAGCCAGACGGTGAGACGGTAATGCACGGTGGCGCCGCCGCCGTTGGTGTAGGTGATCTCGCCGCCGGTAGCGGGGATATCGGTATAGCCCGGCACGCCGGTCCAGGGGTCCTGCATGGGGTCCGCACGGCTGTGCAGTCCGTAGTGGCGCGTGAGCCCGACATAGCCCGTACCTGTGGCGAGCGTGGTCTGGAACGAGACGAGCAGTTGTCCGCCCTCGGCGCGAGTTTCAAGTTTCAAGTATCCAGTATCATCATCCGGATCCGTGCCGGCGACGTACTCGCCGATGTTGTTGACGCCGTCGCTGTCGGTGTCGGTGTACCAGAGTGCGGCGGCGTTCGTGAGTTTCTCGGTTTCCCACTCGTCGGGCATCCCGTCGTTGTCGGCATCGGTTCCGGGCGGCGCGGTCCAGCCGAGTTCGAGCTCGAGGTCGATGGTCAGGTCGCTGCTGCTGATGGCATCGTTGAAGACCTGCACGGCCAGCATGTTCGTGCCGTCCAACAGCGGCATATCGGCGCCGGTGAGCGTCTTCGTCCAGACCGCGGCCAGGCCCACCACGTTGGTGGCTTCCTCGTTGAACAGCGGCGAGCTGCCGGGCGCGCCCGCCACGTTGTGGCGTGCGAGCTCTTGGCCGTTCAGCCACATCACGAACCCGGCGTCGTACAGCGTCCAGAGCTCGAGCGTGCCGAACCTGGCCGGGTTGTCGACGACGAAGCGCTTGCGCAGGAACAGGCTGGTGTAGCTATCTTGCATGCCGGTCAGTTCGGTTCCGTAGGGGCCCTCTCCGTACCCGAACGGGGCCGGCCCCTGGTCCCAGCCGCTGTCGTCGAACGCGGGCCGGCGCCACGCGCCGACCGGGTCCGACGCCTCGGTTGTTCCTCTGCGGTACCGCCAGTTCGCTGCGTTCTTTTCGATCGCGACCGTCGCGCCGCTCCCTGACGCGCTGGACGCCTTGAGCATCAGCGCGTTGACGTAGAACTTGGTGTCGTTGTCCGAGACGGTCACGAGCATGGCGCCGTCGGGACCCGGATCGATTCCGGTCCAGCGCGCGACATAGCCGTTGATCGTGTTGTATCCGTTCACGATCGTGCTGGTGTCGTTGCTCAGGCTGGTCGTTGTGATCGTGACACCCGGCGTCGTGCTCTCGTTCTGGAAGCCCGGCTCGACGCCGGACAACACGAATTTGCTTGTACGGTCCGTGTAGCCGGGATTGTCGCGGTTGCCGAAGACAACGAGCTCGTAGCGGCACGCCGCGTCCATGCCCGCGAAGCTCAGGGTCAGGTCTTCGTCATAGGGGATATGGCCGGTGCAGTCGACCTTGTTGCTGAACACGTCGGCCGCGTCCGTGCCGGTGACCGGGTTGCCGGACACGGTCCCGTGCGAGGTGTACCAGATCCCGCCGGCCACGGCGAGTGTGACGGTTGTTGTCTCGCCGGTGTCGTAGTCGACCAGGTTTCCGGTGTCCCCCTCGGGCGGGTTGCCGTCACCCGTGGTGGTGCAGAACCTCGTGATGTTGAGCGTGAGCTGGCCGGCCGCCCAGGACAGGTCGTTGTAGGCCGTGAACAGCTGGTCGTTGTCCGTGATCGTGTAGGTGTGCGTGCTGGTGCCGAGCGCCGCGTTCTGTGCGGTGTCGAGTGTCAGCACGATCGTCTCGCTGTTCTCCTCCAGCCCGTCGTCGACGACGGACAGCGTGACGGCCTTTTGCGTCTGGCCCGGGCTGAACGTCAGCGTGCCCGCGACGGCCGTGTAGTCCTGGCCCGGCGACGCGGTGCCCGCGCCCGTGCTCTGGTAGTCGACGCGCACGGTCTGCGTGCTCGTGTTGCTGAGCTTGACGGTTACGGCGGGGCTCGTCTGCGACTCGCTGCCGGTTGATGTCGACACCGCGAATCCAACTGTCGGCGTCTGGTCGGTGAACGTGGCCGTGTCGATGCCGCTCGCGTTGTGGTCTTGCTTGTACGCCTTCGCCTTGACCGTTGCCGAATCGGTCAGGCTGAACCCGACGCTGTCCTCGCCGAACCCGGCATAATTCGAATCGGACGGCGCCGAGCCGTCCGTCGTATAGTACACGGTAGCTCCTGCCGTCACGGTCGTGATCGTCACGCTGACCGAGCTGTAGAAATCGCCGCCGGCCGGGCTGATCGTCGGGGTCGCCACCGTCGGCAGGGTCTCGGTGTAGGTGGCCGAGCCGATCGGGCTCGGTGCATGTGTGTCGTCCTTGTACGCGCGTGCCTTGACGGTCGTGGTATCGGCGAGCGAGAGGTGGACGCTGCCCGTCCCGTTGTTGGCGGAGCCGGTGTCGGGCGTGCTGCCGTCGGTCGTGTAGAACAGCGTCGCGCCGGCGGTCGCGGTGCTGACCGTCACGCTCAGAGAGCTGATGAACTCCGTGCCGTGCGGCGGGCTGAACGTCGGGATCGCGACGACCGGCAGTTGTGTCACGGTATGCACCAGTTCGAGGTCCATGAAGATGTCGCTGCTGCTCGCGGTGACCTGGTGGATCTCCACGGCCAGCACGTTCTTGCCCTGGACGAGCTTGCCGATCTGCGCGTCGAGATCCACCGGTTCGTACAGGCCCTGCGACCCGTTGTTCACGTTGGCCGTCGTGCTGTAGCCGATGGGACCGGTCGGCATGCCGCCACGCGTGACCTCCTGCCCGTTCAGGTACGCGACGTAGCCGTCGTCGTAGCGGATGCGCAGCGTGAGACTGTTGACCTGTGAGGGATCCCCGAGCACGAAGGCCTTGCGGAAGTAGGTCGTGATCTGTTTGTTGCCGGGATCGTCGCCGTAGTCGACCGCGGTGTCGAGCTCCGGGTTGGTGTCGGGATAGCCGAGCGGCGCGTTGCCGTCCTGCCACCCGCCGTCGTCGTAGCCGGCTGCACGCCACGCGGAGCCGAGGTCGGTCCCGCGGTCGTGATAGAGCCAGCCTGCCGTCTTGCAGACCAGCGCGCCCGAGTTGGCCGCGCCCGGGGTCCCGTTGCTGGGCACGCTTGCCGACCAGTTGATCGCGTCGTTACCGTACAGGCCCGCCGCAAGCCGCTCCAGCGACGGGCCGTCGCCGTCCGGGCTTTCTGGCCAGGGGCTGTTGTCGTTGTACTTGACGCGGTCGACCAGGATCCAGGGGATCCCCTTGAGGTCCGGCGTGTCCGGCCGCCAGAGTTTCAGGCTCTCGCCCGCGTTGTCGAGCACGCCGGAGTATCCGCCGAAGATCGGGACGTCGCCGGGCACCCCGTAACGGGTCCGGAACGTGGCCGTGTCGTTGGTTGCGATGACCAGGCAGCGCGTGCCGGCCTGCAGCGTGATGCCGGTCGGGAACGTGTACGCAACGGCCCCGTCCAGCCGCCAGGTGTTGGTGGGGTGGGCCGGGTCGTAGAGGGCAACGGCCGTGTCCGAGACGTTCAGCAGTTCGACGAACTCGTCGCCGCCGTCCGGCGGATGGTACATCAGCTCGTTGATCACGATCGGCCCGACCAGCGGGTACGCGTTTGCCGCGCCGAGCGTGTTCGTCACGCTCTGCGCGACGAAGTCGACGTCCCCGTCGCTCTTCACGTGGCGCGCGAACGCGACACCGTTTTCGGCGCCGCCGAACCGCGCCTCGGCCAGGTACAGCAGGTTCGAGGCCGCGTCCCATTTCGTGAGGTAGACCTGGTCCCCGTGCGAGTCGAGCTGGAACCCGAGCTCGTTCTCGTCGTAGAGCTTGTAGCCGCCCGCGGCCAGCGTGTGGCTTGGGAGTTGATACAGCTTGTAGTTGTCGCTCGTATCGCTCAGGTACCAGCCCCCGATATTCACGCCGGCGCTGCCCTCGTTGTGCAGCTCGATCGTGTCGAGCAGCGGCAGGTCCGTGTGGGTGAGCGCCTCGCTGATTACGACGCGGTACGGCGCGCCTTCGTCGTAGCCGGGCGAGCCGCCGATCAGGTTGCTCGCGCGCCATTTTTCGGGATGGTCCTGGTCGTCGTCGGTGCCGGTGTAGACCAGCGAGAACCCGTCCTCATCGGCTTCCTCGGGCCACGGCGTCTTGTCGTTGTAGCGGACGGTGGCGACTGTCGCGCCGTCCGTGTCCGCCAGCGTGAGCCGTTCCCCGCCGTTGTCGAGCTTGCCGCGGTAGACCCCGAAGATCTCGACGTCGGCCGAGCCCTGCACGGTGGGATACCGTGCGTTGAACGCCGTGGCGTTGCGGACGAGCACCGCGAACCTGCCGGGCCCGAGCTCGGCGCCCGGCGCGAACGTGTAGTCGAGCCCCTTGTCGAACCGCATCTCCGAGAGTCCGACGGTCGTGCTGCCGCTCACGTTTTGGATCTCGATGAATTCCTGCGCGCTGCCGCTGAGCGGATGGTAGTGGATCTCGGTGATCCGGATCAGCGGGTAATGCGCCGTGTAGTTGAAGGTCGCCTCGTGCGCGGTGCTCCAGGTGTTGTTCGCCTTGTAGACGCGTGCCTTCACGAAGGTCGTCTTGCTCAGGGCCGGCGCGCTGCCGTACTGGACCGCGCCGGACGCCTGGGCGCCGCCCGCCGCGCGCGGGTCCGTGCCGTCCAGCTTGTAGAAGACCGTGCCGATCGAGCCGTTCGGGTTCGTCATCGTCAGTTTGAACCCGCTGCCGATCGCGCCGCCGTGCTGGTGGAACGCCGGCGCGTCGATCAGCGGATAGAGCCCCTCGGCCTTGAGTTGGTTGAACAGGATGCTCGTCCGGTTCTGGTAATGGCCCGCCAGCAGCGTGTCGCGAAACGGCACCCAGTCGTCGTCGCGGGTGATGGGAGGATAGCTGGACGCATTGCCGCCTTTCGCGGCCCAATAGTCTGCCCATTCCCCGCTGCTGGCCATTTGGTATTCAACCTTCTGATCGCCCCAGCGCGCGGACTCGCCCACAATCGCGCGGTCGATCTCGGCGGCGCAGGCCGCATAGCGCGCCGTCGTCTCGGCCGGGGTCAGCGCGCCGCCGTTGAACATGTGCCTGTAGACACGGTCGGCGAACAGGAGCGTGTACTCCTTGCTGGCCCGCAGGTGCGTCTGCAGCCGGCTGATGCCGAGGCAGTCCGTGCTGTCGCGGTTCCAGTCCTGGTGGATTGTAAGGTTCTCCTCCGCGTCCCAGGAGAAGTACGTGAACTGGGGCGAGCCCAGCCCGCGGTTGCGGCTCCAGCGCAGCGCGCGGAAGTTCTTGCCGTCACCCGAGTCCCCAGGGTACGGCGCCCAGTCCCGGGTCCCGTTGTACATGTTCGCCAGCATGTAGTCGGCGTACTGCGTGATGTCCACGTGGTTCTTCATGTCGTTGTAGTTCGACAGGTTCGACAGGTCCTTGTCCCGGGCCGTTATCATTGCGTTGTACGCCGTGTCGTTGCCGTCGGTGAAGCGTGGGTAGACCCTCGGCTCGTACGGTTCCGGCTCCTGTCGGTGCCAGTATTCGCCGGTGAAGGCGTCGTAATCTTCGCTCTCGCCGCCGTAGACGGATTCGCCAAACGCGCCGTCCGGCCGGACCGTCACGCCGTAGAGCCCCCAGTACAGCCCGTTGATGTACAGGTGCGCCCAGCGGCTGTAGGCGTGCTGCCAGCCCATCGCAGCCTGCGTGCGGGCCACGAAGTTCTCTACCAGGAATTGGCCGTTCTGCGGGTGCAGCGGCCAGCTGTCGTTCAGGCTGGCCCGCAGCCGAAGGTAGTTGAACGACTCGGTCGGGCAGTCCTCGTAGAGCTTGTACCTGAGCCGG
>Ga0272441_10015757_pt1 | contig 10546 bp, 11 predicted proteins | sample SSMProp6N_FD_193582 | JGI IMG/M metagenome (GOLD analysis project Ga0272441, IMG submission 193582) | Marine sediment archaeal communities from Little Sippewissett salt marsh, Falmouth, MA, United States - SSM-Prop-6N | ecosystem: Environmental > Aquatic > Marine > Wetlands > Sediment ... | reverse complement strand
CAGGGCCGCGGCGAGCACACACCCGGCCACAGCCACCCATCGAGACCCCATCATCCTCACGCGCATGCGAGCTCTCCCATCTCCGTGGTGAACGGGGCTCCCAGCAGCCACAGGATGTGTTCTAGCGAGTTGTCGCCGCCTTGTCAACCGCCCCAGGCGCGGGAACCGGGGGCAGGGGCGAGGGGGCGGCTCCCGTGGTGTCGAACACGCTTGGGGGGATCGCGAGGTTGTGCCGGGGGTTCTGGAAGAGCATGCGGGTGAAGTCGCCGCCCGGCTCGTGGATGGTCACGGAGGAGAAGTGCGTTTCGTCGGGGCTCAGCGCGAGCTCGATGCGGGCGAGGAACTCGCGGAACTTGCGGTTGCGGGGCGTGAGCACAATGGTGGGCGGGGTGGCGGGCGTGGCGGTGATCGCGTAGCGGTCCGTGTTGTCGCGGAAGCGGCCTTCGAGCCAGCCCGCGATCTGCTCCGTGACCATGCGGGCGGCCGTCATCTGCGCCGAGCGCATCTTCTGCCACCGCCCGTCGATGCGCTCATACTTGGCCACCGCTTTGCCGGCGGCGATGAAAGCAGACTCGAAGGGCTCGGTCATCTCGAAGCGCACGGCGTCGGGCCGCTGGAAGACGAGCACGCCGCGGGAGCGCACCACGTCGGTGAAGATCGAGAGGTGCTTCTCCTGCATGAAGTCGGCGCGCAGGGAGCGCACGGAGCCGAGCTTCTTCTCGAGGCGCGCCAGCAGCGCGTCGAGCTGCGCCGCGTCGAGGGTCGCGGGTGGCTCACCCGCGGCGCACGGCGGCGCCAGGAACATCAGGATCAGGCCGAGTGCAGCCCAGGGAAGGCGGGCGCGGTGCATCAGGGGGTGTCCTTTCCGGGCTCGGGCGGGTCGTGGAGTTCGTCGAGGCCGACGAAGGTGTAGCCCCGCAAGCGAAGTTCGCGGACGATGGTGTCGACGGCGCCGGTCAGGGCTTCGGGCCGGGCGCCGCCGTCGTGGAGGACCACGATGCTGCCGTCGCGCACGCGGCGGAGGACGCGCGCGGCCACGGTCTCCGAGTCGGCGCCGCGGTCGAAGGGGCGCACGTCCCAGCCGACCAGCTCGAGGGCGAGGCGGTAGAGGACGCGCCGCAGGTGGGGGTTGGTCAGGCCCATGGGGCTGCGGTAGTAGCGGGGCACCGCGCCCAGGATATCGCCGAGCGTCTCCTGCGCCCGCTCGACCTCTCGGTGGAGGCGGCGGCCGGCGAGGAAGTTGGTCCACCACGCGTGGCGGGACGAGTGGTTGCCCACCGTGTGGCCTTCGCGGGCGATGCGGCGGACCAGGTCGGGGTGTGCGGCGGCGCGCTCGCCGACGCAGAAGAAGGTGGCGGGCACGCCCTTGGTCTTGAGCAGGTCGAGGAGCGCGGGGGTCGCCTCGGGGTCAGGCCCGTCGTCGAAGGTCAGGGCCACGCGGCGGCCCCCAGGCGACCCGCAGCAGAGCGCGGGCACGAAGAAGCCCAGGCGCATCCAGAAGACGCCCAGCCCGACGAGCACCAGGTAAGCTGCGCCGACCGCGCCCAAGACAATCCACCCAGCAGGGGATGGGATCCATAGCACCGCGGCGACCATGACGAGCGCGGCCAGGAGGGTGGTCGTTGCGAAGCGGCTCATGAAGTCACCACACACACGCTATGGTAGCCGGATTCGTGGAGGTGATAGACCACGCCGGTGGCGACGGGCCGCGCGGCCTCGCCGCCATGGAGGCACCGGATCTCGCCGGCCACGCTGCCCTCGCGCACCGAACGCGCCGCGAGGGCCACGCCGAGCGCGGGCGCGGCGCCGAACTCACCGCACAGATGTTTGTAGACACCGCACGCCATCCCCGGGTGCTCGGCGCGCACGGCTCGGACCACCCGGGCACAAGCGTGGTCGGAGGCGCCGAAGCCGTTCGCCCCAAGCAGGAGAAGGTCCACGCGGTCCAGCGAGATCCCCGCCAAGCCAAGGGCGTCGCGGATGAAGGCCGCCTCGGCCGCGGGATCCACCCGAAGCACGTCGGGATGGGGCAGCGGCCGCGCGCGGGCGACGGCCAGGCGCGGCACGCCGGGCGCGGGGGGCCCGAGGAGCAGGCCCGCGGCGCCCTCCCCCGGCAGCGTGCCGCCCGAGGAGGCTTCGCCCATGGGCATCAGGGGCTCCGGCTCGCGGCGCAGGCAGCCGGCCTCCTGGCCGGCGGTGATCGCGTAGGGGCTCGCCTCGTCCACGCCCACCGCAAGGACGTGCCGGCTCCTGCCCGCGCGCAGCACCCACAGCGCGTGCCCGAGGGCCAGCTCGGCGGAGATGGCGCCGTGGGTGAACGTTTGGCTCTCGCCCCGCAGGCCGAAGCAGATGGCGAGCTGCGCGGCGGGGGCGTTGTGGACGGACTGGATGAAGGCCGCTGGCTTTGGCTCGCGCTCTTCGAGTTGCACCATGTTCTCCAGGAACGCCGCGGTCTCGCCGAGGCAGCCGAGGCCCGTGCCCACGACCACGGCGCCCTCGTCGCTCGGGCGGTTGGCCTCGCCGGCGGCTTCGAGCGCGCGCTCGGCGGCGGCCAGCGCGAGCCGCTGGGCACGGCGCATGCGCCGAACCGCCCGTGGGGAAAGCGACCGAGCCTGCGGCAGCTCCGAGCAGAAGTGGCACGGCCCGAGGGCCAGCCGCTCCGAGACGGCGGCAGGGAGCATCGCGGGTACGGGGTCGGGGAGGACGAGCCCCTCGCCGAGGATCCCTGCGCCAGTGAGTGCTTCTGCCATCTCAACACCTCGAGGCGGCCGCCACGGCGGCACGCATTACGACGCTCTCGCGAGGACGATCGAACCGTTCGAGCCGCCGAAGCCGAGCGAGTTGCTCAGGGCCACCCGCACCTGGGCGTCGCACGTGTGGGGCACGGGGTGGATGCCTATTTCGGGGTCGGCCTGCCGCAGGCCCAGGTTCGCGGGCACCCGCTGATGCTCGAGCGCGAGGATGCACACCACCGCCTCGATGGCCCCCGCGGCAGCGAGCGTGTGGCCGAAGAACCGCTTGGTGGACGAGACGGCGGGCACGCGATCGCCGAAGACGGCACGCAGGGCGAGGCCCTCGGCCAAGTCGTTGTCGCGGGTGCCGGTGCCGTGTGCGTTCACGTAGTCCACGGCCTGGGGCTCGAGCTGTGCGACCGCGAGCGCGGCGCGCATGGCGGCGGCGGCTCCGGAGCCGTCGGGCCGAGGAGCGGTGGCGTGGTAGGCATCGCACGAACTGCCGCAGCCGAGGATCCAGGCCAGGATGGGAGCCCCCCGCTCGCGTGCGTGCTGCTCGGTCTCCAGTGCGAGGACGGCTGCTCCCTCGCCGAGGCTCAGGCCCGTGCGGCCGGCGTCGAACGGACGACAGCCGTCGGCCGCCACGTTGAGCAGCGAGCCAAAGCCGTTCACGGTGAGGCGGGACAGAGAGTCGGCTCCGCCGGCGAGCACCGCGTCGGCCTCGCCGGCTGCGAGTGCATCGCAGGCCACGGCGATGGCCGTGGCGCCGGAGGCGCAGGCCGTGGAGACGGTGGCCCGGAAGCCGACGAGATCGAGGGCGCCCGCCACCGCCTCGGCGGGCGAGGCCGGCGGATGGTGCCGCAGAAGCTCGGGCGCGAGTTCCCCCTGGGCGAGCAGACGCTCGAGGAACGCCTCGCTGTCCAGGATGCCGCCGGTGGTGGTTCCGAGCACCACGCCCACTTGGCGTCGGAGCGCCTCGGGCAGAGCTTCGAGCGCTGCCTGGGCGAAGGCATCGCGTGCGGCGCAGGCGGCCAGATGGTCGGTGCGCGAGCCGGAGCGGAGGCCGCTGCGGTCGGCGGGCTCGCCGCGCACTTCGGCCACGGGGATGTGGCCGCAACGCTGCGACGGGAAGAGCGAGAGCGCCCCGAGCCCCGATGCCTCGCGCTCGATCGCCGCCCACACCGCCGCAGGCGAACACCCGACGGCAGAGACGATCCCCAACCCGGTGACGGCTACTCGCTGTCGGCACATGGCTTCTGGTTCGTTCGGATGAAGTCCGCCAGGGCATTCACGGAGGCAAACGCCCGCCGCCCCACCTCGAGCTCCACGATGCGGATGCCGTGGTTCTTCTCGACCATGACAACCAGCTCGAGGGCGTCGATGGAGTCCAGGCCGAGGCCCGCTCCGAACAGGGGTGCGGTCGGATCGATATCCTCGGGAGTGCTCTCCTCGAGGCTCAGAGCTTCCACGATCTGCTTTCTCAGGGTGTCGACCAGCGCGTCCATCGGGCCTCCAGGTGCAGGACAGGAAGAATGGCCGCGTCGGCGTCAGCGTGCGACGACGAGGGCCTCCCGACACACAAGCGTACGGGGTGCTTTCAAGTATAGCGCAGGCGAGGTGTGGATACCATCGCGCCGCGTGGCGAAGCGGAAGAGGCACCGCAGCGGCCGGTCGGGCCGCGTGGCGCGGCACAGGGCCTCGTCGTCGCGGGCAAAGCTCAGGGTGGCGAGCGGCTCGCGGTCGGTGGGGCCTCGGTCGAGGAGGAAGGCGCAGGCGCGGAGGATGGGCTCGGGCACGGCGGGGGGTGCGGCGGCCTCGGCTCCGATGGCGATGCAGCAGCGGGCCTCGCCGGCGAGCAGGAGCTTCGCCCCCTCCCAGAGCGCCAGGAGGCCGCTGCCCGGGCCGGCGCTCAGGCACAGGTTCGGCCCGGTCACCTGGTGGCGGATGGCCAACTCGCCGAGGGCGGTGCTGGGCAGGGTGTAGGAGAAGAGCTTGGGGCTGGCGCCGCCCTCCTCGGCCATCGAGCGGCAGAAGCGGAGGTCCACGTCGATGCACCCAAGGTCGGTGCCGAGGACGAGCGCGGTGTCGGGCCGGGATTCGCCAGGCTCCGGCACAGGGAGTTCGAGCATCTCGGCGGCGGCCACGGCGGCCTTGCACAGGAGGTCGAGGCGCCCGAACCGATCGAAGGGTCTCTGCGAGAGGGTGCTCCAGCGCAGGCGGGGCGGCGTGGCGGCATCTTGGGGCCAGGCGGTCCAGACGCGTGCGCTGCCGAAGCCCTCGTCGTCCACGCATCCGCAGGCGGTGATTGCGATGTGGATCATCGGCTTCCCGCCCCCCTGCGGAGGACCAGTGCGGCGTTCACTCCGCCGAATCCGCTCTTGATGGAGACCACGTGGTCGAGCCGCGGGAGCTCGAGCGGCTCGCGAAGCACGCGCAGCGGCACGCCCACGCCGAGCGTCTCGAGACCGATCGACGCGGGCACGGTCCGCTCGCGCATCGCGACGAGCGACAGAGCGGCCTCGAGCACGCCCGCGGCGCCGAGCGTGTGGCCGAGGGTGCCCTTCACCGAGGCCAGCGGCGGCATATCGTCGCCGAACACGGCGTGGATGGCGCGGGCCTCCATCGCGTCGTTGTAGACGGTGGCCGTGCCGTGGCCGTTGATGTAGTCGACCTGGTCGGCGCGCAGACCGGCCGCCCCCAGCGCTGCCCGGATGGCGGCGGCCAGCCCCTCGCCGGTGCGCGAGGGTGCCGTGATGTGGCAGGCATCGTTCGTGATACCCCAGCCGCCCACCTCGCCAAGCACGGGGTCGTCGGGGCGCGGCTCGAGGCACAGAAGGAGGGAGCCCGCCCCCTCGCCGAGCGAGAGGCCGTCGCGTGCCGCGTCGTAGGGCCGGCACGGCGTCGGGCTCAGGGCGTTGAAGGCGGAGAAGCCGGCGAGCATGAAGTCGGCCAGCACGTCCACGCCCACGACGAGCATCAGCTCGGCGTCGCCCCGGTGCAAGAGCCTCGCGGCCTGCACGATGGCCACGAGCCCCGAGACGCAGGCGTTGGAGACGCACAGGACGGGGCCGGAGAGTTCGAGAGCCTCGGCTACGTCGCGCGCGAGCGCGCCCACGTTGTGGCAAGGATCCACGGGGCCGCCGGGCGAGGCGGCGAGGCGTTCGAGCTGGCCGATCTCGCCCTTCGTGGTGGCCAGCACGAGCCCCGTGTGCGCCCCCGCGAGGCGGGCCTGGCCTCCCGGCACGCCCCTGGCCACCCGGCCAGCGATGGCCGCAGCCATAGCATACGCGGGCGAGGACTCATCCGCGCCGGTCTCCGCCCGCAGTGCGTCGAGCAGCGCTGCTGGCACCTCGCCCACCACGTCCGTGGTGTACTTTCCGTGGGGGAAGCGCGTGGCGGGGCGGATGCCGCACTCGCCGCGCAGCAGGCGCGCCCACACCGCGTCCGGGCCGTCGCCGAGCGCGGCAACGAGGTCCATCCCCACGATGGCGCAGTGGCTACTCATCGCTCCCCTGCATGCTGTCGCGCCAGCGGTCGTAGAAGTCGCGGAGGAACTGGGGCTGGGTGAGAATGAGGGTTCCGTCGGGCTCCGCGAAGGCCTGCACGGAGCGTCCTGTGGCCAGGAGCGCCGCATCGGCGGCGCGGCGGACTTCGTAGTAGAATTCGAGCTTGGCGCTCTCGCGCTCGTAGAGCCGGGCGGCCACCTCGAGCTCGTCGTCGAAGCGGGCGGGAGCGAGGAAGTCGCACGCGATGTGCACGATGGGAGCGGCCAGCCCGGCCCCGCGGATGTCGGTGTAGTGGATGCCGTAGCGGTGGCCGAGCGCCACGCGGCCGTCCTCGAAGTAGGTCAGGTAGTGGCCGTGCCAGACGATCTCAAGGGTGTCGACCTCCTGGAACCGCACGCGCACGCGGGTGCGGCATTCGAGGTAGCGCCCCTCGGGGGGCTTGCTGCGGCGCGAGTTCACGGCTCACCTCCTCGGTTCGTCGATGCGGAACGTGAGGCTTCCCTCGGCCACGAGATCGCCATCCTGCTCCACGCGGCCTCGGGCGAGGCACAGCGGCCCGAGATGCCGCTCGATGGCCACGGCGAGCCGCAGCACGCGCCCGCAGGCGGCGGTGCGGTGGAACGCGAAGTCGCTCACGCCCCCGAGCAGGCCGGGCGCCGGCGGCTCGCCCGCCCGTCGGGCCAGGGTGCCCTGGAGGGCGGCCACCGTCTGCGCCAGGCACTCGATGAGGGCGGGCTCGAGCACGTGGCCTTCGTGGCTGCCGTAGGCGCCGTGTGGGAAAGTCTTCTCGGCCACGGCGGAGCCCTCGTGGGCGCTCACGATGCGGTCGATGAGAATCATCGGCGGCTGCTGCGGCAGGATGTCGCCCACGTTCGGGTCCATGTGGTCGTCCTCGCGGGAGGGTGGTCTCACCACAGCTCCCTGGGGAAGTCGCGATAGGCGCGCCGCAGGGCGCGCGAGTAGCGTGCGGCCGCCCACCACACGCGTGCGAGGTCGCGGGGCCGCACGAGGCTGCGTCGGGCACGCAGCGGGCTCTTGCCCGCTCCCGCCCACACGAGCGAAGCAAACTCGCGGTAGAACTCGCGCAGCGGCAGCGCGGTGGGCGTGAGCGGGTGCATGCAGTCGTGGAGCTCGAAGGGGTCGGCCACGAAGCGCTCGTGCTCGTCGTACCACGCGGGGCTGCACGGCGAGGGGGTGTAGACGGTGAGTGTGACCTGCGCGGGCGGCATGTCGCGGATCGTCTGGCGGAGGCGCGCGAAGTCGTCGCGGGTGAACTCGGGCCGGACCATGAAGCCGGCCTGGACGGCGATGCCCATCTCGCGCATCGTGGCGTGGGCCTTCTGGTTGTCGGCCACGGTGGAGTGTTTCGCGAGGTCGCGCAGCTCCTCGTCCGTTACGGCCTCGAAGCCGAGGAACACGGCGTCGAGCCCGATGCGTCGCCACTGGCGGAAGAGCTCTGGGGAGCGGTTCACGGTGGTGCTTCGCGCCCAGGCGAAGTAGTGCTTGCGGATGCCGCGTGCCTCGATGGCGTCGGCCACGGCTCGTGCGTGGGCGGGATCGATGAACGTCTCGTCGTCGCAGAAGTAGACGTGGTCGACGGGCAGTGCGGCGATCTCGTCGGCCACGCGCTCGGGCGAGCGCTTCATATGGCGGCGCCGGCACAGGCGGGGCACGACGCAGAACGAGCACTCCATCTGGCATCCGAACGAGGTGCGGACGAGGGCGACGGGCGGGAAGAGGGTCTGCCAGTCCGGGTGGTGCTCGGAGAACCAGATGCAGCGGTAGTGGGCGGGGTCCCACAGGTCGCGGCGGGGGTTGGGCACGCCGTCGAGGTCGGGGTAGACGGGCAGCTCATCCACGGCGGCGTGGTCGAAGGTCTCGCCGGGCACCATCACGTTGGCGATTCCGGTGAGCGGCCGGCCCTCGGCCGCAGCCTCCACGACGGTGCGGAACGGGCCGCATCCCTCGCCGCGGACGATGGCGTCGATGCACGCCACGTCGTAGGTGTCGGGGAGCACGGTGGCGTGGTGGCCGCCGACGACCACGCGTGCCTCGGGGAGGGTCTGCCGCACGGTCTGGGCGAGCGCGATCACCTGCGAGGCCTCGTGGGTGTAGCCCGAGATGCCCACCAGGTCGGGGCGCCAGGTGCGCAGCTCGGCCTCGAAGGTCCGCTCGGGCCTCCGGGCGAGACGCAGGTCGACCACGCGCACGTCGTGGCCCTCGGGCACGGCGGCGGCCACGTAGCCGAGCTCGAGGGGCTCCAGGAAGATAAGCCCGTGCACGCGACGCACGGTGTCGAGCTTCGGGCTGGGCTTCACAAGCAGGATCTTCATCGGTCCCTTTCTATCCGTGGCGGCGCACCTTGCCGCTGGCTGTGGCCGCGATCTCGGACACGAAGGCCACGGAGTGCGGCACCTTGAAGCTGGTGAGCCAGCGGCGGCAGAAGGACAGCAGGTCCTCGACGGCCACGGGCTCGGCGGGGTCGCGCAGCACCACATCCGCGTGCACCACCTCGCCCATCTGCGGATGCGGGCGGCCCGCGACGCGGCAGGCGGCCACGCCGGGATGGCGGGCGACCACCTGCTCGACCTCCTCGGGAAACACCTTGTTGCCGGCCACGTTGATCATCGACTTGCGGCGCCCCACGATGGTCACGAAGCCCTCGGCGTCCTGGCGCGCCACGTCGCCGGTGAGGAACCACCCGTTGCGGAGCACTTGGTCGCGCGTGCTCGCGGGGCTCAGGTAGGCGGCGAACATCCCGGGGCCTCGGAGCCCCAACTGCCCTTCCGCGCCGGCCGGCAGCGGTGCGAGCGCATCGTCGAGGATCGCCACCTGATAGTCGGGCAGCGGACGGCCTACGGACTCGGGGCGCTCGCGGGGTGCATCGAGGTTGATGAGCGGCAGACCCACCTCGATGATGCCGTAGGCCTGGGTGATCGGGAGGCCGAAGCGGGCGTCGAAGCGGCGTGCGACGTCGGGCGGCAGGGCGATGGCCGTGGAGATCGCGCGCGCCAGGGTGCTGAACCGGCGCCCCGACGGCTCGGCGGCGAGCAGGCGGTAGTGGAGCGGCGAGGCGTAGAGAAGCGTGCCGCGATGCTCCTCGGCGGCATCGAGGATCGTCTCGGCGAAGTGGTCGGGGCAAACGACGATGGTCGCCGCCACGCGCAGATAGAGCACGATGGAGACGAAGAAGTGGAACGCCATGGGGAGCACCCAGATCACCGCGTCGTCGGCGCCCAGGGCAAGGCCGCGGTTGGCAGCGGCGGTGCGCTCGAGCACGTCCTGGTGCGAGAGCACCACACCCTTGCACTCCCCGGTGGTGCCCGAGGTGAAGCGGATGAATGCGGCGTCGGGCACGAGCGGAGCGCAGGGCCGTGCGGGATCGGCGCCCGTGCGGGAGATGGCCATGGGCGTGCCGCCCGGGATGTCGACCGGTGCACACGGCTCGCGGAAGGCGGCCTGGGCGCACGGGCAGCGGTCGTCCACCACGGCGTGGAGTTGCGTGGCGGCGAGCAGCCCATCGAGCTCGGCCGGCCGCAGACGGGGCGACATCGGGAGCACGGTGGCCCCGCAGCGCAGGGCGCCGAAGGCCGCGATGACGAAGGCGCGGCCGTTGCGCGCCATCACGCCCACGCCCTGGCCCGGCCCGACGCCGGCGGCGCGAAGCTGCCCCTCTGCGGCAGTGGCCTGCTCGCACAGCGCCGTGTAGCTGAGCGTGCCCAAGTCGTCGGCGAGAGCCGTGTGGCGGGGCCACAGCTCCGCCGAGCGTTCGAGCACCTCGTGAACCTTCGAGATCTCTCGCACCGTGTCAGTCCTCGCGGCCCGCCGCCGGGGCGGGCGTCAGCGTCGCATGTACTTCCCGTAATTCTGCGCGTCGCGCCACTGGGGCCTCACGCCCGTGCGGTTCACGATGCCCTGCACGAGTCGCATCACCACCCCGAGCCAGTCCGTGGGCGTCGACCATTCGGGCCGTCGCCGGGCGATCGCGTCGAGCGTGGCCATCGGGTCGCTGCCCAGGGCCTCGGACACGTAGTAGGCTGGCTCGAAGAGATCGGCGTCGGCGGCGAGCACGCCCTCCTCGCGTGCCATGGCCTCCAGCGGCGTGCCCTCGTAGATGCGGATGCCCAGCGATGCGAACACCGCGTTCGAGGGCGGGCACGAGGCCAGGAAGTCCTGGGATTCCGCAATGTCGTCAGCCGTCTCGCCCGGCCCGCCAAAGAGCAGGTGGACGGCTCGCGGCAACCCAGCGTGGGCGGCGGCCTCGAGGCTCGTGCGGATCGCGTCGATGCTGAACGGCTTGGCCAGTGC
>Ga0272441_10015755_pt1 | contig 10547 bp, 7 predicted proteins | sample SSMProp6N_FD_193582 | JGI IMG/M metagenome (GOLD analysis project Ga0272441, IMG submission 193582) | Marine sediment archaeal communities from Little Sippewissett salt marsh, Falmouth, MA, United States - SSM-Prop-6N | ecosystem: Environmental > Aquatic > Marine > Wetlands > Sediment ... | reverse complement strand
TAGTCTGCGTGATGCTGTTGACCATGAGATATTTCCCCTGCTGGACAGTATGGATTATCACAAGGACCGCGACCGCTGGATGCCTTTTAGGGTGGTCCAGATTGGGAATATTTACGAGCGCATGTACAGCTTCCGCCTGCGGACAGAAGACCCCCTGCTGGTTGGGGATGACCGCAGCCCTGGGCTGCTGCGTATGATCTACGACCGTAAATATCTCCGCTTCGGCACTTCGGGCGTGCGCGCCCGATGGGGTGCGGATTTCACCGAAAACCGTGCCCGGCAGGTTATTCAGGCGGTATGTGATTTTTTGAATGATGTGGATGTGCCTGATTTTGTGGATCGTGAAGACCTCTCTGGCAAACGTGTTGTGATCGGCTATGACACCCGCCGGAATGCAGATATCGTCGCCGGATGGGCGGCGGAGGTGTGCCTGGCAAACGGTTTTAAGGTTGAACTCTCAAGCCGGGACGCCCCCACGCCTGCTTTGGTTTATTACCTGACGGATGACCTCCCGCCGGAGGATGTCGCGGGTTTGCTGATCTGCACCGCCAGCCACAACCCGCCTGAATGGCAGGGGATCAAGTTCAATCCGCGCCTGGGTTACCCTGCTCCTTCCAACCTGACGGATTTCATCGCTTTCCATATCAATGAACTCCAGCTTGTGGATGGGGCTGCCCGTACAACCGACCTGGCGGACGCTCGCCAGCGGGGACGACTGCACGGCTTTGACCCGCTGGATGACTACGTGGAATGGCTCAAGCACAACGGTGAGGGGAATGGGCGCATCCCGATCGACTTCGACCGCATCCGGGAGTTCTTCAAAGACAAAATGGTGGTCGTTGATGAATTCCACGGCGCAGGCCGCGGCTATCTGACCCGACTGCTCGGCGAGGCGGGTGTGCGCTACACGGTTATCCACGCTCAGCGTGATCCTGAACTGACCGGGTTGGATTACGCCAACCCGGAGGAACCCTTTATCAACCCGCTCAAGGAAAAGGTTGCTGAAACGGGAGCGCACCTGGGAATGGGCATGGATACCGATGCCGACCGGTATGGGATTGTGGACAAGGGCGGCGTTTATTTCCGCCCGAACCAGATTTTACCCATACTTTTGCGTTACCTGGGGGTGGAGCGAGGCTTGAAGGGCCGCGTGATCGCCACCCAGACGGGCTCGCCTTTGAACGAAATCCTGGCGGGGATGATCCCAGGGAACGAGGAAAACGAACCGGCTGAAGGTGCCCTGCCCGGTTATGTTAGCCATCCCTTTTATAAGATCCAGGTCGGCAGCCGAGAAGACCGTGTCCTCAAGCATGCCTTCCTGGTGCCGGTGGGGATTAAATATATCGAGGAAATCCGCCGGACGGACCGGGCTTACAACGGGCTGAAGACGCTCCCGGAGGATTGGCGGGACCGCATCCTGATCGGTGGCGAGGAGTCTTCCGGTCTGACATCCCGCGGTCATGTCACGGATAAGGACGGCCCCTGGGCGAATATCCTGGTGATGGATATGCTGGCGTATTTCGGGACACGTGAGGAAAATCCACTGAGTACCATTGCTGAGATCTGGCAGGACACGGTGAAGATGTCCGGATTGTGGGAGTCGTTTGGGAGTTCCCCGGATGACCCGACCTCGAACACCGGCCGCACAGATGTCGATGCTCCGCTGGAAGCGAAAGAAGCCTTCATCAGCTACTACCTTGATCTGCCTCAGTCAGGCGAAGAACTCAAGGTTGCCGGTATGGAGATCGCTTTCCTGGGCGGCATTCGTTACGAAGTGGCGGAGATGCAGTTGAAGGATGCCGACGGAGATGACCGGTATCAACTGCGGGTGCGCGCTTCGGGTACCGAACCGATCAACCGGGTGTATGTCGAAAGCAAGGATCCACAGCAGGGCAAGGTCATCATGGAAGCAGCCCAGGCGAAGCTTGAAGAACTGACCATCGTGGAGATCCGCAAAGCCTACAGCCAGTGGCGGTTGGTGGATATGCTCGCCCAGACGCGACTGACCGAGAAGACGAAAAATGCGGTCAAGGAGACTATCGAAGCGAATCATTGGGCATTGGACGAAGTGACTGCCAAATTGGTGAAAAGCATGCGGGTCATTGAAAACCGCAATCGCAAGATTGCAGGCAGGTGGCTGGCAGCGCTAACATAAGCGATAGACATAATTGGCGCGCAGCGTCTTTCTGTGCGCCAAGTTTGGTGCGCACAAATGAGGTGCACACCCTACCCCCAATCAATCTTTTGTAGATACCGTCTTAAAAGTCAAGAAGAATAATCGAATTGGGCGCTATAATTTGGATCAAAAGGAAGTTGATTTTTTAGAACCCCATAAGCAATGTGCAATAACTTGCGCATTGCAGCGACGACGATCTCCATTTTGATAGAACCTCTTTCAGCCATACGGTGGCTGAGATCCTGGACCACGGGATTGTATGATATTGCCACAACAGCAGGCATATAAAGACAGCGACGAAGTTCGGAACGGCCCTGTTTGGAAATACGAGTTTTCTTGTGAACCGAGCTGCCAGAGCAGTGTCCTTGTGGGTTGAGACCGGCATAAGCAGCCAATTGAGGAGCATTATCAAAGCTCGAAACATCCCCAATTTCAGCCAGTAAAGTAAAAGCGGTTAGGTCCCCAATACCAGGGATTGTGGTCAAGAGTTTCTGTTGTGATTTCAGACTGGGTGTTTTGTTGATGAAGTCTTGGATTTCCTTTTCAGTGGCAGCGATGCGTTCCTGTAAATAATCAACATGATTTTGCAGATCTTCCATCACCCAGCTATCCTTCTCGCCGCTCGTCAACCGGTTGGTTTCTTGCCGTAGGTTGGCCTTTTGGTCCTCCAAACGCCGGATCAAAGCCCGTAAATGCTTGATTTCAGGGCTAAGGGGCTGCCAGAGAGCCGGTTTTTCTTTCAGGCAGAACTCAGCGATCAAGGCGGCATCTGCTTTGTCTGTCTTGTTGCGGTGCAGTTTGCTCTCACCATAATGTTTGATCCGGGCCGGGTTTACCACACTGACCTGCTGACCACTGGCATAAAGATATTCTGCCACCGCTTCTCCATATTGCCCTGTAGCTTCCAGACAGGCATGTATTTCCTCAGCCTGATGGTCCACTAACCACTTCTCAAGCTGTTGATAGCCCTGGGAAGTGTTGCGGATCGTTTTGTGGAAGTTGCCGCTTTCTGTCATTAGCACCACATCCAACGTGCTTTTCGATACATCAATCCCTAAAATGCTTTGCATCTTTTACCTCTTTTTTGTTACACTTAACTTGTCGCCAGCCAGGCGCAGGTGTTGGATCATCCTTGTCAATGCAAGCTCATCTCTTCTGGAGAGGCTTCAGATACCGTCCGATCTCTGTGAATAATCCGTGAGGGGATCTTATCTACAAAACAGGCTTTTCACCTTAGGGTGGGCTCAGATTCACCCTCACGTCCCTGGCTGGTATTCCTTTTCCTCTCCAGCTTATCTTATTTAAAGATACAAGGGTGACCGCTCATGATTTACAGATATGATGGGATTCCTCGGCAGAGCGTCCCTGAGATGTTCATTAATCGTATTTTGATATACCCGCTTTACGCTTCTTCCTCAACCTGCACAGTTTGATTGTGCTTCTTGGGCTTGATGGCGATCATCAGGATGATCAATATCACGCCCACACCCAGGAAGACCGCACCCTCGATCAGCATGGGCTGGAAGATATGGTCTGAAAGGCGGGTGAAGCTGGCCATGATCTCGCTGTGCAGCAGGTCGGAAAGTTCTGCGGATATGGCGTTTGTAAGCATCTCTAAAAGGGAGGGCTTGACCAGCAGCACCGTTCCGAGGAGAAGCAAACCGATGATTACTAGCGGTATGCCTACCCATTTGCCGAGATCACCGAAGGAACGCACGCCTATTGCGGCGATCAGGATTATCAGCACCAACGGCATTATCCACCCCCAATGCCCGACAAAACGCATCAGGCGCAGGAAGGTCTTGACCGCTGCCAGTGTACCTCCTGATAGCCCGGTGTTGCCAATAAGCTGATTGAAGTCATAATTTTCCGGGATATTCTGGTTGATGTCGATCAGCGCATGAATATAGTCGTCAACCTGATCTTCATACCAGGGGTCAGGGAACTGGCACAGATTGTAGAGCACTTCCACACCCAGGGGCACGGCACCCAGCCGTCCGGTGAAATCGGCAACTTCTTCATCGGTGCACTCGGGGAGTTGTTCGTAGGCGATCATGATAGAATCTTCACCCGGCTGGTCGATCAATCGTTCCTTGAGTTCGCTCATATCCCACACGAATTGCGGCGCTGCTTCAGCGGAGTCGATCCAGGAATAGAGACCGTCCACGCTGACGGAAACCACGTGGGTAACGAAATCTTCCGTGATGACAAGACTCCTGATTTGATCCCATTCCTCATATCCCACATAAGACAGCAATAGGATGACATCAGGTTCGTTGACGCCGCTGAGTGACTCGCCGGACTCGACGCGTTCCTGGGCACGGCGGAGGGACAGGTCTTCCAGGATGCGCGGCACAAGGGGTGAATTGATGATCTCATCGGTCAGCATTTGTTTGACCAGGGTGGGATTAAAGGCAACCCGCCACACATCATAGCCAAAAACTGCAACAAGGGAGGTCAGCACGAGCAGGATGGATAGAATGAGCAGCAAGAATACGATGCAGCCCGATTTTTTCTTCCGTGTGGTTTCCGGTGGTTTCTTTTGATCGTTTGGTATCTTTTCAGCATTCATTTTTCACTCTCCCGAATAAATGAGGATATAGTCTCTTTCATCCGCGCCTCCCCGGAGCAGGCGCATCAGGTTGACGCCGTATGTGCCTTTGATCTCTCCAGAGACCTCGGTTGAGTTTGGCGGAGATAGCGTATATACGATCCAGGTGCCGGAAAGGTGATAGGAGCCGTGGTTGTATGCCATCAGGTTCTCTTCGGTGAGGTATTCATAAGTGCCCTCCCAGGCTTCCGCACAGCTTGCGTACGGCTGGACGAAGACATCGATCACATTTCCGGAAGGGAAAAACCGCACAAGATTGTATTCTCCTTCGTCAATATGCGATTCCCAGCAGTAAGCCGCGTCAATATATTCCGGTTCACCCAGGGTGGGTTCGGGAGTAGCGCTCGACTCGATCGCTTTTTCCGTGGGAACGAGGGTGGCTTCCGGTGCAGGTGCGATACTTTTGATCAAGTCGCAGCCTGAGAGGATGAACAGGAAAAGGAAGGATAAAAGGATTAAAATTCTTGCTTTCATAGGACCTTAACCTTTCAATTATTTATGGAATGTTCAAGTTGTTTTGGTGGCTTTGAAGTGGAAGTTTAAACGATGACGAAATAATATAGTGTTATATTCTAATATTATACATGTAAATTGCTAATTTATTGAATATATCTAGAAATCTAATTGTCTTAGGAAGGATTGAGGGATATTTGAATGTTCCTAATTGGCAGGAAAGCGATGGGGTTCGGATTTTATTCGTGCAATTAACACAGCTGTATTACTAAAGCCCTACCAATAAATGATATTTTTCTTGTATATAGGCGAAAAGGATAACAACGGCTGATTATTCGCTGATGCTTAGTCGCCCCCTTAAATTCGCTTGTGACGTTTGATGTGGCATTGAACAGCGGAGAGGGAGGGATTCGAACCCTCGGTAGCCATAAGGCTACAACGGTTTTCGAGACCGTCCCAATCGTCCACTCTGGCACCTCTCCAATGTGCAGGCATCCATTATACTCGAAATTAATCAGGTCGTTCAGCAACTTAGAGTTCGAAAGTTTCCATCGTTTCCGGGAAGTGTATCGGTGGCATTTTCTTATACACCCGCAGCTTTTCCTTGAGCGCTTCCGCAGCGACCTCTTCGCCATGCACGAGGATGATTCCCTTCGCACTGCCGGCAACCGAACGGGCATACTTTACCAGTAAACCCTGGCCGGCATGGGAGGATAATCCGTTGATGGTCTCGATCTGGGCTTTGCGGTAATAACTTTCACCGAAGATGCGCACCTCCTTCTGTCGTTCGGCCAGGCGGCGCCCCAATGTGTGGGGCGCCTGCCAGGATACGATCAGGATGGTATTGCGTTCATCATCGATATTGTTCTTGACGTGATGCAGGATCCGCCCTGCTTCAACCATGCCGGACGCGCTGATGATCACCATGGGATCTTCGCGATGGTTGAGCGCTTTTGATTCCTCAACGGAGTGGGTATAGGTGAGTTGGTCGAAGTCCAGCGCAGGATGGCGATATTCTGAGATGAAATCCCAGGTTTCCTGGTCGAAGCATTCTGGGTGACTGCGGTAGATATTTGAGGCGGAGACCGCCAGGGGGCTGTCTACGAAAACAGGCACTCTGGGAAGTTCTCCCGCAGACATGAATTCGTTCAGGAAATAAACCAGTGTTTGGGTGCGTCCAACAGAGAATGAAGGGATGATGACCTTGCCGCCCCGATCAATGGTGCGCCTGACGACGGTTTTGAACTCCTCGGCAGCTTTGCTGATATCATCATGCGGACGATCGCCGTAAGTGCATTCCATTAACAGGTAATCTACATCAAAATCGCCGGGCAGGCTTGGGTCGCACAGCAGCGGCATATCCGGCCTGCCGATATCGCCGGAAAACCACAAGCGCACTTTCCTATCCTTCTCTTCCAGGTCCAGGATGACGGATGCGGAACCAAGGAGGTGTCCGGCATCAAGGAATTGTGCGGTCACGCCCGGGGCAGGATGAAACGCCTGTTGATAGTGGATTTGCTGAAAGAGCGGAGTTGTACGTGCGGCATCCGCCATCGTGTAGAGCGGTTCAACCGGGGGGAGTCCCTTCCTTCTCCGCTTCTTGTTGACATACTTGACGTCGTATTCGTGGATATGACCGGAATCCTTGAGCATGATATCCGCCAGGTCACGGGTGGCGGGTGTGGCATAGATCGGTCCTGTATAGCCGCTCTTGACCAGGTTTGGCAGGTTCCCGCTGTGATCGATATGTGCATGGGAGAGGATAACCGCGTCGAGGCTGGCCGGGTCAAAATCGAAGTTCAGGTTGCGCTCATAGGTGTCCTTACGTTTTCCCTGGAACAGACCGCATTCCAGGAGGATCCGGTGTCCGTTGATTTCAAGCAGGTGTTTTGATCCGGTGACAGTATGGGCTGCGCCGCAGATGGTTAGTTTCATAGAGAAATCCTTGGTATTTGATTGTAATAGGGATCGCTGGTAGTCCAGTTAACCATGATCCATTGATGGTAGCTCATTTACTGAGCTGCCGGATTAATCATACCAGCAGGTTGTCAGGAAATTCCAGTCTTAAAGCACTCTGATGCCCAATGAGGATGTCCACCGGTTAAATTTTTTAATCAATGTCATGACCTGCTGATACGATTTCTTCTCGGTCAGGTTCCCCACCAATGGAAGGATCTTCTCTTTTCTTTGGGTATGAAGCGCCCGCAGCAAGGCTTTTGAAAATTTCAGGGGGCTGCCTGTTGATGTGCTTCCTTTGTGGATGATGAATACTGTAAATTCATCATCGACGATCAGCGGTTGGTGATCTCTCATCAGGTTCAACCATAATGAATATTCAACCACATCCTGCTTTGTCTCGTTGAAACCGCCATATCCCAGCAGGGCTTCTGTTCTCATGAAGGTGTTCTCGTGAGAGATGAAATTCATGCAGGAGAGGGCGATCTCCATATTGGATTGCAGGAGGAAGGTTTGCGGGATGGTAATTTTCCGCCCTCGAAACTCGATCAGGAAATTCCCGGTCAGCCAGACAAGGCCAGGATTCTCATTGAAATAGTGGACGACTTTTTCCAGGGAATATCTGTTCAAGTAGTAATCGTCGGAATGCAGGAAATGGATGATGTCGCCGGTTGCTTCGCATGTTGCGATGTTGAGTGCATTGCCCACACCATGAGGATCGGATTGGACAAGCTTGATAGGGTAGTGGTCTTTATTACGCTCGATATAGTCGTGAACGATCTCAAGCGTGCCATCCGTGGAGTATGAATCGTTGATGATATGCTCGATATTTTGATATGACTGACTCTCGACGCTGGATAATGCCTGCGTTAAAAAAACCTCACTGTTATAGGTACAGGTGATCACACTGATCGTTGGGCACTTATCGTATTTCATCAAACAATTAGCCTCCAGATTTAATCCTTGATGTATCCGTTACCAATACCTAATAAATCATTTACCTAACACGGTTTACTACATTAACACGGCAGTTCGGCAAAAGATAGCTTTAACGATAAAGTTTTGGGATTAATCCTGAAAAAGTGTTTCTGCAATAAAATGAATTAAAGATGATGCCTGGTGGAATTATAGCGCAAAATTTCAAAATGCCATCATGAGAATAGTAGATTATTCAAAATCCAAATGATTGACCGGGGGCGGGATTATATGCTCCCTTTTCCGGTGAGGTACACAAATTCAAGCAGCAAGATTGATGATCTCGAAGATCTCCTGCCCGAAGCGTTTGAAGCGATAGGGTACGTCTGACATTTGCGTTTTCAATTCTCGCTTATTAGCAGGATGTGACCAGGCGAGGCGGTTGAGGACATCACGCGGCAGGATGACATCGGAGGGGACGCCGAGACTCTGCCCGGTGAGTTTGCGCCATTCGCGGAGGGCATCGATCCTGTCCAGGACGGAGTCTTCAGGGCGCGTATGATGCGGTGGGCGTTCGGGAGGAGCTTTCATCCCTGCGCGGACGGCCTGAAGGAGTTTAGCGCCGTAGCGCTTGGCCCAGTTTTCACACATTGTCGGCAGGTTTGCAAGGTCAGCTTGGCGTTTGGGGCAGGATTTTGCGATCTCAACCAGTGCCTGGTTGCTTGTTATTTTAAAAGGAGGGCGGTTCCGGCGCTTTGCTTCCGAGTCACGAAAACGATACAGGGATTTCAGCACAGCAGCCTGCTCAGGATTCAAGTACCTTGCGCCGGGCAGCTTCCAGAAGTCTTCCTCGCTGGTTGAGGTTGTATCCTCAATATCCTTTGTCAACCGCTCGAAATCCTCCAGTGCCAGCTCCCAGAAACCGGAAGCCTCAAGCTCAACGCGCAGTTTTTCCTGCAGGGGGATCAGGAAACGGCTGTCCAGGCGCGCATATTCGAGCATTTCCGGTTTGATAGGTCGCCGGCCCCAATTCGCACGCTGGTATTTCTTGTCCATATGAATGCTAAAATATTGCTCTAGCAGGGAACCAAGACCGATCTTTTGATATCCCAATGTGCGGGCAGCGATCATGGTGTCAAATAAATAATTGAATTGGAAGCCGTAGTCCCGAAAGAGGCAGATCAGGTCATATTCCGCGGCATGGAAAACCTTGAGGATTTTTTTTGAGCTGAAGATTGGTGCAAGAGCAGAAAGGTCCGGAAGGAGGAGTGAATCGATCAGGTAATCCTTTTCTCGAGTCGAAAACTGGATCAGGCAGACCTGCTCCTGGTAGGCGTAAAGGCTGTTGGATTCCGTATCCACGGCGATGATATTTTGGGATGTAAGTTCGCCAATATGATCGCGCAGCTTCTGCGGTTGGTCGATCAAGACCAGTTCGATGTCTTTCAATGCGGCTAACATATCCCTGATTATAGCGCATCCTGTTAGGGTAAAAGGTGAATGGTGATTGGCGAATGGCGAGAGACGAAGGATGCTATAATCGATCCTACTCAATCAGTTTTGGAGAAATCATATGAAAGCAGTTATCCAACGCGTCAGCCAGGGTTCCGTCACGGTTGACGGGAATATCATAGCAGAAATTAGTAAAGGTTTTGTGATCTTGCTGGGGATTGCGCCTGCGGATTCGCTGACGGTTGCAGAACAGCTGGCAGATAAGGTCGTTCACCTGCGGATCTTTGAGGATGCGCAGGACAAGATGAACCTCTCACTGCTGAATGTAGGCGGTGAAGCGCTGGTGGTTTCTCAATTTACATTGTATGCGGACACCAGCCGAGGTCGCCGGCCTTCCTTTATTGGTGCAGCCCAGCCTGACCATGCTGAACCGCTGGTGGAAGCATTCGCCCGGATGCTGGTTGAGCGGGGTGTCCCAACCCAGACCGGCGTGTTTGGGGCGCGCATGCATGTCGCGCTGGTTAATGATGGGCCTGTGACGATCGTGATGGAATATAATAACTAAATCTGTGACCTGCTGATCGACCCCATACCTGATGATAAAAACAACCCAAGGGTTATTTCTTTAAGTCGGTTTTACAATCTTCAATTAAAAAGTGAAAAAATTAATCACCTACACCGTTCGCATCCGCCAGCCGGGCAGCGTGGAGCGTGCTGCGCAGGAGCATGGCGATGGTCATAGGACCGACGCCGCCGGGCACGGGTGTGATCGCACCGGCAACATCAACAGCTTCGTCAAAAGCGACATCCCCAACCAGACGGTAGCCGCGCTTTTGGGTAGCGTCTTCTACACGGTTGACGCCAACGTCGATGACCGTTGCCCCGGGTTTGATCCAGTCCCCGCGTACATAACCTGGTTTACCGATTGCTGCGATCAGGATATCTGCTTCTCGTGTCAACCTGGGGATGTCGGCTGTGTGTGAA
>Ga0272441_10015754_pt1 | contig 10547 bp, 7 predicted proteins | sample SSMProp6N_FD_193582 | JGI IMG/M metagenome (GOLD analysis project Ga0272441, IMG submission 193582) | Marine sediment archaeal communities from Little Sippewissett salt marsh, Falmouth, MA, United States - SSM-Prop-6N | ecosystem: Environmental > Aquatic > Marine > Wetlands > Sediment ... | reverse complement strand
CGACCGCCGGGCGAAGTTCGACCTGGCGCGCCTGCAATCCGTCCAGCGGCGCTCCGCGGCGATCGAGACCGGAAGGCCGGGTGCAACCGTGACAAAGGGAGCGAGGCGATGAGATTCGACGTGTACTGCGACGAAAGCTATCCGGACCTCTTCGCGTCGCGCAATCCCCAGGCGACGTACATGACCATAGGGGGACTATGGCTCCACTCGAGCCAGCGCCAGTTCTTTAAGGAGGCGATTCACGCGCTGCGAGATGAATACGGGATCGGCGGTGAGTTCAAATGGCAGAAAGCAACGCCTTCGAAAGAGATGTTCTATCGGCGTTTGGCTCGATGGTTCTTCGAGCAGGAAGAGAGCTTGCGCTTCCGCTGTGTTGCCGTTGATCGTCAACAAGTCGACCTCGTCCGATACCACCAGAGTGATCAGGAACTGGGCTTCTACAAGTTCTACTACCAGTTGCTTCATCATTGGATTTATGATTTCAACGATTATGCGATCTTCTGTGATTTCAAGAAGAACCGCCATCGGGACAGGCTTCATGTGTTGCAGCGGTGCTTGAATGCATCCAATCTGTCTTCGCGTGTACTTCAGGTGCAAGCCGTGCGTTCAAGTGAATCAGTCCTGATTCAGCTGGCAGATCTGCTTACCGGCGCCGTGGCGGCCAGGCTCAATGATGCGCTCAGAGACAACAGCGCCAAGGGCAGGGTGGTCGGTACGATCGAATCTTGCCTGGGACACCCAATCCAGCACACCCTGAAGAGCGAGCAGAAGCTCAACATATTCGTGATCGACCTGCAGGGGGGATGGTGAATGGCCTATCCTCCTTTGGTAGTCTATGGATCCGCATCGGAGTATCGCAGCCGCTTTGAGAGGATGTACTGTCAGGCGCCTATCATCACCTTCGACGGCATCGAGGTGCGATTTCGCAAGACCGACTTCGACCACGCCTTCTACGAATCCGTGGCCCGCAAGGATGACACATTCTCGCGAAGTCGTGCGGAACGCATTGACTGGATACAAGTGGCGCTGCAAGACCCAGACGCTGAACGCTACATTGGCTGGGACAGGATAAGAAAGCGTTACGATAAAGCACGCCGAGTCGTTATCGTCATGGGCAACTACGTGGTCGTGATTGCGATGACTGGACACCATAGGGCGCGGTTCGTGACTGCCTTTGTCGCCGACGACCGAGGGGGTGAAGGGCGTGTTTCCACCATTGAGAAGATACGCCGCGGTCCGAAATGGGCATAAAAAAACCGCTGATTTGCCAGGCTGGCTCAGCGGAGGCCTTGATAGGTTCTGCTGCCACTGGCAGAGAACTCACCCTTACTATACAGCCTCCTTCGGCAAAGTCAAGCAGTTTCTTGAGTCCCCCAATTCGTGAATCGGAGACAGTCTCACCCAAATCGCCATGGCCGCACGATGCAATATTCTTCTGATCACCAGCGACCAGCAGCACTGGGACACCCTCGGCGCGACGAACCCGCGCATCCGGACGCCGCATCTGGACCGCCTCGCGGCCGAGGGCACCCGGTTCACCCGGGCCTACTGCGTCAACCCCGTCTGCTCGCCGTCGCGGGCCACGATGATCACCGGCCTCTACCCCGCGTGGCACGGCTGCTGGACCATCGGCGTCAAGCTCCCCGAGGACGTGCCGACCCTCGGCGACCGGCTCGAGCGCGAGGGCTACCTCACGGCCCTGGTCGGCAAGGCCCACCTCCAGCCGCTGGCGAGCGACCCGCCGGAGCAGGAGTCGCTCGAGTGCCAGCCGACGCTCCGCGACCTCGATTTCTGGCGCGAGTTCCGCGGCCCGTGGTACGGGTTTCGGCACATCGACGTGGCGCGCAACCACGCCGACGAGTCGCACGCAGGCCAGCACTACGCCGTCTGGATGGAAGAGCGCGGCCTTGCGAACTGGCGCGACTACTTCCAGCAGTGGCCGCCGAGCGCCGACGACCCCCGGCGCCGCGGCATGAGCGCCATGGCCGCCGACCGGGCGTTCCACACGTGGGACCTGCCCGAGGAGTTCCACTACACCACGTGGACCGCCGAGCGGACCGTCGCCCGCATCCAGCAGGGCGCCCGCGACGGCCGGCCCTTCTTCATCATGGCCAACTTCCACGACCCGCATCCGCCGTACCTCGTGCCCGAACCGTGGGCCTCGATGTACTCGCCCGCCGACATGGAGCCCGGGACGCTGGAGCCCGGCGAGATGGACCGCCTGCCGCCGCACTTCCGACTGACGCAGGAGGCCCGGCCCGACTTCTCGCCCTGGCAGGAGACGCGGCACGGCAACCACGGCTTCCACAGTCACCTGCACGACCGCGACGCGCTGCGCCACGCCATGGCCGCCTACTACGGGATGATCTCGTTCCTCGACGCCGGCGTCGGGCGCATCCTCGACGCGCTCGACCGCTCTGGGCTCGCCGAGCGGACGCTCGTGGTGTTCACGACCGACCACGGGCACTTCCTGGGCCAGCACGGCCTCGTGGCCAAGGGGCCGTTCCACTACGAGGACATGCTGCGGCTGCCGATGATCGTGCGCTGTCCGGGCTGCGTGCCGGCCGGCCGCACGTCGGCGGCGCTCCAGTCGCAGGTGGACTTCCCGCAGACGTTCCTCGAGGCGTGCGGCCTCCGTGCGCCGGGCCTCATGCAGGGCGTGAGCCAGTGGCCCCTCTGGGGCGGCCGCGCGGACTCGGCGCGCGACCACGTCGTCGTCGAGAACCGCCACCAGCCGAGCGCCATCCACCTGCGGACGCTCGTGACCGAACGCTACAAGATCACGGTCTATCGCGGCCACGACTACGGCGAGCTGTGGGACCTTGAGGCCGACCCCGGGGAACGTCATAATCGGTGGGACGACCCGGCCTTCGCCGACGTGAAGCGCGAGCTGCTGCTTCGGTTCGTCCAGGCCGAGATGGAGCGCGAGCCGACGCGCCTGCCGCGCATCGCCGGGGCCTGACGCGCTCAGGCAGCGTCGCCGTTGTTGCCTGCCCTCCGTAGCCTTGGCGAAGGAGGGTTGCCGTACAAGCCGCCGCCATTGGCGGCGGACGCCGTTGCCGTTGTCGGGCCGCGGACCGCAGGGCAGGGAGGACCGACATGAAGGGCAACGTGCACGCCGTGGTCGCATCTCTGGCGGGGGCCGCCGTGCTCCTCGCCGCCGCGGGCCACCTTATGGGGGACCAGCCGATGAACGTGACCATTCCGCCGGCCGGGGAGATTCTGGGGCGCCTGGCGAAGGACCATCCGCGCGTGATGGCTCGCGCGGCCGACTTCGAGCGCATCGGCAAGCGCGTCGCCGCCGGCGGGCCGTCCGCCAAGTGGTTCGACGCCGTGAAGCGCGAGGCCGACAAGCTCTTCGACGCCGCGCCGTCGAAGTACGAGATCCCCGACGGCAAGCGCCTGCTGGCCACGAGCCGGCGCGTGCTCGACCGGGTGACGACGCTCGCGCTGGTGTATCGCCTGACCGGCGAGCGGCGCTACGCCGACCGCGCGTGGGCGGAGCTGGCCGCGGCTGCGGCGTTCAAGAACTGGAACCCGCCGCACTTCCTCGACACGGCCGAGATGACGCAGGCGTTCGCCCTCGGCTACGACTGGCTCTACGACGTCTGGTCGGCCGAGCAGCGGAAGGTGCTGCGCGAGGCGATCGTGCGGCTGGGCCTGGAGCCCGGCCTGGCCTGCCACGAAGGCCGGGGAAAGTCCAACTGGTGGCCGAAGTGCAGCCACAACTGGAACCAGGTCTGTAACGGCGGCCTCGTCACCGGCGCCCTGGCCATCGCCGACGAGGAACCCGAGCTGGCCGGCAAGATCATCGAGCTGGGCCTGCGGAGCGTGCAACTTCCGATGGCCGAGTTCGCACCCGACGGCGCGTGGGCCGAGGGGCCCGGCTACTGGCACTACGCCGTGCGGTACAACGTCTACCTGCTGGCCGCGCTCGAGACGGCCCTCGGCACCGACTTCGGCCTGGCCGGCGCCGCCGAGGGATTCGACGAGACGGGCCTGTTCCCGATCCACATGACGTCGCCCCTGGGCATCACGTTCAACTTCGCCGACGTCGGAGCGAATCACCGCATCCGCGCGCCGCAGATGTTCTGGCTGGCCCGCAGGTTCGGCCGGCCGCACTACGCGCTGTACCAGTACGAGCACGCCAGGCCCGAGGCGCTCGACCTGCTGTGGGACCCGCTGCTGCGCGGCAAAGAGGTGGCGGCCCTGCCGACGGCGAAGTGGTTCCGCGGCTGCGACGTGGTCACGATGCGGAGCGGCTGGGGGCCCGACGCCGCGTTCGTCGGTTTCAAGGCCGGCGCCAACGCCGTCAACCACTCGCACCTGGACCTCGGCAGCTTCGTCCTCGACTGGCGGGGCAAGCGCTGGGCCGTGGACCTCGGCAGCGACAACTACAACATGCCCGGCTACTTCGCCACGGGCGACCAGCGGTGGGCCTACTACCGCCTGCGCGCCGAGGGGCACAACACGCTGGTCATTAACCCCGGCGAGGGGCCCGACCAGCCGCCGAAGGCCCGCGCCGCCATCGCGCGGTTCGAGCACACGCCCGGCCGGACGACGGCGGCCGCGGACCTGACGGCCGCCTATGCGCTGCACGCGGCGAAGATCGAGCGGACGGTCGAGCTCGTCGGCGACGAGCGGGTGACGGTCACCGACGCGGTCAAGCTCAAGGCCCCCGGCGACGTGTGGTGGTTCTGGCACACGGAGGCCCAGGTGGCGCTCGGCGACGACGGCCGGTCGGCCGTGCTCACGCAGGACGGCAAGTCGGTCCGCGTCGAGATCGTCTCGCCCGAGGCGGCCGCCTTCACGGTGATGCCGGCGCAGCCGCTCGGAACCTCGCCGAACCCCAAGGAGCAGAACCCGAACAAGGACGTCCGCAAGCTGGCGATTCACCTGGAGAAGGTCGAGGACGTGACGATCGCCGTTCGGGTCACCGTTCCGTGAGCTGCTGACCGGGTGCCACGGCGGCCGTGGTGTGCCGCCGTGTATCAGCGGGCCTTCGGGGGTGGCATGGCGATACGCGGTGAGCTTGTCGAACCGCGGATCGCCATGACCTTGCGCCTCGGACCATCATGGCGACGCGCTCTGCGTGTCGCCATGCCACCCGTCGGTGTGGGGTGGCACCTTCAGGCGAGCAGCGCGAGCTTGTGGGTGCTGACGACGGGGACGGCCAACGGCGAGAACGCACGGCGGGGCAAGCCCGCCGTGGCACAAGCGCGTAGGGTGAATGCTCTGCACCTACGCGCTGTTACCGTCATCGGTCTTCGCCGTGGAGCCAGCGGAGGCCGCCGGGCCAGCCGCGCGACGACTGCTCCAGGATCGAGCGGTAATAGTCGTTGACGCCGCTCGTGGCGAAGTCGTACCGGTCGCGGTCGGCGGCGAAGTAGTTGACGATGCAGGCGGCGCGGAACTGGCCGGCGTTGGAGTAACACTTCCCCTTGCCGCAGGTTTCGATCAGTGCGGGATCGTTCATCAGTTGCCAGGTGGTGGCGGGTCGGCCGCCGGCGTCGCGGTAGACGACGCAGGTGGAGGTGTCCACGGCGCCCCACGCGCCGTCGCGGTGGGCCTCGATGATGACGTGGCCCCAGTACGGGCGGTCCGTGTTGGCCAGCATCACGAGCCGCGCGGGCAACCCCGCCACCTGGCACAGGATGCAGCCGACGCGGGCGACGTCGGTGCACCAGTCGAAGCCGCGCCGGATGATCTCCTCTTCGGTCCCGCCGACGATGAGGGCGTCGAGGTCGTCGTTGTCCGCGCCCCGGCCCAGGCGCGAGCAGAACCGGGCCACCTCCGCCACGAGCGTCTCGGCGTCGCCGCCGGCGGCCGGCCACGGGGCGACGATCCGCTCCAGCTCCGGCCGGGAGCCGCGCTCGTACGAGACGGCCGTCGGCGTGTGGCGCTCATAAAGGAAGTCGGCGGTCTCGGGGCACAGGCGGATCATCCGCTCGAGCAGCGCGCGATCGACGGAGCCCGGTGCGTGGGAGTCGGCCTCAAGCATCCGCTGGTATGCCGGCCCGAACTGGCCGATGCCCTGGAAGCTTCGCAACTCTTCCGGCAGCATGCCGATCCTCCTACCGCAACGAACGGCAACAGCGCGGGCACGGCAGGCCGTGCCCCTACAACGGCAACGACCGATGGCAACGGCGAACAGCAACGGCGTCCGCCGCCGGTGGCGGCGGCTTGTGCGGCAACCCCTCGACTCGCTGCGCTCGCTCGGGGCAGGCGGCAACGGCGAACGGCGACAACGCACGGCGGGGCAAGCCCGCCGTGGCACAAACGGTTACGGCGATGACCAGACGGCGCGCGCCGCTCGGGCGAAGCGGCGCTCTAGACGAGCGATGGTGAACCACTCGTGGCCGTTGAGGTACGTTCGGACCTTGCCGCGGAACGGTTTCCACCAGTGCTCGGGCACGCCGCGCGCCCCGGCGACGGCGCCGACGATGCTGCCGGCGGTGGCGGCGGTGCAGTCGTTGTCGAGCCCCATGGCGACGGTGATGCCGAGGGTCCGGGTGACGTCGCCCTTGCCGAGCGCGAGGCCGAAGATCGTCGCGCACGCGTTGTTCAGCGTGTGAGCGGCGTGCATGCCGGGGAATCGCTTGTCGACGAGCTCGCGCGCGTGGCGCCACCCCTTGAGCTTCGGCGCGGTCCGCAGCGCCCAGGTCACGTCCTTATGGAGTCGCGAGCGGCGCGGAATCTCCGACAGTCCGATGCGACAGGCCTCGACGGGAGAGTCGACGGCGAAGGCGGCGGCGATGGTCGCGGAGAAGTACATCTCGCCGAAGATGCCGTTCTGCCGGTGCGACAGGTACGCGTCGCGCCAGGCCATTTCGGCGGCGCGCTCGGGCCAGCCGGGCGCGGCGTAGCCCCAGGGGTCGCTCCGGATGTCGGCCCCGATCCATTCCTGGTAGGGGTTGCCCTGGGTGCCCGTGCGGCGCCACGAGACGCCGGCCCGCAGATTCTCGAGCGCCACCTTCTCGGCGGTGCAGGCCATGGGCAGATACTTGAGCCACGCCCGCCCCACGTCGGCGGTGGTGAAGGCCGGGCCGTGGTCCTCGAGGATCAAGAGGCCCAGGACCGTGTAGACGAGGTCGTCGTCGACGGGCACGTGGCGGATCCCATCGCGGGTGTAGTCGCGGCATCGGCTGAACCCGTAGCGACGGCTATGCGGGCCGGCGGCCACGGGCCAGTAGTCCGTGGGCGGGAAGTCGATGCGGCAATGGTCGGCCATGCGCTCCATGGCGACGACGGGCCACTGCTCGACGATGGCCCCGAGGGTGCATCCCGCGCATCGGGCGAGCCACGCGCCGCGAAGGCGTTCGCGATAGGCCTTCGGGTCGAAGCGTTCCCACAGGCGTCGCGGCCCGCGGGGCCGCGCGTCGCGAATGGCGGCCAGGTCGTCGGGCTCGGTCTTGAGAAGGGCCGGCGGCGGCGCGGCGTGCTCGAGCTTGCGCTTCAGGGCGCGGGCTTGTCGCACCAAGCGCGAGACGTCGGCCCCGACGCGTCCGCCGAGTGCGCCCTGCTCGTAGCGCATCTCGGCCCAGCGCACGAGGTCGGTGATCTCGGTCGGCAACTCATCGAAGTATCCCACGGATGATCTCCCTATGGAGACGAAGGCTTGTCGAGGGGGACTATCTAACCGCGTAGGGACGCCATGTCAACTCTGTAGATCGCGGCCAAAGGCGGCGGGTGGCACCTTCGGTGTACGGGTGGGCTGCGACGGCAACGGCGTCCGCCGCCGGTGGCGGCGGCTTGTACCCCTCGACCCCTCGACGGGCTCGGGGCAGGCAAGCTCGGGGCAGGCGGCAACAGCGCACGGTGGCACGCGGTCTGAGGCGTCAGGCGTCGTCGGGGACCACGAACGTCTGTTGCTCCAGGCCGGTGCTGTCGGTGCGGCGTGGGTGCCAGCCGGGGCACGCAGGCGATCGGTAGCGGAATGAAGGCCGGCAGGCAAGCGAAATGGCCGTCGTGCGCGCCGGCGACGGGCCGCGGCCGGGGCGGCGCGCGGCGTCGGGAGCGGGGCTTGTCGGGCCGCGTGCGCGTAAAGCTTCGGGGGGTGCCGGGTGTTTAAACCTTAGGGCGGCGGAGCGCTGCAAGTTTTGGCTTGACGGTCTCTTACGGGGGGTGTTAGACTCGGGCTTTGACTCTGCAAGGGCAGGGCGGGAAGGGAGTTGCCGCGCGTTTCGGCGGCGCGGCAAGGCGCCCGCCGTTTCGGCTGCGGCCGGGAGGAATGCCATGGCGAAGAACGCGTGTTGGGGCATCGACGTCGGCCAGTGCGCGCTGAAGGCCATCAAGCTGCGGCAGTCGGGCGGCGAGGTCGAGGCGGTGTCGTTCGACGTGATCGAGCACGCCAAGATTCTGAGCCAGCCGGACGCCGACGAGCAGCAACTGATCCGGAACGCCCTCGACAAGTTCCTGTCGCGCAACGACGTCAGGAACGACCTCATCGTGGTCGGCGTGCCGGGGCAGGCCAGCTTCAGCCGCTTCATCAAGCTCCCTCCGGTCGAGTTGCGGAAGGTTCCCGAGATCGTCCGCTACGAGGCGCACCAGCAGATTCCCTTTAACCTGGACGAGGTGATCTGGGACTACCAGACGATGACGACGCCGACCGGCGGCGCGGCGGAGATCGAGGTGGGCATCTTCGCGATGAAGCGCGACATCGTCCAGGACTACGTGAACGACTTCACGCAGGTGAAGGTGACGCCGGACATCGTTCAGATGAGCCCGGTGGCGCTGTACAACTTCCTGAAGTTCGACCGCCAGGACGGGGCCGGGGCGACGCTGCTGGTGGACGTCGGGGCGGAGAACACGAGCCTGGTAATCGCCGACGGGTACCGCGTGTGGATCCGCAACTTCCCGCTGGGGGGCAACAACTTCACGCAGGCGCTGGTGCGGGCGTTCAAGCTGACATTCGGGAAGGCCGAGAACCTGAAGCGTCACGCGGCCGAGAGCAAGTACGCGCGCGAGGTGTTCCAGGCGATGCGGCCGGTGTTCACGGACCTGCTGACGGAGGTGCAGCGGAGCATCGGGTTCTACACGAGCCTCCACCGCGACAGCCGCATCGAGCGCGTGCTGGCCATGGGCAACACGTTCCGGCTGCCGGGCCTCCAGAAGTTCCTGTCGCAGAACCTGGGCGTGGACGTGGCGAAGATCGCGCGGTTCAACTCGCTGCACGGCGAGCAGGTGACCGGGGCGCCGGTGTTCAAGGAGAACATCCTGAGCTTCGGCGTGGCGTACGGGCTGGCGCTTCAGGGGCTGGGGCTGGGCGCGGTGACAACAAGCCTGCTTCCGCCGGAGATTCTGAAGGAGAAGGAGATTCGGCGCAAGCGTCCGTTCGTGGCGGCGGCGGCGGTGGCGGTGGTGGCGGGGTTCGCCCTGCTGGCCTACGGGGCGCACCAGAATCTGACGTCGCTGGTGGACGTGCCGTCGGAGACGCTGGGCCCGGTGGACCGTCCCGAGGGCGGCATCCTGCGGGACGTGGCCCAACTGAAGACACAGAACGATCGGTACAAGGGAGAGTTCGAGACGGCCAAGTCGGCCCTGGTCGAGAAGCAGGACGAGATCGACGACTATCTGAAGCTGGTCGGCGTGTCGCCGCGCTACAGCCAGGACGCGCCGGAGCCGCCGCGGTACCGCGACATGTGGTACGAGGTGCTGACGAAAATCTGGAGCATCCTGCCGCGCGACCCGAACTTCGCCACCTACGACGCCGAGACGGACACGCCGCCGTGGAACAGTTTCCAGGTGGTCGAGCTGCTGAAGATCACCGGGGACGTCCAGACGATCAACCCCGTGACGGGTCAGCCGGTGTCGGATCGCAACATGATGGGCGGGATGCCCACGGCCGGCGCCGCCACGGACCAGACCGGCGTGCCGTGTCTGATCGTCACGCTGGAAGGCACGATCCCGAACCCCGGCCGCGAGGGACCGGCGCTGCTGAGCCGGCGGATGATCCAGCCCCTGGAAGAACGGTTCCGCTACTCGGTCAAGATCGTTCAGGCGGGGGAGTATCGCAACGCGACCGACTCGGGGTATCCCTACGAGGCCAAGGACCCGCGGGTGGAGCGCGAGCAGAAGCGCAAGGAGCAGGAAGAGAAGGATCGGGCGGCCGGCGGCCGGACCGAAAGGAAGAAGGAGGAGGAAGAGCCGATCCGGCGGCCCTGGCGGGGCCAGGACTACTGGTTCCGGCTGTCGTGGGCCATCAACCTGGAGCACCCCGATCAGCCGGTGGTCTACAAGGGCACGGGGACCTCGACCGGGACGGGGACGGGCTACCCGCCGAGCTACGAAGGGTACGGGACCCCGGACTTCACGCCCGCGACGCCCTAGGATTCCCGGGGCGCGGCCCGGATGCAACGCCAGTCGTGACGCCTGCGAGGAGACGCCTACATGGCCTTTCTGAAACGGCACTTGTGGTTGGTGGCCACGCTCGGGGCCATGATGGTCCTGTCGGCCGTCGCCGTGGTGTTGTGGACGTCGTACCGCGGCCGGCTGGCCGACCGCGAGGGCGTGCTGAAGCGCAGCGAGACGGAGCTGGGACAGACCGA
>Ga0272441_10015753_pt1 | contig 10547 bp, 4 predicted proteins | sample SSMProp6N_FD_193582 | JGI IMG/M metagenome (GOLD analysis project Ga0272441, IMG submission 193582) | Marine sediment archaeal communities from Little Sippewissett salt marsh, Falmouth, MA, United States - SSM-Prop-6N | ecosystem: Environmental > Aquatic > Marine > Wetlands > Sediment ... | reverse complement strand
GCGTCAGTCAGTCGTACAATATATTTCTTGTGCATCGAGAAACCTCCTTGTTTCATAAGCGTTGCACAAGATCTATCGGCTGTTGGGCAACATTTACCCAAATATTTAGTCATGAGCGGGCACTACTCGTATTCCAGCGAGTTTGATCGCGAGTTCCAGAGGTTGTTCGAGCAGTGATCGTTTATTAGAGATTCGAATTTATGGTTCTTCGTCAATTATCGTAAAAAAAGAAAGACATTAACAAGAATCATTACTTAGAATATGCTAATATGAATCTGGACCGACATGTTTCCATCGTATAAGAAACCGTGTCTGACTGACAGCTCAGAGTCAAGATAATACCCTACAATTCTATCCCCATCGATACCGTATGGCCTAATCTGTGTCCCATCTGGAAGGCTGATCAATGTTCTGATTCCAGTACCCGTTCACAGGAAATATTTCATCGGCGATCGTTTCTGGAGCGGGATTTGCACGTAGGAAGGCATGATTGATAAGGATGTAAGAATTGAACGTCTTATAGAAGAAAATAGACAGCTTCGGGAGACTGTCGCATTTTTGAACAGTCAAATCGAAGAACTTCGAGGGCAAATCGCAAAGCTCAAAAAGAATTCCCGAAATTCTTCCAAGCCACCTTCCAGTGATATTGTCAAGCCCGCCAAGCCACCGCCCCAAGAAGGAAAACGGAAACAAGGAGGACAGCCAGGTCACCCCAAACATGAACGGCCCTTACTTGATACCGATCAGATCGATCAGTTTCATCACTATATTTTACCGTTATGTCCTGACTGTCAGGGAGAGGTAACGTTGTGTTCGAATCTGGAACCCCGCCGAATCCAGCAGGTGGAGATCAAAGAGGTTCCAGTATGGACCGAAGAACACCGTTCCTATGCCGTATACTGTCCGCACTGTCAGAAGATCCATTATATGCCCTTCCCGGAAGAGGTCGTGAAGGCCGGCTTATTCAAGGAACGCATGATCGCCTTGGTCGCGTATCTGAAATACGTTTGCCATGCCTCTTTTTCGACCATCCGAAAGTTCCTTCGGGATGTCCTGAGAGAACCCGTCTCTCGAGGGTACTTGCGAAAAGTGCTGGCCAAAGTGACCTGTGCCTTGAAGGGCTCCTATGAGGAACTGCTCCATCGCCTGCCCTTGGAAACCGTGGTCAACGTCGATGAAAGCGGCCACAAGGACAACGGAAAGAAGTTCTGGACATGGGTCTTTCGAGCGGACTTGTATGCCTTGTTCCGGATCGACAAGACCCGCTCGACGCAAGTCCTGATCGATGTCTTAGGCGAGGAGTTCAATGGCGTCTTGGGTTGTGACTATTTTTCCTCCTATCAGAGTTATCTGAGACGTTTTGATGGGATGATGCAGTTTTGTATCGCGCACTTGATCCGAGATATACGTTTCTTAGCGACCCTCCCGGATACAGAAAGTCAAGCCTATGGACACCGGCTGCTGGATACGGTGCGTGAGCTGTTCAAAACCATCCATGATCGCGAATCTCTCTCGGCTCGTTCCTTTCGAAAGGCGTTAGAGCAGGCCAAACAGAACATCATCCAAGCGGCGACGACGGACGTTCCCAGTCGCTTGGACAAAGCCGGCAAGGAGTTGAGGAGGCATGCCCAAAACATGGCGGCTCGATTTCGCAAACACGGCGAAGCCTATTTTACGTTTATCACCACCCCTGAGATTGAACCCACGAACAATCTTGCCGAGCAAGCGATTCGTTTTATTGTGATTGACAGGCATGTGACTCAAGGGACCCGTAGTTTGGCAGGCCGTGAGACGTGCGAAAGGTTGTGGACGGTCATTGCTACTTGTCACCTTCAAGGTCGATCCGCCTTCCACTTCATCCTGGGCGCGGTTCATGCTTACTTCTGCGAACTGCCAACGCCTTCCTTGTTACCCTCATCTTTTCGAAGAGCCTCGCCATCTTCGTGCGGGCGGCCAACGCCTTGGCGTACCAATCCTCACGCATGGAGAGCTCGAACCGGTGGCGGGCGACGGCGAACTCGCCCATCAACCGCATCACCTGGAACGTCTTGAGGAAGTAATCGAAACGCTCCCGGTTCCCCCGCCCCACAACCTTGGGCCGAAGGGCCTCGAGCTTCTCAACAAACGCGTAATCCCTTTTGGCCGTCTCCCAAGACTCCTCCTCGTTGGGACGGATCGCCGCGGGCGAGGCGCCGGCGGTCTCGCTCTCCGTATCCCAGACGTTGACGTTCGGCAGGCCGCCGGGTTTGTTGAGCCCGGCCTTGTCGAGGGAAGCGAAGATCTCCCCGGCTTCGGCCCCCGCCTCGGGGCCGAACTGGGCGATCGCCCAGCGCTTGTAGTAATCGCCCCACCAGTTGTGCTTGTGCCCGAGTAAGGTGCGCTTGGGAGGCGCCGACGTCGTACCGTAGGCCCAGGTCAGGTCGCGCATCGCGCCGGCGTTGGGGCTGAGGATCCGGGTCCGCCAGTGCTTGGCGATCAGCCCGTGGCCGCCCTTCTTCAGCGCGGCGTGGGCGTCGGACCAGATGCGGCCGATGTCCAGCTGCGGCTGAGCCAGGCCCCAGTCCTCTTCGAACCAGGTGCACGGCCATTTTTTGCGCGCCAGGCTGAGGTCTTCGAACGACTCGGCCTCGTCCCAGAGGCCCATGATCGGCGCCTCGTAGGGCAGCCGCTCGCTTCTCGAACTGGGAGTAGTTCCAAGTGTCGACATCGACCCAAGTTGTGCTGGAATGACCGTAGTCGCAGGCGGCAGCATTGGTGCTGAAGCCGAATATCCTCGTTCCCGCATCAGCAAATTGCCTGAAGTAATGCCGTGTTGGGGCGTAGGTTTCGAAAGCAGGCTTTAGCACGGGTTTACCGTTGCAGATGAAAGTGGGCACTCCGCCTACAGATGCTACTCTCGTCACAGGGCCGGTGCTTTGGGCCGGCAACATCGTGGCCGACGCACCTATCGCACAGGCCGCTGTGCCACCGACAGCGGCTTCTAGGAATTGCCGTCTTGTGATACCGGCCTGCCTATTCATGACTCATCAGTACTTCACAATTATGACTTCATGGATATCGTCGATGACTGCTTGTACCTTCCGACCATCTCGCTTGAGGCTCGTCGACGGACTCAGTGCTTTGGCGTGCGTGATCGGGTGTTCGAAGTCCAGTTCGACTCGATACATGGGCACATCCTCGATCAGGCCCGGCAGGATGAACGGCCGGTTTTGGGGTGGAGTGGTCTGCGGTGGTGAATTATACCCGAGCAGATGAACGCGAAGTGTCCGATTGGATGGCTCATCGGTTATGATACTCTCAACGTTGGTGGGGGCGTTGATCTTGACACGAGGCTTCTTGTTTAGCAGCCGGACTGCGTTGGCCAGTAAACGCCTCGCTTCGACGATATGATGCTCCCCGGCAGTGGCGTAGCCTGGCGAACAGGCGAATGTCAGCACGCTGCCCTTGCCGACGCGGTTGATGAGAATCGCCGGGCCAGCCACGGAATCGGCACTCATGGGCCATTCAGTTCCCTCCTTGCCTTGCTGCTGGCGTATCGTCCGGTACGGTCGCAGGAGTTCACCAATCGCCCTTGCTGATGTTGGCTCGAAGATCCCTGCAGGGCCCTTAACCAGGAATGGCCAGTCGGTTTTGATATCGGTCCGCAACTTCCTTTCGTCTGCGGATCTCGAACCGGCCGCAAGTCGCACCCAGTTGTCGAGAGAATCAAGCTTGCGTACAAACTTTGCGCCAATCAGTTCTTCGATGGAGGATCGCTCGAGTAGTCCACCCATCCTGTCGTAGCAGCCGGTCAGACCTGTAACAATGAGATTGCCGCCACCCGTGACGTACCGGCGCAACAGGTCAGCCTCCTTCTCGGACAGAATCGCGGCATTGGCAAGCAGTAGTACAGGTGTGCGTTTCAGGGCGTTTAGACTCGCATTCTCATCGAGGATGACGCTCCAGGGAACATGCTCGTAGACCATGGCCTTGTGGGCGCCTTGGAAGCTCTGAAAGTACCTTTGAGGTTGGTCTCTGCCAATCCAATCACGCGTGCGGCTGCTGAAGTAGATGCCTACGTCAGAGACAGGCTCATGACCGAAGTGAGACCTCTTGCGGCCGACTTCCTCAAACGCCTTGCCGATCCTCTGATAAGCCACCGGATCGAGCCAGCCATCGAAGCCGGTCTTGTCGACTATTGTCACAAAGGCGCCGTGCGATAGCAGGGTCAGAAGTTCCCATCGGATATCATTGAGAGGCCGAGTCGTCTGATCGTGGTACATCCGGACGCCACGTTGCATGGCTATCTGAAACGGCTCGCCAGGGGTCGATGCCCTGTAGAACTCGGCGTTCAGCCCTACAGTCAGTGCGCTGAAGCCCCACACGCCTGTTTCGCCGGTCACGAAGTCCGCATTGCCGGCATGCTGCACTGGCCGCTGGCCGACCTCGAAGGAAAATGGCGGGTTGCCATGATAGTTGTAGTCTACCGTAGCCTCCGGGCTGAGCTCCTTGATATACCGGTACAAGGCCTTCTCAAAGTTCTCACTGGTGGCATAGCGAAATTCGAGCATTCGATCCCAATCCTCGTCCCACGTTGCTCCCTTCGGCATCGGCCTGCCGTATTGTTCCCTGAACAGCTTCTGACAGTGTTTACACCAGCACCCGTACGGGGGGCCGAAACCCTGGTCGACCATATCGATGTGAAAGCCTGCAATCCCGTAGGCCAACTGTTCGGCTGCAATCTGCTTCATCACATCAAGGTAACCGGAGTTGTAGCAGAACCGCCCAATGCGATTGCCGTTGTGGTCCCGCATCTCGTACTCAGGGTGCTCGTCCAGAAAATGGCCTCCTTGCTGGACTACACAATAGGCTATGACCGGTAGATTGTGTTTCTTCGCCTCCTCCATCGTCTCCCTCAGCGCATCCCTCTTACCAAGACCCGGCGCCTTCGGTAGCAGCCTGGAATCGTAGTATGCATAATCTCCGTCGCGGGCCCAAATAACGAGATACTCGCAATTGGCCGAGACACAGCTACGAACGACCTCTCTTCCGTTAAACTTGCTGCAATAACGTTTGTCTTCCGCATCGCTGTGGCCCCACTGGGCGCCGGTGGGGCCGACTTCAACTCCCACGAGGAACCGCTCATACCAGGGCTTTGTATCACCCTCTTCATTGTTGGGCTGGGCACTGCGTGATGTCGAGAATGCCGCATCGCCACAGATCACCAGCAGCAACACAATACCTGTCCGTATCATTTTGCTTCTAGTCGACACACATCTACTCATTCTTGGGCTCCCATCAAAACATGCACAAGTAATCACAATACTATATCGCGGCGCCCAGATCCCTGCAAATGAGCACATAGCTCCAACCAAGAACTTGTCTAACCCGATGCATGCAATACTAGAAGACTCGGTTAGGGATATGAAAAACCATCTATGATTGCCTGATGGAATTCCATCCGCAGATTGGGTAATATGGCTACACGTTTTGACAATGTGCCAAGTGTGTAGGTATTTGCGCTTCCACACTCTGACGTTCTTATGAGCCGGAGGCTGCGACATGAATCGCAGGGAGTTTCTGAAATCAGGATCAGCGGCAATGCTTGCCAAGGCCGGGATTGGGGCTGTGGGACGTTCGGCCTGGGCGCAGCACGATGACTATAAGGTCATCGAACCTGAGGCAACGGATGAAATTCTGGTTAACCCGGGAATGGGATTCGAGACTTTTCACAGTTTCAACTACGACGACCGAAGCACTCGTCTGGAGTACTATCCCAAGTGCTCAATTGCATACTTTCGCTTCTACTGGGATGCACTGGAACCCAAGGAGGGCAACTACAACTTCGGTCTGATCGATTCGATGCTCGACAAGGGCAGACAGAATGGCCAGGATCTGGCCTGCGGTTCATGCCCATGAGCACGACGAATGCTAAGAATGGAACGCCGAAGTGGTATGCGGATAAGGCCAAGACATATCGATTTGAGCGAAACGGCAGCAAGGGATGGGCACCTGATCACAATGATCCTTACTTCCTTGCGAAACAGCAGGAACTCGTCGCTGCATTCGGAGAACGATACAACGGTCACCCGAATGTCGTCCGCATGGATCTCGGCAGTGTCGGTTTCTGGGGGGAATGGCATCTGTCGCATACGAAGCCGGCTGTTCCGATGATTACTGAAGACAACGCCATCAAAATCATCGACATGTATCTACAGTATTGGGGTCAGACGCCATTGTCGATGCTCATAGGGTATGTGCCTGGGTTGCGCTATGCCGTGGGAAAAGGAACGGGTTGGCGCGCGGATTCGCTGGGCGACTACGGCCACTGGTCGAACACTTGGTGTCACATGTTCAATGCTTACCCCCAGAAACTCAAGCAAGCCAATGCCCTCGATGCGTGGAAACGAGGGCCTGTGGCTTTTGAGCCGCCGGGCTCGATGGCCGATCTGGCCAGATATGTACCATCGCGAGGCGGAGGCTACGATAAGATGTGGGACCAGGCACTCGAGTGGGGAGGCTCGGCCTTCAATGCCAAATCAGGAGCGATTCGGCCGTCCCAGATCGACTCTATCAAGCGTTTCCTGAAACGATGCGGATATCGTTTAGTTCTGAGGAGACTCATACTGCCGAAGATCCTGGCGGCCGGAAAACGCCAATTACCTGTTACCATGGAGTTTGAGAATGCAGGCGTAGCTCCGCCTTACAGGAATTACATCTTGGCGATGAGACTGTTGGGTGGTCCAAAGCCGATCATTACCCATTCAAGCGTGCAGACGTCCAAATGGCTACCTGGACAACGCAGAATAGAAGAGATATTCATGTTGCCTAGTCCATTGGCCACGGGCAAATATGAGCTTTCGATCGGACTATTAGAACCATCCAACCACCGACCCGTGATCAGGTTCGCGAACGGAGGGGTAGCACGCCAAGGTTGGCATACTTTGGGCACATTAGTGGTCGGATAGAGCAGAGGGTCTTGCACATGGAAATCATGCAGGTTCTGCGTGTTGGGGCAAATACCAAAGCCCCGGCTAAAGAGGCTTGAAAACGATGGAGAATCCAAGAAACACAGGTGCCCGGTTTCGGAAGTTCATTTTGCTTGGGTTGTTCCTTTGTGGTGTGGTCTCGCACGCCTCGGCGCTGGAACCGGCGACCCTAGTCTCCACTGGCCAGCCGAAAGACGACACACTTGGCGTCGCGATGGAAGATCTTACGTGGATAGACCCCGTGCGGAACCGCGAAGTGCCGGTGCGCATCTACGCGCCTGCTACCAGGCATAGCAGCGGGCCGTTTCCAGCGGTGGTCTTTTCCCACGGCGGCGGTGAATCGCGCGAGGCATTCACATATCTTGGCAAAGCACTAGCGCACCGGGGTTATCTTGTCGTCTTCTTGACCCATAAGGGGAGCGACCGCGAGGCCTGGGACAAGGGGGGCATAAGGGCGCTGGGGGCAGCCGTGTTCGATGATCGGCCCCAGGATGTTCGTTTTGTAATCGACCGGTTGCTTGATGCTGACTTCAACAATCCGTTGCTGGCTGGCCGTATCGATCAGGAGCGGATCGCCGTGGCCGGGCAGTGCGCCGGAGCTACGACCGCACTGGCGGTTGCGGGACTGACGACCAGAGCATCCGATGGAAGTCTGAGATCCTATAAGGATCCGCGGCCGAAGGCAGTCGTTGCTCTCTCGCCGCAACCCGGTGCGAGTTCCCGGGGTAGTAGGAGAGAGTCGCTTCACGATGAGTCGTGGAAGACGGTTAACCTGCCGGCGCTGGTCATTGCCGGGACCAAGGATTTCCAGTGGATGCCCGCAGTTCAGCGCAATCCCGACCTGGTGCGCCGACCCTACACAGGGATGCCGCCCGGCGATAAGTATCTTGTGGATATCGTCGGCGCAGAACATCACAGCTTTACCGACTCGATACCTTACTATCCGGGCGGTGCCCGCGACCCCCGCCATCACGGTTGGATTGCGCAGGCGACAATTGCGTTCCTCGATGCGTATCTGAAAGGTGACGCGAAGCAGCTTGGATGGCTCCAGAGTGAGGCTCTGGAAACGGAGACGCAGGGCCAGTGCATTCAGGAGCAGAAGTTGACGACAGCGGCGCAAGCCTCGAGCCAGAAGCTAACAACAACCTCCGGCGGCAACGGTGCGCAGGCCGAGGTCCCTGCTCAGGACAGGGTGGCTCAGTTGTTGAGCCTCTTCGATCACGACGGGGATGCCGCGTTGTCCCGTGAAGAATCGCCAAGGCGCCTGGAGTCCGTTTTCGAGCGGGTCGACCGCGATGGCGACGGCAAACTCACAAGGGAAGAACTCCGCCCCATCCTGGAGCGCTTTGGACGACGCCGGGACAGCCAGACGATGCCGGCAGCAGGACGCGTCGCTGATGCTGCCAATCGTCCGGCCGGAGGACCAAACCCCGTTGCCGTCATCGAGGAACTGGTGCTCCACGACGCGCAACGAAACAAGGATCTGACGCTGTGCATTACCTATCCTAAGGCGGATGGGGCGTTTCCCCTTATCCTGTTTGCCCACGCTGTGCGGCGCAACCGGGACGATTTCCAGCCGTTGGCTGAACATTGGGCAGCCAACGGATACGTGGTGCTTCAGGCGGATCATGCCGATACCGGAAAAATGGGCGCAGATTGGAGGGATCGCGCCCGGGACATGAGTCTTATTATCGATTCTCTGGGAGAGATCGAGAGCAAGGCGCCCAAGTTGGTAGGCAGGATCAATGCGACGCAGATCGGGGCGGGCGGTCATTTCATCGGCGCCTACGCCACGTGTGCGCTGGTAGGAATGAAAGGGATAAGCTTCGGACCGGGGAACCAAACGGAAGACTTCAGGGACCCGCGAGTGGATGCGGCGCTGTTGCTGTCACCCCATGGTCGCGGACAGGAACTGAACGAGAAGTCATGGGAGGAAATAGACAAGCCCATGCTCGTGGCGGCGGGTTCCAGGATGCCCAGTCGCAGGACCTCAAACCCGCCCGAGTGGCGCACCGAACCTTACCGCTTTGCCAAACCCGGCGATATGTACCTGCTCTGGATCGAAGGCATGGACGGTAGTTACGCAGGCCTCTGCCTCGGCGACGACATCGACCCGGTGACAGCCACTTTCGTCCGCGATGTGACCACCGCATTCTGGGACGCGCACCTGAAAGGCGACGCGCAGGCTCGCAAACGCCTGCATGCCTGGCCGGTCCCGGATGCGGACAGGGAGCGTTTCCGCCTTGAATGCAAAGTGGAGGCGTCTTCGAGTTCGGACAATGGCCAAGGGATCAAGTCTATTCCGGCAAACGGCCGCTATCGCTTCAGTAGCCTCGACCAGTTTCTCGAGAAATCCGTACCGCGTCTCGGGGGTGGTTGCGCGTTCATTTTGATCCAGGGTGATCGTGTGATTCACCGCAACGCATACGGTACTTTCACTCCGGAGAAGGTCGTCCCCATCGCCTCCTCTTCGAAATGGATCTCTGGCGGCGTCATTATGGCCCTGGTCGACGCAGGCAGAATCAGCCTCGATGACCCGGCTTCAAAGCATCTTCCCTACTTCACCGGCAAGAAGGCTAGAATCACCATTCGCCAGATGTTCTCCCATACTCATGGGCTTACCGGCAACCCTCGTGATCATCTGTGGAACACGACGTTGACCATGGACGAAGCGGCCCGTGAGATCGCCGAGTGCGATCTGATCGACGATCCGGGTACATCGCTCTATTACTCCGGCCTGGGGATGCAGGCCGCGGGGCGCATCTGCGAAATCGCGATCGGCAAACCGTGGGCCGAGATCTTTCGGGAAACGCTCGGCGACCCGCTCGGGATGGACAGCACCGACTACTTTGGCCTCGGCCCGACGAGGAATCCCAATGTGGCAGGCGCCGTCCGTACCTGCGTCGACGACTACGGCAACTACCTGACCATGCTGCTCAACCGCGGCCTCTACAAGGGCACGAGGATCCTGTCAGAAAACGCCGTGGAAACCATGCTGACGAACCAAAGCGGGATTCTTCCCGTACTTCGGCACCCCTATGACGTTCTCGACGTTATCGATCCGGCGCTTGCCACTGCGCCCTACGGCATCGGCTGTTGGCTGGAAGACTTCGATCCGAGAACTGGTGAAACGACTGCGATCACTTCCGGCGGCGGGTTTGGATGCATGCCGTTCCTGGATTTGAAACGCAACGTAGCCGGCGTCCTCCTGCCGCACAACCGGAACTGGAAAAGGGACGCCAAGGGCCGCACCTATAACGACGCCCACCGTGTCTATTACGAAGCCAAAGCGATCATCAACAAGATTCTCGACGCCGGCGCCCCTCCAAGAACGCCGAGCGCCGCAGTCTGCAAGGCCGATCCGCCTGAAACCGCGGCGGTGGGCTCGGTCAAGGTGCACGGCGATCTGGCTGCGAACTACTCGGCCCGCAGTGGCGGCCGCGCCGTACTGGTGATGATCGACGGCAGCGTCGTGTTCGAACGCTACGACAACGGCTTCGGCCCCGAAACCGCCACGCACCTTCACAGCGCTACCAAAGGATTTTGGGGACCGGTGATCGCCGCGATGATTGAAGACGG
>Ga0272441_10015752_pt1 | contig 10547 bp, 9 predicted proteins | sample SSMProp6N_FD_193582 | JGI IMG/M metagenome (GOLD analysis project Ga0272441, IMG submission 193582) | Marine sediment archaeal communities from Little Sippewissett salt marsh, Falmouth, MA, United States - SSM-Prop-6N | ecosystem: Environmental > Aquatic > Marine > Wetlands > Sediment ... | reverse complement strand
CGTAGGCGTCCGCCAACGGATTTACAGTCCGCCCCGTTTGGCCGCTTCGGTACCCCTCCAAACAGCAAAATGCCGGAGCTAGCGGCCAGAATCGAACTGGCAACCTACTGATTACAAGTCAGTTGCTCTACCGATTGAGCTACGCTGGCACGCGATCGTCTTTCTCGAGGGGAATTGTAGCCCTCCCTCAGAGGCGATTCAACCCCCACGTGCAGGCGGATGTCACGCCCCGAAGAACGACAAGATGCCCACGGCCCACGCATGAGAACACTTTCGTCGAGATGCATTCCGACCTCCGATGAAACGCGAAGTCTGAGCGTCGAGTCGAGCCACGATCCCATCCAAGGAGCGTGCCGTTCCACGAAGGGCAGTGGCTACGCATGGCAGTGGTGGCTCCCAAGGCCAGAAGTCGTGACACCCTAGCAGAGCGGTGCACAGCGCGTAGGGTCTCCTTCCCGCCTGCTCTAGCCTCTCACGGAGAACACTCGCACGGTAACATGCAAGTGGACGATCTTGGAGCCATTCGGTGGCCCTCAAGGGAGCGAATCGCGCAGCTCATCGCCTAGCCATGAACTGGGGTGGTCGGACAAGGTCCTGGTAGGGATCGGTCCGTTCTCGGGGAGCAGGTCGCGGATTGCCGCCTTGTGGCCTTGTCTTGCCCCTATCCTCCTCCAATGTCGACGTAGATGTCTACTGAACAGCAGTCCACATCGGTGGCGCCGTCGTTGTCGGTAACGGTGACACAAACGTTGTATGTGCCCGCTTCCTCGAACTCGTGATGCACGCGGCTTCCCTCCTCTGTGCAGCCGTCACCGAAGTCCCACACATAGGAGATGATAGAGCCATCTTGATCGCTGCTTCCGGAGGCGTTGAAGCTCAGCCGTTCATGGACGAAATGGACATCCGCTGGCGGCTTCTCCGTTGAGTACCGGGGACAGCTGGCGCGGGCGACCGGAGGGGTGTTTCCCGAATCTTGTGAGGACACCGGCCCCTTGAGCGACTCAGACAGGGCAAATCTGATCTCACGGCTCGCGGAGCCGAAGTTGAGCATCCCGTCGCCATCCAGATCGAGGAGTAGGACAGTTGGGGTTTCAAGCCCGCTGGAGTCGTCGTGTTGATCGGCATCATGGGCGTAGGTGATCCACGGAATGCCCAACACGGTGCCGCATGCGATGACCCGAACCGCGTGTCCGCCCGTGATCACCATCTCGGTGCCGTCCTCGGCGGATTCCTCGTACGAGAAGATGATCTCAACATCTTCGCCGTGGCGTACCTGCTCGCAGAGCCACTCAAACGTCACCTTTGCGCCATCATCAATGGACATGATGGACCCGTGAGAGACGTCGCCGTCAGGGACCGACTCTCCCTCTTCACCCCAACCTCGTCCTTGATGGCGGAGAATCAGCTTGTCGGCCAGGTTGCTGTCCGCTAGGTAGGTCATCTTGCCTCGGAGCATGGGCTCAAACCATGTTCCGACACAGCGCCGGTAGTCGCGTTCCATGTAGACGTCCAGCTGTCCGACAAGAGTCCCATCGCTGCCGAGGCCTGCACGGTGGTCGTGTGGCACCTGGAGTCCAAACCGGGTCTCGAGATACTGCAGGCTGTTGGCAACGGACATCGGGACGCACTGATTGAGGGCAGCCTGCACATTGATGGTATCGGGCAGGACGTATCCAGTCGTCTCCGGCAGGCGCCGTGAGAGCTCCTCCAAGTACCGCAGCGCAGTGGGAGGCGGCTCGCTGAGGTGCTGCGTCATCGTCTCCCCGACGCCTGCAGCGTCCCAGACCGAATGGCCCACGGGGAACGGCCATAGCAGATCTGGACTTGATGCGGCGTCATCGACCGCTTCGGGGGACAGAAGGAGGGGCTCCCTGGTGAACTCGACGAGGGCATTGAGCTGATCGATACGCACCCCATTCGCCACTCCTAGATCGAAGTACTCGGCCGCTGCATCCAGAGGCTCTCCCAAGTCAACCCACAGATTCCATACCACCCAGCCAGCCTGTGTGATGACGTTCAGGAAGCCCTCTTCCCAACCTGTATCTCCTCCGACCCGTGCAGTGTCGACCTCCACCCGGCCCCAGCTTGAGTAGACCGGCGCCGCACCTGAGAACTGGAACTCGACCTGGTAGAACCCAACTCCTTCGCCATCGACGATCTGGCGCCTGTCCGCGGTTTCCTGGTCCCAAGCCACCCCTACAAGCAACACGAGGAGGCCGCCGAAGCAGAGCATGCACCTCAACCATCGACAGGGATGGTGCCGGCCAATAGGGGATCTGTCCCCACCGCATGCGATCATCATGGTCACCTCCGTTGGGGCGGGATCCGCGATCATGAGAGCGTGAGGATCGGTTGCGGCGAAGGGCCTCACCCAGCTTGCGGCGTGCCAGGAGGTGCGTACTGCGTCAGTAGCAGAACCAGGGTCGAATCTTGCGACGACCCGCCCCGCCTTTCGAGCGCCACTCTACTGCTTGGCGCTCGAAGGAATCAAGGAATCGGCGTACTGGGTGTGATCTGCGCCTGGTGGCGAGGCATCCCGGCGGATCGCCCCGCAGAGCGGTCCGGACTCCGCTCAATGCGGGGTTCACTTGGACACGCCCCCATCCAAGTCCCGGCCACAGCGCATGGGACCGCGTGGCGTGATTCGGTGTCGTGCTCCAAGACCCAGCGGCTCTACCGCAAGAAGTCACGGAGCCCAACACCTTCCTCGCCGCGTGGCTCGCGACTGCGCAAGAGGTCTGCCGCAAACGACACTCTTGGCCAGAGGTTCGGCCCCACCAGTGTCCCGGTTGACAGACCTGGACCCGCGCGATAGCCGTCGAGGACGCGCGTTTGGCAGTTCGTCGTCAAGTGGTCGGCCACACTCAAGTGATTGAGCCTCTGGAGAACCTGGGGCCGTTCAAGGGTGTAGGGTTCCGTCCCGTCCTCGACACGGCACGCGCCGAGAAGGCCATTGCGGGCCTGCCTGATGTCACTACTCCATTGATCCGTAGAAGGATAGAGACTGGGGCTTCACCACAGCCAACGGACGGGAGTGAGCCTGGAGCGGTGATGAGTGGTTCGCGTTCTACGCTCCAGAGGCGCGTGGAGCGCCCGAGTGGACGGCGGTCGACGGTGTCGCGCTTCGGGGCAGAGAGCAGGTAAGACAGGAATGGAATGCCGTCAAGCAGATGAGCCGCTACAGCAGTGGTCAGCCAGGAAGGAGGTCAGCCGATGAGCATGTGACGAAGCAGAAGGGTGAGTGTTTTGCGGCCACTGCCGTCTACGGCGCCGAAGACGCGCAGCAGCTTCAGGTGCTGAGGACATTCCGGGATCAAACCCTGAGCAATAGCCGACTAGGGGGAGCCGCCGTACACGCCTAATCCTGTGTCGGACCGACTTTGGCTCGGGCTCTGCGGAGGTCTGCGTGGCTCACTGCCACGATCAGAGCGATCCTGAACAGGACTGTCGCCCTCCTTGAGAGATGTGGGTATTCATAGTGGCAATCCCCCAGCCCCCTGAAGAGCGGGGACGCCCTTGGCACACCACGAATGGGAAGGATAGGCGTAACGCCTTCCACTCCGTCGGGGTGTCCGGAGATTGTCGGAGAGTTCCGCACCTGTTCAGGGTCCTGTTCATGAGCGCAGAAGAGAAGGGCGCTCCTGATGATACACCCCGAGAGGATTGCAGCCTCTGCTTTCCGAGTGCGTAGGCAATCTGCTCTGGGCAACGACCGGTTCAGTCAGCCGAAGGCAGTGCGACGCATCGGGCTTTGCGGTGCTGCAACCATTCCCGCCAGACGTTCCGCGCGAAGGTTCACGGAGCCCGATGACCGTGCCCGGCAGGCACGTCAGTTCTCGACTCACCGAAGCGGGAATGCCCTCGCACTGGGCCGGGTCAACCGACGATCTGTAGCCACACGCGACGGTCGCGGGGGCCGTCGAACTCGGCGAAGAACACAGCCTGCCAGCGACCGAGCCGGAGTTCGCCGCCTTCAATGGGGATCCATACGGAGGTCCCCACAAGAGTCGCTTTGATGTGCGCCGGGGCGTTGCCCTCGGCATGCTCCCAGCGTTCGCCATCCGGAACGAGACCCCGGAGGAAACGGCTGAGATCCTGTCCCACCGCGGGGTCGTGCCCCTCGTTCACGAGAAGCCCCGCCGTGGTGTGCGGGCAGTAGATGGAGCAGCTGCCGAGGTCGACGCCCGCGTCCCGGACGGCGGCCTTCACCTGCTGCGTGATATCGATCAGCTGCTCGGTGCGCTCGGAACGGATGGCGAGCTCACGCATCGTCGGCAGTGGTGAGCACGGACTCAAGCTCTCGGCACAGCAGATCGCGATCGGCAACGCCCTGGACGCGCAGCACCATGTCGCGGCGTTCACCCTGAGGCCGGTCACAGATGACGCTCAGCAGGCGGGCCTCGTGCTTGCGCAGCACATCCAGCACACGATAGACGTCCGTGCTACTCGGCCGCACCTTGACGGTCACACGGGTTCCTTCGGTTCCGATGCCCAACCCTGCCGCCAGGGCACGAAGGATCTCCGTCTGCGACAGGACCCCGACGAGACGCCCTTCCTCCACCACGGGAAGGACGACCAACCCGTTGGCAAGCATGATGAGCGCCGCTTTCTCCACGGTATCCTGCGGCGATACCTCAAACCGCGCCTTGGCTCGCACGCGCGAGACGGGCAGCGAGCCATCCTCCGCCGACGCCAGCGCAGCGCGTGTGAGGAACCCATCGAGGGCCGCGTCCTCGGAGGCGACAAGCAACAGTCCGAAGCCGTGCTTCTCCATGACCTCGCGGGCATCGTTCACCGAGCAAGAAGGGAGGACCGTCACGGGCTCCGGCCTCATGTACTGCGCGACGTTCATTCCTTGTCCCGCGTCGCCTCGGCGATGACCTTCTCCTGGATCTGCGAAGGGACGGGCATGTACTTGAGGAAGTGCATCTGGAAGCTGCCCCGCGCCTGGGTGAGAGACTTGAGGTCCAAGGCGTAGCTCTGCACCTCGGCCAGCGGAACCTCGGCGAGGACGGTGGTCACGCGCCCCTCCGGGTTCATGCCGAGGATCCGACCTCGTCGCCCGTTGAGATCGCTCACGATCTCCCCAGTGAACTCCTCAGGGATGCGCACGTCCAGAGACATCACGGGCTCCAGAAGCACCGGGCTGGCGTTGTCGTACGCGGCGCGGAACGCGCTTCGTGCTGCAAGCTTGAACGCGAGTTCGGAGGAGTCCACCGGGTGAAAGCTGCCATCGAACACGGCAGCAGCGATGTTGGTCACGGGATAGCCCGCGACATTGCCCGACTCCATCGCCTCCACAACGCCCTTCTCCACGCCAGGGATGTCCTGCCCAGGGATCGAGGCCCCTTTGATCTCGTCGATGAACTTGAACTCCTCATCGCGGAGAGGCTCGATGCGCAACACGACCTCGCCAAACTGGCCACGGCCGCCGGTCTGCTTCTTATGACGGTACTTCGCCTCCGCCTTCTTGCGAATCGTCTCCTTGTAGGGGATCCGCGGCCTGTGGGCGTCAAGTTCCACGTTGTAGCGGTTCTTCAACCGCTCAACGAACACCCCGAGATGGATGTCCCCCATTCCCCAGAGAATCAGCTCTTTGGTGACGGGATCGCGCGTCACCTCGATCGTCACCTTCGCCGACGCGAGCTCCTTGAGCGCGCCGCTCATCTTCTCAACGTCTGACTGGCTCTTGGGTGCGATCGCGCGCGGGAAGACAGGCCGGGGAAACGGGATCATCTCGTACGGCTCGTCGCTCGCTGCGGACGCGATCGTCGCCCCAACGACAAGATTCTCCGCCTTGCCGAGGGCGACGACCTGCCCAACGCCGGCCTCGGAGACGCGCTTCTGCTTCGTTCCCTCGAACGCATACAAATCACGGATCTCCACCTTGTGCTCGGACCCCAGCTCAACGAGGTTCTTCCCCTCCTGCAGGGTGCCGGACAAAACACGAAGATACGACAGCCGTCCGAGGTACGGGTCGTTATCGAGGTTGAACACGACAGCCTTGGTGCCACCCCCGGCGCTTGCCGGCAGCCCCTGCGTGAACTGCTCCAAGGCCTTCTTCAGCAACCCGACACCTGCCGCCTGCGGGCTGGCGCCACATAGGACGGGGAACAGCTTCCCTTGAGAGACTCCCGCCGCCAACCCGGCCACGAGTTCCTCCTGGGTGATCTCCTCGTCTTCGAGGAACTTCATCATCAGCTCATCGTCGAGCGCGGATATCTCTTCCAGTAGCTTCGCACGCAATGCCGCCGCGGTGTCCACAAGCTCCGCGGGGATCTCCTTCTTCCCTTTGTCCGCAAAGCGCACCGCCTGCCCCGTCAGAAGTTCGACCACACCGATGAACCTGCCCCCATCGCGGATCGGAAGATGAAGCGGAAGGAAAGTTGCTTGCAGCCGTTCTTCCATCTCTCGAACGGCCTTCAGCGCGTCCGCGTCCTCGTGGTCCAGGTGCGTCAGATACACCACGGTAGGCCGGCCGGCGCTTCCCGAGATCTCCCACGCGCGCTCGGCGGCAACCTCAATGCCTTTCTCCCCGTGGACGACGAGGACTGTAAGGTCAGCAACGGAAATCCCTTTGACCATCTCCTCGAAGAACTCGTCGCCGCCCGGCGTGTCCAGCAACGCATACGACGTGCCCGCGGCATCGTAGGAGGCACAGTGCAGATCAATCGTGTGGCCTCGCTCCTTCTCCTCCTTCGACGCATCAAGCGTGATCTCACCGCCAAGCCCCGCCTGCTTGAGCAGCGCAGCAACGGTTTCGGTTTTCCCCGACCCCGTATGTCCGACAAAGCAAATCGTCTTCCCTTGTGCCATCTGGGATCCTCCATCGATGGGGGTGAATGGTGGCGAGTATACCGATCCCCATCGCAGGGTACAAGCATCGCCGTTGGGGAGGGGCACTTCGCACCTGGAGCCCTCCTCAAACGCGCCGTGCGCGATGTTGCGATGCCCCATTCGTGCCCGTATCCTATCTCATGGGTTCCCCACAGGGCTTTGCATTCGGGGAGCCTTTCCATTTGCGCTGCGGGAGGAGCGATGCCGAGAAGGCTACTGCTGGGGAATGAGGCCGTCGCCCAAGGTGCCTTGGACGCCGGATTGGGCCACGCGTACGCCTACCCCGGCACTCCTTCGACAGAAGTCACGGAGTACATCCTTGGAAGCGAGTCTGTACAGCAGGGCCGTGTCGGCTGCCGATGGACGGCGAACGAGAAGACCGCGCTGGAGGCAGCGTACGGGGCAAGCTACGCGGGGTTCCGCGCGATGGCGACGATGAAGCACGTCGGGCTCAACGTCGCCGCCGACGCGTTCCTCAACGCCGCCATCGCAGGCACGAACGGCGGCCTGCTTCTTGTCGTCGCCGATGACCCATCGATGCACTCCTCGCAGAACGAACAGGACTCCCGTGTCTACGCCGATCTGGCGCAGGTTCCATGCATCGAGCCGAGCACGCAGCAGGAGGCGTACGAGGCGCCGAGGGCAGCGTTCGAGCTGTCGGAGAAGCATCACGTTCCCGTCCTCCTGCGCTTGACAACCCGCCTCGCCCACTCACGGTCTGACGTGCTCCTCCACGAAGCGCTCCCGGTGTCCACGCAGCCGCCCGCCACCGATCGCCGCCAGTACATCCTGTTGCCGATCAACGCCCGGAGAAACCACCGACGGCTCGTGCAGCTGCAGGGCGCGTTCGTGCAAGCGAGCGAGGAGAGCCCGCGCAACCGGCTCGACGACAGCGGGTCCGACGCCCTGGGGATCATCGCCTGCGGTATCGGGAACAACTACGTCCTCGAGGTGTTCGGCGGTGACTGCCCCCACCCACTGCTGAAGCTGTCACAGTACCCGCTCCCGGAGGGACTCCTGGCGAAGCTGTTCACCCGCTGCCGACGGATCCTCGTGGTCGAGGACGGCTACCCGTACGTGGAATCGATGCTCCGCGGGACGCCTCCACGCGACGACGTGACGATCCTCGGCAGGCTCAGCGGCGATCTGCCGCGAACCGGAGAGATCACGCCACGCGACGTTCGCCGGGCCGTCGGCCTCCCGCTTCGCCCGTCACGCGACGCATCCGAACTGCCGATCCCGCGCCCCCCCTCCCTGTGCGCTGGCTGCCCTCACGCGGACAGCTTCCGTGCCCTCAACGAAGCGATGGCCACACGGCTATCGGGTCGCGTGTTTGCCGACATCGGCTGCTACACCCTCGGTGCCCTGCCTCCCTACGAAGCCATCGACACCTGCATCGACATGGGGGCGTCCATCACGATGGCCAAGGGCGCCTCCGACGCTGGGATGCGGCCCTCGGTGGCAGTCATCGGCGATTCGACGTTCACCCACTCCGGGATGACCGGTCTCCTCGACTGCGTGGCCTCTGCGTCTCCCGTCACCGTCCTTCTTCTGGACAACGCCACGGTCGCCATGACGGGCGGGCAATCCTCCCTCGCCAAGGAGCGCCTCGAACCCATCTGTCTCGGTCTCGGGATCGAGCTGGAGCACCTCAAGGTGATCGATCCGCGTCCCGCCCATCACGAGGCCAACGTGCGCATCCTCGCCGCGGAACTGGACTACGACGGCCCTTCGGTGGTCATCGCCCGCCGCGAGTGCATCCATACGGCGCGGCGCCGTTCGGCCGCCGCCAAAGGAGCACCATCCACACCATGAAATGGGACATCATCCTCGCCGGTGTCGGCGGACAGGGGCTGCTCTCGCTCGCAGCAGTGCTCGGAGAGGCGGCGCGGCGCTGCGGGCTGCACGTCAAGCAGGCCGAGGTGCATGGAATGGCACAACGGGGCGGCTCGGTGCAGAGCCATCTGCGCATCTCCAGTGAGACGATCCACTCCGATCTGGTCGAAGAAGGAGGCGCGGATCTCCTCGTCTCGCTCGAGCCCATGGAAGCGCTTCGCCACCTTCCATATCTGGCCTCGGATGGGACGATCGTGACCGCGATCGCCTCCGTGGAGAACGTCGCACCCTACCCTGATGTGGATGCCGTCCTCGACGCGCTCAGGGCATCCGCATCGACCCACGCCGTGGATGCCGACGCCTTGGCCAAGGACGCGGGCTCGCCGCGGTCGACGAACATGGTGCTCGCCGGAGCGTGCGGAGCGTTCGTCGATCTGCCCTCGGCCGCACTCGAGGAGGCTGTCCGTAGCCTGTTCGCCGCCAAGGGAGCCGGCGTTGTCGACATCAACCTCAAGGCGTTTCGCCTCGGCCTTGCGGAAACGCAGCGTCGGGACGATGGCCCCTCCGTCCGACGGGCGAAGGGCGCCAACAACGCCCCATGATCCGCCATCCCCCTGGAGGGGAAAAGGAGTGTGCGATGATGGATGAGTCCGTCCTGTTCTTCCTCAAGCCGGATGCGGTCGCCCGCAGGTATGTCAGCGCCAGGACGCTGGATCGCCTGCTAGAAACCGGGCTCCACGTGGAGAGGTTCGCGACGGTGAACGCCTCGCGCGACTTCCTCGCTACCCGGCATTACGGGATCCACAAGGGACGGTTCTTCTACGAGTGGCTCGTCGACTACGTCAGCTCCGGCCCCGTCATGGCCGTCCAACTGCGTGGCGCAGATGCCGTCTCCATCGTGCGACAGCTTCTCGGGGCAACACTCCCCGCCGAGGCGGGTCCAGACACCATCCGCGGGCGGTACGGGATCGACGGAGGGCTCAACGTGGCCCACGCCTCGGACAGTCCGGACAACGGCCGGCTGGAGGTCGAGGCGTGGGCGCCGCTGCTTTGCGCGTCGGAGGACGAGGCTCCCGAAGCGCAACTGCGGCGGCACATCTCCCGCTATCTCGACACCCCGATGATCGATCCTCTTCGATACCGAGAGCTGTTCACGCAGCTGTCCGCACAATCGATGACTGCAGAAGATGCGCGAATCGCTTTCCGTGCGCTGCTTGCCAAGGAGTCCGACGTCGATGACGCCGCGCTGCGAGCCCTGGCGAATGTCATGGTCGCCAGCGCCTCCGTCCGCCGGCCCGAGGGAGGCTAAGCCCCGTCACGGGTCCCTCGCCACCGAGGTCAGCCTCCCCGCTCGCGCTTCCAGCGTTCCAGCAGAACGCCGAGTCGCGGTATCGCGTCCTCGAAGGACACGAACTGCAGCGTGGCCCACACGCTGGGGGTCCCACGTGTGAGGCGGCTGACGTAGCGCCCATCCTCGTAGAGAAGAATGACATCTGCCCCCGTGTGCTGCGTCCGCTCGATCTCCGCGCCCACGCCGAGCGATCGCTCGCCCACGTAGGCGATCACGAGGTCGGACGCATCGACGCGCTCCATGTCCTGCGCGTACACCGCTTTCGGCGTGACATCCGGGTTCTCCACGGGGTCTGTACCCATACGATGCGGCACATACGCGCCGATGCCCATCGATTCGCAGAGCTCCCCGATGCGCTCGTAGAAGCCCCTGAGCGAAGACAGATCCTCGACGTTACTCAACGCTCCTGAAACGTAGGCGGTCCTCCTGGTATCGTTCACGGTCCTCTCCTTAGCACATTGCCACGAGCGTACCGAACCTCGCGGTCGCCCACCAATCGTCCGACGATGCCCTCCACGCGTGG